>Ga0209826_1000110_pt1 | contig 53409 bp, 57 predicted proteins | sample GOMGulsemesocosm_5_FD_184637 | JGI IMG/M metagenome (GOLD analysis project Ga0209826, IMG submission 184637) | Methane-oxidizing microbial communities from mesocosms in the Gulf of Mexico - GOM15C Gulf of Mexico (SPAdes) (version 2) | ecosystem: Environmental > Aquatic > Marine > Cold seeps...
TTAGGTAGGACTGCTGATTATATTTCAGGCATAAAAAAACCAGCACTGAAGGCTGGTTTGATTACTTCAATAAAGAAGTTAATGGTGGCGATACCGAGAATTGAACTTGGGACCCCAGGGTTATGAATCCCATCACACAATAAAAAAACCAATAAAAACAACCTCTTGTAATTCTCATTTACTGAAACAATAGCTTAAAGTTACTACATTGCACTACGCTAGTGCTTTACTGTAGCTACACTTTTACTACATCAGGTAATAAACAATTTTAACAAACAAAACTAACGAGAAACTGCGCTTTAGCTTTTTAAGTGGTGCGGGGTGTCTGGTTCTTTATGGGCGCTAAGGCCGACAAGATGCACATGGTTTAAAACCTCTTTTTATTGCATTTTCTTTGTTTTTAAACCTGATTTCATTTTCTGCTGATACATTTCTCATCAATCCGCAAGTAGATTTGTGAAACACCCTTTCTGTTGTCATTTCTGTTGCTACATACACGAATATTTTTTTTGCTTTTGGCTTCTCTTTAATTATTATATTTTTGGATCCGCATTCTGAACATTTGTACTTTCTCAAGTTACTACGAACTTCATCAATATTTGATACAGATAATTTCGATGTATCTACGTGGTGACCGCAACCCTCACAGAATAAAAAGTATATTTGTTTATTTTTCGCCATAACTCTAATGAAACCTAATGCCAAATTCAGTGGCCGTTTAAGGGGGCAGTTTTTGCTGTAGCAAAAAAGATGACGGTTTTTGTGTCAAGTGGATGCGATTATTATACTTTTTTGACAGACACAAAAAAGCCCGAGTCAACGGGCTTTCCAAGTTTGGACGTATAAATATATTTATACCATTTAGATCATTGGTCTATCATCAGAAAACATTAAAGATACACTCTTTGTAATAACATTATTCATATTTATCCCCTTGACTTAATTCTTTTTTAAATTTTGTAATCAATCTTTTAAACTCATCTTCACTGCTAATAGTAATGAAATCTTTATCCTTTTCCAAGCAAGTTATTAATCTTTTTTGCTCTTCAACTGACTCTGCATATTCCCAAGATTTAGATATTGCATTATATATCTTAGCTTCCGGTTGATCAAGGAGAGCAAGATAACAGGCTAAGTTAAAATAGCCTACTCTTGATGGCTGTAATTTAATTGATTTTTCAATATATTCTCTCGCCTTTTGAACATTATGAGTACGCTTTTCACAAAAAGCAAGTAAATTATATGCTTTGTAATCACCTTTTGTCACCGATAAATAATGGTTTTCAAGTAGCTCAATCGCATCAGTATAGTATTCACCATTAGCATAGCTATCTGCTCGCAACAAAACATTCTCTAATTTTATTTTATCAGAGTCTGATTCTATAGCGTCCACACGCTCCTGCCTCTCTTTACCTTCTTTTTTCAAAGAATCTACTTCATGTTGAACCTTTTTTAAAGCGGCATTACTAACCAACGATATAATAGGAAGTCCTGAATACCCTCCAATAACACTTATAGCCGCGATATAAAAAAATGTTTTTAAGCTTTCAGCTAGGTTGTCACTAACATTTAATACATGATTAAGCTCAAGGCCAAATACCCCTATCATCAGGGATATTGCTACAATTGCACCGAAAACACCTATAAAAACATGTCCAAACACTCCAGAATTAACCTTTTTACCGTTTAAAATTGGTATTTCATGGTAATCATCACACTCAAGAGCTTGAACGAAGCCACCTGATCCTCCACAAATCGCAATAATAGAAATTAAAGGCCAAAGTGAAACTATAGTACCAATATCTTTAGATGATGCTTGTGCCGTACTGATTAGCTGAATAACTCCTAACTCAAATGCACAGCCAAGCCCAGTTATAATTACTGCTATTAAAAGAACTACTACAATCATTTTAAAGCCTCTAAATATTATAATGCTGAGCAAATTTCCTATAAAGCATTATACACAGGCAGTACGCATAATAATCAGATTGCTTTTTTAAATAAATACAAAAAATTCTAACTAAAAAACCGAGGGTATAACAGGTGCATATACGGAATGCCTTCATATACGAAATAGGCAGGATTCTAAAGCATGGCATTTTATCATACTTATATATCAAAAACTTACGCTATGGTTTTGGCATTGTTATGTGATTTTATAAAGCACAATCCCCAAAGCCACCCCTGACCACAAAAAATAATCATTGGGTGTTAGTATTCTCACCGACTGGTAATTCTCCATCCCAGCTAGCATGAGTGACTTGTTAGCTTTTTTCACCATATACTAATGGTCCTTTTTCTTTAAAAATCAGTTCGTAACGCTTCTCAAAGCGATCTTTTGAAATAAAATATGCTTCAACAAACTCTGGTATGTGTTCAAAAAGTGCGTCTGTCATAATCTTTAGGTGAGTTGAGTCATATTCACCTAAGGATCCAGGTTCCCACGTGCTTTTTATATCAGCTTGAATTCTCATATGTAAGTCATGCCTATCATTAATAATATCTACAATTGTTTGATATCTATCTTGTAAACATGATATTCCGTGTAGTGTATACGGATCATCTGTTGTAAGTAAAAAAGAAATACTTGAAATATCCACTATGCATGACTCACTTCTAAATTTAACTGGAGCTATTACTTCTTCTCTATATGAATGCTCTTTAAAAGGCAAGAGAAAATCATCAAAGAACTGCATTATCCCTTCATACTGCTTGTAAAGAATATAAGCAGAAAGCCTACACCGAGACTTTTTCTCTTCTAATAAATCAATATTTTTAAGCTTCCGATTAAACCCAAAAGCTAGTAATGCACCGAAAAGAATACTTAGTACCGATATTAATAGTTTATAAACCAAATTTTCATGCATTTTATAGATTTCCTGAGAACCTAATGCCGCAAACAATTAGGTGCTGATAGTGTGGGTCAGCTAACGCCTGAGCAAATATATCAAGATTTAATCAAAGCTGGCCTTAGTGTTCTAACTAACTAACTAACTAACTAAATAAATAAATAAATAAATAAATTATTTATTTTTTCCATCAAACCTAAACAATAAATACGAGCCGATGACGATTAATGCGCTCATTAACACTGACTCTCTTGTTATATCCATATCGTACAATCCCCACCACCAAGCGTAACCAATCAACAGCGATGCTGAAATAGAATAAAGAATACTTAATTCTTGTTTGAATCTTAGCTGATATAAGGTTGCTGGCATAAATCCTGCTGCAATTGGCAGGAGCTTAATTACAAAATTTAATATATTATCTAGCACTAAACTTCCTTTTATTGATTTACTTGCGTTAAGCAATGTTTAAGCCAACAATAATACCTTGTATTAATAGCAGTGTCTTTTTTTCGCTGCGGCATATCACCTACTTATTATCATTTAATATGGCATATCACACACATTACAAACAAGTTGGATTCACATTAATAGAAATGATGGTTGTTTTAACCATTATGGTTGCTTTAGCAGGAATAACAATCAAATCTACTAATGACATGGCCTTTCATGCTCGATATGAACAAACTCAGGATATGGCAGATAGAATTAAAAAAGCTATTGCGGGTCATCCGGGTAGATTAGTTAATGGGCAACCTGATGTTAATGGTTATGTGGCAGATATGGGAAGAGCGCCTGAGTATTTAAGGGATTTATTGCAGGCTGGGTATTGCCGGACAGCCTTAAAAGTTTACGTTAGTCATACCAGTGACGCTAACTGTACTGGCTTGAATGTTTGGGAATGGGCTGTCAATTCTCTTTGTCTAAAAAACTCCGATACTGATAGCGTTAATGCTATTAGCACTAAAGTTGATTGTGACGCAGAAGCTTTGCCTCATACGTGGATTGGTTCTGACGTTGACGCAACAACAAATTTAAAGCATGGCTGGAACGGCCCTTATATTGATACTATCAAGCCAGCTGACAACAAAGGAGCTTTAAGTGATGGCTGGAAGCGCGAAACAAATAATGGTGATAATTTAGATTTTAATTATGGGTGGACAATAGCTAATGTTGGCGGCGTATTTAGTATTGAAAGTTATGGCAGAGATCAAGCTGGCGGGGTCAATGAATGCTTCCCGGCTACAACTGATGAATATGAAAAAGATTGTGTTACAACAATTGCACAGGGAGAATATACAAAGGACATAGGCACATTGAGCGTTAAAGTTTTTTCTGACGACGTATCAACCTCTTCAACAGGTGTTTGTACTGTTGTAGATGGCACCATATTAACCAGTGCGACTTGTAATTCAACATCTAACCGGGAATGGGATGCAACATATAATCAATGCGTCGATACAGACGACACAATGCCTGCAGTCACGGACTGTGTCGATAGTAATAGGCGCTGGGATCAATCATTAGGTGAATGTACTCAAACCCTACCTGGCACAACAAATAACGACTGTATTAATACAGTGCTAGGTCGATGGAATTTTGATACAAATGCGACTACATCACAAGATATATGTGCAAAAATTTTCTATCGCATTAATGGTGAAATAGCATCTCCATTAACCTCAGGTATTAAGCCGGTAACAAGAAATGGAAGTCAGCAAGATGTTATTTTTAACTTCGGGGCAACCAATATTCCTAACGGCATTAATGCTATAGGATTATATATGTCAAACGTCTGCGAAATTGATGCAACCGGAGTTATAGACCTAGCAATTACTGATGCGCCAACATGTACAACCGCCGTAGGAAAAACATGGACCACTTGTTCAAGTGCAAATACCTACCCAGCCGATCACACAATCAAACAAGTAACCTTCGCCCCATATAAGGCAATCAACAACCTAGTCTGGTAATAATATTATGAAAACAAAACAAGTCGGCATGACTCTCATTGAATTAACGGTTGTTTTACTGATATTAGTCGCACTCGCAGGGCTAGCTATTCCTTATGTTAGTGGAGTTAGTAGCGCAAGCTTATGTAAAGCAACCGATATTAGTATGGATAATATAAAAAAAACCATTATGAATGGGTTTTATATGGATACTCTGGGTCACTTTCCTAAAAAAACCAAAGCTGGAAGTGACTTTAATTTGACTTATTTAATTGATAATACTGGGTCTGAATTTACCGCTTTCAGTCCCAGCACAGGCTTAGGTTGGCATGGGCCGTACATTACAACAGGGATTAAATTATCCACCATCACATCTACGTTTAAAGACTCTGGAGGCGCAAGCTCTCACGTTCATGATGACTTAACAATCTCACACTATGCACCATTCGATGGCTGGGGAAATCCTATTATTATCCAAAAAAATACTACCAATGGCTTTAGGCTTATATCTGCCGGGCGTAATGGAGATATTGATACGAAAATTAGCGATGACCTATCTAGCGGTGATGATAGAGTTGTCTACCTTAACAAACCTGCGCCAGAAACTAATAAAAGTTGTGATGAATAAATGAAGTTAAGCCCCAGTTAAGGGGCTTTTTATGGATAAAATTTAATTAGAAAACTGATACTTATTAGCAATATCTCTATTCCGCTTAGGAATATACATACCGTTTTCAGTGTTCTTACTTCTGCGATTTTTCCCTTTTATTGACTGGATTACATTCTTCATTAAGATTTTTCTATTTGGGTTATTTTTATTGAAGGCTTTAATTTCATCCCATATAGATTGAAACTCAGAAATATCTTTATCGATTCGAGCATTAGCAGCAGCAGACAATAAACTACTTCTACGCTTATCACGTTTCATTTTAACTCGACTAATGGCGTTATTCTGCGCATAAACTTCTGAGATTTCAGAACTCGCAAACCCCATAAGCTGACCAACGCCTTCCGCAATACTATAATCCTCTTTTATTTTATCGCCACGCAAGTTTTCTACGCCATCAATAGAGTATCTTAGCGCTTTCATGCTATCTTTAATCGCTTTAGGCATCATGGTTTCAAGCGCCCTTTCATTGTGGCCGTCAGCTAAGTAGCCCATAGCTCTTACTGGGTTTTCAATTAACAACCCTGACATTGGGCCAAGTATTGTTTTAGCCCAATCCCACATTTTGCTTTCACGCTCAAGCTCTCTATTCGATCCTCTCACCCATAAATCAGAAGCAGATAATCTTCCGCTCACTGAGAATGGAGTAAACGCATCAACAAAGCCTTTTGACATAACATGACTAAATTTATTCCCCGTATCTTGTGAGCCGGTAATATCGGTCACAAGGTCGGCTAGTAGTTGGCGGTAATCGCCTTCTACATCGTCAAACTCGTCATCATCACCAAATACATCAGATAATACTTGAGCCATTCCCATTGCCACGCCTGCCATTGGCATTCCTAGTGTGCCTGCCACTGAGAATTGCATGATTAACATGCCACGCAATGCCTTTTTAGCTTCGGCTTTTTCTTCTGGCGTGCTGCCTTTATATGCTTGCTGAATAGTTCTTGCATAAAGGTAGGTTAAATTTTGTGAGTATTGCTTAAACTGAGTAACAACCCTGGCAACATTTCCGCGCATAAATCTAGCTCGGTTTGAACTGGTGTAATCAAAATGCGAATCTAGCACTAAATCTGCCGCAAACTGAACGGCCTCATTATGATTCATGCCTTTTTCTTTGCCTGCACGATAAGAAGCTAAGGCGGTAATTTCTCTATTCATACGCTCGGCATGGTGAAAACCAAACGATAAGACGTTCATTATTTTATGCTTACCGGTATTGGTTAAAATACCTTCATCACTTAGCCCGGCTAAATCATGCGCTAAAGTAACATCAAGTAAGCCACTATCAATCCAATCATTAAATGCCTGTAACTCATCACCTTTTAGCTCGCCTTTAATAGATAGGCCGTTAATTAACGAATCACCTTTTTTCTTTTTAAGGTGCATATTCTTGCCAAAAATCTTAGTGGCTTCAAGCATGTACTTTGATGCTTTACCCCAGCCAACCTTAGATGCAAGTATTGGTAATGATACAACAGGTGTTTGCGTTAAATTCACCATAGCGGCAGCCGGGGTTAATCCTAAGAACCACGCAAAGCCTACGCTATTTAGTTTTTGCGCTAATGGATGCACTTTAGGGTTCATCATATCCTTGTATGACTTCCTTAGTTCATCAAGCGCATTGACCGCAAAAGTTCTTTGATCTGGCTTAATATTTCTGGCTAGCTCTAGTAATCTTTCTGTTTTATCCGCAAGCTCATTAATAGCAGCATCAGAATAGGATTTTTTCCACTTCTTAAACTGCAATAACATAGCGGTTTCATCTTCATCAGTAGAGTTAGATAAGTCAGTATTAATATCGTCCATGCTCATATCGGCATTTAGGTATTCATTAATCCATTCGATTAACTTTTCTGCTTTAGCTCGCTTAATTTTGCTTGATGCAATATCAATCACTTCTTTTGATTCGGTCAATGTTTCCTGTAATTTATGACCAAACTTTAATTTAGCTAAGCTATTTGCATCATGTAAAGATTTTTTGGCGAAGGCTCTTAGTTGATCCTGGTGGAAACCTTTCGTTTTCTTTCTATGGATAAAATGTTTTCTTGCGCTAACATCTGGCAATGAATTTAAGTAAAGCTGATACACGCTATCACGCAAATCATTTACCATAGGCACATCACCAAGCCCACTTATTAAGGTATCAACCTCGGTAATAAACTCAGCACTTACTCCGTCAACTTCGGAAAGGTTTTCCAACTGCTTACCGCTACCAAGAATATTAACGCCATCTTGTCGCATTTGCTGCTTAAACACCTCCTGCTCTGCTTCACTCTCAAACATATTGAAAGCGGTATCATCCCCGTTTTCAGTTTGTACCCAATAATCCCCAAACCGTGCTAAAGGAAAGTAAGGTGCTTGTGCCTGTAATGATTCAAACTTTAAGCGTAATGCAGCGATTAAGTTCTTCTTAACCTCTGGGCTAGCTTCTGAGTCACCTATTCTTTGCTTTAATGCTTCAAGCGTATCTTCAAAGTGCTTTTCATGGTGATTTCTTGATTTTCTGTAAATACTCGCAGCATCAGATGATTTTTTAGCTAACTTATTAAACCTTGCTTTGATTTCTGGGTACGCTACTTTGCGCTTTTTCTCAAAAGCAATCATCATACGAAGCTCTTCTATTTCCCTAAACATAGATGCTTTGTTGTCACCCGCTCTTCCGCGTATTTTTTCTTGAATAGCTTTGATTTTATCGTTAGCTTCATCAATATCAATCGCTTTTACATAATGCTCGGCACCATCAACGCCAGCTATTGTTGAGTCGTGCATCAAGTCCGACATTTCATTGCTGATTTTCTTATCCAGCTTAGCCCAATCAGTAGCAATCTCCCCTGCATCAGAAAGCCGCTTATTTTTCTCAGTGTCCATTGCATGTACGTTTTTAACGTATCGGCCTTTAATTTCCGGCAAGACCTCTTTAGTTAAGTCGGCTATTTGTCTTAATGTAAGCAAGCCAAAACTTTGAGCTTGTGCGCCGCTTTTGGTTCGGCCTACTGCAGTTTTAATGTGGTCAGCTACTTCTGATTCTTTTATGTTGCTTATTGCTTCACTAGCTTTTGAGTATTTAGGTGCTTTAGATGTAAGTAAGTTCTCATTATCTTTGTCAACCTTAGCCCCATACTTAGCCAATGCTGATAAATCGGCAGGCATGATATTCTTTGGCAATAAACCTTGCCTGATTAAAGCAGCTCTAACAGTGGAGATTAAATCCTTCACCCACTTAATCATGCTTGCGCTTAATGACTTAGGGTTTTGTTCGTAGGCTTCCACTAGATAAGCCTTAAACTCTGCTAATTGGTCAGCTTCATTGGTTTCTGCATCAATGACACGTTGGTACGCATCTTTCTCTGCCTTAGTACCAACACCTTCGCTTGCCTGGTCAAATTTATTGGATAGCTTCTTGTCCAGTGCGCTTAGGCTTGATTGAAGTTTCTTATCGGTAACTTCTGCACGATGATAAAGCTCGTGTGAAAGTACGCTGTTTAAGTTACCAGTATTAAGATTATCAGCAATAAGCGTGACCGTATCGGTATCTTCATCGTAAAATGCCTGTGCATCACCTTCTTTATGAGACTGTACTATTTTAAGCTTGCCAGCATCGACTAGCTTATTTACGCGCTTAGGCAGTAGCTCCCGTATTTTTTCTACGGTGCTGCCTGATTTGTTGTTTGATTTAGAAAATTTAGGGCTGCTCTTGATTTTATCTATGCTAACAACGCCATCAACAACATACTTATCTCTAAGCGATTTAATGTGGTCTTTATGCTCGGATAACTCATTACGCCTCGCCTCTCTATCACCATCAAGAATTTTTAATTCTTCTTCAATATCAGCAATACGAGTAACATTTTTTTCACGCTGGGTTTTCATGCGCTTTTTAAAGTCGGATAGCGCTTTCTTGCGTTCAGCTCCTTCCTTGTCTTTATATTCTGGCGTTGGCCGATCATCAATACTTTTATTTGCTATTTCAAGCTCAAGCTTTTTCTGCTTGGCTGAGCGCAGTCTTTTAGCTAGATTGCTGATTAGCTTTTCAATATTATTAGTTTTGCGTGAAGCAAATTCTAAATCACGCTTAACCTCCAATACTTTCTTTTTATCAGGGTCTTGCTCTAATTCAATTGCAGCATCATAAGCACTTGGCGCACCTTCTGTTGAAACATCGGCAGTATCGTTATTCTGATCTTTCCAGAACACATCATTAAATCCCTGCTTATTCGCAATAATACGATCACTCATATCATCGAATGTTCCAGGCTGATTAAATGTATGTACGGTTACTTCTGCATTTTTATTGCCCTGCCTTACGCCCCGGTTATTTCTTTGCTCAATTTCATCAGGTCGATAAGGCTTATCTATTTGGTATATGTCTGTGGTATTAACCTGTAAATCAACACCAACACCAAGTTTTGATGTGTTGCCAATAATGACTTTAATATCGCCTTTATTGTAGGCTTCGATAATTGCTTGTAAGCGTTCTGGCTTAGGGCCGCTTTTAACAACTGTACCTGTTGCAGGATTTACATGCTCACCACCATTTACATAAACGACTTGCTCAGGCTTTAATCCTGTTGCATTCAGTATTTTATCTCTGATATTGCTATGAGTTGATCCGTTATTGCCTGCAAATTTTAGACGATCTAAAAAGATTATCTGTCCTGCATCTGGATTTTCTGCCGCTTTATCCGCAACAAGCTCAACTGTTTTGGCAATCTTTGAATAATCAGCGCTGGATTCTTCTTTGAATAAATCACCCTCTGTAAATAGCGTACTCTTGCTTGTTGGCTTATAGAGTCGAACATCAATACTTGCATCACGACCTGCCGAGTACATTTGAATCATAACTTCGGCATCTTCTATCTTATTGCCTTGCATTAACTGCTTACCATCTTCGATAGCCTGAAGCAGGCGAGCTTTAATATCATCAAATATTTCAGCCATCGTATCGCTCATGCGCAATACGTGAACCTTATCAATCTGCTTAGGCCGCTTTAAATCTTTAGCTGATTCTGGCGAGCGATAATCGACGTAGCGAGTGATGATTTTTTTCAGTGCATCAATGTTTTTAATAGCAGTAAGCTGTGAATTCATCTTCGCTTCACCGGCAAGGTTCATTTCCTCTACTTCTGAAACCTCTAAAAATTCACTAACAAAATCAGAAACATTATCAACACCGTATTCATCAAGGATTTTAGTATCAAGATGATGTAGCAAGGTCATTAGCTCTAATGGCTTATTAGGTGTTGGTGTTCCTGTTAATAGGAATACGTTATTGCCATTATTGTTCTCACTAATATAACGAGTCTTAAATCTAAAGTCATAAGAGCGCGAACTTCCAAGTGTTATTGCTATGGGGTTTGCCTTTGTATCTGGCTTGCCGTCTTTGCCTTTGGGGTACTTTAAGTTAAGTGCAACATTAGCACCTATTCCTCCCTTTGCATCCGCAGACTGCATTCCAATGTTCTTATAATATTGCACTTCATCCGCAAAGATTCCGTCAAAGCCTAGCTTCCCCATATCAAAACCAGTCTGAGCATCATCTTTATAGGCGCTTATCATGGTGTTTCTTAGTAGCTCAACTTTAGCCACCCTCGCCTCTTTAGCTTTGATCTGGCTTTTTGTTAGGCTTTCATCATCCACCTCTAATCCAATCAGGCTCTCAGTTAATTCACTAATGTATTTGTAGTGCTGTGACTTTGGTATGGTAAATTTTTGCGCTAAATTAGTGCTAATAAAGGTGTAGTCATATCGGCTATTGGTTAAGTCATTAACCATTTTCTCTTTATCGGCTGCATTCATAGCCACCCAGTCTTTTACTTTTCCTTTATTTGGCCCAGATTTATATCTTGGAAATTCAAATATTTTAGCGTTAGGGTAAAGCTCTCGTGCCGTTTCCTCCCATTGGGGGATTGTATTAGCAGGCACGATAAACAATGGTTTTTTAATAACACCTTTCTGTAATAATTGGTCAGCCACAATAATAGCGGTCGGTGTTTTACCTAAGCCTGGCGCAAAGGCCAATACGCCTTTTTTGTTATAGATAGCTCTTTCAGCGCCTTCTTGCTGGTGCTGCATTAGCTTAAAGTCTTTGCCTCTAAATGTTTCAGGTAGATTTTTTAATGAACTTCCATCAAATATAGGTGCGGCAAAAAAGTTTTTAATACTATTATAAGCATCCACAACCTCATCTTTTAAGCCATCATCAAGCAGTTTTTGTTTAATAAGCGGGATAACTTCATCATTAAGCGTTGCCTGAGCTGTTTTGATTTTTGAATTATGCTCTTCTTCGGTGTCATCTTTATGCTTTTTAACAAGCGGCTCGCCATTGATATACTTATTAAATAAATCAAGTAATGCTCTATCTTCAATCGCGTTACTGCCTAATAAGATAGTGCCATCGTAAAGCTTCTCTTCGCCCAATGAGCTTTTTGCGCTAGGTGGTAACCATGCTTCTTTACCTGTAATTGTTATATGGTCAATAGGAATAAGCTCAGGCTTAGCGTCATCAAGTTTATTTTCTTGCTTAATTCTTTGTGCCGCTGGCTTAACTCGCGATAGTTCATCTAATTTTTTATAGATATTTCCTGCGTAATATAAACGTGAGTTTTGTAGTTTTGTTTCACCTAAACGAGCATAGCTACCATCATCTAGTAAGCTTTGAATATCATCCGCACTAAGTAAATCATCCTTAGCGCTAAGTACACCATCAACATCTTCAAGTGATTCAGCTCTATCAACTAAAGGCGAGTCTTTAGTAACTTCAATTTTACCGCTATCTTTAAATCGCACTTGCTCTGTAAAAATTTCACTTAAATTAAAGTCTTCATCGAACAGTGATAAATATGAGTTAAGTATTTTGTCGGCTTTTTTGCTTTTGGCCCAGGCTTTTAATTGCTTGTCTTTGTGCGGTGACTTTTCATACTTATTTTTGTATTCATCAACTAATTTTGCATCGTGCTTATTGTCAATCTTATCTAATAAAGCAAGCTTATCAGCATTGATTCCCTTTAGTTTGTAGCCAAAAACACCATGCCCTTCAATATCAGAATAGCTAATAACTGTGTCGTAAAAGATTCCATCACTAAAGTAAGGCTCAGACTTATATAGCTCAAACACAAGCCCGTTATCATCTGCATATTGCTTGGCTTCCGCAACATCTTTAAACTGGCTTTTATCTGCTTTTTTAGTTGTCGTGTAGTCCTGCTTCTCTAATTTCATCTTAGAATAATCAGCATCACCAGTAACAATCCATCCAACCTTACCCATTGATGTTTTATTTTTACCGATACTTAAATCACCAAGTACTGAGTCCGGGTAATCAATAAAGTATTTATTTATTTTATGGCCATCTTTACTTGCCACATTAACAAACGACTCATTTTTTTCTGGCTGCTTACTCTCTACTCCATCAGGGCGCTTCTGCAAGAAAACCACATCAATCATTACTTCGGTACTAGCATTCGCTTTCTGCGTACCCATTGGCAATCTAAACACACCTATCACGTCCATCTTGTCGGTTAAGTGCTTACGCAACCTCTGAGCCTCGCCAACGCCATCCATTGTGCCTGTTGATGTCATAAAGGCCATGACACCATTAGTTTTTAATTTATCAACTGATTGTGCAAAGAAGAAATTATGAATTGCTTTAAATGCCGGCTTAACGGTTGCAGCGTGTGCGCGTGGTAAACTTGAGAATGACGCAAACGGCACATTGGAAATAATAAGATCAAAGTTTTTTCCGTTAAAGGTTTCGTATGATTCGTTTGATACCTTAGCATCAGGATATAAACGCTTAACGACTTCGGTATTAGTTGCATCAATATCAACTGCCGACCAATCAGCGTTAGGAAGCATTCCAATAAAATTTCCACTACCTACTGACGGTTCTAAGGCTTTTTTGATTTTAATGCCAGCATCTTGCAAAGCGCTGTACATTGATTTAATTGTTGTGTAATCAGTATAGTGCTGGTTAAAAATACCAGCACCTTTATCAACCGAGTCTTTTAGATTTAATCCACCGCTACCCGTGTATTGGCGCAATACTTCTTTATCTGCCGCTGTAATTTCGTTTACAGGTTTCTTTAGTATTTCTTCCGCTAAGTTATTAACGTCACGTCTTTTTGCTGGTGTGAGCGCAATATTAGGCTTATTGATTAAGCTGAGGTTATTGCTCCCATCATTATCTGACCTAGAAGCTCCTGATACATTTCCGTCGGTGCTAGTTTCATCCCCGACATTTCGTTTACTTTTGCCATCGGTTTTGTGTCCGACCAGCTCTGTATCTCTGGGTAGCCCATTTCTTTTGCTATCACTAGAAATATTTGCATCATCGAGTCCTTGTCCTTCTGGTAATCCTCCTGAACTGTTTTTATTTCCGCTGCCGTCATGTGGTCTTGGTTTTGAAGCTGAAACTCTAGGTTGATTATCCTTTCCGCCATCATTGACGTTATCTTGTTCATTTCCTCTTGTTCCATGATCTTGCTCCGTTAAAGTATTAGTGGATTCCTTTTTAACATAATTATCAGCACCACTTACTTTTTCTTCACCTTGCACAGCGGGTTGCTTATCATTATTTGTCGCTGGCGAGCTAGTTCCGCTTGTATCTGTGCCGGTGTCAGTTCCTTGGGTTGTTGCTTTTTGACTGGCTTCATTGCTTATCTCATCAATCGTTGAAAAGCTTAAATCAATAGCGCGATTAAAAGCACTCTCCGACATATTATTAAGCCCTAGAATATCTTTAACTAAAGCAGATAGCGTTTCAAATAGATTTTTCTTGCCGCCTGTTTTGGCGGGTATTTTCTTTAGCGCAGATTGAAAATCACTATTTGTAAATGTATGCGTTAAAAATTCGTCTGCGTTTCTTAGCCCAGCGTATAAAGCGTCTTTCTCATCTTTAGTTAGATTGGCTTTAGTTTTGGCATAAGATAGATAAGCAGCAGTATCATCAATTTCTTTTATAAGCGCACTTAACTTTTTATTACTAGGCGTGTTTCGCTCTTCTCTTATGCGCTTTGCTGTCGCTGCATGGGTTAGCTCATGCAATAGAGTGGATTCGTTCTGACCTTCTAAGTGAATGTTTATAAAATCTTTATCTAGTTTTGTGGCGTAATTGCCTTTAGTAATTGTGCCATTAACACCTCTACCAGTAATACCTGATGCCTTTACCGCAGTTTTATCACTCAATAGCCCTTTGATTTTTCCAGCTATCTCTTTATACACGCTATCACTAGATTTAGTTTCTATGTATTCAGCCGCTTTAACCGCGTTATTAAGCTTAGAAATAGTGTTACTATCAATTTCTGCTGAGGTCGCTAGGTAATTTGATTCTGTATTACTTTCGATACCCGTACCATTTAAGCCCTCCTTTTGCTCGGCACTATCATTACCAAGAGCTTTGCGTAGAGCTTCGCCTATCTTTTGTCCTTTATCACCAAAATCACGACCTGAGCTTTTTGAATTAAGCTCATTCATTGGTAACAGTGCCGAACCTATAATTACATCAGCATCACCCCATCCTGTCATTTTAAGATTATGCTTTTTGCCTATATCCTCTCTTATTTTGATGGTATCAATTGAGCCGTTTTTATTTCTATATTTTTTCAATCCTGCCGCATGAGCAAGGTCTTTAGTTAATTGATCTGCGTTATCAGCAATGTATTTTTTACTTGAATTTTGATTATCTACCGCCCCTGTCGCCTCAATACTTGGCTCATTCTCTTGCGCTGACGTAGTTTTACTTTCAGTGACATCTTGCGCTTTATTCCCCACTTCATTTAATTCTGCTCCTGATTGCGTTCCAATTTCTTCTTGCGACGCTTCATTTTTTGTTTGGCTGCTTTGCTCATTTTGTGATTGTCCTTGTTGTTCTGGTGTGGTTAGTGATTCATTTTGTGTAATCGGTGTAGATTCTTGTAATCCTGTGTAATCCTGTGTAATCGGTGATAATTCGCCCTCATCAAACGCCCATACTTCGCCGCTAGCATCTTGATAGTCGCCATTGCCTAAGCTTGTGTATTGCTCGCCGGTATCATCTTCGTGCGTTGCTTTGCTTTCGGTATCACTGACCTTAATATTAAGGTCAGTACTTTCTTGTTCGATTAGACTTGTTACTTGCTGAATTTGCTCTTCATTAAGTCTTTTAGTGATTCGGTCTTTAGGGTTTTGTAATCGAGTAGATAGTGCTTCTCGATTCTTACCCTTCTTGATTAAATTAATTTCCGTGGTTAAAACCTTATTAAGGCTTTCATCATCAGAAATGTTTTTAACTTGCTCAAGCTCTTGGACTAACTGCTCAGGTCTTGGCTTGAATCTGGCATCAGGCTTTTTATTGATTAACTGGGTTTCTTTTTCTGGTCTGCGCTTAAATTCAGCATCTTGAGTTTTATTAATTAATTCAACAGGTTTATCTTTATTAAGATAGGACTCAACAGGCATTCCTTTAGGCATTGCATCAACGGCATCACGCTCAAATTCACCAATATTATCCGGTGTTATTGCGCCAGATTGAAAGGCAGCCTCCATTGCTGCGCCCAGTTCAGGATCATTAAACTTAGTCGATTTAATTAACGCACTAGCTTGGTCGATGAAATTACGCTGCTTTGATTCTTCTGTTTGCGGAAGTGCTTCAATAAGCTTCCTCTCAAAAGCGGGAGTTTCCCATATAGGTTTAGGATCGGTCGCTTCCTGTTTTTGTAAATCAATCACTTTGATGATTTTTTCGTAAACGTCAGGGGAATCCTTAAATGCTTTAGCGGTTTGGGTATCGGTTAATAATTTATCCTCTAGCGATAACAGCGCAATTGCACTTTGCTTATTATCTTTTGCCTTACCTAGCTCAATTAAACTAAGGGCCGTAATATCCTTTTTAAGCGCTGATTCTATTGCTGCATTACCCTTTAGCACTGGAAGTAATGATTTAAGCTCCTGCTTAATCTCAGTTGCCCTACTTACTCTTTCTTCGGGCAATAGCTCACTGACAGCATCTAACTTATCACTTAGCTTGGCTTTATTGAGTAAAATATTGCTTTCAGATACATCAATACTATTATCTGGGGCAATATCACTCGCTGGTTTCTTGCTCTCTTGAATTTGCTCATCTATTCCTTTGCGGTATGTGGCTACACCTAATCCACCACCTAAGCCAGCACCGATAACAGCACCCGTCGCACCTTCCCCTACTGCACCTTCGTATGTATCTCGCTCGGTATCAAAGTCTTGTGCTATTTTATTTGATGCAACTTTTTGACCAAAGCCCTCACCAAACTCTTGTATTCCTTCTGTTGCTGCACCAGCCCCTGCATTGGCTAACCGACTAATGCCGACTTTACCTGCAATCACTTTCTCTAATACAGGGTTTCCAATACCCATTGAGATACCACCAATAGCAGCACCCGGCACAAACGCCTTTTCCGCTTGTTGTTGCGCGTAACCTTCCCGTGCTTGCTTCAGCGATTCAGGATGGCTTAACCCTGAATCCATGCCTTCCATAAACAGATTAACAAAATCATCTGAATTAGCTAATTGCTCTAACGGTGCATTACGCACTTCTTCTATTGCTTGATTAGCTGTTGAGCCACCAATCATTGCAGCACCACCAACACCATGCCCGATCATTGCATTACGTGTTTTGGCTGCGGCTTGTGCTGTTTTTCCTAGCTTGTTTACTTTGCCTGCAACATTTAAGCCTTTACCGATTAGCCCCCCTGGAAGCATTGACGGCGCAAAAGAACCTGCTCCTTGTGCTAAAAGATTTAAAACGCCTCGCGCTGAGCTATTCTCTTTAATTGAAAGGTCGTCATTAAACCCCGTGTCTTGAGCGGACTGCTTACCTGCATCTGAAATAGTTTCAAGCTGGTTATCAGCCCAATCACGCAAGCCTTTTGATGCAAAATTCTCACTACCGCCTGTGATGCCTTGTGCTATATCAGCTGCGCCACCGATTGCACCCATTTGAGCAAAATCAATCGCATCAGCAACAAGCCCTTGCTGTTCTTTTGCGCTAACTATATCGTTAAAAGGGTCGTTATTATTCGTGTCGCCTGTAATATCTGAAAATGGGTCATTCATATTTATTCAACCTTCTTATTAAATTAAGCCTAGTTGTTTCGCTCTTTCATCCAATTGCTTTAGCTTATCGGGATTATCTGCAAAGCTGATTCTGTGTTGCTTGTATAGCTTGACGGCCTGTTCGCGCTTATTGGGGTTTTGCTCTGTCGCCTTCCCTGTCGCCTTATTAAACGGAACAATCCGCTGCGACTTAGCGCCTGCATCATCTGTATCAGTCAGTGTTACGGGCATATAATTATTACGAGCCACTCCACCCCTGCCATTGCGACTAGGCTGCATTAAATCACCTAGCATCTTGGCTAAGCCTAAATCATAGACATTTTCTTTATTATTCTGGCTTGCCGCATCGTTATTTAATCCACGCTCATTTTTTAATGCGCTTTGGTATCTTTCTTCGGCAACACCCTCTGCCGCTAAATAATCATCATTTGCTTTACGGTTTAGGCCTCGCTCTTCTAAGAAAGGAAGTAATGCAGCTAAAGCGGTATTCATTCCAGCCATGCCACCAAAAGCACCATCTGCCATTGAGTTTGCATTAATACCTGTCTCACGATTTAAAATACTTCGTTCTGGCTGGTAGTTAGCTCGGTTTGGGGCGAATTGCTGGTAATCAACTTGCGATTCTGGCGCTTGGTATCGTTCTGGCTGATTATTTGCTATTAGATTAATTAGGTTTTCAATGCCTATATCTTGTCTAGGTGCAGGACTAGGCTGCATCATTCCACCTGCATAATTCTGTTGCTGTGGATTCGCCTGATGAACTGGCTTTTTATTCGGCTTCAATCCACCCTTTAGTATTAATTCCCTTGCTTGTTCTTTGCTGAATTTTGGCGTAGTTGCTTGTGCGTCTGGCTGACCATTGCTAACCGGGTTTAACGCATCATAAGCTGCATTACCTAAAAACTGCCCTGCTGCATTGGTTGAGTAAGCAATATCCTCGCCCGCTCGTTTACCCATGTTAATGGCTGAATTGATAAACCCACCTAAATCATCCGAGGTATTTGCACGCTCAGTTGACGGCCTCATTCCATTAGATTGATTAGCAAAGTCACGAATTGAGTCAATACCACCTAAAACAGTATTTGAGATAGCTCTTGGTGTCTGTTTGATTGCATTCGGTATGCTTTGTGTAATGCCACTATAAAGAGCGTTACTTGCATCCTCTGCTACATTGGATGAATTAACAGCAAGCGTCTTGATATTATTGGTTCTTGGCTTGGCTTGGTCTAAATAACCAAGTCCACCCTGGTATGGCTTTTCTTGTTCCATTGTATTGTCTCCCGACAAGTTGTTTGTGTTAATTATACGCGCTTAGGGCTGGGGGCCTTGTTGACTTACCCTCCTTTAAGCCAGACGTGCCCCGTTTTGTTATATAAAGCCCCAGAAGCAGTACATAGTGATATAGTAATTGCGTCGGTCAATGGCGTGTAAAAACTAGGCGTGCTAGCGTCGTGTACTACAGCGTATAAAACGCTCCCTGACACCTTAGTAAGCCTGGCGAAAACATCAAAGCTAGTAAATGAGTTATTGGGGGTAGATGTTTCAATCTGCCCAGAGGTTAGTTCTACTGATGAACTACTTAAAACCAAGCCCTCCGCCACCACCTCAAAAGTTAGACTCCCTCCAGTCCCTCCAGCCCCTCCAGTCCCATCACCACCCACCTCACCAATATCCAAAACCATCAAATTCCCCCGCACACAAGTATCACTATTCGTCCACTCGTGCGCGTTTCCAAGGCCGTCTATGTAGTCTTGTTTCTTTGATGCTAGGGGTAGGTCTCCTGTATTTGTCATAAGTGTTTAACCTCTAGAGTTACTAGAGACAGAGTATAAGTAACAGATGCTGGTATGTCTGAATGGCTTGCATACCCTGCAGGGAGCAGTTCGCGAGCACCAGTTGAGTCAATAACTGTCGCTATCGCGTGCGTAGTCCCATCGCTACCATTAAATGTCCCGCTAATACTAAGTATAGCGGCACTAGCTAGAAAGAGTCTTGATCCGCCAGGGCTATAGAAATAGCCGTAGGCAGTGGTCCTATTCACATATATGTAAGTAGGGGGTGGAGGTATTGTAACTGGAATAGTGGCCCCGTTGGCCTCAGAGTAGGTAAATGGAGCCGCAAAGAGATCCCTTATCAGGCTCCCATTCCATGCGCTAACATTCCCCCCAAAAAATGTTTGAGTTAGTCTAAGTGGGTTGGTGGCCCCGCCAATGACGTATGTAGTGAGGGAGTCTACATGCTTGAGCGACATCTCAAAAGCCCTAGCATACGTATAAGCAGTTGAATAGTACGGCGTAGCGATCATTGTATTTGCGTAATACGTCAGATTCGAAGAAGCCACCAATTCAAGTGGGAGTAGAGCTGCTACGCCTGTGTACGCAAGGATCAGATCAGGCACGCTAAAAGATTGATTATGCACCGTCTGGTGATTGTCTATCACGTCTATGGGTGTCTCTACGCTCTCAAAAGTAGGAAACCGAAGAATCCGCCCTTTATAATCCGTCATAACCACACCGGCACTTGCATGTAATAGATGCCGTTACTGCTTAGCGATGCTATCGCCCATGCTCCATTAGGGATTGTTTGGTCGCTATTTATTGATGCCTGCTCAACTTCCCCACTTGTAAAGCTAGTAAGGTCGTCTAATCCATTCTCATATATTTCTGCTGAATAGGTGTTTCCTGCAATTTTATTGAGTATCTTAACGGGCACACTTGAATTTCCCGTAGACTCAAGAATGTAATAAGGTATAACATTATTACCTGCAACTTCTTTTACTGCCTTCACTGCAAAGAATACGGTATCTGCTTCAATTTTCTTTTGTTCATTGCTGGGTACGCGCTTAACTAATACCGTGCTTGATGGTAAGTCCCACAATCCGTTTGCGTGAACGTCTGCAACAAATATATCACCTGTATCACTATTATTACTTGTTACCAAAGGCACTTCGTTACTGCCTACATTAAAGTAAACGCCATTCCATAAGCCTTTGACCTTTACAGGAATACCGCCACCACTCCCTTTATTGCTAGCAAGCAAATACTTAACCTGCTGCTTTAAGTTATTTAGCTCTATGCGTAATCGCGTTAGTTCTGACATTATTCACTCAATGTAGAAATTGTGCCAAGTGCGCTTTGTGCGCCCATGATTAAGTTTTCGTAAACACCTAATGATGATTTTGCGGCTGCAATATTCTGATCCGCACCTTTATTTAGCCAGTCACCATTACTGTCTAGCTGCCGTCTAATAACTTCTCTATAGCTATTATGTAGCTCAGATTTTGCTTTGTTGTAATCAATATCCATACCTTGATTATCTTTAGTGACTTGCATGGTTAGCTCCCATTCTTGCAAGTCCAAACCAATGCGCTTGGCAAGTGTATTCGCTTCTTCTATCGAATAATTCAAGGCGACTTTCTCGCGCTCCATTAATCTATCGGCAGTAGCAAGCTTGTTTCTATTTACTTCAATATCCGTGGCTTTGTCCTGCAATCTAAACCTAGCGTGCAATTCTTCATCCTTCATATCTTGCTCGCGCTTTTGTAGCTTTAACTTGTACGGCTCATTTTTAAGGTTTTCTGCCTTTATCTGTTCCGAGTATAATTTAAGCGCTTGGTCATCACCCTTTAATGAAGCAATGTAAGTTTCAATCTCTTGTTTGTTTGACTCAAGCCGTGATGAATCAATATCAATTTGCAGCTTCTTTACTTGAAGTTCTGTCTTTCGTGTTTCCTCTACCAATGCAACCGCTCTATTCATGGCTTCCATTAGCTGAATGCGTCGTGTGTTTTGCTTTTCTGATAGCTCCATTTTGGCTAACTTAAGCTCATACTCTTTTGTTTTCTTTACTGCGTTATCAACCCATTGTGTTTTTACGTCTGATACCGTTTTCCATACAGTTAGTTGATCCTTAAATCTATTAACCTCTAAATTATGGTAATCAATGGAAAACTGAGAGACTAATTTAGCAGTATTTAATGCACGCTCCATCATACTGCCATGATAAGAAAGCATTGCCGTATCTAACGTCGTTCCTGCTTGTATTGCAAATTGCCTTGCTTGTGTGTGCATATCTGCGCGTTTAAGCAGTATGTCGCGGTTAATGCCTGACATTGCCTTGTTTAAGCCTTCTTTCGCTCGGCTCATTAATGCGGCCATTGCCATAGGTGGCATTTTAAAACCGCGTGCTGCAAAGTTTTGTGCAACTTGGCTTCCTGCATCCTTATAAGTCGCACTCTCTCTATCTCTTGCTCGCTCAAATAATGATTGCTCATCATCGGAATTTAAGCCAGAGCCACCGCCATCAATATCACTCGCCAATGCAGCTAATATAGAATCTCTAAACTCTGAGTTGTATTCTTCCTCTACAAAGTTGAAAGCATTACTAGGTAATACATAATTAGCCTGTGGGTGTGGAATGGTATAGCTACCTATATCAATTTTATCAGGATCAGGAATTGTAAAGTCTAGTAATTCAGTCGTTAATGTAGGTGTAGCTGATTCAGGTAGATTAAGACTTATATCGGTTGGCGTAAACTCAGTAATAGGGGCCTGTTTATTGCTTAATGATGGAGCTTGAATAGAGCCTGCATCATTTGGCATTTCTATGAAGTCTGTTTTCTCAAACGAAGCGCCCACTAAATCAGTAATTGCGCCTAAGTCATGCCCATCAACCCTGCTCTTTGCCTGACCTTTAAAGCTTGTCTCAATTGCATTGTTGGTGTGGTTAATGCTTCCGGGCTTTGTAGTGCTTAGTTTTGATTCCTTAGTGCCTAGAACCGATTGTTCAATGGCATTTGAAAATTGAATAGGCTCCAATACATTTCTTGATTGTGCCTCTGCTTTTAATATTTCTAAAACTTTATTAGCGTCAACTATTGCGCTATCCGTTCTATCTTGAGCGCTATTTATAATTTCCTGTACGGTACTCATTTATAACGCTCTCTTTTTTAGTATTTCAATCGTTGGTTCTATGGATTGCACGCTCATACTCGTGCTGCTCTTTGCGCCAAAGGATAAATGGTTCGCTCGAATACCTCGCCCTATCTTGGCTCTTCCTGCAAAGGGGATTACGTGCGTGGTATCATCGGTTTTCATTAGTATGTCAATATCACCTTTCGCATCAGCATGAATCAATGGTGTGCGTTTTAATCTATCGCTATCCATATCCGTGCTTCCTGTTAAAAATGAGGATGCAATAGGAATGCCATTATCATCAGAGCCTTCTAGTAAATAGACTCCATCTGACTTAATGCCGTACAACTTTCCATTAATTTCTGATAATGCAGTAAACTGATAGTTGGTGTATTCAGTGATTGCCATGTTTTCAGTGTTCAATGCGTAGGCGGTAATGTCACCTTCATTAATCACTAAAACGTGAATATTGGTTATTTTGCTAACGACTAGCGGTAATGGCTCGGTAATATCACCAACCAACAAGCCTTCAAAAAGAAATTTACCCGCAATAACAGGCTTAATATCAATGACATTACCCGTTATTAGCGCACCACTGACTAATTTTGCTTCAATAATCGGCGCACTTTCACTAATACCACCCGTAGCTTCTGCGCCATTTGCAATCTTGGCTGATACGTTTGGTTTGGCTTCTTTTAGATACGCCTTTATTAAGCGCTCGCCAAAAGCATCTGAGCTAACAATCGGTGCTTTCTCTCTAACAATCGCGCTTAGTGCTCTACCTGTATTGGCTGATCCGCTAACTGTCGGTTTTGGCTCGGTAACATGCCCTGCGTTATCATTAAGAACACCCTCAACAATCGCTAATGGCTCGCTTGCTTGCCCGACCATAACAAGTGCTGCTGCTATTTCTGCATTAATAACCGCATTAGGCTCTGTTACCGCAACCGGTAATTTAGATAAGCGGGTAATGCCAGCACTAACAACAGGCAATAGCTCGGTAATCGCCGGGGAAATCAACACCCCTTTAATTACATTAGCTGCAGTTAATGGCAATGGCTCAACTGAACTTGATGAGAAATAATAGCTATCAATGCTTGCGCTAATAACCGGCAATGGCTCTTGCGTGTTTCCTGCCAGTCCGATTGATTGAACGATTGCACCTGCCGCATTAGGCAATAATTCAGAAACAGCACCTACAAGGTCATGCGACTGTAAGTTAGTTGCACTAACAATAGCATTAGGCTCTTCAACCGCAACACTAAACGATACTTTGCCTATATCGGAATTAACAACCGGTAGCGGTTCATTAATCGCAACGGTAAATTTAGTGCTATTGACGGATAAGCCACCATAAGAGGTTACGCCACCATAAACAGCATCACCAAAACTTAATGCAACCGTTTCAATAACAACGGAATCCATGCTACCGCTAACCACGGCATTCTCAGCGTAAACTTGCGCACTTAATGAATGCCCTGAGATAGCCGAAGCAGAAACAACCGGCGGTAATTCGGTTACTTGACCAATGCCTGATGGCGCAGATACATCCAGCGCACTACCACCGAAAGAATCGCTACCGTAAGCAATATCACCAAAGCTATTCGCAATAGGCGTTAGTTCTGGGATAGCTATATCTGGCGTATCACCATAACTTTGCGTGCCAAAAGGCTTACCACCGTAAACAGGCATCTTACCAGCCTAGTGTTAGGTCGATTGCTGCAACTGCGGCGTGGTCTGCGGCTGCATTAATAGCGAATGACAAAGCTGCGCGGTTAGCTAATATGCTTAGTTGCTTGTTGATGCGCGGTGTCAAGACTGCTGCCAACCCTGCAGCATCATAGCTGCTTGTATCGAGTGCGGCTTGCATTGCTACACCTACTGTGGCATCAATGTTATAAGCCACCACGTCTGCACTAATGGCTGGCCATGTAGCAATTTCTGCTAAGCCGTAGCCCTCTGCTTGTGCGTCTAGTAGCTCCTTAGCTGCCTGATACACGGCTCCTATCTTTTGTTGCTTGTACAGGTCTAAAGGCGTGTCTGTAAGCGTGTACGTCACAAGGCACTCTGTGGCCGTGTAGTCATAGGTAGGGCTACTTTTGCTCTGCCATGCCTCGATTGTTTGAGCCTCAACAAGTGGATAGACACCAGCTAAAGCAATACGCGCTGCGTCTGTAAGCCTGTCAAAGCCTATTTGAGTTGTGCCGTCATTTAACTTGTAATTGAACGGCAAGTTCATTGGTTGGTCGTCTTTAATGTAGTTCATTACTATCCTTATGGGAGAGCCACTGGCTCATAGATAAATGCACTCGCACCAGCATTTAGCGTAGACACTGATGTCGTATTGTAGTTCCCGCCCTGCACGTATATAACTGGGTTGGGGATTAGAAGGGTGCCTGCCGCCACGACTACGCCATCTCTGAGTATCTGATAAGCCCCAGACACAGAGTTATAGACGAGTGCGTAGGTTCTAATTGACAAGCCTAGTGCCACCGTGTGGCCCACCCCTCCAGTAGGTACTGCCACCCCTCCAGAGTATAGGGTACTTGCAAGGGGCATTATCCCGACGGCTGATGCCCCACCATCAAAACCAGTATGCCTCACCTCAACGTATAGGTTACCAGGGAGCGCCGCAGGGGCCGAGTGTGCGGCCCCGTACTGCCCATAGACGCTAGGGGTAGCTGTCAAGTTGCCATTGGACAGAGCCATATTTCCTACAGCTGTCCAATCAGCGCTAGAGTAGTCTACAAAGACCAGCCCCGATTGTACTTGCCGCTTCTTAGCTGCAGCACTCTGAGTAATCTTATTTAAGCCCAGCATTAAGCAAATGCACCCCCAGCGTGGATCATGTCCCACTGCGTGCCTCCATCTTCTGAGATGAACCCTAGTCGATCATACTCGCCTACCGCTGTAACCAATGTAGGAGCCGTGCCGCCATCAAACTTAACTGAGGCAGGGAGCGTAAGAGCATAAGAACCTGCGCCACCTTGCTCTAACTTCAGAGTAAAGTTTTGACTCACGCCTGTGGGTTTTGGATTGCTGATTACGATTGAAGTAATAGCTTCTGTCATCACAACATGGAAATTATTACCTAGTGATAAGTACAGCGTAAGCACGCCTGCTACACTTGATGGTGTTTGCAGTACTTCACCGTATGATTTTACAGTCGGGTTATGCAGCAATGCGCCTTCGTAATCAACATCGCCTGTTACTCTTCCTGGCATAGGTGCTGAAAATATAAAATGCGTATTACTGCCAGTAGCAATACTTAATGAAATAGCTGCGCCACCATTACTTGAGCCGTAAATAGTATCGCGGCTTAATGTATTGGGCGCACCTGCTGTAATTGTGCCTAGCCCGTACTCCCAGCCTAAGCCGTTTGCATCAAGAATCCAGTATTTAAAAGTATCTGTTGTGGCAAGTACATCAAGTATTGCTTGGTGCCCCAGTACGGCCCCGCCTAAAGAAAGCGAGCCTGAACCGGATGTAACCGAAGTTTCTTTGATTCTTGCGCCGTCTTTAAGCGCCATATATTACCCCTTATTGTGCAGGTTGTGTGTAAGTGAATGCTGTGATTGTTTGCACGGCAGCGAGTTCAATTGTGGTGTTGCTCATATTAATTTCTGCGCCGGTTGTTGCAATTGCGCCATCAAAACGAGCGCCGGTTGTTGTGGCTAATGCTGGATTGTCGCCTGCTTCAAAACATCTAAACCAACCTGCTGTTCCACCTGCAACGGCTGTTCCTTTCCAGTCTTGTGTGGCATCTTTTGAGACTACGCCATCAGTCACTACATTTTCCCAGTTACCACCTGTTAAGCCTGCGCCATCAAGTGAAATAGTAAATAACAGCGTTCCTGCTTCAACATCGTTTGCTGTTGCTGGCTGCACGCCTGAATAGACATTGATAAAGCAACCATCCATAACGGATTGAAAGCCCTCTGTTGCACCAATGCGGTTAAGTAAGCCTTTTGATCTGCGTAATGACATTTTTTATCTCCAGTTATAGGAATATTGCGCCATCACGGCGCAGTTTTATTTAAGCGGTTGCTACTAAGTATTTGTGTTTAGCAATAACCGCTGTTAAAGGATTCTTTGTGTTAAGTTTGTATTTCTTATGGGTAAGGTTTTGTATGCTGCCATCAGGAGTACCAACACAGATACTTCCATCTTGGCTAACAAATAAAGCGCCATACCCTGTTGCGCCATCGCCTAAATCATTTAGGTTAATGCGCTTGCCAGTATTTTTTATTGCAGGTGTTGAATGCACCGATCTAAAAACCCATGTGCTAGGCGAATCACCCGACGCATAGAAAATTTCTTTTTGTGTTGATAGGTAAACGCCATACTCTACCGATACCAGCATGGTAATAGGCGAATCAAACGGGTAAGTGCTGTTTAGGTAATCACATAATTCATAATCTAATGCATCAGAAAAGAATAGGTAGTTATCACTAACAGCAATTAAGAACCCTCTAAATTCTTCAAACAAGCTAGCCACTGGCATTGCTGCTTTATATTGCCTATCTAGCGGCTCATTTGCGTTGAGTAATTGCGCAGGGTTATTAATAGTTTTTGCTGTTGCGTTCGCAATAAAATACAGCTCTTCACCATTACAACCAGACATATAGATATTAGCTGTATGTCCTGCGGGTACATTGGCATGAATAGTTAGACTGCTATTTTCTGGCAATTCTATTAACTCTGTTTCTGCTGCCCCCGACTCTCTTCCATCGGCTGAAATAGTTGTTACTGAAACTAAATATCTGCCAGATAGCAAAGTACCAACACCAAGTACGGTGCTAATGCTAGGGATAGGAAGCCCCATTTCACGAATTGCACTACCTTCAATAACGCCATTATATGAGCCGGTTGAGAAATAAATGGTACCCGCTACTTCAATATGCGTTAATGATTCGTTATCACCAGGAACAATACCTAGCGCTTGAATTGAATCATCACTATTAATTCTGTGTAACTGATTGTCCGATAAAAATAGATTGCCGCTGATGGCGGTCACGTTACCGCTAAAGACAGGCGCAAAGCCTTCTCTTGTTGCAATCTTACCTTTGCGATCTATATCAATATTTTTAGCAGAAACCAAACCTTTCAAGCCTACTTCAATAGGCTCATTTTGATTGTCCGCACCAGTAAATCTAGTTAATCTCATACGAATCTACGTGGATAAACACGCGAATTAGCACGGCTACTTTTTACAGTTGCCATAAATTTAGCTGAATGCTTGCGCCCAAACTCTTCTGTGAATTGGCTTAGATTGAATTGCGCTACATTAGGGTCAAACAAATCTTCATCACGTCTTGAATAAGCCTCATAAAGCACATAAAAAAGTAGTGATTCGTGATATTCCTCTGGTATTTCGGGAATATCAGCATCATTAATCAATTTTGTTTCTGGTCGGTTAACAATACTTAAATTAATTGTTACATTTGCATCCGGTATGCCTACCAGTTGAATTTTGTTGTGGTTTTGCAGATAGTATTTAGGTGTACCAATCAGTTCTTGCCACTTATTAACATGGCCATCTAGCTCTATTTGGCTCACTTTTTCTATTTGTATGCCATTAATCAGCATATCTTTAACAATAATGGTTGAAGCAGGTAGGTTGTAATATGCACTACCTGCAATAACATCTATTGTTTTTTCTGACGTAAGAATTAGAGCGCGTTCCGCTGCTTCGCGTTCTGCTCGATTAATGGCAGCATTGATAAAAGTATCGCTCCATTGGTACGGCTCGACTTCATCATCAAGTCTTTCACGAATAAAGGAACGCAGCTCTAATAAATTCATACGCTATTACCGTCCTTATCGCACGGAATCATATCGCCACGCTGTAGTAATCCTTTGGTCACTACAAATACACGACCATTAGTCGGATGCTTTAAGTAATCAGGGGTAATCGTGACTAATTCATCACTAATGGTCGCACCTGAACCTTTAGACTCAAGCTCAAGCACTTCAGCCATTAAGCTATCTAGTGAATGACGCTTATTAAGATCAGTATTAAACTGATCTTTAGCGTATTCACATAGCTCGTCTTTGGTCATTTCTTCTATTTCTGGCATAAATCACCTATAAAAAAGCCCCACTTAAATAAATAAGTGAGGCTATATTGTTAAGACTTAGTTGCAGGTAAGTGAACTAAGGCATCCGCTTGAACAGTTTTGAATCCAAAAACATTCAAACCACGAATTGCATCGCCAAACGTATCTTGAAGGCGCAATGTTTCAGTTTTCACAAACTGAGAAGCAAAGGTAATCGCTTCTTTTTGCCCTGCGATACATTGGTATGTATCGGGAGCGCCTGCTGTAATAGCGACGTTATTAGATGAGTAGACTGTGAATCTATCAATCTGACCAACACGACCATTACGAAGGATTGATGTACCATCCCCAGAAATTGACGCATCTTTTAAATCAGATTTTTTAATCATTCCGCAAATCCAAGGCGGTAAAACAATAAAACGGCCAGTTTCCGGCACGTTCTTTTCATCTAACGCTGTCCCTGCATCAACAATCCAATCTAAAACATTAGCTTTAGTAACAACAAGTGAAGCGAGTGCGGTTGTTGCATCAGCATAAACAGCGCCTAAAACCTGCGAATCAATCGCAATTTTCATTTGCTCTGCTGCATCCATTGTTGTCTCATTCACGATATTAATATCGGACTGAGCACCATCAATGTCATCAACTTTAAACGCGTAAGACTTCGCCCTATCAATCAGAAGCTCAATCATGCCATCAACTAAATCTTGATAGCTTAATGCGCTATTGACCGTGTAATCAGTAATCGCAATGGTAGGTCTAATACGAATATTAACCTTGGAGCCACCACCTTTAATCTCACCTTCCCAGTTATGGTTGGCGATTTCACTTAAAACCGTGTTTAAGTAGAACTTACTTTGTAATTTTTTTGACCAAACTTCTGGTAAAAAATTACCTCCGGGTAAATTAGCACCCGTTCTTGCTACGCCTGCTGGCATAATCTTTCTCCATGAAGGAAACTAATTAACTGTGCATCACTGCATGAGCTTTCTTAGTTTTTCCTTGCTTCTCAGCAAAGATTTATTTTTACGCAATCAATCCCTGCGCCATTGCTTTATCAATAGCCGCTTCGTTTTTAGCAAAAACCTCTGGCGACATTGCAGCAATACTTTCTCGCGTGAATTGTTTTGGTGCGTTACTTGTTGGCGTTACTTGGCTTCCGACTCGCGGTGTAGCCACATTTTTAGCCTGCTCCAATTTACTTGGCGCATTATCTGGGCTATTGGATAACCCCATTTGTTGCTTATACTGATCTAAAACATAGATAACATCTTGAACCGAACCATTACTAATCGCTTGTTTAACAACATTTGATTGTCTTTCGGCCCATCCTTGAAAGTCCGTACTATTAGCAATCTCAACAACATCCGCATGAACACTTTTTACAGCTTCTAAGTGAGAATTTTGCTCAGTCTGAGCGCTCGCTTTCTGAATACTGTCATTTGATGTTTTCACATCACCTAGTAATTTCTCCATTGCGCGAAGCTTATTCACCAATGGCGTAACAATTTCAGGGTAATCTTCCATCAATCCCTCTAAATCATCAGGTGTATCTTTTTCAAGAGCCTGCTGTTCATTGGGTATATTCACTTGCTGCTTTAATGCTTCAACCTCTTTTCGTAATGCCGCTGTTTCTTCTAGTGCTTGGTGCATTCTGGCTTCTGCGTTTTTATAACGCTCAGCACTTACCATGTCACTCTCGCTATTTTCAGATTTTGGCGGCGGTGTTGGCTCGTTATTATCGGTATCAGTCGGCAATGTTTCAGGCTCTTGCCCTGCAAGTGTACCGTTTTGTTGCTGCTGCAATAATTCGTCTGCTTCTTTATCTAATTGCTCAGGATCAATCATTTAATGCTCTCTTTTTTGCATTGAGGCTTTCGCTGTATCAATACGGTTAATGAGTTATGGGGTTAATACCGTATCCATAACTCGAATTTATTTATTGCTCTAAAATTGTTTCTGCCTGCGTTTCAATCTTTAAGATTTCTCTTAATTCTTTACAGCTACCTTGTATTTGCTTGTGTTTATCGCTGTCTGCATACTCAAGCTCATCCCTTAGCGCTTCCAATCGCCTATTAAGGTATTGGTTGAATAATTCCCAATCACTAGATATTCTCAGGCGGTAGATTGCCGACGCTTCCTGCTTGGATAGATGCTTGTTGTTGCTGTAGTGCCTGTTGTTGCTGGATTTCTTCATCGTCTTTAATTATTTCCTTGGCGTTTATATCCATTGATTCAGCGATTGAGCGCAGTAAAGCCGGTCTATTCACATAATTAACGTCAATAGGATTCGCTGTCATTTGTGCAAACTGGGTTAATCTCTGACTCTGAATTTCTTTAGCAACAAGGGTTGTGGCTCCGCGTGCATCCACATTCATATCACCCTTAATTTCTTCCTTATCGCTCCATTGCATATTCCAATCATAAAGCGACTCAAGAAGCGGTCTAATCATGTAATCATCAATATTCTTAACAATGCCCTTGATTGATGTATTCGCAGCACCCATCAACATACTCATGCCGGATGCTGTTTTATTTAAGCCTGGCATTTGCTGGCCGTGCGTATAACTTGGCAATGCCGTTTCTTCATCAGCAAAACGCCTAAACATTTCAATAATAGAGCTGATTGGCTGTACATTTGAATTTGGCTGATAAAAGCGCATCATTGGTACGCTCGGATCACCTGAGTCACGCTTCCATACCTTCCACGGTTTAAAGTCATTTGGGTCTTCACCTGCTGCAAGTAGATTAGTGTTTACTTCAACTTGTGGTGCAGATGAGATTGCCATATTGTCTAATAACGATCTAACAGAAGCGTTCAGTGTTTCTTGTGAGTCACGCATCATTCGAGCTGGGCTAATTCCCCAAAATTGATGAATAACTCTTTGGTAATGAAAAATTTGATACGGTAATCGTTGTTTTTTGGCAGGGTTAATCTGAGCTAATAGCGTCCGACTGCCACATACCCAAACATTCGCATGATAATCTTTTGTTTCATCTTCAACATCAACACCAGCACTTATTAGTTCTCGACCCGACACATTGCCCCAGTACTCTAATACGTCATATCGCTGTGATTCGGTAGCCGATGTATTACTTAAACCAGCAATACTTTTACGCTCTATTTCATGATGTTCTTCAACGTGCGTACCGCTTTGTGCTGTATTGACTAATAAATCATTAATAACCTCAGCATTAAATCTTTCATCATTTTTTAGCTCGCGTAATTGATTTCTATTAAGAACATGACGCTGGAAAATCCCAATACAATCTTCAATTGAGTCAGCAAAAGGGTCTTGATATAAATCAAATACTGAAACCTGTTCAATTTTTGGCGCAGGTCTTTCTTCGTTGTGAATGTCCCACTCAGTTTCTCCTTGTCTCCATGACTGCTTAACCGCCACACCGGTGGTAACACCCTTAATCGCACCAGAACCAATAACACATGATTCCATGATTGCAGATTTTGCTTTTCTATCATAGTGCTCCTCAGTTAGTTGGTCATCTATCTCATCAGACATTAATTCAACCTGCATTTTTGCAAGTTCGGTTAATTGTTCTGGTGTTAGCTCTATATCCTGCCCTGTCATTGGGTCAGGAATGGTATTACCGTTCGCTAGGCTTGGGTTTGGTGTTGAGTCAATTGACCAATGCTTATCATTTGATTGAAAAAGTAAATCAACAATGCGCGAATAAGCAGCAATACATTTAACCAAAGTAATGGCCACATAAACATGTGATTGCTCAGTACCTATTCTTGTATCAGACTCATAAATACCATTGAATGCACGTAAATCTTTTAGCCACTCTTCTTCAACATCTCGCTTTGCATCCTTCCATGAGCTAAAGCGACGACTTAAAGTAGAGCCTAGCGCGTCATTAATCGCTTGCTGCTTGCGCTCTTCTATCTCAATCTCTTGATCTGTCGGCTCTGGCTTATTGCCTAGCTCAATATTAAGTAATCCAGCCATAAATTAGTTTCCAGCAATGGGAGTGTTATTGTCATCACGACAATTTGGTTTTTCATGCTAAGGGAAGAAACCGCTATCTCAGCGGTTTAATGATAATTCTGTGTACTGCTAGTTTTGTGATTCTTAGGCTTAGGTGCATGCAATACCATTTCACCCGCTATTGCTCGACTCATAACCCGATCATCAAAACATCCGGCTTTAGCGTTATAGCTACCATTGTCCTCAATGATGTAAGTTTCTAGCTCTTTAATTGTTTCAATGCAGCAAATACCATGATCTCCGTCTCTGAGTTCTGCTTTTAATTGGTCAATTATCTTAGCCTTACTTTTAGCTGTTGTTAGCCAACCAAAGCGCTTAGTTTCTTTGCTCTCTCCACGATTCTCTAAATCAACCTGAGCATAAATATTTGAATAGCCAGTTTTTCTTAGCGTGGTTAATGTCGTTAATCCGTGATTGTTTCTTTCAACACCCACTAACGCATTGTTGTATTTCTTTCCGAGTTTAGCGAGTAAGTCACCAAAACGATCAGGGTCAATATGGCCATGCCACTGTGCAACTTGATAGCCTTCTGGTAATTGCAAAACATCTGCACAACTATAGTCGCCTGTTATCAATCCTTCCGCAACATCAGCACCAATAACGTAACGCTTACCTGCCTTCGGATCATCCCACACTCTAAGCAACCCATCCTTACGCTGATTAATACCGCTACTATCAATATCTGCCCGGTATGTTTCAGTAAAACACTCAACCTTAGCCGCGTTGGTATGGTCGGCTTCAAATACTGGACGACCAGAGAATAAAAAAGCCTCTTCTGGTGTACATGGGTATTCTTGCTTAAAAAGACTTAAGCCAAGCTCGTGTACTTTATTTCTACGCCAGCTTAATTGCTTATCAGTTAAATTATGCAGCTTAACTAGCAATAACTCTTCTTTAGTTCGTACAAAATCAGGGGTTACTAATTTAACGTACTCATCCTGCCAGAACCACGGACAAAATATAGCGATATACTCGCCCTTTCCGTTCGTAGCATCCTGCCACATTTCGTAGAACTTACCACCAACACCATTAGCCGTGCTTTCTAGTATTGATTCTGTTTCCGGTTCATCAGGTAATGCCTGCATAATCCCAGCTATATGTTCATCAGCATTCGGCCAAAAGGCACATTCCGAGCCATGAAATAGTTGAATAGTCGAGCCTCGTCCTGTTCCTTTACTGCCTGCTGTTCCTAGCTGATAGTCTGAATCAATAGAAAATATTAACTCTTTAGCATTAGATGCTTTGGTCGGTATCTTAATCTGTAGCGGTGTATGTTCATAATACCGCTTCACCATGTTAAACAGGTTTGTAGTTGCCTTTTCTTCATGGGTCAAAATATACGTTCTAATTCCGACTTTCTGTATTGTTTTCCAGTAGAAACGACCACCAATCATAGTTGATGCGCCCTGTTGCCGACCTTTTAAAACAATAGCCCTGACTTTTCCTATACTACTAAGCTGTAAATCTAAACGCTTAGTAATGTATATCTGTGCTTTGTTTAAAATTAACGGTGTAACTTTTCCCGACTTCGTTTTTATCTTTAAAACATTCTCAGAAAAATATCTAAAATCTGTCTTTAATCTCTGTAGCTTATTCCGCTTCTTCTTCTTCATCAGGCAACCCTTCGACCCACTCACTAAGTCCAGCGTGGCTAATAGATTGTTCTGTTTTATCTTTCCAAGAAAAGTTGTTTTTCAGATTGAAGATAAGCCCTGCCGCAGGCATACCAGATACTAACGCTTCTTCCAATGAAACCTCTACCATTAGTCGGGCAGTTTCAATAATATCTGCAAAATCATCACGATTATTGTAATCAATCAATGAAGTTCTACTTTTAAAGCCTAATGCTAATGCAAGCCCCGACATAGTAGGCGGCTTGGTTACTTCATCATTTGAAACGCATGAATCAAAGTAATCATCAACGGCCTGCTTCAGTTCTTTTGGAGTTTCATACTTCATTACTCTGCCTGCTTTAGCGTTTTTTGTCATATCTCTAACCAATCGCTAATTTAACTGCACTAAGAAAGCCGAGATGGTCAACAATAAAAAAACCTAAAGCACCGTAAGCCGTGTATTGAATATGCGTTAGTGTTGAGCTGATTCGTCCTATCTTGCACCGAACGTCAGCAACACCAGTGGCAAGACTCTTAATCTCTTTATCATGCGTATCAACATCAAACCGCATCTTTAAAACATTATTCTCTAAACAATCGCCAGGCATCTATGCCAACCCTTTATGGAATTTTGCTAATTAAATTATTCATTGCTTCAATGGCCTTCTCGTTACTTGCCATTGAGTCAGCTCCGCCATCCAATCCGCAAGTAGGAGAGATATGTAAATCACCTGCCTGAATATCTCTAGCCGACCAAATATCTAACTGACATGAGCTGCCATCCTTGTTCGTATGCATATACGCATACTTAGCTCCACACCCTGAGAGCAATGCACAACATAAAACTAATAATATCTTCATGAGAAAAACGCCTTTTCACCAAAATTATGTACAGCTTCGTAATAGGTTATTGCTCTGTGCCGCCTTAATACAGCAACAAAACCACCGTGATGATTAATAATGCGGATTAGATTAACCAGCATTTCAATATCTGCCCGAGCTTTGTCTTCGATTGTTACGCCAATGTAGTACGCATAATCATGTATATCAAAAACCTTTGTACAATCTAATCCATAAATACTGTTAGGTATGAATGCTGACCGCCAATCATTCGCAGCTCCCGCGCCATTGCATATTTTCGCTCTCTCGCTTTGGCTTAGCTCGTCATATCCCTTGGGTTTTAATAATTCAATCATAAATTTTAGGCATAAAAAAAGCCGAGGCAACGAATTGACTCAGCTTTTACAAATATATTAAAACGCAGTATATCGACCAAAAAGCGGCAAAGCAAGGTTTTTATCGTCTATTACCTGCCACATAACCAGCCGTTCGAGCGTGCGCAAAAAGACGCGTCGCTCATCTACCAGTTATTTTTCTATATTTACTATCAAAAATGGAACGTGCTCTTTATTTGCTCCGCTAACAACTATTGTAGGCACTTTCCACACAGGCAATCCAAATATTGTATCTTCATGGAAAAACTCGCATACTAAGTTAGAAACTTCGCCTTGAATTTCTCTCTTACATTCAACTCCATTAAGCTTTGTCTCTTAGTATGTATTGCGTTAATTACCTCTTCTACTCTCATAATCCCTCTAAATTTCGTGGAGCTAAACAGCGTCGTTCGCCTTAGCTATTCCGAATCCAGTATAAAATTAATTGCATGATCTTCTTGCATATTGCACCGTGCAAATATAGCTGCTGCTGGGTCTGGCTCAGAAGGTATCGATAAATATCCACATTCATGACTGTTAATAATTAGCTTCCCTCGTTCCCTTGCTAAATCCTTATACATCCCGACATATTCATTCATAAGATGAAATACCTGTGTTGCTGTAATTTTCCCGCTTTTTTGTGCCTCATTAATTTCATTAATAGTTAACATATTTTTCCCATAAATTTCTCGGAGCTAAAAAGCTCAGTTTCTTGTTTTAACGCTCTGACCAACCAACCCAAGAGCATTTCTATGTATCATCCGCCCTGTTCTTTCGCAGCAACCAAGCAACTCATTAATCGTACTAAGCTTAACCTTGTGCTGATAGCGCAATAATAAATACTGATACGCTCGAATATCAACACACCGAAGCCGCTCTTCAATAGCAAAATTCATACGACTAATGAATAATAAAAAATCCTTATCAGTCATTTCAACACCGCGTGGCACTGATGATTGCTTATAGCCGCCGCCACTACTACTATCGCCTCCCATCTTTGCAGTCATAGACTCTTTTGCGTACCCAGAATTGTTACTTTTCAAATCCAAGTAATCAAAGTAGGTTTCTATTGCGTGTACAGTGTGCGACTTCATTATTATTTACAGCCCTTTTTTATAGTGAACAGTTTTGAGCGCCTTATTAACCTGCGTTAAATTGAACATGAATATGATTACCTTCAAATAAAACCAAGTACTTATCACCTAAAATAAACTGTAATTTACCTGCTATTTTCTGCGCCGTTTCCTTTGTAAAATACCGCGTTCTAAAATCTAGCGCATAGCCATAATAATGAAAGCTTCCTGCACTATGCGTACCATCGAGTGCCGAGGTAACAACTAACTCTTGACCATATTCTTTCCATAGTTTTTCCGCTTCCTTTAAAACTTTTCTCATTGGCAACTGAAGTCCTGCCATTTTTACATCTAGTTTAATTTTCATTTTTCATCGCCTTATTGTTAATAAACTAAGCCTTTCCAGTCTTCATTTTCTTCGTTGAATCTGATTAATAAATCAGCCCACTTACTTATTTTCATCGCTTTATTTTGTAATTTTTTACCTTTGTTTTTCATCAAGTAAATATCATCCAAATTAAAGCGATAAATTTCTTTTATGCGCCCATTTTGTATATCTAAATTTATTTCTTTATCGAATAAAAAGAGCCGCTTTTTTTTCACAATGCACGTCATATGCCTCTCGGTTTTTTCTTTAGAAATTTGCACAGAACAATAAGCCAGATAAACATCATAAAACCCTAATAGCGTGAAAAATTTAGCAATGGCTATATCCTCACAATCACCATCCCCGCTCACTAGCGTTTCCATTGGTGTCTGCCAGTAATCAATAACTCCATACTTTGCTTGATCTGTTTTGTAACTGACCGCTGCATTCCAGAAGTCATTAACCTCATGAATCGTGGCGACTCCCTTTTTCACTCGGTCATTAAGCGCTTTTAATTCATTAATTCTATTTTTTAAGTACATAAGATTGCCCTTTGAATTCACCACGAATAAACCAGCATCGCAGAATCTCTTTGTTCTGAATTTGTGCGTGCTTTCCACCCTGTTGTTCGCTTAAATGTTTCAGCACTTAGCTTTCCTTGCGGCTTTATTTCACGGTAATTAATTCTATTTTCAGCGCACCACTCGACAATCAACTTCCCAATTTGATGATTGGCTCCAACAGCCTTTGCTATTTTTTCTCCCACTGATTTTGTTTGGCCTTTTCTTCCATGAAAATTAGATTTTTTAATCTGCCACCCTGCTTCCACGACAACCGTTATTTCCTTACCCAACCATTCCAGACGTGAAATTAAATCAAAAAAACGAAGTGTTGTTATTTCAACAAAAACCCGTTTTTCTGAGTCCCACACGGAAAATCCGCTTTTATCAACATCAGGGTCTATACCCACAATAATTGTCATCCATTCACCAATAAAATTTCTTTCGTATGTGACTCAGGGCATACTTCGTGGTGCAAATTTAAAAGTGCTTGCGCCTCTTCAAATAAAGCCATCATTTCCTTTGGTTTTAATTTCTTAATACCCGTTGCTTCTCGTATTTCCTTGTGGCTCATTTTTTCCTTTAAATTGTCCACAAGTTGAATAAAATCTATCGTGTCCATAAAACTCTCATTAATAACTGGCGCTCTCTCTAACATACGTTAGCCCATGCGCGACCATATTTAATGTCACTAATAAGCTCAGGTGAAACTCCAAACTCATTAGCTAAAGCCGACCGTCCACCCCACTTTAAAGTGAGAAGCCTTTTTTTAATTTCTGCCACCTGCTCCTTATTTAGCTTTGTTGACTTTCCATGCCTGCAATTTTCGGCCTGCGTTACAACTTCTAGGTGATATGGGTTTACACACGCCCTATTACTGCATTTATGATTAATTACTTTATTTGCTGGGATCTTCCCTAAAATAGACTCGTACATCCATCTATGCGCAAGCAGAGTTCTTCCGTTTAAATTCTTCTTTCCATAGCCTGTTTTTTTATTTACCGCCCCATTCCATAACCAACAATCACTTTGATTGGGCGGTAAAATAACTAATTTCTTAATAACGTCTCCTACTTCCATTTTTATCTCCAAGTTATTTTTTTAGAAGGTGTCCTCTAGAACGGTACATCGTCAAAATCTTCATTAGTTGCCGCTGGTGGAGTTTGATTATTTTGCTGCAGTTGGCCTTGCTGATTTCCTTGCTGTGAATCCGACTTTTTACCGATTAAATCAATAATATTTGCGTTCAGTTCAAGGCTTGTTTTTGTTGCTCCATCATTGGCTTTATACTCAGATTGAGATAGCTCACCCGACACAAAAACCTGCTGCCCTTTTTTCAAATAATCAGGCAGCTTTCCTTCTGCGCGTTTTCCCCACAAAGCAACGCGAACCCATAAGGTTTGCTGTCTATCCCCAAACCCAATATTGTTTGCGACGGTCACGTTTAACACGCTCATTCCGCTCGGTGTCTGCCTGACTTCTGCATCACGGCCTACCGCCCCAGTAAAACTAAAAACATTGCTCATGCTTATTTCCTATTCCTTAAGTTTGTATTTCTTCTAATCTCAGCTATGCACGGCATACACTTTGCGGCCTGCTCTGAAACCCTAAAAAGGCTTATAACTGGCATTGTTTGCTGACATGAAGCGCAATAGCTTTTAGCTTTTTTGGTGCGCATAGGCGGCTTGTCGTCCTGAGTTGCAAGCCTATATTGCTCAAGTAAATTAACGCCTTCTGAATGCCTAGGCTCAAGCCTTCTTGATGCAGATATAAGTCCACTCATTACGGCCCCAGCCATACCCGCATTTCTACAAATCTCAGATTTATTAGTCCCTGTTTTTTTTGCGATTATGCAAACAACCTCAACCCAATCGACCAATTCTTCAATCATCTTTAGCCCTTTTAAATTTAATGCATCGGCGTTCAACCGCTGGATATAGCAACTTTCCACCAATACTTTTTTTAGCCCTTTCTAGCGCATCAGAACTTGGTTTTTTAAGTTTGTACGCCTCCAATTCTTTGCAGGACCCAATGCCATTACCAAAACCAACCGAGTCAGGAATAAATAATTCACACTTTCCGCAAGTGACTTTTGCAGGTAATTCTTCAAAATTTATTCGTTTCATTATCTAAATACTCATAAATGCTTTAATAAATTCCTCAGCTACCGGTGCAACTATTGCGTTGCCATAACCTTTGAGCCTTTGCGCTCTTGCTTCTGCTGAGTCATTAGGCGTGATGATTGAATCGCTGCTATGCACCATTCCTCTGGCAACCCCATCAACCAGCGGCTTAATGCCGGATTTAATTGGCCTGTACTTTTCATCTCGGCAGTAGAGCCAATCAACCCCACTTGTTGCGTCAACGGAACTCCCGTGTCCTGTGATCGAGGTGGCTTTACTCCTCTTTTTGCATCCGTTACTGTTGGAGTTCCCCAGCCCGCTATTTGAGCCGTTACGTCCAGCGTGTCCGTTGATAATTTCCCGTTCCGTATTCTGCCTCCCTGATACCCGCCCTTCTGGTCGCGTGTGCTTGGTGTTGGCCAACCCGACAACATCGCCGCCCCCACTAAGTTCGTCCCATGCCCCCTCTCCAAAACTGCCTTCGAGTTGTTGTTGCTGCCGCCTGTGCTGATAGTTGGCGTTGGCCACCCAGTAGATTCTTTGCCTTTGGTGCGCTTTGTTGAGGCTGTGTGCGCCCAATACGACCGCCCCGCAGGCGTAGTTTTCTCTTTCCATTTCTGCGTATAAATCATCAAGCCAGCCGTGCCTAACCGCTGCTTCAACTTGTTCGCCAAAGATTGTGTTAGGTCGGCACTGTTTAACGAGTTCGATAAAATGGGGCAAGAGGTGTCGCTCGTCCTCTTTTCCTTTTTGGTTTCCTGCTGCGCTGAATGGTTGACAGGGCAACGAAGCAGTCCATACAGGTCTATTGTCTGCCCACCCTGCATTTCTAAGTGCATAGCTCCAGACTCCAACTCCTGCAAAGAAGTGGTGCTGAGAAAATCCATTAAGGTCGCTTGCTGTAACGTCTGTAATGCTTCTGTCATCTACTTCACCTGGCGCTATGTTTCCGTTTTTTATTAATTGTCTAAGCCATCCTGCAGCTTTAGGATCGAACTCGTTGTAATATGCTATTACTTGTTTTTTCATATTTATTGCCATAAAATATTCATAGAAATTTTTTAGTTAGTCTTTTAAGATTTCGTATTGAAAAGCTGTTTAGAATTCGTAGTTCTAAATGGCTTTTTTTATGCTTGTTGATTTTCATTTCCTACCTCAATAATCATCTCTTCTGGTGTTGGAATATTAGAATCCCGCTTTACCTGTGTATCTTTTGCTGTTTTTCTGCCTAACAACCCCTTTAATTCTTTCATAGCTGCGTTTTTAACCTCTTTGCTAGCCTTTGGCTTAGGTAGTGCTTTTTTATACATCTGGTATGCCTGTCCTTTGTGTTCCCAGTTTTCACCAGATGCTTTTGCTAGTTTTCTAAACCTTGCTATGTTGGGTGGATATTCCTCATCAACTCTTGATGCTGCTATTGCACCCCCAATCTCAGCCCCGCTTAACCCGTATAAGCCAATCGCCCACTCAGCCTTTACCATGCTGATGCTGATTTTTATTTCCGCTGGTGTCTTGCCTTTAAATTTTGCAGTCCACTGATTTTGATAAATCGCTTCCATTTTTTTAAAAATCGCATCAACCCATTTCTCTTTCAACCGATTCTCTGAGCTGCTCGGAGAGGATGCTGCTGACTGTTGCATGACTTTCTTGGTTGCTAAGTTGCCTATTGCCTGCATTAGTTTGTCCTTGGTTTTTAAATTCAACTTGGCGCTTATGCCACCCTCTTGCGGCGGCCTGCCAATTTTTCATTTTGTTTTTGCCTACTTGCCACCCGTTGGATTCGTAATAATCAAAAAAACCAGTTAGGTTTAATTTTTCACTGGTGGATAGGTTTTGTATTTCATCGGGCGATGGCGGTTTAAAAATAACGCGCGGTATTTTTTCTTTTTTCTTTTTTTCTTTTATATCTGTATCTGTATCTGTATCTGTATCTGTATCTAGGGCGTTACTTTTTGTTTCTGTAACGTTACACTCTTGTTTCTTCCTTGCTCTATGCTTCGCAACCCTTGATGCACTTGAGTCTGAGGTAAACTGCCTTTTATCCCATGCAGTAGGTTTGTTATCCTCACCTATAAGACCCTTACTAACTAGCACCCCTTTTGTGGTGATGTACTCATCGTTACTTATGCGAAGCTGAAACGCCACTTCATCATCATGTAACGTTACATCGTCGTTACTGCAACGTAAGCAGAGCAACATTAGGTAACGTCTTTGCATTTTTTCATCAAGCATTTGTATTTTTGGATCCGTCGCAAATTCGCTATACATCCTGAACCACTGATTAGCCATTAATCATCCCTCCTTAATTTGTTAATGTTTTTCTGGCTAAAACTCTTAACGCTTCAGCTTCTTCTTTAGGCATACTTACTACGTCCCCATTGCACTCAATGAGCTTTAGGCCTAAAGCATTAAAAAGCCCCTCCAGTTCACACAGCTTTATTCCGCGCTCACCCGAAGCAAGACGACTAACAAAGCTTTCGTCATGCCCTATTGATTGAGCTACTGATATATTTTTAGCGCTGGCAATCTTGCGCAAAATAATTGATTCAATCTTGCTATTCATTGGCGATAAGTTTTTTTAAGATGCAATTGAAAGATTACTTTCCGGAAAAAGCTCTTCAATCGTGGATTTACCCGCAATTAAATAACGCATTTTTTTACGCTCGTCCTCGGTGGGTGTATAGCCCACGTTTTTAGCAAGCTTTGCTGGTCTTGAATTAGGCTTATATAAAATGCACTTTGCCGCGTGTGTCGCGCAATAATTAGATAGCACTAAAAAGTCTAGGAATTTCATTTTGTAGCCCTTGAAAGTAACAATAAACACAAGTTTACTTATTTAGTAAATATCAGTCAACAATAGTTTACCTTTTTGCATATTTATCTTTTTCGTAAACAGTTTATTATTTACAGCAACATTTGGAGGAAGTCGTGCTATTAGATATAAAAGAGATCAGGCGTAACAATTTAGAATTGGCAATAAAAAAAATAGGCTCAGCAGCAAAACTTTATGCGGCATCTGGAGTCTCTCCATCAGCCATAAGCCAGATGAGAAGTGGAACTAAAAATATAGGCGAGAAAATAGCGAGGAAAATAGAGACGGCACTAACGCTTCCTGTTGCCTGGATGGACCAAGCGCACGACAGTCAAAATATTCACTCCAACACAGAACCAGGCCCCGACATTTCAGGAAAAGTTCCTTTGATTTCATGGGTACAAGCGGGGGCATGGGCAGAAGTCATAGATAACTTTCACCCGGGGGATGCTGAGGATTGGATAGAAACTACTGCAAAAGTAAGCAGCCAGTCATTTGCATTACGCATCAAAGGTGACTCAATGACCAACCCACACGGCACACCTTCGCTTCCTGAAGGTAGCATGGTAATCATTGACCCTAACGCCCACTGTGATAATGGAAATATAGTAGTTGCTAGGCTTAATGACTCAATGGAGGCGACTATTAAGAAATTAGTTATTGATGGTGGGCAAAGATATTTAAAGCCGTTAAACCCCGCTTACCCAACAATACCAATAAATGGAAATTGTCATATTATTGGTAGAGCTGTTCGGGTTGAGTTGGATTTATAATAATTACAATTTGGAGTGTAATAAATGAATGATATCGAATACGCAGGTTTTTGGATTAGATCAGGAGCAGCAATTATTGATACGATTCTCTCGCTCATCATCATCCTTCCATTAATGGATGCTATCTATGGAGATACATACTGGTTAAGTGATGCTACCGTTTTAGGTTTCTGGGATATCATCTTGAACTACATTCTTCCTGCAGTTGCCTTCATTATGTTCTGGGTTTATAAATCAGCGACACCTGGAAAAATGGCCACCAAATTAACTATTGTTGATGCTAAGACAGGTGGCAAACCCAGTACAAAGCAGTTCATCATTCGATATTTAGGGTATTACGTTTCTATATTGCCTTTATTTCTCGGCATAATTTGGGTTGGTATTGATAAACGAAAACAAGGGTTTCACGACATGCTTGCTGGGACGGTTGTTATTAGAAGTACGAAGGCTGAACCGGTTAAGTTTGAGAGCCCGTAAATTTCTAGTATGATTTCACCTAACAGTTTAAAGTGGCTTCAAAAGCTATTTTCCCACTTAAAGCTACTTAATATCTAAAATTAGATTTCATAAAGCATTTATATACATATGAGCAATAATCGACACCAAAGAAAAGATATTCCTAACAATCAGCTATTTTTTGACACTAAAAACCCAAGGTTGGCTGGTGAATCATTTACCAGCTCTAATGATATACCTATTATCCAACACTTATGCGAAACGTCGGATATTACGGAGCTAGTTATTTCTATCTTAAAAAATGGCTTTGTTGATTTTGAACCCATCGTAGTTATTAAAGATGATAACGATAACTTTCGTGTACTTGAGGGAAATAGGCGCCTTGCGGCAATAAAATTATTACTAAACCCATCTCTATCTCAACAACTTGAGCAAACATTAAAATATAATATTGAACACCCAATTCCTTCTAGTGTTGAAATATCAATTAAAGAGATTCCAACTATTGTCGTTAAGAAAGAAGAGGATGCTAATGCTTATATTGGTTTTAAGCATATTAACGGCCCACACAAATGGACCTCTTTTGCTAAAGCTAAATTTGTTACTCAATGGTTCAAAAAACAGGTTCCATTAGAAGAAATAGCTAAACGTGTTGGTGATAAAAATCAAACTGTTAAAGACCTTATTGCTGGGATGCTTGTACTAGAGCAAGCAGAAGAAGAAGAATTATTTGATATATCCGATCGCACTAAACGAGGTGTTTTTGGGTTTTCACATCTTTACACAGCACTCAACCGAAAAGAATACAGAAACTTTATTGGGCTTAGTAAAGACTGGACAGACAACTTATCTGAAAACCCAGTGCCCCTTGATTGTTTAAATAATTTAGAAACCACATTGCAATATATGTATGGATCTAAAAGTAAAAACATTGAATCCGTAATAAAATCACAAAACCCTAATTTAAGAGAGCTAGGGCAAGTATTAATTCACCCGGTTGCACGTCAAACACTGCTGGAAAGCAACTCCCTTGGTATGGCGCTAGAAGAAACAGAAAAAAAATCTTCTTTATTTGAAAAATCACTCATATCAGCCAATATCCAGTTAAAAAAATCAGCAACTCTAGTATCTAGTTATGATGGCAACGAATATTTATTAGAAACAGCAAAAGAAATGGAGGGCGCCATTAGAGTTCTTGTGAGCAGCATGGAGAAGCTCTCCTATGACAAATAAAATAACCCCCTCACACACAGCCCCTATTGATGAAGACATAAGCAATCTAACTGACTGGGTAGAATTAAAAACCATTTTTTCTGACTATAACGCCTTCAATTTATCTGATTTATCCAGTTTAACTGAAGAGTACGAAGACGATGAAAATATTGACTTTTCAGAGCAAGACTTAGATAACGAAGAAAGTTATATCAAAGTTTGTGATGAAATTGCTAATCGAGCGAAAACTCTGGGTGATGCTTACCCATTTTGCTTCGAAAATAATGACACCGAAATCAGCTTACACAACAGCGCATTTAATATCGGCCAGTGGATTTACCTTTATTGCCTGGTTATTTCACATAGAAAAGCCGATACGGTCAATATCACCGATTTTAGCCTGACTAATGATGATAGAGACATCCTTCAGATTGCATCCGTTTATGCAGCTGTTGGACATATTGGCGATGCCTTTTCATTTGGTTTTCCTAGACCCGAGAATAGTAATTTTTTTGATGCTCTTAAAAATACATTCACAAAAATGGGCGAAGGATCACCCTTAAACGAAGTTAGACCAGGATACAGTTCAGCAGTTAAGGATGGCGAAGTCGATATTGTAGCCTGGCAAGCAATGAATGATGGCCTTCCTGGTAAACTTTTTTTGCTAGGGCAAGTCGCCACCGGAAATAACTGGACAGATAAATCTATTATAGGAGCTATGGAATATTTCTTTGGAGCCTATTTTAGCGAAAAGCCAGCAAGCAAGGCTATTCCTGCTATGTTTATTCCATTTTGCATAGAAGAACAATATGGTGGCTCGCGTCATCAAGTAATGCAAAATCATAGCAGTCGGTTTGGGATTATTTATTACCGTTTAAGGCTCCCTTATTACGCCCTAATTGGATTTAACAAACCTAATAACTTCCACAGAAAAGACGAATCCGACAAGATTATGGGGTTTGTTCAACAGCAACTAGGCGATCAACTGCCCGACACTGTCTGCACTGCTTAATTCTGGTGAAAAAACCACCAGCTCTGAGCCTCTACGCTTAATCTGTGCTGAGTAATTTATAGAAAACGGCCTAGGTTGATGGCGTTGATACAATTGAAAAATTTCAGGTGTATTATCATAGGTCAACATCCAAGGCTGCTTAATTTCATCTATAACCTTTGCTAAATGCACATGATCATTATGATTAAAAAAGTTCTGATAGAGCGCCTTGCCTTTATTGTAATAAGGCGGGTCAATATTTATTAATACTCTATCCCCCAAATTATTAACCTTAGTTTTCAAAAAGTCACTCGCATCTAAATTAGTTAACGTAACTCGACTTGAATGCTCAGAAATCTTTCTAACTTTATCAATCAACTTTTTCTTATTAAAACGGCAATCAAGCTTATAGCTCCCTGCCTGGGCTTTACCACCTATAACTCCAGCATTAATAATCCCAGAGCGATTAACCCGGTTCAAAAAAAAAGTGGAAAATCCTAGTTCTAAACCTGCTATTTGCTGCTTCTGTATTTGTTTTTGAGAATACCACTGATCAATAGTAATTGGTGTATCTGCAATCAATTCGCATAGCTCATCCGTCCGGTTAAGGACTGCATCCCAAAAACAAAAAATAGAGAGCGATAAATCATTAATAACAACCTTTTCAACTTGGTTACTAAATAATAGTTTCCAAGCAATGCCGCACCCACCAGCAAAAGGCTCCACATAGACCCCGCCTTCTAGTCCATTCTCTGTAATTAAGTTTTCAACAAACTTGGTTAACTGTGTTTTACCACCGGGATAACGAAGCGGGGAAGGCGTTACTGGCATATAAATAAATTAGTAGTGAGATCAAAGGTATTTTACAATAATTAAATCAGTTTTGGCCACTCATTAAAGTATATTAAGCACACCACCCTTCCCGCTTCCCGCCGCTATACTTCCTAGCCATCCCCTGATTCACCAAAACCTCACCCAAATTCTTACCATCCACATAAACATCAGCAATAATTCTAAAATACTTCCCACGCTTCATATTACGCAGTTCAATCTTTTTGGCTTCTCTTAGCATCGCAACTGTTGCTTGCTTAGCTGCTCGCGCCATATCCTTCTCTTTTTGGCATTTGCCACGCATTTCAGCAGCATCAATGCCATTAACTCGAATAGACATACTTTTGCCAATAATATCTGGCCACCCTTCAATCGATGCTCTGAATGTATCCGCATCGTAAATACTGCGAACCTCTGAAACAACAACATTCCCGTAGTTTTTACTTTTTGCAGAAACAGAAAACGAAATAGCTAATAACAAAACAAACAACATTGATTTCTTCATGAATCACCTATCTTAAGTCTGAGTAAATTTCATTATATCGGCCTTACCCACCCACAAAACATAAATTCACTTAATTTTTTATATCCATGAAGGCCGCATTGTTGCTGTTTTTTTTGTGCGCTAAATAAATAGTTTACTTTTTTATTAAACTTTATTCTTGCTGTTTGTTTATCAAATAAGTAAACTAAAGCCCTGTTCGAGACTGTTCAGAACAAAATTTTTAAAGGGCTAAGAAAATGAAAACTTTACCACAATGCATAACATCTTCTCGATGGCTGCCAGCATCATCAAAGCGCTACACATCTAAACGATCAAAAATACAAAATTACATGCGCTTTATTGAAATTGGAAAAACAAATTTAAGTTAAATCCTCCCTACCTCGTCCCTCTTCGGAGGGGCATTTTTTTGGAGCTACACAAATGAATTACCAAGAAGCAAAAAAACTAATTGAAGAGATTGGACTGCCTTATGAGGTCGAAATTTCATGCCTTGAAGCGGCTAAGGAATACAAGGGTGAATTTGACGATGATTACTGTTCCGCATGCGATGGTTCAGGCGAAGGAAGCCATGACGGTTCGCGCTGTGAAAACTGCAAAGGTTCGGGTGTTGATGCAGAGCAAGAAAATGATGATTACGATTTTCAAGAGGCAGCTTAATCATGATTAATAACGCGATATTAACTGATCGTTTGTTTTGGGTCCTGCATTCAGTAGCTAAGCAAGTTTCTGCCCACGGCGGCTGTCGAATATGTCAGGACGCTAGTGCAATTTATGCAAAAAAACTTTTATTAGAAGGTAGTTCTGGAGCATCTGCAATTTTTCTTGCCGTAACTTTAGGCAAAAAAATGAGCAATGAAATGCTGGAAAATAAAATAGCATTTAACCGACGCATGACACTGGAGGCTTAAATGAAAAATTACACAGTAAATATTCAATTCAAACGTGGAGCTGATTTTTCAACGCTTCTTTTAGAACAACCAAGTAGCGAAGAGGCAAAGGCAACCGCCGTTTATATCGCTAGACAAAATGGCTTTCATGCTGCAATCAAAAAAACTTCGGCAATTGTCGAAAAGGATTAAAAAATGCTAACTCCTGAGCAATTAGAATTTAGAAAATCAGGCATTGGTGGTTCTGATGTCGCAACTATCCTTGGCTTAAATCCATATAAAACTAAGTTTGAACTTTATATGGAAAAAACAGGCCAAGTTGAACCTGAAAACCTTGACGATAATGACGCGGTTTCCTTCGGTAATATTATCGAAAATACGATTGGTGAATTTTATACCCATAAAACAGGTGTAAAGCTGCGTAATAAACTGCAAACGGTTCGTCATCCCAAGCACGATTGGCTGGTTGCTAATATTGATAAAAAGGTCGAGGGTGAACGTAAAGGTGTAGAAATTAAAAATGTCGGCTCTCATGCTGCGTGGGCGTGGGGAAAAGATGGAACGGATGAAGTGGCTGAATATTATATGCCTCAACCGATGCATTACATGCTGGTGCTTGATTATGACGCTTGGGACGTGGCGGCCTATTTTGGCGGTGCTGAATTAAAAATTTACCCGCTTTACCGTGATAAAGAATTTGACGAGTTGATTATTGATATTACTCACGATTTTTGGCACCAAAACGTTCTGGCTAAAGTTCCGCCTGAAATTGATTACGACCATGCTTCTACTGAGTCGCTTTTAAAGCGTATTAACCCCGGCACTGATGGAACTGAAAAAGATATTTCTGAACTGGATTATTGGCATCGTGTCCGCATTGAAGCCGCTGCTAAATCTAAAGAATATGACGCTATTGCTTCTGGTGCTAAAAATCACATTTTAGAGGCTGTCGGCTCTTCTGCTTCGGGTTTGATTGACGGTGTGGGTAGTTACAATCGAAAAATAGTTAAACGCAAAGGGTTCACTGTTGAACCGACCGAATATATGAATATGACTTTCAAAAAAGAGGCGAAAAAATGAGTACATTAGCCACCGAAGTACAAGCAGAATTACAAACAATAACAGAGCCAAATAGCACAACTGAAATGCTGTTAAACCCTCAAGTAATGGAACAAATGCAAGGACTAGCAAATATGATGGCTTCGGGAAAAAGCACGGTCCCCAAGCATTTACAGCAATCACCTGGTGATTGTTTCGCAATTATTATGCAAGCAGCACAGTGGCGGATGAACCCCTTTGCAGTAGCCCAAAAAACTCATATTGTTAATGGTGTCCTCGGTTATGAAGCTCAATTAGTTAATGCAGTTATTAGCTCAAGTAATGCAATTGTTGGCCGGTTTCATTATGAATATAAGGGGGATTGGTCTAGTGATGCAGATCCTAAGTCGTTTGTTCGCGTTGGGGCATTAATTAAAGGTGAGGATGAGATAACTTGGGGAGAATGGCTTTCCCCTGCGACAGTTAAAACAAAAAACTCACCCTTATGGAAAACTGCGCCAAAGCAACAATCCGCCTATTTAGTGCTCAAATATTGGGCTAGGATTTATTGTCCATCCGTTATCTTGGGAGTTTATACGCCAGAGGAAGTTGAAGATAAAAAACAGGATGAACGAGAAATAAATCCCACAGCTACAACTAGCCGTGCTGCAGCCTTAAAGGAAAAGGTTAAATCTCAGAAAAAACCAAAAGCACCTGTTTCCGAGGTTGAGCCAGTTCCTGAAAATTCTGAACCATCCTCTTCTGGTGAAATAACGCTTGATTATGTTTGCAAGAAAATAATTGATGCAAAAAATACCGATGATTTATCAGATGCAGCTGACTTGGCTAACTACCTAAATGATACGGATAAAGAAATAGCACGTGAAAAATACCAAGTCAAAGCTACTGAATTAAAACCTTCTTAAATTAACAGAAGGAATTATCAGACTTTATTGACGAAAGAATGGATTTATTGCGCGCTTAAATAATAAGAAGATTTTCAGTTAAAAAACAGAGAGAGAGATCAAATGAAAGAACTGTCAGAAATAATCAAAGAAAAAACTTCTGAAATGATTAGCAGCGGAAAAGTTGAAGAAATTATCGCTCAAAACATCGAGACTTCAATCAAAGCTGCTATTGAAGAATCACTGAGATCATATAGCGACTTCGGTAAATCACTAAAGAGCGCTGTTAACGATGCGATTGCATGCGACCAAAGGCAAATTGAACTGCCTGCATACAACCTATTTGTACAAGAAGTTGCTCATAAAAAATTCATGGAGGTCATGCATGCTGATGCAGCAGACCACCTTGAAAAACTAATTGGCGAAGTCGTTAAGCCGATCAAAAAGCACGAAAAAACGTCTGTCCTGTTAGAGCAAATAAAAGAAATTCTGCAAGAGAAAGCGATTGAAAATGGCCACGATCAAATATCGATTGATAGTAGCTACAACGACGATGAAACAGCTATATATGTAAAATTTAATGACCCTGAGTATGAAAACGAAAGTGTAAAACTAACCCTTTATAACTTCAACCATAACAAAGAAAACACATGGCACATCGGGTACATAAATACTAATGATACCTGCATAACACGAGGCTCCAAAAAAATAGCTGGATCTGGATTTGGATACCTCTCTGATCTACTTTTCAAATATTACGCAATGCAAACAGAGTTTGAAATGGATGAGGAATTTGAAGATATATACGTCGGAATTGATTAGCAGTTAGACAGCAAACGGACTTGCAGGTATCGGTGGGCTAGTGCCAGAACCCCATCTGTTACATTTGAACCAAGCCTTGATCAACAATTCATCGAGTAACCGGCTACCGCACGATACGCGGCTTTAATTAACCTAGGGACTAATTATGCACAACACAAATCAAAAACCACCCCAAAGAAATCCGCTGGAAACCATTGGCCAAGGCATGTTTTCACCTTCGCCTTTTATTGCCATTACTGATCCTATTTTATTTAACACCTGCTTAGCTATGACAGCGAGCAATGATGAAGTTAGGCATTATTTACAATATCTACTCATTAGCCCTGAAAAAAATACAGTAACAGGCTCTTGTGGTAGTGCGCTTGCATCCGGGCAAGCACTTAATTTTTCAGCATGGAATAGTAAAAGTGACCTTCTAATCCTTCCCGCACAAAAGCTACCGAAAGAAACGCGCGGGGCCAGAATCAATGTCAAAGAAAAGACAATCACCGGTCGTGCTAAAAAAGGCCGCTTCAATATTCCTTTTTTAATATTAGACGCAAAATACCCAAGTTTTAATAGTATTGAGCCAACTAATGAAAATACAGTCATAGACAATAAGCGCACCTGCTTCAATGTCAAGCTACTAATGAAGATGCAAAAAGCGTCACAGTGCGAGATCGTGACTATCTCGGCACACAGAAGCGTCATTAGCAACTTATTTTACTCGGTTGACCTGCATTCTAAAAGAATCACAAGCCCATACCGCGCAATCATCATGCCCTGCAATGCCTAGAGGGAGGGGGGATAAAGAAATGACTGTAGAACCGTTTAATAACTTAGTGTTTGATCGCGTCGAATACCGCATTGCAACAGGCAAGACCTATGCGTTTGTAACCTGTATCGATAAAGGAAGCACAGGCAAAGGCACAGAAGAAAAACGCTACTGGGGTGAAGTTGACGAAAGAGACAGCGCCAGCGAATTGCATCACATTATGGGCTATGGCGCAAAATGGGACAACATACCTTAACCAATCAGAATAATAGCCAGCAACTCAACATTGAGAAATTTATGACGACACAGGAATTAAACCTTTTTTGGAGCGCAAGAGACATAAAAATATGGGTTGTCACCCTTACTGGTACTGGTGGAAATATAAAGACAGATAAAAAAATTGTTAGAGCTAAAACCGAAGAAAGAGCTTTAATCTGCGCCAAAAATAACAGCATGACATTTCATAATAAACGCTGTCATGGTACTGCGAGATATGCGCACCCGATCAACGATTTGCACTGCACCACAGCATGAGAAAAAGTGATAATTTAAAAATAACAGGGAGATACTAAGTGAGGTCACTTAATGCAGCAGAAGCAGCAACCTTTCTGCATATGAACGAAGTAGTTTTATGCAGAAAGGCCAAACAGGGCGATATTCCCGGTAGAAAAGCGGGGAAATGCTGGGTATTTATTGAAGAACATCTTGCAGACTGGGTATCAGGTCGTTATCCTGATAAACGAGAATTGCGAGTGGTTGACAACAAAAAACAAGAGGATAAAAAATGTCAATCTATAAGCGTGGCGAAACTTGGTGGATTCAACTCACCGCAAAAAACGGAAGACGTATACAACAATCTTCTTCAACTAAAATAAAAAGGGAGGCTCAAGAGTTACACGATAAATTAAAAAGTGATTTATGGCGGCAATCTAACTTTGATGAAAAGCCAAGGCGATCATGGCAAGAAACAGTCGTTAGATGGTTAAGCGAGCAAGAGCATAGAAAAAGCGCAGGTGATGATATGAAATTCCTGCGCTGGCTCAATACTTACTTAAAAGATGCTTACTTAGATCAAATCGATAGAGATATGATTGATTTTTTAAAATCAAAAAAGTTAGCGACTGGCGTTACTAATAATACAGTAAATCATACTCTAGCGTTTATTCGTTCTGTTTTAAATAAAGCTAAAAACGAATGGCAGTGGATAGATGTTGTTCCACCCATAAAAATGCTGGCAGTAAAAAAAGCCCGTATTCGATGGATAACAAAATCAGAAGCTGAAATTTTATTTAAAGAACTTCCTGAACACCTTGAAGCAATGGCACGATTCAGCCTAGCAACAGGATTAAGGGAGTCTAATGTGACCGGTTTATTATGGGAGCAAATTGATATGCAGCGGCATTGCGCTTGGATTCATGCAGATCAAGCAAAAGCTAATAAAGATATTGCGGTACCTTTAAATGCCGAAGCACTAGCTGTTATTCGTGCTCAAATAGGAAAACATCAAACCAATGTATTTACCTACAAAGAAAAGCCAATTTTAAAGGCTGGTGTTAGGGCTTGGAGAAAATCACTTGAAAGAGCTGGAATAGAAAATTTTAGGTGGCATGACTTAAGACATACTTGGGCAAGCTGGCATGTACAAAATGGAACACCATTAAATGCTTTACAAGAATTAGGGGGTTGGGCTGATGTAACAATGGTCATGAGATATGCGCATCTTTCGAGTGAACATTTGAAAGACTACGCTAAAAATATTGAAAACCTTGAAGATAATAATGTTACAAATTTACTACAGTTGAAAAGTAATAGAATTTGAAATCTTCATAAGTTATTGAAATAAATGGTGGCGATACCGAGAATTGAACTTGGGACCCCAGGGTTATGAATCCTGTGCTCTAACCGGACTGAGCTATATCGCCACACGTTCTTTAGTTATCTAATCAACTAAAGA
>Ga0209826_1000113_pt1 | contig 52946 bp, 50 predicted proteins | sample GOMGulsemesocosm_5_FD_184637 | JGI IMG/M metagenome (GOLD analysis project Ga0209826, IMG submission 184637) | Methane-oxidizing microbial communities from mesocosms in the Gulf of Mexico - GOM15C Gulf of Mexico (SPAdes) (version 2) | ecosystem: Environmental > Aquatic > Marine > Cold seeps...
GGTAGAGGTAGAGGTAGAGGTAGAGGTAGAGGTAGAGGTAGAGGTAGAGGTAGAGGTAGAGGTAGAGGTAGAGGTAGAGGTAGAGGTAGAGGTAGAGGCAGAGGTAGAGGTTGTGCGGGTATTACTATAGTAGTACCCGCACAATCATCCAGTCATCGGATATAGCTGCCATCAGCGCGCCCGATACATAATACCTGGCTTACAGTGCACCATATCAAAAAGCTCAGACACACCGGCCAAACCCTCCGAGGAGCCCAACACCAACATGCCTTCCGGCTTCAGCAACCCGTGCATACGGCGCAGGATGTCCTGTTTAAGCTCAGCAGAAAAATATATTAATACATTGCGGCAAAAAATAATGTCGAACTTACCCAAGCTGGTGTAAGGGTCCATCAAGTTCATCGGTTTGAACTGCACTCGATCGCTGACACTTGGCTTTAACTTCCAGAGCTCATTGGGACACGCGTCAAAAAATTGCCCAAGGCGCTCCGTTGAAAGCCCCCTCAAAATCGCCATTTTGTCGTATTCAGCTTTTCGTGCCTGTTCCAACATAGTACTTGATAAATCAGTCGCAACAATTTCAACGGGGCGCTTTAACGCGCCCATTTTACTGCGCTTGAATTCCTCAACGATCATGCTTTGCGAGTAGGGCTCCTGGCCCGATGAACACGCCGAAGACCATATCCGTATTGGCCCCGCAGCGCGCTGATCCTGCAGCTCAGGTAAAAGAGTCGACTTTAGATATTCATAGGGGTAGGTATCACGAAACCAGAATGTTTCGTTAGTTGTCATGGCGTCAATCACCTGCTCGCGCAGCTTTGAGTAACGGGGCTGACGCATTCGATCAACCAGATCAACCAAACAATCGAGTCCGTTGTCCGTCAAAATGCGACGGATACGGGTTGTCACCAAATATTGCTTGTTTTCGGCCAGCGTAATACCGCAGGCATCTCGCAAAAAATGACGAAAATGCTCAAACTCTTTAGGGCCTAAACTTGATTTAGAAGCAGGCAATCGAGTCGTTCCTGTTTGACCATTAGACACTGTATATTCTCGTTATTTTATCTTTAGACGGCCAACAAACAACTTCCTTTACGTGGGGCGGACTAAGCCCCTCGCAAATATCAGTCATCCTCTTCTAGAATACTCTCACCGGTCATCTCACTAATACGGTCGTTGACACAACGAGCTAAGTCATCGGGGCTAAACTTAGCCAAGAAATCATTTGCCCCGACCTTTTTCACCATGGCTTGATTGAATACGCCACTAAGGGAGGTGTGCAAAATAATATGCAAATCCTGCAGCTGCGGGTTTCCTCGAACTTCCGTCGTAAAGGTATAACCATCCATTTCCGGCATTTCGATATCAGAAATAATCAGAATCAGTTCCTGACTCGGCGTCAATCCATCGGCGACCATCGATTCAAGATATTCAATGGCTTCCCGACCGTCTTTCTTCAGGGTCACGTTGATACCCATAGACTCAATAACACGCTGTATTTGCTTACGTGCGATAGCAGAGTCATCCACGATGAGCACGTGCTTTTTCACGACCCTTTCAGCAATACCGTCTTCGATAACCCCTTCGGTAATCTCTTCACTGACCGGCGAGACTTCCGCTAAGATCTTCTCAACGTCAATAATCTCAACCAGCTTACCATCCACCTCTGTTACAGCCGTGAGATAGTTTTCAAGTCCAGCCCCCCTGGGTGGCGGGTGAATATCTTCCCAGTTCATATTCACAATACGTTCAACCTCACGCACTAAAAAACCCTGCGTAGAGCGATTGTACTCGGTGATGATGACAAAACAATTAGCTATATCTTCCAGCTCACCCTGCCCCGTAGCCTGGTTCATATCCATGATCGATATGGTGCCACCCCGTATATGAGCAATGCCCCTCACGGTTGGGTTACGCTTAGGAATTTTTGTCAGCGCTGGGCACTGCAACACTTCCTTTACCTTAAAGACATTAATACCGTAGATCTGCTCGCCGCCAAGACGAAACAACAACAACTCTAATCGGTTCTGACCAACTAGCTGCGTTCGCTGGTTAACACTGTCCATCACACCAGCCATGCTTCTCCCCTTTCATGCTTCGGCATATAAGTTTAGACCGTAAACAAGACGTCAACTCAACAACGGCACATTGCTTGCTTACATATTCATACTAAGTCAACCAAGAGCCACGGATCAAAGCTAAGACACCTTAATGCTTACGGTGCTACGCCAGTGGCTACTGGTATTAACGGCGGCAACGACAAGGTCTTTAACAACAGAGACGAAAACCTTTACTGAGCATAGGCCATGAACGATGAATCTACGTAGTTTTTATTGCTTAAGTGCCCTGTGGGTCAGCTTCCTCGCACCCGCCTACGCCGGTAACTGGCATGACATGAACACCTTACAGGAAGAACTTAAAGCTCACTTAGTCAGCACCCTAAGCAGTGAATCCAGCGGGGAATTCACGGTGCAGGTCAGCCCAGTTGGCACCAATCTCCGACTCGCCCAATGCGACAAACCCTTGACGTTCCGACAACAGCGGAGCTCGGTGAACGCCAGCAATGTGACGGTTAAAGTACAGTGCTCCGGTCTTCGTCAGTGGTCATTATATGCCTCTGCTAAAATTAAGCGCGTCCAATCCATTCTCGTCGCCAACCGCAGCCTCAATCGCGGAGCATTACTGGAAGCTGATGATCTTCGCATAGAGAAGCGGGATACAAGCAACGTAGGCTACGGCTATATAAGCGGCATGTCCGACGCGATAGGAAAGCAACTGCGTAGGCCATTACGGTCTGGAGACCCCTTACGCGCCAGCGTGTTGGAAGCCCCACAAGTCATCAGTAAGGGCGATCAGCTCGTCGTCACGGCGAAAAATGGCTTCCTCAAAGTCGTTGTCCCTGGAATTGCACTAAGCAATGGCAAGCTAGGTCAACAGATTCGAGTACAGAACAACAACTCTGAGCGTATTTTTAAAGCCAAAGTGGTATCAGCAGGTCATGTTCAGGTTATTTTGTGAGCGCGTCACGACGCACTTTAAAAGAAAGGATATAATTTGACCTCAGTACGCACTTTTTCCTAAAGTTAGGGAGAAAGGTGCCGATAGCCTACACAAGGGTACTTTTGGTCCAAACAAACACCCCGCAGACTGTGCAGCAACACAGAGTAACGACAGTAACGCTGGAGACGGCGAGAGAATATGGAATTGCCATTATGATGATTGACTCGAACAACAGCCTCAACACCGCTACTAACGGTGCTAAGAGCAGGGCCCCCGTAGCGGATAAAGCATCCCCTGACACAGCGGCACAAGGAAGCTCGAAGCAACAGGCCAGCGATGTTTCCCTGAGCAATCAAGCACAGCAATTAAGCCGTCTTGAAGCCCAGGTGATCAATTCGCCGGATGTTGATAGCGATCGTGTGGCTGAATTGCAAAAAGCCATTGCCGATGGGTCTTTCAGTATCGACCCCGAAAAAATAGCGGACAAGATGCTCGAACAAGACGATATTTTTGGCTAACAGCCTGAACACTGCTTTTTAATCCTCAGCTCAAACTGAACGATTAATACTGCTGACGACCCGCAATTCCTGTTGCTGCACAGCCTGCCGTCGTTAATACCACTGGACCATTGGAGGCCCCTATGACTGCCCCTGCCACAATTCAAACCGTGCACCAACTTCTAGAAAACAGCATTCGCGCCACAAGCGAGCTGCTCACTTTATTAGAACAAGAGCGCACACACCTCCAGCAACGCAATCACACAGAACTACCAGCGTTGCTCGAACAGAAGCAACAGATAATGTCCCTCCTTGAAAAAGGCGCCTTGCAGCGACAGCAATGGCTGGCGCACGCTCCTCAGCACGAAACACAGTCACAGGAAGAGCACTGGAGCGCTCTTCTCACTGGCCTAGGCGGTCCAACATTGACCAAGCTGTGGGACACATTCAAAGACAACCTCATCACGTGCCAGCAAAACAATGAGGTCAACGGCAGAATGATTGGACGCGGACAACAAAGTATTCGGCAGCTGCTTACCCTCCTCAAAGGGCAGGTGGAATCACCAACGCTGTACAACCAAGCCGGCAACACGCAAAGCCAAAGCCTATCGCATACGGTAGTTAAGGCTTAAGATTGCACTACGCGCCTAACAGAGAAGTGCTCGAACTGCCGAGCAGCCCCCAACCTATTTATGAAAGACGTCGAAGCCGGTCAACACTTCACCAATTTAGAAGACATATACCGTACGTTATACGCACTGCAGAGGTCTCGAAGTATCGTCACTCTGCGCTTTGGCCGTGACGCCAATGCGTTTAGCAGCCTGTTAATACACACTGACTTAAAGAAGCAGCAATTCGTCATTGATGAGGTTCGCCCTGAAGACGGCAACCCCCGTCTAACGGCTGGTGAAGCTTTTACCCTGATAGCCTTTTACGACGGCGTCCAAGTGATCATCAAAGACTGTCACATCGCCTCTAGCAATGTGCCTGGCTTCGATCAGGCCTATTCGATTAATTTCCCCAAGTCGCTCTACCACAAACAACGCCGACAGGTATTTCGCGCAACTGTGGCCCGTAGCAGTAAGTCCAGCATTGAATTACACAGTGAAAGCCGTACAGAAGTATTTTGCGGCAGAGTTTTGGATATCTCCCCCTTAGGAATAGGCTGCGAATTTGAAGGCTATATCGAGCCCAAACTCGAGCGCGGAGAGCTGTTTACCCGCGGACAACTAAACATCAACAACGAATTCGCCTTGGATGCAGCACTCGTCGTCAAGCACCCCGCTTATAATAAAATAACGGATACAACGCAATGTGGCTTTGAGTTTTCAACGCTAGATCCTGTCAATCAGAAATCCCTCGACCGCTTTATTCTCCACCTACAACGGCAAGCTCGCCGTGTCGTCACACGCCAACCGATCAAGCTCTGATTATATCTAACGAGTACTGACGGACTCGAGGAACGGCGCAGCCCATTCAAACCCTGACAACAGAGCAAGATCTTCAGGCCGATCAATGTCAGGGAGGCTCGACAGCAGCCTTACCCGCAACCCCAAATCGGTTGCAATCGACAAGCTTTGCGCCAGCACACGCTCAGTTCCCCACTCGACACCTTCAAAGAGAGCAACTTCGGGCGTGCGCATAGCCACCAACACATAACCACCATCGTCAGCCGGCACAAAACAAACATCCTGCCCCTGCCCTAACGCCGCTAGTGCTTGCTCAACCCAATCCACCGTCAAGCTTGGACAATCACTGCCGACCAACACAACGGCTTCGTAGTCAGCCAGCGTTATCGTAAAAGCATGCGCCATACGCGCGCCCAGATCAGCTCCCTGCTGTTGGAACACCCGCACCGGGACAACCGTCTCACCAGTGCCAGGACGTCTCACACCTGACAACAATGTATTGCGCCAAGCACGATCATCCAACCCACTCCAAAATAAGCGATAGTCCCAGTCGGGTGAATTAAGATTATCCAAAACTTGCCGTGTTAATGCATCGTGCAAACCGCAACTCTGTTGCTGAGTTAAGTGCGGTTGCATACGTGTTTTTACCTCTCCCGGCTGAGGTGTTTTAGTAAACTGAACCACACAAGCGCTAAGCATAAGACATTGACTCAAGTAGAATTCTGAGGGCGGTAGCGACGCGCAAGCGCATTAGGATTAACACCGAGGAAATACATCAACCGCAAGCGCCACATTAAGAACACAGTGCTCACCACACCGTGAGATTCCCAGCGCCTACTGGATGTGCAAAGGGGCTCGCACGCCACATGTGGCCGAGCCAACTTTCGCAGACGCTTACTCAGCTCAACATCTTCCATTAACTTAATATCTTTAAACCCACCACTCTGCCGCCATAAAGACGATGTCAACCACATGGCTTGATCACCGGTCGCAACCCCCGTAAACCTAGAGCGCCAATTCATGCCCCGCTCAACCCAGCGTAGCAACCAGTGGCGCCCCGATAAGCGCACAGGAAAAAAGCCCCACCGCAAAGCAGCGGAAGAATGGTCCGTAAAATCATCAAAAAACGTATCAGGCAAGAGCGTATCGCCATGAAGAAACAACAAGTAATCACCTGTGGCCTCTGCGGCTCCGACATTCATTTGCCGAGCACGCCCAGCCACTGAATACAGGTAATGGTCGACCCAAGGTTTCGCCACACAGGCGGTTTGATCCTCACTACCACCATCGACAACAATGACCTCCAGGCCTTGCCCTCGCCACCTTTGCAACGGTTTTAGCGTGTGCTCGATGGCTTGCGCCTCATTATAAACCGGCACGATAATACTGACCTTAATCACCGCAGTTTCAGCAATATCGCAGCGTTGGGCCGAGGCCAGTGTGGACGATTTCAACTTCATTTAATTCAGCGCGCCTCCACAGCTGCTACCTTGCCCCGCCGTACAGCCATAACAATGTTCACCCGTCACAATCGATTGTCCCTGCATGCTCTGCGTCAACAAATCAACAAGGTGGGTTCGATCACGACCGATGACAGCACCTGCCCCTGAAGTTTGCCCGCTCTGTAAAGGCCAATTCAACATTTGATTAAAGTCACAGTCATACACATACCCCTGCCAATCAACACTGATCAATGAGCGGCACATAACACCGCTTAGATTGCCTGAACTGTAGCTGCCTTTCAGTAATGTCATGTAATCTTCGAACCCCCCCTTGGATAAGAGCATCCCACCAAAACGACTGATCGGCATATTGGTTATCGTCAACAAGTTGTTAAATACAATGCCGTGGTTATCCCAAAGCTGCGATTTATAATCGGCTTCAAGTGAGGGTTGTGGCGGGGGTAAAAAGGCGCCATTTGGGTTGTAGACCAAATCTAAAGGCAGGCTGTCACCGTACCCCAGCACATTTAAGCGCTGCAGCGCTTCTATCGATTGCTGGTATACGCCCTTGCCTCGCTGCTCATTCACATTCTGCTCTTCATAGCATGGTAATGACGCACTGATTGAGACCTGCTGCTCAGCCAAAAAATCGGCGAGGTCCTCGTATCCAGGCTCAAGTAAAATAGTCAAATTACAGCGATCAATAACCTCTACACCACGCTGACGTGCGGCTTTTACTAGGTATCGAAAATGTGGGTTCATTTCCGGTGCGCCACCGGTCAAATCCAAACATTCAATTCCCTGCGCATCAATAAATTGCAGTAACTGCTCTATGGTAGCCGCGCTCATTAACTCAGTTCGCTTAGGGCCCGCGTTAACGTGACAATGAGTACAACTGAGGTTACACAAATAACCAAGATTTACCTGTAGTGTATCCAGCCTTCCTCGTTTCAAGCTGGGGAAGTCACTTTTCCGTAATAGCGGTTCAGTATCCAACATTAGATTCATCTATTCCCAGTAAGATGCTTATTAAATAAGCAGTTGCTTCGAGTGTATTCAGCGAAGAGTACCAAACACTCATAAAAATTGGCGTAGAATTACTCAGAGGAAGCTTGTTATAATTCGCGCCGCGCCTTCGTAGCATAATGGATAATGCAGTCCCCTCCTAAGGGAAAGATTGCAGGTTCGACTCCTGCCGAGGGCACCATATTCCCTCCACCCAACTCAATAACCTTATGAGTTAGGTGCTCAGTTCCAACTTATTGATAAGGTTGGGCTATGCTTATGATTCCAAACAACGAGCAAGGACGTCGTGTGCCTAAATACATATTGGTAGTTGATGATCAACTCGCTATGCGCCGCATGTTTGGCGTCATTTTTGACTCCACCGACTATGAAGTAGACTTTGCTGAAGACGGCGTTATTGCATATAACGCGGCAGGTAAAAAACGCTACGACCTGGTGATCACAGACTTTCACATGCCCAATTGCAACGGCATTGAGCTGACCCAACGATTGCGCCGCCAGTCTCGATATAACGGTGTGCCTATCCTTGTAGTTAGCACTGAAAGCAACAGTGATAAGCGCAGTGAAGGGCGCGCAGCAGGCGCCAATGGCTGGATCGTCAAACCCATTAAAGCCGAAGTGCTAATACCCGCCGTAGATAAACTGCTACGCTAGCCCTCCGCGTAAGCTCATGTGAAACGCAGTGGAGATATGCCGCCTCCCCGAACAATTGAAGACCCTACCTTAAACCGCGCCCTCAGTGTATATAGACCGCAACTTCGGCCGACTGGTAGAAGGCATCACTAAAAGGGATAATCTATTCCCCATTACCCGAGCTAGCCCAGCCAAATGAATCTGCTCCTGCTGCAAGCCTCCCACATTCTTAACAACCACCGGGCCCGTATCACCGGCCGCCAGCACGAGCACGTCCTAAAGGTGCATCGAGCTAGTGTGGGCGACTCACTTCGTGTCGGTGTGTTAAACGGCCAAATAGGCCAAGCGACCATCACCGAGCTGAATAAAGAGCACCTAGACATAACATACCAGCTCTCTCTCGAACCGCCTCAACCACTGCCGTTAACACTGGTGATCGCTCTGCCTCGGCCACAAATGCTCAAACGAATATTACAAACAGTGGCCACGATGGGTGTCAAACATTTGTTTTTTATCCACAGCCAAAGGGTCGAAAAGAGTTTTTGGCAAACCCCCGAGTTGAACGAGGATAAAGTACGCAACCAAGTTTTACTGGGGTTAGAACAAGGCGTCGACACACGCTTGCCCACAATAGAGTATCGGCACCGTTTTAAACATTTTATTGAAGATGAAATGCCCGCACTTTGTCACAATAAGCGAGCTCTCGTCGCTCACCCGGGAGTGGCCCTAGGCTGCCCAGCACCAAGCCAAGAACAGACCTTACTCGTTATAGGACCCGAAGGTGGGTTCGTTCAGCATGAAGTAAACATGTTAGAGGAGGCTGGTTGCCAAGCGTTTCACCTAGGTAAACGCATTCTCAAGGTGGAGACCGCGGTACCCGTGCTACTGGGCAAGCTATTTCCCTAGTAGCTCATTCATCCAACCCTCTTAGGGGATATCAACATATTTTTGAAGTCGCTCAGGGGCACAGGTCGACTAAAGTAGAACCCCTGATAATAATGACAGCCAAAGCCGGCCAGCATCTCCAATTGAGCGGCACCCTCCACCCCCTCCGCCACAACGTCTAGATTCAATAACTTGCCCATCGTAATAATGGTTTCAACCAAGACTCGATCACTGTGATCGTCGACAATATCCCTCACAAAACTGTAGTCCACCTTCAACGTCGAAACCGGCAGACGCTTGAGGTAACTGATTGATGAATAGCCGGTACCAAAGTCATCCAAAGAGAAGCTTATCCCCATGGAGGTGAGCGTTGTCATCGTCGTAATTGTTTCTTCAACATTGTGGATAACCACACTTTCAGTGACCTCAAAGTCCAAACTGTTGTCGGGTATGTCTACGTAGCTCAAGATATTTGTAACATCGTTGACAAAATCTTGGCCATTGAATTGTCGAGGGCTTATGTTCACACTCAAACGCATGTGCGCCTTCCACAGCCCCTGCTCCGCTAGCTGTTGTAAATTCTGACAGCTTTCGCGAATGATCCAACGACCGACATCAACAATCAAACCGCTAGACTCTAATACTGGAATAAACTCAGCCGGTGACACCACCCCTCGCTCCGGGTGCTGCCAACGCAACAGTACTTCAGCACCTATGATTTCACCGCTCTTAACATCAACTTTTGGCTGAAAGTAAAGTAAAAATTGTTTTTCTTCTAAGGCTAAGTGCAACTCGCTTTCTAGCTGTAACTTGCGGCTAACCTTCTCAGCCATACCCGTATTAAAAAATTCAACCGCATCACGGCCCTTTTCTTTAACCTGGTACATCGCCGTGTCAGCGTAGCGTAAAAGCTCGTGGACGTCGCTGTCATCATCCGCGTAAACCTTCACGCCGATACTGCATGAGATGTGCATATTGCTGTCTTGGTAGCTATACGGCTGACTGATACTGTGACGAACCTTCTCAGCTATTTCTCCGGCTTTTAAAGCGGCCGTTTCCATGTCGCTGTCTAAAACAGTCAGTACTATTACAAACTCATCACCACTCAGCCGTGCCACAAGGTCTTCTTCTCGGACCGATTTTAACAAGCGCTGAGCCACTTGTTTTAAGAGTAAGTCGCCTACTGGGTGACCAAGAGAGTCATTGATATTCTTAAAGTGGTCAAGGTCGATAAATAGCACGGCACCAAAATATTTATGCCTCCTAGAGCGGACAATTTCATGCTCTAAACGCTCTACCAGGTGTAAACGATTCGGCAAATTCGTTAACGCATCGTGGTAGGCCATGTACTCCATTTTTTCTTCAGCTTGTTTACGCGCTGAAATATCACTGGCGACCATGAGAATAAATTCCTCATCGTCCATTCGAATGGACTTAACATGCCCCTGCAGGTAGTGATCTTTGCCATCTGCGGCACTAAAATAGCCTTCGAATTCCGACTGGGCTGAGGCCCCAGCCTTCATTTTTTCGGTCAGTTCAAAACCCAAATCGTGTACATTGATACCGGATATCGTAGCCGTCGTCTTACCAAAAAAGTCCGCCATGTGATGATTGGCAAACTCCACCGTGCCATCGAGGTGGTGCAAGCCCACAATAGCGGGTAATTCATTAATAATTAGGCGTATAGCTTCTTCATTTTGGCGCAGTGTCTGCTCTATCGATAAACGGCGATCAAATGCACCTTGTACCGCATCCAGCATCTGGTTACTGCTTTGCGCGAGTAACGTCAGTTCATCGGTACGCTTAGAATGTCGTACGGTAATACGTTTTTCACCCGGCGCTTCGGGGTTAATTGCGCGGATTTCATGCAGCATTTGCGTTAAAGGGCGGGTCAATAAGTAATAGAAGGCAGTAAACAGTAAAAACACCAACACCATGTTACGTATCACCCCCGCCCCCATAGTCAGAGTCGAGCGCTGGTAGAACGCACCAAGAGCGGTATCGAGGTCCACTTTAAATTGAACCACCCCAGAAGCCCCGTCGCCGTAACCCGGTATCGATAGGTCTGCACGGTACTCTTTGATACCCCCTTCAATTAAAAAGGCCAACCAACCCAAACTATTATTGGGTTTACTGGTCGAGCCTGATGCCAGCACATTCCCCAGTTCATCCATGATGGCGACTTCATAAATAAAATCGTACGCCAACAAACCATTGACCACCTCAATTGAGAGGTCGTCGTCCAATGTATGAATAGCTCTGGAGGCAGGAGGGGAAGCAACCTCAATAACTTGGCTGATCAGTGCATCAAATTCCTCTTCCTGCGCCTGGAAGTCGATATAAAGCTGAACGCAACTCATTGTGAGCCCTAGCCCAAAGGCCAGCACCACACCCACCTGCGCCAAACGAAAAGAAATACCTCGAAAAAATGCCTGCACGTAACCGCTCTCTAGCCCTAAAAAACATAGGGTAAATACAAATAATGTCACTTACGTAATCATAAGCATCGCAATACACAGTAAAGGTGATTTAGCCGTTTTGAACAATACTCCAGATCAAAAGACACTCTCAAACCTCTAGCTAAGCCCCAAAAAACAGGCCACTAACGTCAATTCCTTTGATTGTATCAATATATGACCTAATCGCTTCGCTTTTTCAACTAAAATAAACAGAGCTTATGCTAAGAGCGACCGCTCTTTCAGTCACCCTCCTATTGATCAATACGAGCTGGGTATTAACCATGGTTTTTGATGAATTTTTAATTAAGTCACACATAGCAAGTATCAGTGATTGGCCTACGGCGGGTGTTAATTTTCGCGATATCAGCCCGCTATTTAAAAACCCCAAAACGGCCCGAATGGTGACCGATGCGTTCGCGCAGCGCTATATAGACCAAAATATCACCCATATAGGCGCCCTGGATGCTCGGGGCTTCCTACTCGGATCAAACCTAGCCTATGTTCTCAACCTCCCACTGATTCTCATTCGCAAACCTGGAAAGCTTCCCGGCGAAGTCGATCGTGTGGACTACAGCAGTGAATACGCAGAAAACATCCTAGAACTGCAAAAGGGCTCGGTCACCAAAGGCGACCGAGTGCTGCTCATTGATGACTTAATCGCCACAGGTGGAACACAATTAGCCGCCGCACAGCTGATTCGTGGCCAAGGTGCTGAGGTTGCCGAGGCAGCCACCATCATCGACCTAATTGATCTAGGCGGCAGCCAGAAGCTAGCGGATGCTGGCATACCCGTATTCAACCTCTGTATTTTATAACGCCCCTGCGCATTTAAACCACCAGCCCCCAAGGGTGTTGTTTAACCGGCTGTGAGCAACACATTAATGCCTAGCGGTTGACTCCTCAGACCACTCACCTATCAAAGCCATATAACAAAGCGCCACACCCAACCTCGCTTTACACACAACCTATTCTAAAGAGCTGGAGCGCCTTTTGCTTTAGTACACCCATAGCGGTAGCAAAGCGGCAAGAAACAGTCATTAAGGTTGGATCGTAGATTAAAACCCCGAGCGTATAAATGGCACTTAAATCAACATCCTGGACAGTTAGCTCACTTTATTAGTAAAAAACGTTAACAAGTGCCGCTAAGTACCGAAAAAGTCTAAAAAAATTGGCATTACGGTTAATTGCCAACTACAACTTAGGACGCAAACGCCGATAGCCATAATAGGCGTTAAATAAAGGGCCTGTCCTGCCCTGCTGATCAGAGTACGAAGAGGCAATCATGGGTATTTGTGCAGAAGAGCTAAGAACACTGGTTATAAGACCCACCCTGAAACACTTAGGGGAGTGGTCACCTGCGGCTGAGAATTTACTGCTCGGGACCGCGGCACAGGAATCAGGGCTTGGTTTTCACCTCAAGCAACAACACCACCGCGGCTTAGGTATCTTTCAAATTCGGCCGCAAACGCATCGTCGGATTTGGGATGATTACCTTGTTCATCACCCAGATCTTGCCTCTTCGGTAAGAGGGCTTGCCAGTCAGCATGAATTTCTAAGCAACCCCCACGCCGAACTGGCAACAAACCTCAGCTACACCACCGCAATCGCCTGGATGATTTACCGTCGCAATGAAAAGCCACTGCCCACCGCTGAAGATACCGACAGCATGGGACGACACTGGCGCAGGCACTTCCAACGCAACAGCCACCTCAGTGTTGAAGAGAGCGCTCAGGACTTTACAAAGAACTATCAACAATTCGTTCAACGCCGAGCTGCTTCAGCAGCCTAAGTCGATGACCTGTCTGGATTTAGAACCGAGCGGAGACGCTCGCTTTTAGCCCCCAAGGGCAGAGTCTGAATAGACTATAAGACAATCAATGCGGTTTATCGGCGCTGCGGCGCCCACAACTTTGTCGTCTGTCCGGTAGGATTGAAGACCCTCTATAGCTCCCCCGTCGATCGAGCTTCTGACGCCGCCCAAGCAGTCGGCGCTCTATATGTAAACCATTACTCTGTACTTCCTGTATCCAACAGGTACCGCCCGCCTCTTTAATTGCAGACTCAAACTTTTGGGCATCAGCAAGCGGGACCAATCGTTTTACGACAACAGGTTGACCACAGGATAACTTATCTAGGGATACGTCATCGAGGTGAAAGCGCTGCTGTAACAACTCCCGAGCCATCTCTGCATTCGCGACATCTGAAAACTTATCAATGTAAATCACTTCGTAGTGTTTACTGTTCATTATTAAGTCACCATCTAACATGCACTTAGTAAGAATCGGACTGAGTCCACCTTACGTCCTCGTCAGCGCAAGTATATTTGCGCCACCTATAGACAAATAGCAGTGAGCCGAGGTTTTTACAAAGAACCGTTTGTTCGGTAATCATTAAAAGCTATAACAAGATGGAAACGCGCAGACTGAGAGGCCTGCAGGCAGGGGAAGTATTGACGGGCTTCGTGGGGCTCTTAGCTAACTGAGCGCAGCAGCTCTGAGCTTCAAGAAGTTAGATTAATGGCTTCGATGACATTAACCCCAGTGACCGGCTCATCTGTAGCCTCACCAAACAGACTACCATTGCCCTTCACAGACTGGCCCGCCTGATATTCATAGGGGGGCCGTTCGGTTTGACGATCGAGTGTCAATGATGCGAAATCAAACTGGGCAACATCCGCCATTTGACTGGGGGCAATATTTTGCATGGAAGAAAAAATACTGTCGATTCGACCTGGGCTTTGTTCCTCCCACTCGCTCAACATTTTCTTAATGTTTTGACGTTGTAGGTTTTCCTGAGAACCACATAAGTTACAGGGGATAATAGGAAAGCCACTTGCCAGCGCCAGCGCCTCTAGATCTCGCTCCCGGCAGTACGCTAAAGGGCGAATGACGATATTGCGTTTGTCATCGGAGAGCAGCTTAGGCGGCATACCCGCCAAGCGGGCGCCATAGAACATGTTTAAAAACATCGTTTCAACAATGTCGTCCTTATGGTGCCCTAAGGCGATTTTAGTAGCCCCTATGTCCTCCGCAAATGAGTAGAGCGTGCCACGGCGCAGGCGTGAGCATAAACCACAGGTGGTTTTCCCCTCTGGAATTTTACTCTTAACCACTGAATAGGTATCGCGGGTAACAATGTAGTACTCCACCCCTAAGGCCTCGAGGTACTCCGGCAATATGTGGTCAGGAAAGCCCGGCTGCTTTTGATCCATATTAACCGCCACTAGGTCAAAGTGGATTGGAGCACGCTTTTGCAGCTGCATGAGCACTTCGAGCATGGCATAGGAGTCCTTGCCGCCCGACAAACACACCATGACCTTGTCACCCTCTTCAATCATCTTGTAATCGCTTATCGCCTGACCAACATGATGACGCAAGCGTTTCTGCAACTTCTGCAACGAATAATCTCTTTGACGGGTACCCAACTCGGACATGCTACAACCTGATTTCAACAACATTCAATGTACGGCTACCTCAGACCACTACAGCGCGATGGTAACCACAAAATGCCGCATTGTACGGATTTTAAGCGACAACGGCCATGTGCATTTACCGCTGGCCGTGCCTTGCCGCCGGAGCGGCAGACATGTGCCTCAGAGCACTAACAAATCAAAGTGTTACCCGCCTATAACGTCGATTTAATCGTTGTAGGCCAACGATTAAGGGGCAATGAGTCAATTGGCACAGCGCTTGCTCTATAGCTAAGAACGAACGTTGATTGTCTTATTAGGAGAGTGGGTTCCATGGCCATTTTGCAAGCTGTAATGCAAAGATTTAGCCGTAAAAGCGACGCCGATCCGGTGCCGAACAGCCTTGCTTCAGGTATCACCCTGAGCGAGCAAATTAACCGCTACGCGCCGTTGTTTGAATTACAAGAAAGGCGTCAACTAATCGAAGTCGTCTGTGAGCGCAGTAACCAGCGCTTTCAAAGTATGATCCTATCGATTGACCTAGCCTCTGGCAGTATCGAGCTTGACGAGCTATTTCCGACTCCACAGGGTCAACAACTCTGCCCAGGAGACCTGCTCACTTTCAAGCACCATAACGGTGGGCAATTGCTGACATTCACAACCCCGCTAGAATCTGTCATGCAAACGCTGGATGCGCCGATCTATACATTGCTGCTACCCGATGCCGTCGCATACCGTCAACGTAGAACCTACCCCCGCATCAGTTTAAGTCGACAACAGCCTCTCACCGTCAGGTTGCAATCACCCTGGCGAACGGCTTGGTATGCGACGGCTAACAACATCAGTTGTGGCGGCATGCGTTTGATAATAGGCGGTAATGTTCTCGATCAACTAGAGCCCGCGAGCCTGATTCCCATGTGTGAATTTTCCTTCCACGAGCAGTTCAATATCCGCTGCCAGGCCCGTGTACGGGGGTTTCGTTTCATTCGCCGCCCTTATCGCCATACAGAGATCAGCATTGAATTCCTCGATGTAGCCCCGCAGCAAAAAATGCAGCTGCAGCAATTCATCACCGAGATCCAAAAGCAGCCCCAAGCCGCATGACGGAGACGGTTTAGTTTTCGCTCCATCAGCCGATAGCCGTAAACAATCTATTAAATTGTGCAGACATTCAGTTTCAGAGCTTTAATAGATATCAAGACAACACGATCTGGCAACAGGGCGTGTTGTCTCGAACCAACAAAATCACAGAGAACAGGCTTACCTATGCGTAATAACGGCCCAGCGACTGGTAGAGAGATCCCAGTTAAAAGTCATGACGAAATTGTTTCCGCGACGGATACCGCAGGTAAGATAACCTTTTGTAACGATACGTTCATACGTATTTCGGGCTACACAGAAGATGAGCTTATTGGGCAGCCGCATAATATCTTACGCCATGCGGATATGCCTGCCGCCGCCTTCAAAATGCTTTGGAATCGAGTCAAAAGCGGAAAACCTTGGATGGGAGTAGTAAAGAACCGCTGTGAGAATGGCGATCACTATTGGGTCGACGCTTATGTCACCCCACTTAAAGAAAAGGGCGTGGTCGTGGGTTACGAATCCGTTCGCGTTCAAGCATCCGCTGCTATCATCGCTCGCGCCGAGGCAGCCTACGCCCGCATCAACCAAGGCATGCCCGCCATACCCACCTTAATGCAGTGGAAGAACAAACTTCAGGGCGGCCTCATAGGCGGCCTGCTCAGCAGTATCTTGCTGATCATGTTACTCATCATCACAGACAGTTTCAGCGGCACTAATAGCGTTATTGCCATACTGTTCGGCGCTATAACAGGCTTCGGCTGCAGTTACCTAGCTCAACAGGGCCAACAATACGCGGCAGAGCGCTCCAAAGAGGTTATCGATGATCCACTCGCGGCCTATATCTATACCGGACGAGTTGATTCAATTGGCACGATAGAATTGGCCCAACTCGCACAGAAAGCTCGTCTTCGTACCGCTCTGGGCCGTTTTGGTGAATCATCCAAAGAGTTAATGGGTCGAGCTGAACTGACGATGGAGCAAGCTCGCTGTAGCCACAATGGTATGACGGCCCAACAACAAGAAACCGACAAAGTGGCGTTAGCCATGCAACAGATGTCGATAGCGGTACAAGAGATAGCCTCCAGCGCCGCACAAACCAACGTCGCAACATCCGATGCCCTGCAACAAGTGCAGAAAGGCGACGAGGTATTGAGTGAAGCCAGTCAATCTATTGCTGGCCTGACCAATAACGTGGCTTCTCTCGGAGAGGTCGTCGACCGACTGTCGGCGGACAGCGCACAAATTGCTAGCGTAGTGGACGTCATCCGAGGCATCGCTGAGCAGACAAACTTATTGGCACTCAATGCTGCGATTGAGGCCGCCCGCGCAGGTGAGCAAGGACGAGGCTTCGCGGTCGTAGCTGATGAAGTACGCTCCCTTGCTCAGCGCACCCAAGAGTCAACTCAGCACATTCAGAACATCATCGAAAAATTGGCCAGTGCAACCGCTGACGCCTCTTCAAACATGGAAGCCTGCCAAGAGCAGGCATCACAAAGTGCAGAGGTGATGAACAACGTCAGCAACTCACTAAGCTCAATATCCTCAGCGGTAAACACTATAGACCAGATGTCTCACCTCATTGCTTCAGCGGCCGAAGAGCAATCTGCCTCAGCTGTCGAAATTGAACAGAACACACAAACCATCACTAATATATCTTCCCGCACGCAGGAAGAGGCAAGTGCGGCCGTAGAGTTAAGTCAGGATATGACGAACCTCTCCACCAAGCAATTTCATCTTATTGAGCAATTCAACTAGCGACGCTCCCTCAACAAAGAGCCGCTTGCAGCGAGAGAATATCAATTTACAATAGCGGCTCATTCAAATACTGAGCTTTCTGTATGCCCGATACTACCCCACCTTCGCTCAGCGGCGATGAAATCCTCGCCATAGACCGACAAAGCATCTGGCACCCTTACGCCTCACTGATTGATGCGCCACCGGTCTATCCTGTAGCCAGCGCCAGCGGTGTTCGAATTACGCTCAGTGATGGACGCGCCTTGATTGATGGAATGTCATCCTGGTGGTCGACCATTCATGGTTATAATCACCCAGTGCTCAACGAAGCAGCCAAGTCCCAAATTGACCGTATGTCCCACGTCATGTTTGGCGGTCTGACACACCAGCCAGCCGCCGAGCTTGCCGAACTTTTAGTGAAGATATCCCCGCCCACACTCACAAAAGTCTTTTTTTCAGATTCTGGTTCAGTGAGCGTAGAGGTTGCACTAAAAATGGCGTTGCAGTTTTGGCACAGCCAAGGGCAGCCTGAAAAGCATCAAATACTGGCACTGCGTAACGGTTACCACGGCGATACCTTCGGCGCTATGGCGGTTTGTGACCCAGTCAATGGCATGCACCATTTATTCGCCAAAGCCATGCCACAACAACACTTTGCGCCGGCCCCACTCTGTGGCTTTGAAGACGACTGTTCTGATGCCGATATAGAAGCGTTCACGGATCAAATTAAAACGCACCATACAACACTCGCTGCGGTCATTCTCGAACCGGTGGTACAGGGTGCTGGTGGTATGCGCTTTTACTCACCGGCTTACCTGCGCCGAGTACGCGCGCTGTGTGATCAATACCACGTTCTACTGATTGCCGATGAGATTGCCACCGGTTTCGGCCGCACCGGAAAACTTTTCGCTTGTGAGCACGCCGCTATCGAACCGGACATCCTGTGCTTGGGCAAAGCGTTGACAGGGGGTTACATGAGTATGGCGGCCACACTCTGCAGCGATAAAATAAGTACCGGGATCTGTACTGGTGAGGCAGGTGTGTTCATGCACGGTCCAACGTTTATGGCCAACCCTCTAGCCGCAGCCACCGCTCTAGCCAGTACCCGGTTACTCCTATCAGAGGACTGGCAAAGCCGTGTAACACGCATTGAGGCGTTATTGATTGAAGGCTTAGCCCCTTGCCGTAACTACTCACACATCGCAGATGTAAGAGTACTTGGAGCCATTGGGGTGATTGAAGCCAAAAGCGCCGTCAAGATGACTGAAATTCAAGAGGCATTTATGGATCAAGGTGTCTGGATTCGGCCGTTTGGTAAGCTGGTTTACGTCATGCCTCAGTACATCATCAGCGACCAAGACCTGAAGCAACTGACGGACGCCATGTGTTCAGTAACCGCACAGGTAGCGCTATTCGAATAGGCCTTTACTGTGCTGCCGGCATCAAAGCCCACTATTGTAATAAATTATAGTGGGCTTCAACCGTGCGTCCGCCATCACTGTATTCCACCGAAGGGCAAAAGGATCTGACGAGGTGCATACCACGCCCAAATGACAGTTCATCACTGTCGTCGTCAGATTCCACACTTAGGTAATCGAAACCAGTGCCTGAATCCGTAATGCGGATTTTCAAAAGGTCGCCCGACAATTTAAAATTCAACGTAATCTCACCTTTCACCAGTTCAGCCAGAGCTCTACCACGCTGTTGGTAGTAAGCCTCAAACCCTTCTGGACTTTTCTTAAGGTTGGAATCCAATGACAAAACCCCGTAATCTAGCGCATTATTGTACAGCTCACTAATCACGGTAAAAATCACATCGATATGCGAATCCAACTTCGCTTCACTGATCAATAATTTAATCACCCGAGCAACAACACCCTCGCGCGACAGCTCAGTAGCATCGAGCTTCATAGATATATTCCACGGTAAAGCCTCATTAGCCGCCTTCGCATTACCCATTGAGGCATCCGTAAATACCACCGGCGCACAAACCAATTCTGCGATAGAAAGGTCATCGGTCTGTTCACCGTCAGCGTGGAAGCGATCCACAGCCTCAGAGACACGCTGCACATAACTGTCGGCCTGTTGACTGAACAATTGATGTAATCGTTCTTCACCAAACATCTCGCCGCTGGTATCTTGTGCTTCGATAACACCGTCTGTATAGATGAATAAACGGCTATTAAGTGGCAAGCTAACGACCTCTGTCGCATCATCAAATTCGTGGCTTTCGAGTACACCCAACGGCATGTGCTGCGCTTGTATCAACTGCTCAATTCCACCCTGCTCTCCAACCACAAGAAGATCATTCATACCGCCGACCCAATAGCTAAGCCTATCCCCAGCGGCGGACATCTCAATGATTGCGGCGCAAAAAAACATATTGCTAGGTAATAATTCTTGTAAGCGAGTATTAATTTCCGCGGCTATGGCTGAAATACTCGCTTGTTTTTGGGTCATGGCGTAGAAAATATCCGAGACAGGTAAGCAACCAATCGCGGCTGAAAGACCATGACCGGTAAAGTCACCTAGAAGTAGGTAGACCCCGCCAGAAGGGCTTCGGGCCACTAAAACAAGGTCGCCATTGAACATGGACATCGGCGAAACATGAAAACATACATTTGCACAGTCACTTGTAACGCGTTTCATACTGTTCCGGAACACATGTTCCACAATCGAATGCTCTCGATCCATCAACTTCCGATGGTAAGACAAGCGCTTATTGGTTTCTTGTAGCTCTTTGTAGAAGTGGGCCGTACGCTGATGTGCTTTAACTTTGGCAACCAGGACATTTTCATTAATTGGCTTAGGCACAAAATCATCGCCACCCACTGACAGACACTTGGCGAGCGTCTCTTCATCATCCAAAGCCGTCACAAAAACAATAGGAATGTAGCGATCAGGGTTGGCAGATTTAATAAGGCGAGTAGCGTCATAGCCATCCATGATCGGCATATTGACATCCATCAAGACAATCTCAATGTCATCATGCGCCGCAACCATCTCAACCGCTTCGCTGCCATTCTTTGCTTCTAAATACTCATACTCATGATCATCAAGAATAAAACCCAAGAGATCTCGATTATAAGTGTGGTCATCTACCACCAATACTTTCATAGAAAGTCCCGATCTGAACACTCATTAAGGTGCTGCATTAAACGATAGTAAATTTCTTATCAAAGCGTGAAATAGAGAATATTTTCTTCACCTGAGGATTGGTGTTAATAATACGGATAGTGGTCTTGCGCTCCTGCCAGTACTTCTGCATGTTAATCAACATGCCAAGCGCCGAGCTGTCCATATAATGCGTTGCGCGAAAGTCGATAACGAAATCTTTTCGACTGCCATCATCTACAGACTCATAAGCCGTGCGAAATTCTTCTACGCAGTTAAAGTCGAAGGTCTCGCCCAATGATATTTCATACTCTCGATCTGTCACTTTTCGTGAAGTAATACTCATAAATGTCCCTACTCTCTTAATATCAATTATTACTTAGCCACGGCCCAATACTGTCATCGGCAGCGACGGGACTAAAACAACTCATCATCGGCAATTGAGGCAACCGTCTCAGCGGTTTTAACAGAGCTATTCCCAAATATCGTATTTAGTTTCTTCTCCAATGAGGACCAATCCCTCTCATTTAATCGATCGCTGCTATTGGCTTCGTAGAGCACACCTAAAATCGCTTTAATCCCCTGCACTGACAGGCGTATCTTCTCAGCATCTTGGCCAACAATATCGGCAAACTGCAAGGCTGTGACAGCTTGATAAACATCCGCTTGAACTTGGCTATTAACCTCCGCAACCCTTTCAACACCAACGGTTACATCGTTGTTTACGGCCTCCAACTCTACGAGCATAGCATCCAGGTGCCCCCTAGCATCAATGGCGAGGGTCATATCTAATGATGCAATTTCGCCCACCACTTTTTCTACCCGAATAATGGTGGTTTTTGACTGCTCGGCCCGCGCACGAATTTGCTCATTTAAGCTATTTGAGTCTTTCGACAATTTACGGACTTCATCAGCAACCACAGCAAAGCCTCGACCAGCCTCACCCGCTCGAGCGGCCTCTATCGCCGCATTAAGCGCGAGTAAGTTAGTTTGATCCGCAATCCCACGAATCTCACTGATCAAACTGAACATGCTATCAAACTGTTCTGTCATATCGTGAATGCTGTGAACAGCATTAATACTTTTATCACTCACATCAACAAACAGATCTACGTAGTCATCGAGTATTTTACCGACCTCAGAAGCAAAACCACCCAGAGTGACGCGATCCTCAGTCTGGTCCCCCTGCCCTGAAATACGTGAAACCAGTTGCGTCATTGCGTCATTTTGATCTGCAGACTTAGACATCAACCCCTGGAAGCTGCCAGTTAAGCTCGTCACATTGGCTTCAACCGTTGTACGGATCTCTGCTCCATTTAGATCAACATTTGAGCAGAGTTCATCGACATGCTCCATAGCTCGCTGATTAAGTCTCGTTTGCTCAGCCGGTAAGCCACCATCATCAGGAAGCACATCAGGCGAGGATGCAGCGCTTTTAAATAAAACCGCACACGAGGCTACGGCGCACAGCACTAAAGTAGAGATATTCAAAGTGAAACTGCTGCTTAAGGCAACTATCGCGATACTGAGCAGCCAAGCCGCCGCCGAAAATAGACAAGCGCGTTTATTACGTTTGGACAAGTGAGCACCTTCGCGAATAAATAAGAATCCTTATACGACTATCGACCAATAGTCCCTCAACTTGACCGACCAGAAGAATCATCTAGCATAGATATATTGCAAGATTAGTCAGCATTGGTGATTCTCGCCAACTCACATGAGCGGTAGCGAGAAAATAGCCGCCAGAGTTAATGATCACGATTAGATAAACCCTGAACGCAAAAAACCTGGATGGACCACCCTAAGGCAGCCCGTCCAGGCTTTTTCGCAATGAGCTAGGTTTAGCCCAGCGGGCGAATACCCACCGCTTTACGACACTTTTCAAGCAGAGGTTTACTGTAGCGGCGTGCTTTCTCAGCACCCTTAATCAGTATCGCTTCCATCTCTTCAGGCCGTGACATCAAGTCATGATAGCGCTCCCTCGGGGCGGCCAATGCATCGTTAATAAGTTCAAACAACTGCTTCTTAGCTTCCCCCCAAGCGATACCGTCGGCAAATGCTTGTCGCATTTCAACAGCTTGTTGTTCCGTGGCAAAGGCCTCCCACAACTGAAAGACCGTAGAGGTATCCGGATCCTTCGGTTCACCCGGCTCTAACAGGTTGGTTTTAATCTTGTTTATATGCTTTTTCAATTGCTTTTCGGTTAGAAACAAAGGAATTGTATTGCCGTAACTCTTGCTCATTTTACGGCCGTCAAGCCCCTGTAGCACGGCGACATTATCGTCAACAACGGCCTTAGGCAGTACAAACTGTTCACCATAGTGATGATTAAAGCGTGCCGCTAAGTCACGGGCCATCTCGACATGCTGGATTTGGTCTTTACCGACAGGCACTTCATTGGCATTGAACATCAAGATATCAGCGGCCATCAGTACAGGGTAGCTGTAGAGCCCCATGGTGATACCGGCATCCGGATCGTTTCCAGCTTCCTTGTTTGCATCCACTGCGCCTTTATAAGCGTGGGCACGGTTCATCAATCCCTTGGCGGTCATGCACGTTAGCAACCAGCTCAACTCTGGGATTTCAGGCACATCCGACTGACGGTAAAATATCACTTTTTCTGGGTCTAAACCAAACGCCAACCAAGCGGCGGCAATCTCACGGGTAGACTGGTGCACCACATCTGGATCATGACACTTAATCAATGCATGAAAATCAGCCAGGAAGAAAAATGAATCATTATTATCCTGCTTGCTAGCAATAATGGCGGGGCGGATAGCGCCTACATAATTGCCTAGGTGTGGGGTACCACTTGTCGTAATACCCGTCAAAATACGTGTCTTTGCCATAATAGCCACTACTTCCCAAATGTGTCCCTAAGCGCTGCACATCGGTGCCTCGCTCGACTAAATCATGGCCGTAATAATACAGGGTTTAGCCGCACCTTGCCCGCCTGGAAAAGATTTGAAGTCAATAGCCGCACCTCTCGTCAAGCGCGAGCAACCTGTTAACCAAAAAATTCCGACAGCGGACAGCATAAGCGCTATGGCCAAAGACCTAAGAGAAGGTTAATTTAAAGCAAACACGTGTTAGTCAGGTATCCCGTGAAAACAAGCTAGGGTGGTGAGCACTAACTAGACTGGTTGAGAGGCCAAACGTTTCGCCGCTTTAAGCTGGCTCAGGGTAATGTGTAACGGCATTCGTCAAAATAGACACATCCAAACCCGCTTGGCACATAAGGTAAGCCGCTAAATGAGCACGTCGTCCCGCATCATCGGACACGACATATTGGCGCTCGGTGTCTAACCCCACTAATTTTTGTCGCAACGTCATCAACGGCATGTTACGGCTCTTGTCCAAATGCAGGTGTCGAAACTCCACGGGCAGCCGAACATCAATGAGTTGATAAGCCGTATCACTCAAACCACGTAAAGTATCCCAGCTAATGTACTTTTGTACCGGCTCATGCAGTAACGTCGTAAAGTCTTTCTTATTTAGGCGCATCAGCCGACCGTCACTCTTCATCGCAATCGTGGCGTTGCGCGTTGTATTTCCCACCAACGCTTCTTCACCAAAATAATCACCCGGCGCTAAAACAACATCGACATGCCCTACCACACTGCTGACCTGAGCCTGCCCCTGCTCAACGACATAAAAATAGTCGCCCTCCTCACCTTCTCTGATGATGACATCACCCGCCTTGGCGGCCAGCGATTGAAAGCAGGTAAATAATTGCTGAATATGGGCTGGCGGCACCTGCCTAAAGAGTGGTGTATTCAGCAGGCACGACATCCAGTCAACTCCCTCCTCCTCCACCTGTACATGAGCTTGGGACAGGTGGACGTCTTCCATCGGTGTCGATTGAATAGCGGCCATCGCCGCGTCTTCTTTTGGCGCTTGGCTCATGGCCAGCGTGAGGTCCAGGAAGTCAGCATCGACCTCAAGTAAAACGACCTCGCTTTTAGCCACCGCCGAAACCTGTGTGGGTGATGTTTCCGTGAGCGCGTAACGGTTATTGCTGTCCTGCGCTACTCTCAAAGTCGTTTCAAAGCCCGCATCGACGAGGTCCACCTGACCTTCGAGTAAATAATAACGACTCGCGGCAGGCTTACCCCGACGGAATATTAATTTGCCCTTACTTATATTGATCGTTCGCACTTGCTCGACCACTTTCTCTAGGTAAACCGTATCCAAGCTGTCAAAAGGGCTAAATTCGACTAGAGCGCTCATCAGGGCTTGGCTATTAGGGTCAGACATACAGCATCCATCTATCGTTAAATTAAACGCGCCTACCCCGCTAGGCAAAGTAGCGGTCGGGCAAGGGAAAATACAGTCATCGATAGTAACGTGACTACAGATTAAGTCAGCTGGCTCTGCAGCAAGTAGTGACACAAGACACGGTACAGGTAATGACTGTCGCATACGCCAGCCAGTTCCCGCACAGAGTGCATCGCAAAGGTGGGGACACCTATATCAATTGCAGGCACTCCGACTTCCGCGGTAGCAATTGGGCCAATGGTACTTCCGCAGCCCATATCTGTCCGGGTGACAAACGCTTGGACTGGGATATCCAGCTCATGGCACCAGTGGCGGAACAACGCAGAGGTGTGGCTATTAGTCGCGTAGCTCTGGTTCGCATTTACTTTTATGACTGGGCCATCGTTTAGCTTCGGGCCGTGATTAGCGTCATGTCGATCAGCGTAATTGGGGTGAATGCCGTGGGCATTGTCCGCCGACACCATCATCGAGCCCTGCAAGGTACGGATACGCACCTCAGTATCAGGTATAACTCGGCTTAAAAAGTCTTCCAGCATCGGGCCCTGCGCACCGCAAGCTGACATACTGCCCACCTCTTCGTGGTCATTACAGACCAGCAAGGCCGTCTGTTCTCCATCACTGTCCAGCAAAGCCTGTAAACCTATGTAGCAGCTCAAAAGGTTGTCCAGTCTCGCACTGGCTAAAAATTCGTTTTCCAAGCCGATCAATGCCGGTCGCTGTACATCGTAGAAGCTAAGCTCATAATCGAGAACCTCAGCAACTTCCGCCAGCTGTTGTTCCAGCATTTCGGTCTTCAGCAATGATCTGAAATCCGTTGCAGGCTCACCCTTAGCCTTAGACCGCATCAATACGGGGGGCAGGTCCGTCTGCTTATTCACACTGCGTTTGGTATTTGCTTCGCGGTCCAAATGAATCGCTAGGCTTGGAATTATCGCAATGGCTCGATTAAAGTTCAGCAGGCATTGCTCCACCTTACCTGTTGGGGTGCGATAGCTTACTCGTCCCGCTAAGGAAAGATCTCGGTCAAACCAAGGATTTAAAAGTGCTCCACCATACACCTCAACCCCCAGCTGGAAATACCCTGACTTATTGAGTTCAGGCTGAGGCTTAACCTTCAAACAAGGGCTGTCGGTGTGCGCACCCAACATTCTTATGCCACCACCCAGTAGAGGTGCTCGCCCGTGTATAAAAGCAATAATGGAGGAGTCATTACGCGTCACAAAATAGCGTTTTCCGGGGTGTAATTGCCACGCATCTTGCTCGTTCAAGCGCTCAAAACCCGCCTTACTTAAACGCTCACACATAGACTGAACGGCATGAAATGGCGTTGGTGATGCAGACAAGAAGTCCATTAAATCCAGATTAAACTCAGTCTTGTTCACAAGCGTCACTCTCTTTTCTCAAGTTAAAAATAATTTTTGTATCTCTAAAAAACAGCCAGTTTACTCGCTCACTGCGGAACACTGCCCACGATGAGTTAAGCGTATATCAGATAAAATAGGCCTATGCCTAACAACACACGATAAAGTACAAACGGCAGCATACCCACTCGATCAACAAACCTTAAGAACCAATGGATGCATAGGCCCGCACTCACAGCGGAAACCACGACGCCCAGCAGCATCACCGCCCACTCAGTATCTGGCTGGCCGATAAGGTCCAAGGTTTTGTAAGCGCCGCTAAGTGTAATCAGGGGAATCGACATAAGAAATGAGAAACGTGCCGAGGCTTGGCGGGTCAGCCCTAACATCAGTGCCATGGTAATCGTAATTCCTGAGCGCGACGTGCCAGGAATCAGCGCCAGAGCCTGAGCACCACCAATCCATAGGGCGTGTCGCCAAGTCAGCTTCGATAAATCACCTTGACGTTTACCAGACCAATCAGCCCAGCCTAGCAATAAACCAAAGACAATGGTCGTTAATCCAACAACCCAAGCGGTACGGAGATGAACTTCAATCCAATCACTAAAGAGCAGTCCAGCCAATCCCGCAGGGACCGTCGCTACTATAAGCAACCAACCAAGCTTACTTTGCTGCGTATGTTGCCCACTGAAACTGCCAAACCAGTCAGCGACAATTTCAATAAGGTCACGTCTAAAATAGATAAGTACGGCCAACAGGGAACCTACATGCACTGCGACATCAAAAGCCAACCCCTGATCAGGCCATCCCAATACTGCTGCTGGTAACAGTAAATGACCAGAACTCGATACAGGAAGAAATTCCGTTAAACCTTGAATCAGCGCCAACAGCGCCAATTGAAACACATCCATTTACCACACCTCAAATAAGAACTTTAGTAAGCACTGGCTTACAGTATCCGTGAAGAAATCATGAGGGTTTACGAATACGCTCACGTTTCTTCCAAGCCACACTATCGCGTAAGTAAGTTGGCTGCGCATCTTCCACCGCGATAGCACGACCAGCATTCCACTCAAGCAGAGCCAAACTTAAGATATCCTCAGCCTGAGGCGTCAGTTCTTGATACTCAATCGGCAAATTCAATGCCTGTAACTCTGGGTAGTGCCAGCCCGGACCCAATGCCACAAACGATTGCACATTTTCCTGTGCACATAAATAGTCCGCCAAATTTGAGGGTGTCGCTACATACTCATCACTGAGTGGTCGCGCCGTTACTGCCTCAAAATGCCCCCAATAAACCTCCGACATCCGAGCATCCAGTGCGACTAACAATGGTTGTTCAGTACTAAAGTTGTGCACTCGCTGCGCGGTTACGGCCATCGCCTGTAATGTAGATATAGGCACCACAGGCAGATCAGCCGCATAGGCGAGCCCCTGAACAACACCAAGCCCAATACGCAGACCGGTAAACGAACCTGGGCCCCGCCCATACGCAATGGCATCCAGCTCGGTTAAAGCTATGCCTCGACTATTCAATAGTTCATCAATCATAGGCAGCAACCTCAGGGTATGTTCCCTGGGTGCATTGACAGACAAGCTGGAACACTCACCGTCACGAAGAAGAGCAACGGAACAAGCATCGGAAGAGGTATCAACAGCGAGTATACAGGCCATAACATTCACCTTATAAAAACAGAACGCAGAAGCCTAGGCCCCAGAAAAGTAAGCGGATTTTGTCAGATTTAACGACATCTATACAGTAACATCCGACCCTGTGAGTCATTTAGTAATTCGCCTACTCTACCTTTAAGAACAACACTCCAACTATGAATCAAAGGAATCCTTCAACTCCCCCACTGTAAAACGGTTACTGCATACGTAAAAAAACCCCCAAACCTTACGGTGAGGGGGTTTTTCAATACTACTAGCGGGTTACTTCTTCGCAGCTTTAGGCTTCTTCGTAGCTTTAGGCTTCTTCGCAGCTTTAGGCTTCTTCGCAGCTTTAGGCTTCTTCGCTGGCTTAGGTGCTTTTTTCACCTTCGCTTTAGCCGGCTTCTTTGGTGCAGCCGCTTTTTTAGCTTTGGCAACTGCCTTTTTAGCCGCTGCTTTGGCTTTAGCGTTGGCTTTCTTCTCAGCTATTTTAGCTTTAGCAGCCGATTTTTTAGCATCTGCCTTAGCCTTAACCGCTGCCTTCTGCGCAGCTACCTTTTCTTTTGCAGCCGATTTCTTGGCCGCGGCCTTCGCTTTTGCCGCTGTTTTAGCATCAGCTAGCTTCGTCTTAACAGATGCCTTCTTAGCCACCAACTTCAACTTCTTTGTATCCGCAGCAGAACGCTTCTTCTTCCACTTAGACTCGAAAGCCTTAACCGCCGCTACCAGCTCAGCTTCAGCCTTCTGCGCCAAGGAAGCCTTTAAGGTCTCCATCTTCGCTGCCGCAGAGGCAACTGCTTGGACTGCACTCAACTTAGACTTAGCTGAGGATGACTTAGCGCGTAATGCACTTGCCTTAACAGAAGCTTTTGATACTGCCTGACCAGCACTCGCAGCGGCGCGTTTATCCGCAGCTTTTTTAGATTTTGCGGCTTTGGCTTTAGCTGCAGCTGCTTTTTTACGAGCGGCTTCAACGACTTTAGCTTGTGCTGCAACATCTTTTTGTACTTTATCAAATGCATCTTGTGCTTTTTCAACCGCAGGCGTCACTGCTTTTTTCAACGCCGGCTTGGTTTTCGCAGCAGAACGCTTAGGCGTTTTTTTCGCTACTCGTGCCATCTTATGTCTCCTCGACTTAAAAAAAATACCAATCCATTAACTCCTGAACCATAGCACATATATAATTTGCCACAGTTAAGCAAGAATATATTATTTAAAAAAAAGACTTTTTGCACCCTAAATGGTTAACTTTTATTGGTTTTAATTAAAAAACAGGCGATTTTTAATTAAAATCACGTATTTCACTTAATTTTTCTTAAGACAAGAAGTGCTGAAGGTAAATAAATGGGACATCACAAATAAAAACACCAGCGAAAGCTGGTGTAAGGGAGAGCGCATAATAAGTTAAGGTCGACTGAAATACTGATTACCTGAAGAGCGGTGAGTCTGACCTACGTATTCCTCGACTATATTTCCAAGAAGCACTATGTGCTCTGGATTACTGTTGAGACAAGGAACTACCCCATATTCTTGACCACCAGCGTTTAGAAACAGCTCTCGATTTTCACAATCAATCTCTTCAATTGTCTCAAGGCAGTCAGACGCGAACGCAGGACAAATAATATCTACCGAGGCAATATCCGACTTTGCCCACTGAGCCAGTAACTGGTCGGTATAAGGCGTTAACCATTCAGCCCTACCTAAGCGCGACTGGAAACTCACAGCCCACGCCTCATCGTCTAATTCCAGCTCACTCGCCACACGACGCGCGGTCATTTGACACTGCTCAAAGTAAGGGTCACCCAGCTCCACGCATCGCTTGGGAATACCATGAAAAGAAAATAATAGCTTTTGCGCCGGCTTTCGCGCCTTCCAGTAGGCTCGAATTGAAGCCGACAAAGCCCGTATATAATCATCGCGAGAGCAATAGCTCTTATGCACAATAATATCACTGATATTTCGCTGCTCACTTATCAACTGCGCATACTGGTCGTAAACCGCCGCCGTCGTTGTCGCCGAATACTGAGGGTAGAGTGGTAAAATAAGGATCCTCTCTACCCCCTTGGCTTCCAATTCAGCGACACGATCTTTTAGCTTCGTCGCACCGTAAGTCATGGCATAAACCACCTGCGGTGCTTCCACACCGTAGAGCTCAGACAATCGCCTCTGTAGGGCAACGGTCTGATCTTCTGTAATCGACTTTAATGGTGACCCTCTCTCCGTCCATATTTCACGGTAAAGCTTTGCGACACGCTTCGCTCTAAAAGGAAGAATAAAACCATACAGAATCGGCTTCCAAATAAGCGCTGGGATTTCAACAACTCTTGGGTCGCTGAGGAATTCAGCCAAAAATCGCCTAACACCTGCGGCTGTTGGCGCTTCCGGCGTCCCTAAGTTAACGAGGATAACCCCCCACTTGTTTGACACGACACACCTCTCAACGGAACAGTAAATTTCAGACAAAAAAATAGGCTCCATTGGAGCCTATTTTTTTCTTACTTGCTAGGGCGAGAGAGGATTAACTCAATGCGGCAAGGATTTTCACACGAATATCGTCCAAGCTACCAACACCTTCAACACAAGAGTATTGAGCAGCAACAGCGTTGTTTTTTGCCAAGCCCTGATAAAACCCTACAAGAGGCTTAGTTTGATCGTGGTATATGCCCAGACGCTTGCGCACTGTTTCTTCAGTGTCATCAGCCCGCTGAACTAGATCCTCACCGGTTTCATCGTCTTTACCCGCAACCTTCGGAGCGTTGTGCTCCACATGGTAAATGCGGCCGGACGCTTCATGTACACGCCGACCACTCAAGCGAGCCACGATCTCTTCGTCAGCGACGTTAATTTCCATCACATAGTCGATGGCAACACCCGCTTCTTGCAGCGCTTCGGCCTGAGGGATGGTGCGAGGAAAACCATCAAATAAGAAGCCCTGTGCACAGTCGTCCTGCGCGATACGGTCTTTAACCAAGCCAATAATGAGTTCATCAGAGACCAAGCCACCTGATGACATAATATCTTTTGCCTGCAAGCCCAGTGGGGTGCCTGCTTTTACCGCTGCACGCAGCATATCCCCAGTGGAAATTTGCGGAATGCCAAACTTCTCCATGATGAATTGTGCTTGAGTACCTTTACCTGCGCCTGGCGCGCCCAATAAGATAATACGCATGGGGGAAAATGCTCCTGTAGTCTTTTTATCTCTCAGGGACCACCTGCTGAGTATATAAGCAGAGGAAATTACGAGAGAAGGCTTAAAAATGGTGGCCTAAGATACACGGAGATATATCCAATCACAAGGAAGATCAAACAGCCCCCATAAAAAACCACATAAACCATTGATTCAATAGAATTTTAATCAAGAAAGCAACGGCAATTAACAAAGTCTATTCGGTCAACATTCCATAAAAATACCAAGCATCAATACTCAAACCATGCGCATATAGATAGAAGGAGCAGTCGAAAGCTACCGTTTACACAGGCATCCCTACAAAGCCAGCTATCATTACTTCGCAATAATACGAAGTAAACCTGCTTTCCCTAGCTCAAACTGCACACAGACACTCCTAGCTAAGCTATAACTGTATATAGAGACTTGACCCTCTGCCATCATGATCAGCAAGCAGGAAAAGGCAACCGCATGAGAATACAAGACATCATTGACGCTTGGGAGCAACCCAGCACCCCGCTCACGAAGCAGCATGTAAACAGTTCACACTTACCGATCGAACTTGCCGCCAAACTCGCTGCATTGCATGAAATATACCCACAACAAACAGAAGCCGAGCTAGCCAGCGATTTGATTGCACATGCCCTAACCCAAATGCAGAAAAAGTCAGGCATTCAACATTGAGGTATCCATGAAACCTTTTAAGAATATCAGCGATAAATGGAATCAATTTGGACAAGGAGCCCTGAGCCAACAATCTTATGACATCACCCTCCCTGTATCCGCTGCGAAGAGTTTTCAGCAGCTGCGTCTCAAATACCCTCGTTTAACCGACGACATATTACTGGCTGACTTACTCGCTGCTGCTTTGGATGATTTTGAACAATCAGTGCCTTACGTGAGAGGCAGTAACGTGGTCGCCATTGATGAAATGGGTGATGAGATCTACGAAGATACGGGCATCACGCCAAAATTTCTTAAACTGGCCAAAGAACACCGCAGCCGTTTAGCGAAGGCCACCTAGAACCCCAGAAATTTGGCGTAACCTAGGAGCGCTAATCCCCCCGTTCTTTCAATTTCGCCTCATCCCAGAGGCGATCCATTTCATCCAAGCTTGCAGTTTGTGGTGTTTTCCCTCTTATCGCTAGCTGAGATTCAATATAGGAAAAGCGTCGTTCAAACTTCTTGTTGGTACTGCGAACTGCGCTTTCTGGGTCCACCTTTTGATGCCGGCATAAGTTAGTAAGAGCAAAGAAAACATCGCCAAGCTCATCTTGAACCGCCACTGAATCACCATCGGCTAGCGCTTCACGAACCTCAGCTATCTCTTCTTCGATCTTATCAAGCACACCATTTACATCAGGCCAATCAAAGCCAACCTGTGCAGCACGCTTCTGTAGTTTTACTGCGCGCGTTAACGCTGGCAAGCCCAAAGGTACATCATCCAAAACCTTGCGCTGCCCTTTCGCCGTCCGCTCACTGAGCTTTAGCGCATCCCAACGCACTTTAATCTCCTCATCCTGCGTCTGCGAACGGGCCACTCCCAGCCTACTTTCCAGTGTGCCGTCTGGAAACACATGGGGATGGCGGCGAATTAGCTTAGCGGTAAGATCCGCAACCACATCCGAAAAGTCAAAACGTGATGCTTCGCGCGACAGCTGACTGTAAAAAACAACCTGGAAAAGTAAATCGCCCAGCTCTTCTCGCAAATGTGAAAAATCACCTTCTTCAATTGCATCGACCACCTCGTACGCCTCCTCAATGGTCGAAGAAACAATGCTTTTATAGTCCTGTTTCATATCCCACGGGCAGCCATCAACAGGATCACGTAGCCTTTCCATTAATGTTAATAAGTCCACCAGACTATAAGCGCGCTGACTTTCCTCAACCACGGCCTGAGAGTCTACTTCGCTACCTTTGTCCATATGTCACCTTACAATGATCTACAAAAAATAAGGCCTGCATTAATGCAGGCCTTATACGTCATTCACAAAAACAAGACACTTACATACTAATGATGCTGCCGCCTAGCAGAAGCCACGTTCGGCAACTGATTCAATCGAGCTAACACACGACTCAGCTCTGCAAAATTACTGATTTCCACACTAAATACCATGTCCACGGTATTCTTACGCCGATCTGAAAGTGTCTGCATAGCGTTTACATTAACTCGGTCGTTATCCAGTAGTGCCGTAATGTCTCGCAACAAACCATGCCTATCAAACGCCTCAACCATGATATCAACAGAATATACATTGCGCGGCGCCTCGCCCCAGCTTACCTGGATGATTCTCTCAGGCTCATCGCTTTGTAACTGCAGTACATTGCTGCAATCTTGTCGATGAATGGAGACGCCCCGCCCCAGTGTTATGTATCCAACAATGGCATCACCGGGCACCGGATCACAACAACCGGCAATGTGCGTCAAGAGGTTGCCCACGCCATCAATGAACAGGTCTGAGTCAGAATGTTGCTGGCGTGTTTTCCCCGTTAGACTGATCTGTGGCTCTGGCTGATCGTCCACCGCGAGCATCTTTTGCGCCACATTAATGACGTGGACAACGCCCACATCACTCGCGCCGACAGCCGCATACAAGTCATCGAGGGTCGCAAGGCTCAACTTGCTGACCAGCTCATCAAAATCTAGGTCTTCGAGCGCTAAGCGCCTAAATTCTTTATCTAATATCGCACGCCCATCTGCAATATTCTGATCGCGCGCCTGTAACTTAAACCACTGCTGAACCTTCGCACGTGCACGCCCTGTTTTTAAATACCCCAGACCAGCGGAGAGCCAATCACGGCTTGGAGACTCACGATTGCCCGTTAATATCTCTACCTGATCAGCGGTGCGAAGACTGTAATTGAGCGGCACTATACGCCCATTGATCTTTGCCCCACGACAGCGGTTCCCCACCTCAGTGTGAACACGGTACGCAAAATCGAGAGGCGTAGAACCTGGAGGCAGGTCTAGTACATGGCCATCCGGTGTGAACACATAAATACGGTCCTGCTCGATACCCGCCGCTAGATCATCGGTGAGAGCATCACCACCCAGCTCCTCATGCCACTCCAATACTTGACGTAGCCAAGCAATCTTCTGCTCATAGCTGTCCTCACCTGGGTCTTCATCCGTACCTTTATAAAGCCAGTGAGCGCAAACCCCAAATTCTGCTTCTTCGTGCATGGTTCGAGTGCGTATTTGAACCTCCAGCACTTTTCGCTCAGGGCCAATTACCGCGGTGTGTAAAGAGCGGTAGCCATTCTCTTTCGGCGAGGCAATATAGTCATCGAATTCATTCGGAATATTACGCCACAAGGTATGCACAATACCCAATACGCTGTAACAATCACGTACCGTTGGTACTAAAATACGGACAGCACGAATGTCATACACCTGAGAGAAGCCGATGTCCTTTCGACGCATTTTGCGCCAAATACTGTAGATATGCTTTACACGACCATTAATCTCGGCATCTATACCCGCCGCTGCCATGTTCTCATGCAAGGTAGACAACGCCATATCAATATACGACTGGCGGTCTAGACGCCGCTCATCGAGCAACTTGGCAATGTGCATGTAGTCATCGGCGTGTAAGTAGCGGAAAGCAAGGTCTTCAAGCTCCCACTTTATGTGCCCAATACCGAGGCGATGGGCAAGCGGCGCATAGATATCAGCAACTTCGTGCGCGACTTTACGGCGCTTGTCATCACTGATGTTTTTAACCGCACGAATGGCGCAGGTACGTTCCGAAAGTTTAATCAGCGCAACTCGCACATCATCAACCATCGCCACCAACATCTTGCGAATTTTCTCAGACTGCTCTTGGGATTGTTGTCCCAATACACTTTCATCGGAGTCACTGCGCTGGGTGCTGATCGCCGCCATGCGCAGCACCCCTTTAATAAGTTTGGCGACAATACCGCCAAAATCAGCTTCGATTTCTTTCAGGGTGCGCTTATCTTCACGAACGGTACGATAGAGCAGCGCCGCAATAAGCGTCTCTCCGTCGAGTTGTAAATCGGCCAAAATTTCGGCCATTTCTAAACCCGTGCGGAAACTGCTGGTACCTTCGGACCAAATATTTTTGGCAGCAATAGCTTGCTCTTCGGCTTTCAAGCTCACTTCACAGGCGCGAATAAGGTCTACTCGAAATGACTCATTTAACGGCTGTACGTCAAACAAACGATTAACCCAAGCCTCAATATCGACATGCCCATCGGCCGTCTCGGGGTGTGCTTCTCTTACTTGAACCATAAGCCGCTGTTATCCATTATCACTGTACGGCGTCTAATGCCGTACCAAAATCCTTCTTACACCAACCTTCAGTAGCAATCCACACGCTACCGTTAAAGCTTACCGCACACATTCAATCACACTGGAACAGTGCCATCGACTCAACGTGAGCAGTATGGGGGAACATGTCCAAAACACAGAATTTTACCATTCGGTAGCCTTGGTGTTTTAAAATAGCCGCATCACGCGCAAGGCTTGCGGGGTTACAGGAAATATAAACAAACCTCTGTACCCCAGATTCATGCATTTCTTCACACACCTCTCGAGCTCCACTGCGCGGTGGGTCCAAGACCAATTTATTACTGCCAAGCTTTGCCATGAACTCACCCAAGCCTTGCTTAGTTAGGTCCAGCGCTTTGAAGTCAACATTATCGAGCCCTTGATCCACAGCATTCAAACGCCCTTGAGCCACCATATTTTCAATGGCCTCCACTCCGACAACTCGCGCGGCAAATCGTGCCAACGGCAAGGTGAAATTGCCTATGCCGCAAAAGAGATCTAGTACATGATCATGTCGGTTTAAAGCAAGCCACTCTAGCGTTCGAGCGACCATAGCTTGATTAACCGATGCGTTGACCTGCGTAAAGTTAGCGGGTTTAAAGGTTAATTGCAGGTCAAGGTCGTGCAATTGATAACTCATCGAAGGATCACAGGGGAGACCATGATAATCCATAAGTGCCCCATGCTTTTTAGCCTGCCACCATACCCCCACGGTGAAATCAGCCAACAAATGCTGCAATGCCGTCCGCTGCTCAACAGAGACAGGCTCAGGATGTCGAAGTAATACACCAACCCCCGAATCAACAGCAACTAACTCTATATGCGTAACGGCTACGGGCTTCGCACGGCCAGTCTCTCCCAAGAGAGAATCCAACCACTGCTGCAAGGGCGCTAGCAGCGCTTGTAAGCGCGTGTCTAATACCAAACAACTGCGAATGGCAACTAACTCATCCGAGCCTTCCTGACGAAAGCTCAGCTGCCCCATTTTACTGACAGCCAGTCGAGCGCGGGTACGGTAGCCTTCCGAAGGAGATAAAATTGGCTCAGCAATAAACTCCGGCGTTACCGATGCTTGACGCGCCAGTAGCTCCAAAACCGACGCCTGTTTATATACAATCTGCGCGTCGGCTTTCAGGTGCTGTAATTGGCAACCACCGCACGATGAAAAATGCGGGCAAGCGGGCTCATCACGCTCACTGGAGGCTTGCTCATAATCACGTATCTGACACTCATCGAACCGTTTATTGTGGCGGTAGTGCTGAAGACTGACCCGCTCACCGGGTAAGGCACCGGCGACAAACACCGTTTTCCCTTGATAACGCGCCACACCGCGACCATCAAGCGCCAACCCTGTTACATCCAGCAACTTCGGCGCTGCTGTTTCGCTGGCTACAGGCTTTGATGCTTTCGCCTTCGACGGCTTGCCTCTTAAACCGAGCCTACGAGCTTTAGACTTAAACAAATTAGACATAATCAAACCGGTTCATTAAACAGACCAGAGGACAAATACCGATCACCCCTGTCACAAATGACAACGACAATAACGGCATTCGACACTTCCTTGCTCAGCCTCAACGCCCCAGCAACCGCGCCACCACTTGATACGCCACAAAAGACGCCTTCCTCTCGAGCCAGCGCACGTGTCATATTTTCTGCCTCTTGCTGCCCCATATTAATGACACGGTCAACGCGCGTCTCATCAAAGATACTCGGTAAGTATTCTTTCGGCCAACGGCGAATACCCGGAATACTGGCGCCGTCTTCTGGCTGCAAACCGACAATCTGGAGCGACGGGTTGCATTCCTTCAAGTAAGTCGATGTACCCATAATGGTACCTGTGGTCCCCATAGAGCTCACAAAGTGGGTGACCTCCCCTCGAGTTTGCTGCCAAATCTCTGGGCCTGTTGTCTCATAATGAGCCAACGGGTTATCCCCATTAGCAAATTGATCCAGCACCGTCCCCTTACCATCGCCCGCCATTTGCTGGGCTAAGTCTCGCGCCCCCTCCATGCCCTGCTCTTTAGTAACCTCAATCAACTCAGCGCCATAAGCTGTCATGGCATCCTTGCGCTCTTGGGTCGAACTGTCAGGCATGATCAATATCATGCGATAGCCTTTAATAGCTGCCGCCATGGCCAACGCAATACCAGTATTTCCACTGGTTGCCTCAATTAACGTATCCCCAGGCTGAATATCACCACGGGCTTCAGCACGATTGATCATCGACAGTGCTGGCCGGTCCTTGACCGAGCCCGCGGGATTATTGCCTTCCAACTTAACCAAAATGGTATTGCTGGTGTCTCCCGGCAAGCGCTGTAGGCGCACCAAAGGGGTATTGCCGATGCAAGCCTCTATAGTTGGGTAACGATGATCGGGTAAAGTCGTAGATTCGGTCATGAAAATCTCTTAAATAACACAGAAAAATAACGTCGACAGGCCGCGGGACAGAGAGTCTGGCATATATACAAGTGCCCATATTTTAGCCTTGATTGTGATATGGTGAAATAGCAGTTTAAAAACAATAAACGCACCACTTAAGGGCGCCAAGCATACAGGGCCCACAACTTGAGTGATGACCAAAGGATTGCTCGGAGCCCCCCACTTGCGCCTGCCACCACCTTCTCAAAACTTGCCCTATAAAATTCACCAATTAGGCGTCATACCGTTCTTAATCGCCATCACCTGCATGAGCGCGATTTTATTATGGATCTTCAGCAGTGAACTGCAGCGCTACCAAGGTGCTAGGGCCATGGTGGTCAGTGAATTGATTGTCGCAAGTATCAACGACGCAATTGTGAATGGCGACCCTGAACGTATCAACAGCTCGCTTAACAACAGTCTCTCGGCAAGGCAAGTAGACGGAGCCTACCTGATCAACCAGCAATACCAAGTCAAAAGTTTCGCGGGTAAACGCCTCAACCAACAAGCCCTGCCAGTACTCACCGATGAACTGCAAACGTATTCTCACCACTACAGCCTTGTATTAAGCTTACCAATCCCCGACAGCTTCAAAAACACAGGCGAACCGCTCTGGTTAGTGCTATCGCTTGACCGATCATCTCTTCTACTATCGCAATACAAAGGCGCAGCTTTCATCCTTATATGCCTGATAGTGTTCATTTGCGCTCTGATCAGAATGGCATGGAAGCTGGCCGAAAACATTCAAGTTCCCATCAGTGATATAGAACGAACACTGGAAGAGTTTCAACAAGGACAGTATACAAAAAGAGCCGCTATCGACGGCCCACAAGAGCTTCAAAATTTAGCCCGTGCCACCAATAAACTAGGCGAGTATTTAATAGGTGCTAACGAAGATCAACAGCAACTGCTGAAGCAATCCACACAGGATTTACAGGAGACACTCGATACCATTGAGGTCCAAAACATTGAACTCGATATTGCGCGTAAACGCGCACTCGAAGCAAGTAACATCAAATCAGAGTTCCTAGCCAATACCAGCCATGAAATCCGAACACCAATCAATGGCATCATTGGCTTTAGCAACCTACTGCTTAAAACAGCATTAACACCACAACAACGAGAATACCTGCGTACGATTAGTCACTCCTCACAAGGATTACTAACTGTCATCAACGATATTTTAGACTTCTCTCGTATTGAGGCCGGAAAACTGAACTTAGATTACAGCCCGCTTAACCTTCGCCAAGTAATCGATGAGGCTATACAAGCTGTAGCCCCTGCCGCAAACACAAAACAATTACAACTTATCTCACTATTTGCACCCGGCACGCCGCAATACTTATTGGGTGACCCTTTACGCATCAAACAAATACTCAGTAACTTACTTGGTAACGCCATAAAATTTTCCAAGCAAGGTAATATTATTGTCCGCACAGAGATAATTGAACAGATCGACAATAAAAGTCGAATAAAAATCAGCGTGGCCGATTCAGGCATAGGTATGAGTGAGGAGCAGCAGCGACACCTGTTCGATGCGTTCACCCAGGCTGATGGCTCACTCAACCGCGAACAAAGTGGCACCGGGCTAGGTCTGGCTATCGCTCAACGTCTGGTCGAAAAAATGCACGGTAAGATTGCCGTGGACAGCCAATTAAACGAAGGCAGCACACTTTGGTTTAGTGCTGAGTTTGGTAATCGACAAGACCTACACGACAATAACTTCAAACACTTACAGGGCAAGCGGTTAGCGTTATACAGTGAGAACCCTATGCAGCGCTTACAGCTCAGCCAGTACCTCAAAGAGTGGGGTATTACCTGTGAAGATATTTTAAACTTCGACCAACTTTTACCACAACTCGAAGAAAGCATGCGTAACGATCATTCATTTGATGCGTTATTTATAATGTCCAATGGTGACGCTGACCCATTTGACGCAAAACAGCTTTGCCATATAGCCGAACGAGCCAAAAGTAGCTGGCATTGCCCCACTCTTCTAGCCGCCACCCCAGACAGCGTACTGATGCACCACAAAGGCCTCAACGGCATTCTTGGTGCCCTGATATCCACGCCATTAAGTCATGACTACCTGCTTGAGTCGTTTAACGCTGTGTTCGAGGGCACTGCAGAGAAAGGCACCAAGATGTTAAGCGCGGAAACCTCTTCCGCCCTTATAAGCTCCAGAGCAAAGATACTGGTGGTTGATGACAACCCTGCCAACCGGCAACTGGTGAGCGAGCTTTTAAAGGGGCTGCAACTGCAAGTACGTGAGGCCAGTGACGGTTTGAAAGCCATAGAGTGTTGCCAACAGGAGAGCTTTGACCTTATTTTTATGGACGTACAAATGCCTGGTCTCGACGGTATGGAAACGACGCAACGGATACGAGATGATCAACACCAACAAGCACTAAGTGGCATCAACACTCAGCGAACCCCCATCGTTGCACTGACAGCCCACGCAATGAATGATGACAAACCTAAACTGCTGCTGGCCGGCATGGATGATTACATCACCAAGCCAATCAGCGAATCACAACTAATCCACACCATTGAACGCTGGACGCAATGCCGTCCGTTGCAAAAACAGCAAGGGAGCACAGGGACAGCCGTCGTTGACACACGGGTTATAGACTCCAGAGGCCCGATGGATCTATCCGAGTCCTTAAGGCTGAGTAATGGCAAGGCAGACCTTGCCAGAGACATGCTGCGCATGCTGTTAAGCGACCTAAACCGAGACAAAGAGGTCATTGTCGAGCTGACTCGGCAACAGCAGTGGCAGGCATTGCAAACCGTGGTACATAGAATTCATGGTGGTAGCTGTTACTGCGGCGTTCCAGAGCTAAAAAAACAGAGCGCGGTATTGGACAAGCTTCTGCAACAGCAGGATTACAATGAGATAGGAAAACCGATGGCAGCAACCTTAGCCGCTATAGATGCACTGCAAACATGGGAGAAAGAACACGACCTCAACGTTATTTTTTCCTGTGAATAATCACCTGACCAATCACCCCAAATGCTTTCAGTCTGACTCTAATATTACGTGAGCCACCGCATAATGTTGTTCATCCGACACACTAAGATGACAGTGAGCAGCGCCCAACTCAAGAAAGCGTGTCTGCGCACCATCACTGAAGCTCAAACAGGGAGCCCCGTACTCCGAATTAGACGTGTGCATATGCTGCCATGAGACTCCGCGCCCGATCCCAGTGCCCAACGCCTTCGCGGCGGCTTCCTTAATAGCAAAGCGCTTCGCCAAGTAATTTAATGACTGCTTCGAATCCCGGTAGACAGTAAATTCATTATCATCAAGAATACGCTTTGCAAATGCATCCCCTAGGCGTGAAAGGGTCGCCTCGATTCGCGCCAACTCAATTATATCCGTGCCCATTCCCACGATCATAGCCAAGAGTCCATTACGTTCATAAATAGCCTATAGATGTAAATATTGGCAGCAAGTAAAACCGCGCCTTTACAACATGCAAGGCTCAGTTGATAAGGAAACCATATCAACAAATAGCTTTCTACTCTGTAGCGGCTTACTCCCCAAAAGGGGTTGCAGCGCCAAACGCATCAAACACTTTGCGGCGTGTCGTGACGCAGGCAGACTGAAGTCATCCACAGCGAGAGCTAATATTTGTTCACCATAAAAAACCGGTGTCCGCCCAAACCCTACTGCCGACAACTCGCCCTGCACACGAACAAAGCCTTTCTCTGTATCATAATAATAATGAGCATACGCGTTAATCGGGTCAGCGGTGAGGGCCTCATCAAGGAAGTTAATCTCGTAGCCTAACAGCTTTAAAAACTGTCTTTCAAAACGCCGCAGAACCACCTCGAAACCCGAGTTTCTACCTTCTGATGGAAAATTCAAAGCCTCAAGCGTCTGCTGATAAATTGGCAATATTTCTGGCATGGCATCTTGCTCGGGCAGCAAACGCACCAGTAACTCGTTGAGGTAGAAGGCACAATAAAGGCTTTTACCCTGCAGAGGTAAACGCAGAGATTGCGTTTCCGCACCGGTGAGTGTCTTTAGGCTGGACCGTCCCTGCCAAGAGACGCTAAGAGGCAGGAAAGGCTGTAAAAGATTACGTTGTTTCGATTTAACAGAACGAGCCCCTTTAGCCAGCAGGGAGACACGTCCAAAATCAGGAGTGAGGCAGTCAACAATTAAGCTCGAATCACTAAAAGGGCGCGAGTGTAAGATGTAGGCCGGCTGTAGCTCAACGCGCATCCGATCCGCTCCCTTTAGACGTATCCACGATATTAATCGTAGCCAAGGCTGCGCAGTGCTCGTTCATCGTCTGACCAACCAGACTTCACCTTAACCCAAAGTTTCAGCATAACCTTAGTATCAAACAACAGCTCCATATCCAAGCGCGCCTGCTGCCCTATTTGTTTGATTTTGTCGCCTTTATCGCCGATCAAAATTCGCTTTTGACCGTCCCGCTCAACCAATATCAGCGCACCAATATGAATAATACGCCCTTCGTGATTAAACTCTTCAATTTCCACGGTCATTTGATAAGGCAGTTCATCGCCCAGCTGACGGGTAATCTTTTCACGTACAATTTCAGCCGCTAAGAAGCGTGATGTGCGATCGGTAATTTGATCCTCAGGGTAAAAATAATCCGCTTCTGGCAAGCGTTCACAAACCAGCTTTTGCAACTGATCAAGGTTATGTCCCTTCAGTGCAGATATAGGCACTATCTCAGCAGCGTTGAGCTTTACCGCCAACTTTTGCAGGTGAGGCAGTAAATCTTGCTTATCGTTCAGCTGATCAATTTTATTGACCACCAAAATAATCGGGCACTCCACGTACTGCAGGCGCTCGGCGACCATGTCATCTTCCGGGGTCCAAGCCAACTTATCGACAATAAAGATAACCACGTCAACATCTTTAATCGCAGTACTGGCCGCACGATTCATATAGCGATTGATCGCTTTTTCATGCTGTAAGTGCATACCGGGTGTATCAACATAAATAGCCTGCACACCGCCTTCAGTCTTAATGCCTAAAACGTTATGACGAGTTGTCTGCGGTTTGCGCGAAGTAATGCTGATCTTTTGCTCAAGTATGTGATTGAGCAGTGTTGACTTACCAACGTTCGGGCGTCCAACAATCGCCACATAGCCACATTTAGTGGTCTCAGTTGCCATGTTAATTCCTTCGATCACAATACGTTAAAGTGGCTTAATTATGTCCAGCGCTTTAGCGGCGGCTTTTTTCTCGGCTACCCGACGGCTACTGGCAGTCGATGAGGTCGGCTTTTTCAATAGGGCGCAGTGGCACTCAATGGTAAACACCTGCGCATGCGCCTCGCCTGACACCTCAACGACGCGATATTCGGGCAGCGTTTTTTTACGTGATTGAAGCAGCTCTTGCAGCTGAGTCTTAGAATCTTTGGGGTTGTCGTTAAGTACGATGGCCTCCAAGCGCTCATGATACCAAGCGAGCACGCGTTCTTTAGACATCGCGTCTCCGCTGTCTAGGTGAATCGCGCCAATCAAGGCTTCGACTGCATCCGCCAGAATTGAATCACGGCGGCATCCTCCGCTTTTTAGCTCACCATCACCCAGGATCAGATTTTCACCGATACTGAATTCACGGGCTACCTCAGCTAGGGTTTCGCCCTTTACAAGCTGCGCCCGCAGGCGGCTTAACTGTCCTTCTTTTGCCTCGGGAAAACGTCGGAACAGGTCCTCACCGATAACAAAGTTAAGAATCGAGTCCCCTAGGAATTCTAGGCGCTCGTTATTTGGATTACCAAAGCTACGGTGCGTCAGCGCAAGCTGACATAACTTCGCATCGTTAAACTCGTAACCAAGGCGCGTCAACAGACGCTGGCGGGTAATTTTATTGACTTTCAATTTCACCTTCAGCTTTACAACAGTCGTCTGGGCGCGAACTGTCCCAGTGGTTCTTAAAGGTCATCACTACTTCCACATTGTAGAGAATCGGTACACGGACTTCATAGTCGAGCGTCACTAATAACTTTTCTTGCCGCTCATGCAGCTTAAGGCTCTTTTCGATTTGATTGTTCACTCGGTTCACAATGAAAAAGGCCGACAACTGCTTTTTCACCTGTGAAGCGGTCAACTCGTCAAGACGCCCCTCAGGGTTATCCAACCCTTTCAGTGCAGTCTCGGCGTATTGATTATCCATATACGCTGGTGCCATTCGCGAGACACACAAGAATATCAAGCCGCCGATGCACAGCACTAGAAGCATAGGAAACAGAGCCATACCTTGTTGGTCGCGCTCTGCAACTACTGTATTCAAATTCAACATTTTCATACTGACTCTCTTTTTGATTGTTATAGCCGTATATTGAAAGGCTCCCCCATAGCACTTACATGCCACTCGCAGAGGTTATTGAATGGCACCGACGCGACTAAAGCTTGGCACACTCAGCAGTGATTCCCAGTGCATCCAGATCGCAAATGCTTTACCGACAATATTCTCTTCCGGTACCGGGCCCCACTCACGGCTATCTGAGCTGTTATCACGGTTATCACCCATCATAAAATAGTGGCCTTCAGGCACAACCCAATGCCCACTGCGGCTAAGTCGCCCAGGAACAATGTGCTTGCGCATAGCATGGGGAACACCATCCAGCGTTTCATTCACCAACTGGAAACGCGGCGCGGCTGGTGGCAGCGATGCTTCTAAAACTTGCGGCTGACGCTCACCATTAAGAAACAAGACATTGTTTACGTAGCTAATCTCATCGCCGGGTAAACCAACCACACGCTTAATAAAGTAAATTGGCTTATGCGGCGGAAAGAAAACCATCACATCACCACGCTGGGGTTTATTAATTTCAAGTACTTTTGTGCGCACAACCGGCAGACGAATACCGTAGGTAAATTTATTCACCAGAATAAAGTCGCCTATTTTCAGCGTCGGCACCATCGAAGCCGACGGAATTTGGAAGGGCTCAACCAAAAACGAGCGCAGCACCAAAACCACAAACAGTACAGGAAAGAACGATTTGGCGTACTCAACCGCTACAGGCTCTCTTGCCGCCTGCTGCTGCGCCTTTTTGTAGGCGGAATCACGTTTGTTCTCGTCCAAGTCTAACGCCTGGAACTGCTTTTCAACACTGGCTTGCGCCTCGCGCCGATCCTTAGCCAAAAAAGCGATATCAAACAGCCAAATTAAGCCGCTGACAAACACCAAAACCACCATCACCAATGGGAAGTTAATATCCATATAAAATGCCGAACCCTTTAATACTTAGCTAAGTACATCTACAGCTAGAAAGAAGCGATACCCAACACCACCTAACAGGTCGTATCAGGTAATCCAAATACCGTTTATTTTTCATCCATTTTAAGCACCGCAAGGAAGGCTTCCTGTGGAATTTCCACGTTACCTACTTGCTTCATACGTTTCTTACCTGCTTTCTGCTTCTGCAGCAGTTTCTTCTTACGGCTTATATCACCACCGTAACATTTAGCGGTCACATTCTTACGCAGTGCTTTTACTGTAGTACGCGCAACAACCTGCCCACCAATAGCCGCCTGAATGGCAACATCGAACATCTGCCGAGGAATCAACTCTTTCATCTTCTCGGCCAGCGCACGCCCTTTATGCTGGGCGGTATCCTTATGCACAATCAACGCCAACGCATCGACGCGATCGCCGTTAATCAATACATCAAGGCGTACCAAATTAGCCGCCTCGAAGCGATCGAAATTATAATCCAATGAGGCAAAACCACGGCTGACAGACTTTAGGCGATCAAAAAAGTCCATAACGACTTCGTTCATCGGCAGCTCATAAGTGACAGCCACTTGATTACCCAAGTACTGCATATCTTTCTGTACACCCCGTTTTTCAATACACAGGGTAATAACCGCACCCAAATGGTCGTGCGGCACCAGAATATTTGCCTCAACAACAGGCTCACGCATCTCTTGAATAGAGCCTGGGTCTGGAAGTTTTGACGGGTTATCAACCGTCACAACGTCGCCGTTATTGAGCACAACTTCAAAGCTCACGGTGGGTGCTGTGGTAATCAAATCCAGGTCGTATTCACGCTCTAGACGTTCCTGAATAATTTCCATGTGCAGCATGCCGAGGAAACCACAGCGAAAGCCGAAGCCCAGCGCATCCGAGCTTTCTGGCTCATAAAACAATGAGGCATCGTTAAGCGTCAGTTTCGCGAGCGCATCACGGAATGACTCATAGTCATCTGAGCTGACGGGGAACAGCCCCGCGTAGACTTGAGGCTTTACTTTCTTAAAGCCAGGCACGGCCTCAACATCAGGCGTACTGGCGTGGGTGATTGTATCGCCGACCGGAGCACCAAGAATATCCTTCACGCCCGAGACAACAAAGCCTACTTCACCGGCCCGCAGCACCCCGGTAACTTTGCGCTTAGGGGTAAATACACCGACGCTATCAACGATTTGTGCACGCCCAATACTCTTGGTGATCACCTTATCTTTGGCCTTCAACGTTCCCTGTACAACGCGCACCAAGGACACTACGCCCAGGTAGTTATCGAACCATGAATCTATAATCAGTGCCTGCAGCGGTGCATCAACATCACCCACCGGTGGTGGCACGAGACGCACGAGATCTTCCAGTACATCTTCAATACCAATGCCCGACTTAGCACTACATTGCACGGCCTCAGAAGCTTCGACACCAATGACGTCTTCAATTTCTTGAGCCACACGGTCCGGATCCGCTTGAGGCAAATCAATCTTGTTCAGTACCGGTATGACCTCCAAGCCCTGCTCAATCGCGGTGTAACAGTTAGCAACCGACTGAGCCTCTACGCCCTGAGCCGCATCAACGACTAGCAATGCGCCTTCACAGGCCGACAGAGAGCGAGAAACTTCATAGGAGAAGTCCACGTGACCGGGGGTATCAATAAAGTTCAGCTGATAGGTTTTACCGTCACGCGCTTTGTAATCAAGCGTGACACTCTGAGCTTTAATGGTAATACCGCGCTCGCGCTCGATGTCCATCGAGTCGAGCACCTGCGCTTCCATTTCACGCGCGGCTAAGCCGCCACACACCTGGATAAAGCGATCAGCGATAGTAGATTTGCCGTGGTCAATATGGGCAATGATGGAGAAATTACGGATATGGCTTAGATCAGTCACAATAGATACAGGCTACGCAAAGGGTTGCAGAGGCAATGCTGATAATCCAAACCAGAGCTTAGAAGTAGCAACATTCACAACGGCATTAAACAGGGCAGACAAACACACCCCAAATTAGCCCGCGATTCTAGCTCATTTGCCAATTGTAAGCTATCGACCTTACCCTTAAAGGGAGAATTCGAACGACCGTCAACGACACGCCACCTAGGATAGATTTTCAGTACTTAACGCTGGGCACTGGCCCTGTCGTACAGCGCCCCTCAGACGCCGCGGACCACATCACGGGCTCCTGACCATCCAGGATGACCGGCTGCACACGTCGATCATATCGGTGTTTAAAGCTGTGCCAACGCACAATCAATGCGCCCAAACCAAACCCTAATATAGCGCCAGCTATAGCCGCTAATTCAGACCCGAGCCACCACTGTAGCGTGAGAGCACCCGTCACCAACCCCGATAATGGGGTCAGATACACAAATAACGAACCAGCCACTACCACGTTTTCGGGAATACCCAATTCAATTTCATCATCTACGGAGAATTCGTCGGGCGAGCGCCCATCGAGTAACACGGGGATCTGAACGGTTTTACCCGTCCACTTAGCCACCATACCCTGCCCGCAACCTTTCTGCGCAGCGCAACTGCTACAGGTCGAGCTCTGTATGGTTTCAACCCACAGACAGTGCTTATCTACCGCTACTACGCGGCCAGCTTCTTTGATCACAGGAATGATTCACTTGAATAAAAACGAGCCTTCATACTACGCGATATCATCGAGCAGCCCTAGCAGCGAAGGAAGGCCACCCTAATTAGCCCTGACTCCTTGGCTGGACTGAATTGGCAATACGCTGGGCAGTACGGACCGGCACCTCCCCCACAACGCTGACGGTATACATTGCCTGCCCGAAACGGTATTGCTGCATAAATGCTACCGTTGCACCTCGCTGAGCTTGCCCCTGAGCGGCAACACCATCAACACTGGGGCGAATGAAAACTGAAAATGAAGACAGTCCATCGGTAAACATCATCATGTCACCGACCGACTCACTGCGATTAACCCCTGCCGACATAAAACCACTTGGCATCCAGCCGACCGCCCACAACTCTTCGGGTACGGACTCACTCCGACAAAGGAACGCCGATGGCGCGACCGCAAGCGGCTCCGCCTCAGCCAACAGGCTTAGGTCTACGAACTGCAAGCGCTCAAGCACTGTTTTATTGGGCGTGAATATCATCGCCCCCAAAGGCAATGAAGTCGCTTTATCAATGGTAAAGGTGTGACCAAAACGATATTCATCACGCGGCACAATCTGTAAAACCGTAGCCTCACGACCCGCAACCCGTTGATCTTCACGAATATAAAAATGATAGTGTGCAGCAAGGTCGGCCAGCACTCCGCTCACATCAGGTAACAACCCCCGTAAGCGTCGATCTGAAGGACTCAAACAATCCGTTTTACGCGCACTAGGGCTGTAACGATGAGCAGGGCCATTGAGGCGCTCAAGGCTCGATACCTCAACACCATCTGACACCTGATGCAAAAGCTTCAAGGTTTCCAGTGAACCTCCGTGCTCATAGGTAAACAGGCCTTGGTAGCTCTGCTCACGTAATGCCTGCGACATGCCACCCAACAGCACACCCACTCGCTCTAAGTTGTCAGCTGCTACAGCGGGCATACTTATGAACAAAAACGCAACGGCTGCCACAAGTAATCGTCGCCTTTTCAGGTCGCAGGCAGAGAGTAAGAGTAAAAAAGATTTATACGGTGCACGCACCATAGATAAAAGTCTCCGTTAACCGCCGCCGAGCGGTCATTATGAAACGACGGCGATTAAAAACCAGAAGGGAGCCCACAACCGAGCTTAAAGCTACTCACTGGGCTGTGGCGGTTGAGCTTTAACCGTGGGTACGCGCGCATAAGACAACACGCCTCGACCAGTATTGACCGAGGCATTATCAGCGTGTAACTGCATCACCTGCTGAAGGTAAGCCTGAACCTCTGGGGACGGGCGTCGACTCACGGGCGCAGATGGCGCTCGCTTCACTAAAGCGCGCCCCTCAAGTGCCGGCATAGATTTATGGCTGCTCACTGTTCTCGCAGAGAATTCTGGCGCACGGAAACCTGCTGGCAAGGCCGCCGATGGAACAGCACCTGAAACAGAAGGCGCCCCAGAGGCCGCGAATGCCGGCGCTTCGTTCGAGTCGACCCCGAATCCAGATAACTGTCCCGTCACGATTACCGCACCAGCCACGGACGCCGCTATGGCCATGCGACCAACACGGTGAAGCCATGTTTTCTCTGCCACAACCGAAGCATGCACCGTCTCGTCTTCGAGCGCAGCACTGATTGATGAGGACAAATCCATATAGGGAACAGCAGGCATGTCACCACGCATGGACGCAGAAATCATCTGATAGTTCGCCCAGCGCTGCCGTAACTCTGGCTGTTGCTCGGTCGCCTTAAGCACACGCATCAACTCCATCTCAGAAGTTTGATCATCCATTAAGGCGGATAGGGATTCACGCATAGCGGTCGTTTGATTATTTTCTAGCATATTAACCATCTAGTCTGTTTTATCAGGTTGGAAGGCGGTCAAAATAATACCGCCGCCACGACTTACTGCTTATGACTTGGTCTCACTCAAAAAGTTCACAATTCTTTACTGACCAATGGCTCAATACGTTTTTCAATGGCTTCGCGGGCACGAAAAATACGTGAGCGCACCGTACCAACCGGACAACCCATAACATCGGCAATGTCCTCATAACTCAATCCCTCCATCTCCCGCAACGTCACAGCGGTACGCAAGTCTTCGGGCAGGTCGCGAATAGACTGATCAATTACCGACTTCAGCTCATCGCGAAATAGATTACTCTCCGGGGTATCAACGTCTTTCAATAAATCACTGCCCGAGTAATGCTCGGCATCAGCAAAGTCCACATCAAACGCTGGTGGTCGACGACCACGGGAAACCAAGTAGTTTTTAGCCGTATTAATGGCAATCCGATAAATCCAAGTATAAAACGCGCTATCACCCCGAAAATTACCCAGAGCACGATAGGCCTTAATAAATGCCTCCTGAACAACGTCCTGTACTTCATGACTGTCACGGACATAGCGACTCACCACGGAAATCATTTTGTGCTGGTATTTCAAGACCAGTAAATCAAAAGCGCGCTTGTCACCCTTCTGTACACGTTCAACAAGCTGCTGATCTGTCTGCTGCGCATTTGGCGCTGTCATTACTTTCTCCCTTACTTCCTTTTGCGCCGATTATGTTTTGCTGCAATGAACCTTACATGAACTTCAGCACACACCGGCCAGGGCAACCGCAACGGGAGCACCCCAAGGACTCACTAGACCGACAGTGCCTAGATAAGTTCCAAAATAGATCGACTTACGAACAACACACCGAACAAAAGCCTAGTGCACAAACAAACAGAGCAACAAACGATCAGCCCAGCGTATCTATCTCGAGCTGACCATACCCCTGCGCATTCCCCGCGTATATACTGTCGACCTTAAAATTCGAACCGCTGCTCAGCCAAATTGTACACACCACAACAAGACTGTCATACGACGCAAGCGAAAAGTCTCCAAGGGTCAACCATGAACACGCACAACCATCACGATGTCCTCATCATTGGCAGCGGCGCTGCGGGCTTAACGCTCGCCTTAAGCCTCGCCAATCAGGCCAAGGTTGCCGTACTCAGTAAAGGCGCCCTGAATGAAGGCTCCACTTGGTTTGCCCAAGGTGGTATTGCCGCGGTACTCGACAACCAAGACTCGGTTGAAGCCCATGTCGCCGATACTCTTGATGCTGGCGCGGGTCTTTGCCACGAGGACAGCGTGCGCTTCACCGTAGAGCGCAGTAAAGCCGCAATCGAGTGGCTTATAGAACAGGGTGTCGAGTTCACCAAACAACAGGGTGGCGATGACTACCACCTAACCCAAGAGGGTGGACACAGCCACAGGCGTATCATTCACAGCGCGGATGCAACCGGCAAAGCCGTGCACAGCACGCTGATTGAACGCATCATTGCCCATCCTAATATTGACGTATTCGAACACCACATCGCGGTCGACCTGATCACCGAGCCCGACCATGTCAGCCGCCAACTACGAGTTAGTGGCGCTTACACCTATAACCGTGACACAGAGTGTGTCAGCGTATTTCAGGCTAAGTCTGTAGTCATGGCAACGGGTGGTGCGAGCAAGGTATACCTCTATTCCAGCAACCCAGACAGCGCCTGTGGTGACGGCATCGCCATGGCCTGGCGTGCCGGCTGCCGGATTGCCAATATGGAATTCAATCAATTCCACCCAACCTGCCTCTATCACCCCAAAGCGGGTTCATTTTTAGTCACCGAGGCGCTGCGCGGAGAAGGCGCACTGCTCAAACTGCCGAGTGGCGAGCGCTTTATGGATAAATTTGATGAGCGAGGTGAGCTGGCACCTCGCGATATCGTTGCCCGCGCCATTGATCACGAGATGAAACGACTGGGCAGCGACTGCCTATTTTTAGATATAAGCCATAAACCTGAGGCGTTTATTACCGAACACTTCCCCACGGTTAAGGCGCGCTGCTTAGAATTTGGTATCGACATCACCCGTGACGCCATTCCGGTCGTGCCCGCTGCCCACTACACCTGCGGTGGCGTGGTGGTGAATCAAAACGGTCAAACCGACCTGCAAAACCTATACGCCATTGGCGAAACTTCCTTTACCGGGCTTCACGGTGCCAACCGCATGGCAAGCAACTCACTGCTCGAGTGCATTGTGTACGCCAAATCAGCCGCCGAGCACATTGCCAGCAGCCTCAGCAGTATACCAACGCCCAGCGCAGCACCAGCCTGGGACGCATCCCGTGTCACCGACTCAGATGAAGACGTGGTCATTTCGCATAACTGGGATGAAATACGCCGCTTCATGTGGGACTACGTCGGGATCGTGCGCACCCACAAACGCTTAGAGCGCGCCACGCACCGCATCAAACTGCTGCAAAAAGAAATTCTCGAGTACTACACCAACCATAAGGTGAGTAACGACCTGATTGAGTTGCGCAACCTAGCGTTAGTTGCCGAGCTGATCATCCGCTCGGCCAGCCAACGCAAAGAAAGCCGTGGATTACATTATTCTCTCGATTACCCCAAGCAAGCAGCGGTTGCTCGCGATACGATACTTGTGCCTACCAATTTCGCCGCACAGGCCATCTTCGTACACAATTAAGCGAGCACAAATCACCACCTGTGCGTCAGCAACAATACCCTCAGGCGCCGCAAATCATTCTGCGAAGCGCTATCTGGATACAACAACAACTGTAAACGCCGGCCGGAAGAACGATTGTGCAAGCGCACACTCAACAACCAAGGGTGCCAACTATAGTCCCCTTCTAGCACCCACACATCAGCCTCAGGCCAACACTCACCAGCCGACAACAAGTACCAACCTTCCTTGCTAACCGACACAAATGTAATGGCAGTGCGTTTTATTTTTCGCCATTGCCGCAGCGCACACAGACACCAGATGGCACCGAGCAAAGCATTTAAGGGCAGAGTGAGTTGAGAGAAGTAAAGCGCCGCAAGCAACAGCAGACTGGTGCCGCATAGGAGTCGATTAGGCCAACAGGATAAATTCACAGGAATAAAAAGAGGGAGAAGCGCGGCTTGAGCCTCCAAAGGCGACTCAAGCTCGACAACAGTGCGAAGGGGTTGCTCAGTCGACTTGCAGCCCGGTGTTATCACGGATAATTTGGACAATCTTCAGCGTTCCTTCATCTTCAGGGTCTCGATGCTTCATAAACCATCCAAACAAGTCCTGATCCTCACACTCCAATAGCGCCCAAAACAACTCTTTATCCGACTGCGGCAGGCCCGGGTAAATATTGGCGAGGAACGGCTCCAGAAAAAGATCCAACTCCAACATACCACGACGACAGCCCCAAGCTAGGCGATTAATTTCCATGAT
>Ga0209826_1000114_pt1 | contig 52905 bp, 51 predicted proteins | sample GOMGulsemesocosm_5_FD_184637 | JGI IMG/M metagenome (GOLD analysis project Ga0209826, IMG submission 184637) | Methane-oxidizing microbial communities from mesocosms in the Gulf of Mexico - GOM15C Gulf of Mexico (SPAdes) (version 2) | ecosystem: Environmental > Aquatic > Marine > Cold seeps...
CTCCAGACGGCTGTTGATTAACTTGTCTGTGTGGATGGTTTGCGCCGGTATCAGGTTGTAGAGTAGCTGGTCCTCGACGGCGCCGCCGGGCACTTGGCTGCGACCGCTGGTCAACTCTAGCGCGGCGGACCAGCGGCTGAAGTTGCGTTGGGCGTAGAGGTTAATGCCGTCAGTGGACAGGTAAAGTGGTAATAATTTATTGCTGTATATAACGTCATTCATCAACGCGGTCGGCCAGGTGTAGGAGGTGTCGCGGCTGCTGCCGTAGAGACCCTCGCCGAGCTTGACTCGCCCCAGGCGCAGGCCGGCGTACCAGTGAGTTCGCTCGACGGCAAGATAGTCGAGCAGCAGGTGGTCAACGCTTAGATGCTCAGTCTGTATCGCGTAGGGCGCGCGGTAGGCCAGTTTCCCCGAGAGGCTGAGGCGCTCACCCCAGTCGCGCTCGGCGAGCAGGCCGGCCTCGAAAAAGTCGAAGCTGAGGCGATCGTCCGAGTCGCCAAAATAGCGGTTGTCCGAGGTGTTGGAGAGCCCCTGGGTGGCAAAGCCGCTGAATCGCCAGGGCTGTTCAGCGGCCAAACCGCCGCTGGCTAGGCCCATGAGCACACAGAGCAGCAGGGAATTAATCGAGACTGGGTACATGCTTGACCTCCGTATCCTTAAGGCGGGTGGGCAGAAACGCCAGCGCCCCAGGGGTGGTCTTGAGCAGTCGCAGGGCTTCTTCTGGACTGCTGACCTTGATGGGTGCGCGACCGCGGCCGGCAAAACGGGAGCGATCCCAGCGGCGCTGTAATTGGTAGGGATATAAACCTGTGTGCTCTATGACGAACTGACTGAAATCGGGGTTGGTGATAGGGGGGAGTAAGATAACGATGCGTTCACCGTTGTCCCAATAGCGTTTCTGCAAGGACAGTATCGAGATCAGCTCGCTCCTGCTCACTGAGCTCAGCGGGTTACTGGCGGCGACGACTATGTGCACTGTTTGCGGGTCGGTGGCGAGAGCCAGCCCCGTCCACAGAAAGAGTGATAGGCAGAATGTTAGGACGGTCGCTTGCGTCTGTTTTATGGGCATCCCTTCACGTAGGTTTCAGTGATCAGGTGATCGAATCAATGCTGCTGGGGTTTCGGTAGGTGCCCGAGTAGGGCGCGCCGCGAGTGAATCATCTCCTTATACGTTTGGGTCATGGAGAAGTTGACGTTGAATTGCTCGCGCTGCATTTGTTCCAGTTGTCGCTCAAGCCCCGTGATTTCACGGACCAGTTGCTCTTGCAATAAAACGGCGTGATGTCTGTCGACATTGACCAGTGCGGGTTGTTGGTAGCGAAACATCAGCGTTAACTCATCAGTGACTCGCGGCGCTGCCTGTATGCAACGAGGGGTCAGTGGGCGTCTTCTCCAGTGTGCGCTGGAGTCTCCCCCCAAGCATAGACGAAGCTGAGTTGCTGTTAGGTGCTTGTCGATACCGTTTACATCTTTCGCGGCGGGCTATCCAATCACTCGGTAATAAGGCCTGCCTCTGGGTCACTTCGGGGCCGTTGTTAGGGGCTGAGTAGGGCGACCCAATCGATGTTTGGGTCGCCAAATACGTAGAAGGATGGGTTGAGTAGGCTGTCTTTTTGGTTGTAGTGCAGGCGATTGAGGTGAGTGTAGCCCCTGTCGAAAGACACCACGGAACCTCCTGCGGCCTCTACCACCGCCTGCGCAGCGGCCGTGTCCCACTCACAGGTGGGGGCTAGGCGCGGGTAAAAATCGGCAATGCCCTCGGCGATCAAGCACAGTTTAAGTGAGCTGCCTGCGTGTTGTGTGTTGATGGGGGCGAGCTGTTGTACGAGACGCTGGAGCAGTGGCGCCAGCGCTTCAACGCCGTGGCGGCGACTGGTGAGCACTTCGAGTGGCTGCTGCTGGGCGATGCTATTAACGGCGGAACGTGTATGGATGGCTTGGCGCTGTCCGTCTTTATGCTTGTAAGCGCCTCGGCCCTTAAGTCCCGTGTAAGTGGTGCCCCGCACTGGAATGTGCACCACGCCTAACACGGGTTCACCGGCTTCAATTAAGGCGACATTAACGGTGAACTCACCGTTGCGTTGGATGAACTCCTTGGTGCCGTCAAGGGGGTCAATGAGCCAGTAGCGGTGCCATAGTTTACGCTCGCGATAGGGGCGTTGCTCACCCTCCTCTGAGAGCACGGGCAGGCCACCCAATAGTGATGAGAGTCCGGCGTCGAGAATTCGGTGTGCGGCAAGGTCGGCTTGGGTCAGCGGGGAGTCATCGGCTTTGCTCTCGACATGAATGCCTTTGGCGTCGTGGTAGACCTCCAAGATGGCATCGCCCGCTTGTTGGCACAGGGTTATGACCGCGGCTAATGTGGTGTCGTCAATCATCAAGTGTGGCTCGTTATTGTCTGTTTTCGTCGCGTCTGGCTCGATGGGAGTCTATCGCGTAATGGATTATCCTGTCGCTGACCGAGGCGCCACGTTTGTGACTGGTGATGCTGGGAGCCACTGGTTAGTATTAAGTGAAATGGGTATTAAGCGTGTCGAGTGACCGCGGTGAGGGGAAGGGAATGAAGAACACTAATAATGCTTTTGCGGCGTTACAGGGCGAAGAGGTAACGCAGCAGGGCTTGCAGAGGCCCGAGCTTGGCCTGTTGTTGGCTTTCGTGGGTTTGGCCACGGTGTACCTACTGTGTATCGGCCTGCGGCCTTTTACCCTCGACTTTCTGTTGAAGGCGGCGCCTATCTATTGTTTAGGGGCCATCGCTCTGCGTTATTGGTCGCAGACAATGGCTCGCTGGTTGCTGCTGGGGCTGCTCTGGTCATCGGTGGGCGATGTGTTGTTAGCGCTGTCATGGCAGCATGCTTTTCCGGCAGGTTTGGCCGCGTTCCTCTGCGCCCAGGTGATCTATGCGGTGCTGTTCGCACGGCTCGCGGCTGGCGCAGGCAAGGGCTTTGGTGAGCTGCTGACGCAGGTCCGTTTGAACGTGTTCAGTGGGGTGTTGATGTTGTTGGTGGGGGTGTATTACGTGTCGGCGCTGGTGGTGCTGATGCCGAAGGTGGGTGAGTTGGCGCCTGCTGTGCTGGTTTATATGAGCGCCATTTGTGCCATGGTGATCGCCGCCACCCTGTTGTGGGTCAGCCAACGGCAGGGGGCGGGCTGGGTGTTGCTGGGGGCGCTGAGCTTCTTGGTTTCCGATAGCCTCATCGGGGTGAATAAGTTTCTGCTGCCGTTTGAGTTGGCCGATCTGGCGATCATGAGCAGTTACTATTTGGCGCAGTGCTTGATTGCCCTGGGCGTGTTGACGACGTTGAGGTCAGCATTGGCGTCTAAGGTTTAGCTCTGCTGGCCGAGCCAGCGCTGCGCCAAAAACAGGCCGGCAATGGCGCGCCCTTCAATAAAATCCGCTCGGTCCAATAGCGCATCGGCGTCACTCAATGGGTGGGGGACCACTTCAATGGGCTCGGGTTCATCGCCTTCGCGGAATTCGGGGTGGAGGTCAAGGGCGAGAAATATATGGATGCTGTGTTCCATGTAGCCAGGGGATAGAAACACTTCGCGCAGGGGCACTAAGCGTTTGGCGCCATAGCCGGTTTCCTCCATCAGCTCGCGATTAGCCGCTTCACTGAATGTCTCCCCCGCATCGACGGCGCCTTTGGGGAAGCTCAGGTGGTAGTCGTCTATGCCCGCACCGTATTCACGAATCAATAGTAGGGTGTCGTCGTCGAGTAGGGGAATCACCATCACGGCGCCAAAACCGAGGCTGTTGAGCTTTTGATAGTCGCGTTGTACACCGTTGCTGAACTCCATGGCCAGCTGTTCAACGCGGAAGAAGCGGCTGTTGGCGATGGCTTCACGCTTCAAAATCTTTGGTTTGCTGGGCATACTGCGCGACTCTTTTTAAGTGATTTTTTTGAGTTTCAAATGATTTCGATCGGATTGGCGTCATGATGCCCGATGTCGGGTTGCCATGGCTAGGGTATCGCCCCAGCGCTGATTGAACTGCGGAGTAATATAACCTTGATGATCGACTGGAATACCATAGATACCGTGCTACTGGATATGGACGGCACGCTGCTGGATTTGCATTACGACAACTATTTCTGGATGACACACCTACCGCAACGTTTTGCCGAGGCGAACGGGTTGAGCGTCGCGGAGGCGACGGCGCAGTTGGAGGTGCATATCCGCGCCCACGAAGGAACTTTGAACTGGTACTGTTTGGAGTTCTGGTCCGATGCGTTGGGCATGGATATCCGCGCACTGAAAGAGGAGGTGCAGGAGAAAATTCAGATACGGCCTTTTGTGGTCGACTTCCTCAAAGCGCTTCAGGCACGGGGTAAAAAACTGGTGCTGATCACCAACGCGCACCCACAGAGTTTGGATCTAAAACTCGAGATTACCGCCATTGATCAATGGTTGGATCTGGTGATCTCGTCGCATGAATTCCAGCAGCCGAAGGAGGCGCAGGCCTTTTGGCAGCAGCTGCAAGCCCGCGAGCACTTTGACCCTAAGCGCACGCTGTTTATTGACGATACCGTGCGTATCCTCGACAGCGCCCGCGACTTTGGTATCGAGCACCTGCTGTGTATTCATGAGCCAGACAGTCAGAAGTCGCGGCGTATTGAGGCCTATCCGGCGATCCACCATTTTGATGAAATCATGCCGCGCTGATGGTGCGGGTATTTTAAGTTTTCTTTTCTAGGCATTGTTGTAGACCGAATATGGACAAAGTACGCATTGATAAATGGCTCTGGGCCGCACGCTTTTACAAGACCCGCAGCTTGGCTAAACAGGCGATCGATGGCGGCAAGGTGCACTGTGAGGGGCACAAGGTAAAACCCAGCAAGGATATTTGTGTTGGGCAGACGTTGACCCTGCGCCAGGGGTGGGATGAGAAGACGATTGAAGTGCTGCTGCTTACGGAGCAGCGGCGCGGCGCACCCGAAGCGCAGTTGCTCTACGCTGAAACCGAAGAGAGTATCCGTCGGCGTGAGGCCGAAACCGAGCAGCGGCGTATCATGCGTGGTCCCGGCGTACGCTCAGATCACAGACCGAATAAGAAAGAGCGTCGGCAGATACATCGCTTTCAGAATATTAACGACCAAAATGATTAACAACGAGTCGCGAAGGGGTGCACATTGAACGGATTTAAATGGATTCTGAGCGTGCTGTGGCTGCTCAGCGTAGCGCTCGAGGCGAGCGCGGGTAGCAGCAGTGCTGAACGCTTGAAGGATGCTGTGGTGAAAATTCACACCACCTCGGCACCGCCGGATTACTTTACCCCCTGGCGGCTGCTCAACGCTAAGCAAAGCAGCGGCTCGGGTGCGGTAATCCACGGTGAGCGGATTCTTACTAATGCTCATGTCATCGCCGACGCCAGTTATATTCAGGTACAAAAGCATGGCGCCCCGAGAAAGTATTTGGCGCGTGTGGCGTTTGTCTCGCACGAGGCCGATCTGGCTCTGCTGGAAGTGGATGACCCCAGTTTTTTTAAGGGTCTGCGACCACTGAAAATTGGCAAGCTGCCTGCGCCCTTGCAGGAGGTGTCGGTGTTTGGCTATCCCTTCGGTGGCAGCACTTTGAGCATTACTCAGGGTGTCTTATCGCGGGTAGAGCATCAAAATTATGCCCACGCAGGCGGTTATTTATTGGCTGGGCAGCTGGATGCGGCGATTAACCCCGGCAATAGCGGCGGCCCCGTTATTGTTGATAGCCAGGTGGTGGGGGTCGTGATGCAGGCCAACACCAGCGGGCGCGCCGAGAACCTTGGGTACTTTGTGCCGCCGAGTGTTATTCGGCATGTGTTAAAAGACGCTGAGGATGGCGGGCAGAGCGGTTTTCTTGATTTGGGTATCCGTACCCAAAGTCTCGACAGCCCAGCGATGAAGCGTATTTATGGGATTGAGGGCGGGCTTGTGGACCGCTCTCGTGGGGTGTTAGTCGCACGCGTGTTTGCTAATTCCGCCGCGGCTGGTGTGATAGAACCTAATGATGTGATTTTAGCTATCAATGGGTTTGAGATTGCGGACGACAGCACGATTGAGTTTCGCAGTAATCAGCGCACCAATTTTAAATACGCCATCGACCAGTATCACCACGGAGACAAAGTCCCTGTGCGGCTGCTGCGCCAGGGTGTTGAGCTTGCATTGGAATTGGACACTGACAGGCCTGTGACCAACTTCGGCTTAGTGCAGCCCCAGCAGTTTGATCAGCCGCCGCGTTATCTCATTTATGGGGGGGTGGTGTTTGTGCCTTTGAACATGAACTTAATTAAGCGTTGGGGGCGTGATTGGCACCGGCAGGCGCCGGTAGAGTTCCTGCACGCGCGCAGTCGCTGGGCGCTCGATGAGCAGCGTGAGCTGGTGGTGGCGCTAAAGGTGCTGGCTGCCGACGTTAATTTGGGTTATCACGACTGGAAAAATTGGATACTCGAGTCGATTGACGGGGTGCCTATTAAAGATTTTGAGCATTTCTGTGGTTTGTTGGCTCAACCTGCGAGCAATTACACCACCCTGCGGGACAGCGAGGGTTATCAGATGGTTATTGATCGTCAGCAGGCTGCGGCAACTGAGGCTCAGGTGCTTAATCGCTACCGTGTGCCGCAAGCGCGCTCGCCTGGTTTGTGTGAGCACTAGCCCGCCGTTGAGTTAGAAAAGCAAAAGGAATATGGGCGAATGAACAGGACAGGCATGACAGCGGTGATATTGGTATTGCTCTGCGGTACGACGCAGGTTGGTGCTGAGGTTTACCAGTGGCGAGATGCAGAGGGCAAGGTACATTTTGCGGATAAAAAGCCTGCTAGTGTTGACGCGGAGGACATCAGCGGTAGCCTCGAGCGCACGAACGTGGAGCAAAGTGGCGAGCAGCGCGAGCGCTTAAATCGGTTGTTTGCCAAAGAAACGCCGGAAGAGCTGCGGTTGGATGAGGAGCGTCAGCGTCAGAAAGGCGCCGCTCAGGAAAAGCGTCGGCGACAATGTGTTGAGGCGAAAAAGCGCCTGGAGATACTCCGCGGTCGCGTTATCTTCTCCGACGACAAAGGTGGCTTTGTCTCTGTGCCAGAGTCTGAACGTAAGCGAAGGGCCAAGGAGGCTGCGCGGTGGGTGTCGCAATTGTGCTCCGGATAGCCGATTAAGCAGTGCTGGCCGCGCCGTGTTAAACTGGCGGGCTTTTCTATTTCCTTTTCTATCCTGAGTGATTCGAGACTATGTCGACGACTGATACGCCTTCCAGCCGTGATTTAATGCACCGCTTTCTGTTTGATCACACCGACATTCGCGGTGAAATTGTGACCCTTGAGGAGAGCTACCAGTCGGTCATTGGCAACAATGACTACCCGCAGCTTGTGAAGCGTCTGTTGGGCGAGTTTGTCGCGGCCATCAGTCTGTTGTCATCCTCTTTAAAGTTTGACGGCATCATCACCTTACAAGCCCGTGGTGACGGCCCTCTGCCATTGATTATGGCGGAGTGTGATCACCAAAAATCGCTGCGCGCGGTGGCCAAACCCAGCGACGACATCGATTATGATGCGTTTGAAGGGGCGGGCCTGCGAAGCTTGATTGGCGACGGCATGCTGGCGATTATTATTCAGCCGGACAAGGGCAAGCGCTATCAGGGTATTGTGCCGCTGGAGAGCGATTCTCTGGCAGGTTGTCTGGAGCATTATTTTGCTCAGTCGGAGCAGCTGCCGACCCGTTTCTGGCTTGAGGCGGGAGAAACTCAGGCGGCCGGTTTGATGCTGCAGATGTTGCCGCAGCAAGTGAGCAGCGAAGAGGAAAACGATGCGCATTGGAGTACGGTGACGCAGTTGGCTTCCACCGTGAAGCCTGAAGAGTTATTGGCGCTGGATCACGAAACAATTCTCTATCGTTTGTTTAATGAGGAGCAGACGCGCGTGTTTGATGCTGAGGCCGTGCGCTTTCAATGCAGCTGTTCGCGTGAACGATCGGCGTCAGCGCTGGTCTCATTGGGGCGCAGAGAGGTGAGCGCGATGTTGGCAGAGCAGGACCTCATTAGCATCGACTGTCAATTTTGCCACCAAAGCTACGCCTTTGGTGAACGAGATATGGGCGACTTGTTTGGCGCTGAAACGCCAAAACTGCACTAATGAAGGCCGTTGGTTAAAAATCCGACAAATTTGTGCGCCATAGGCTTGGGAATCACTCCCATTTTCTGACATAATGGCGCCCCAAAATTCAGTGCTCGCTATCGAAGGTTGGTAGACGAGAAACAAAAAAATAGGGCCCGCGAGAACGGCTTTTTAGTCGTCGTTACTATGCAGGGCACCACTGGCTATAAGCACAGGACTACAGACGAAATGACACAAGCGATCAACGTTTTCAAAAACCTGACGACTGCAGAGCTGGTTGAGCAGGCATTGGCACGTGGCGAAGGCCACCTGTCTCACACAGGTGCTCTGTGCACTGAAACCGGCAAGCGTACCGGCCGTTCGCCAGCTGACCGCTTTATCGTTGAAGAGCCGTCTACTGCTGAGAGCATCGACTGGGGCAATGTTAACCGTCCGATCGAAGCCGCTAAGTTTGATGCCCTGTGGGAGCGTGTTGAAGCGCACGTTGCCGGCGTTGATACTTTCGTATCTGAGCTGCACGTTGCCGCTGACGCTGATCACTACCTGCCAGTTAAGGTAACGACTGAGACTGCATGGCACGCGCTGTTCGGCCGTAATATGTTTATCCGCACTGAAGATTACAACCCGAAGGGCAAAGAAGCGTGGAACATTCTGCACGCTGCTAACTTCGTATGTGAGCCAGAGCGCGACGGCACTAACTCTGAAGCGGTTGTGATCATCAACTTTGCTCAGCGCAAAGTACTGTTGGCCGGCATCAAGTACGCCGGTGAGATGAAGAAGTCTATGTTCTCGGTACAGAACTTCCTGTTGCCAGAGAAAGACGTAATGCCAATGCACTGTTCTGCCAACGTTGGTAAAGACGGTGATACCTGCTTGTTCTTCGGTCTGTCCGGAACCGGTAAAACTACCCTGTCTGCTGACCCAGAACGTTACCTTATTGGTGATGATGAGCACGGTTGGGCCAAGGGCGCTGTATTCAATATTGAAGGCGGTTGTTACGCTAAGACCATCGACCTGTCTCAGAAGAACGAGCCAGTGATTTGGGACGCGATCAAGTTCGGCGCTATTGTTGAGAACGTTGTTCATAACGACCAACAGGTGCCTGACTACTACAACACTAGCCTGACTGAGAATGGCCGTTGCTCTTACCCACTTGAACACGTTGAAATGCGTGTTGAAGAGAACCGTGCCGGCGAGCCTAAGAACGTTATCTTCCTGACCTGTGATGTTTCTGGTGTTCTGCCTCCAGTTTCTATCCTGTCTAAAGAAGCCGCTGCCTACCACTTTCTGTCTGGTTACACCGCGCGTGTTGGCTCTACAGAAATGGGTGCTGAGGCCGGCGTTCAGCCAGCATTCTCTACCTGTTTCGGTGCACCTTTCATGCCTCGTCCAGCTCGCGAATACGCTGAGCTGCTGATGAAGCGTATTGAAGATTTCGACGCTAACGTTTACCTGGTTAACACCGGTTGGACTGGCGGTGCTGGCGGCGACGCGGGTACGGGTTCACGCTTCCCAATCCCGGTAACCCGTGCGGTTGTTGCGGCTTGTCAGGACGGTTCTTTGGAAGGTGTTGCGACTGAAACACTGGAAACTATGAACCTGCAGATTCCTACAGCTGTGAATGGCGTGGATGCTAAGTACCTGAACCCACGCACTGCGTGGACTGATCAGGCTGCTTACGACGAGTCTGCCGCTAAGCTGGCTGGTTTGTTCGCTAAGAACATCGTTAAGTTCGATGTGAATGAAGATATCGCCGCTGCTGGTCCTCAGGTTTAATTATCTGAGACCTCTGACCCGCTCGCGGGTCGGAACTAAAAAAGCCGCTGCCCCTTACGGGACAGCGGCTTTTTTATGCCTACAGGATGGGCGGTATGCCGCGGTGGCATGTATGCCAAAGAGCGGCGATGCCCAGGTTTGGGCGGGTCGCTACATGCTCCTGCGGTAGCGACACTTCCACCGTCCTGGGTGGTCGTATACCCCTCAAGGGGGTACCTAGTGCCGCGGTGGCATGGATGCCAAAGGAGCGGTGATGCCTGTTTAAAGTAAGAGTTAGTTCTGCTGCTGAAACCAGCTTTCGAGAATTAGGCGGGCGGCAATGGAGTCGATCGGCGCCTGAGCGTAGTTACCTTTGTGGCCGCGTTCGGCAGCCTCTTCTTTGGCTGCGAAGGTTGATAGGCGTTCGTCGACCATCTCCACCGCCACACCAAAACGCCCATGCAGGCGGTTGCCAAACTTTCGCGCGCGCTTGCTGAGTTCGCTCTCGGTATCGTCCATGTTCAGGGGTAGGCCGACTAATACTTTGTCCGGTTGCCACTCTTTGAGCAGTGCCGCGACGTCATCCCAATTGGGTACACCGTCGCGAGCTTTGAGAGTGGGTAATTCTGTGGCAGTGGAGGTGACAGTTTGGCCGTAGGCGGCGCCAATATTTTGCGTGCCGAAGTCAAAGGCCAGTAGGGATTGGCTCATAAGTGTTATCTGTTTTAGAGGCTTGGGGTGCGCTTATTAAGCGTGCCCAGCGGTGGAGGATATAAGGTTTAGGTCGAAGCCCATGTGTCGGGCAGCCGCGTTCCAGCGTTGCTCCAGAGGTGTGTCAAAGAGAATGCGACTGTCGGCCTCAACGATCAGCCAAGCGTTATCCGCGATCTCCTCTTCCAGTTGCCCGGCTGACCAGCCAGCGTAGCCCAGTGCAACCAAGTGCTTTTTCGGGCCCTGCCCTGCGGCAATGGCATCCAGTACGTCACGCGAGGCACTGAGGGCAATGTGTTCTGAGGCTAACATGGTGGATTCAAACTGGCACTCAGGACTGTGTAAAACGAAGCCTCGCTCGGCCTGCACTGGGCCACCACAGAGCACAGGGTCAAGGCCATGCTGGGAAAGGTCGGTGCTGTCTAGCTGCCGGAAGACTTCGGCTAGGTTGATGTCGAGCGCTTGGTTAATCACGATGCCCATCGAACCCTCTTCGCTGTGATCGCAAATGTAGGTGATGGTGCGCCCAAAAATAGAGTCGTTGAGGCTGGGCATGGCAATCAGAAAGTGATCGCGCAAGCTGCTGTATTTGTGTTCTGTCATCGAATCAATTCTCTCGCCCATACCATCAGTATTAGGTCGTAAGTACAGGAAAACAAGGCTAGCTTGTCTATGGATGGTAAATACAGAGGGGTTATTCCGCTAGCGTCCGGACGTTGATAAGCCGTCGATCTCAAAGTGCCAGGTGCGGATGATTTCCAGTAGGTCTATGTCTTTGCGTATCTCTTGAGGGAAAGGCGAGAAGGGCGAAGACAGATGCACAATTTGCAGTGCGGCGTCATCAAGCACTCGGTGCCCGGAGGACTTGAGGATTTCAACCGAGTGTATGGTGCCATTGGTCTTCAGTGTGGTGGCCAGACGCAAACTGCCAAACACGCCTTCGCGCAGGGCCTTTTTGGGGAAGTTGCGGTTGCCAACAAATTGTATCTTGTCGACCCATTTACCAATATAAGCGGCGTCTGCCGATGCCTTTGTGGCGACCGAGGTGACACGCCTGATCCGCGGGCGCTTGGCGATGGCCTGACGCTGTTTGTCGAGTTTGGCGCGCAAGCTGGCTATTTCTGCGCTCAGGGGCGTTGTTTGTGCGGCGTTACCTTGCTCCTGTTGGTCGTCTTCAGGTTGTTTGTCGATGGTCTTTTTGGCTGTTTTGTGTGTGCTGTGGGCCGTGCTGGTCACCACCTGCACGGCTTGTTGTTCTTGAATACGGCTGGCGCGTACTTGGGGAGTGGGGCTGATTTCCTGAATGCGGCTGTCATCTATGTCCGCGTGTTGATCCGTGGTCATTTGCCGAGCTTTGTCGTCAATACCGCTGGCTTGCTGGTTGTGTTGGGCAAGGTAGTCGGCTTTATCTGGCTCAGCTTTTGCCTTATGGGTGGCGAGGGTGATTTCAAGTGTCGGTGCTGGACTGTTACTGAAGTCCGCGCTAAAGCTGATACCAAGGATAAGCAGTGCGTGTATGGCCAGCGCGATGAAAACCGTGAAGCTGAGGCGGTCGGCGCTGCTTACAGCGGCGGGCGTTGGCGGGCGGGTGGCGCTTGGCGGGGCACCGACTGTAAGGTTTACACGGCTGTTCATGATGGCTGATGTTCTCACGCGAATAATATTGGCACCCTGCGAGGAGTGCCTAGAGGCCGTTTAGCGGTTGCTGAGTCGTGCTTCGACCGCGTTCATGAGGCGTTCGCCAATGCGTGTGTCAAAAGCCTTATCGAGCTCGCGGGCACAGGTGGGGCTGGTGACATTGATCTCGGTGAGGTAGTCGCCAATAACGTCTAGCCCGACGAAGATAAGGCCTTTCTCTTTGAGTGTTGGGGCCACTTGCGCGACAATCCAGCGGTCGCGATCACTTAGTTCTTGTGGAACCCCGGAACCTCCGGCGGCCAGATTACCACGGGTTTCCCCCTTCGCGGGCACGCGGGCTAAGGCATAGGGTACGGCGACGCCATCGACGACCAGGATACGCTTATCGCCCTGTTTGATCTCTGGAATAAAGCGCTGCGCCATAATGGACTCTTGTCCATTGCGGGTTAATACCTCGAGAATGACGCCGAGGTTGGGGTCGTCGTGTTTACAGCGAAATATACCGCTGCCTCCCATGCCGTCGAGGGGCTTAAAAATGACATCGCCATGTTCTTTATGAAATTCACGCAATTGCTGGTCGTTGCGGCTAACCAGTACGGGTGGGCAGCACTGGGGAAACTGCGTTGCGAACACTTTTTCATTACAGTCGCGTAGGCTTGAAGGCTTGTTGACAATTAAGGTGCCAAGGCGCTCTGCGGCTTCAAGGATGTAAGTGCTGTAGATGAACTCGTTGTCGAAAGGCGGATCCTTGCGCATTAGCACGACGTTGAGTTCGCTCAAGTCAATCTTGTTGACGGGTTCTAGGTCGAACCAGTGTTCTGGATTGTTATGGACTCGCAGCTTGCGGGTATAAGCCTTGGCGAGGCCGTTTTCCAAATAAAGGTCGGATTGCTCCATGTAATAGAGATCCCAGCCCTTTTCCTGAGCGGCTAACAGCATCGCCAGGGTGGTGTCTTTAGCAAAAGCAATCTGCTCTATCGGGTCCATGACGACGCCGAGTTTGATAGTCATAGTAAAGCTCACAAAATAAGTAGAAAAAGCTACACTCAATCGGGAGTGAAGGACTTGTCTGGCACGTACTTTAGCCGACAGATGTTACCTGAAAAGAATGGAGCATAAGGTAAGACCATCGGGCGCGGAAAGCAACTGACAAGATCACAGAAAAGGGCTCTTTGAAGGCTCTATGGCTGACGCGATTTACAGGTATGTCTAAGCGGGTGGTAGGGTTTAGATGAACTTATGTGATCGCCAATTGGTTCACAGGCCTACACACAAAAACCCTGTACGATTAGTGAGTTATAGATATAACCAATAATCTATGTTAAAAAGTTCGCTAGCCGCAGTTTGTGGCAGGACATTCTTCGCGGACTTCAAAACAAAGAACGCTAAAAATTAAGATGAAGGTCGTAAGTATGGACGTAAATCTAGAAAGCTTGAAGGTCATGGTCATTGATGACAGTAAGACCATTCGCCGGACAGCTGAAACCCTGTTGAAGAAAGCGGGCTGTACGGTTGTAACCGCAACTGACGGTTTTGATGCGTTGGCAAAAATTGCCGATACACGGCCAGACATTATTTTTGTCGATATCATGATGCCGCGTCTCGATGGCTATCAAACCTGCGCGTTGATCAAAAACAATAGTGAGTTTAAATCGACACCGGTTATCATGTTGTCGAGTAAAGATGGCTTGTTCGATAAGGCTAAGGGACGAATTGTGGGTTCCGACCAGTATTTGACGAAGCCATTTAGTAAAAGTGAGCTGTTGGGTGCTATCGATACGCACGTAAAAGCCAAAGTTTAAACACATATAATATGACGGCCTAAAGGCCGCTTAGACACTTGAGCGCGTACCGCGACATCAAATGTTGTTATACCGTCCTAGGGGATCCCATGGCTAAAATACTTATCGTTGACGATTCGCCAACCGAAACCTATAAACTCACCAGTATTCTGGAGAAAAATGGGCACACGGTTATCACCGCAGAGACTGGAGAATCAGGCGTTGAGGTTGCTAAGCAGCAACTGCCGGATGTGGTGTTAATGGACGTCGTCATGCCAGGGCTTAATGGTTTTCAGGCAACCCGCCAGTTAACCAAAGCCAAAGAAACAGCCAATATTCCCGTTATTATTGTGACGACAAAAGATCAGGAAACCGATCGGGTATGGGGTTTACGTCAAGGCGCTAAGGCCTACTTAACCAAACCCATCGAAGAAAAGACTTTGATGTCGATTGTCAGCGAGGTCTTGGCGTAAGCCGGCGCACGCGATGACCGATACTCAAGTCGCTTTTCAGGCCCTAGTGGATATGGCTCAACAGAGCCGCCTCTCTGCGGCTGGTTTGCCTGCACAGATTGATATCAAACCGCATTGGAGTGGTATTGGTTTTGAATTGTTGGGTAAGCGCTTTGTTGCTCCGATGGGTGAAGTAAGTGAAATGCTCGAAGTGCCCGTGTCGACACGCTTACCCGGAGTGCAGCCGTGGGTACGTGGCGTAGCAAATGTACGCGGGCGTCTATTGCCGCTGTTTGATATGGGCGTTTTCTTTGGCGATCAGCTCACGACAAAACGTAAGCAACATCGAGTACTTATTCTTGAAACGGAAGGCCTATACAGTGGGCTAATCGTTGATCGTGTATTTGGTATGCAACACTTCCCCGTTGATACATATAATGCCACGCTGGATGACAGTATTGACGAAGTTGGTGGTTATGTTGATGGCTGCTATCAGGTTAATGGGGTCGAGTGGGGTGTGTTTAGCCCAGAGAAGTTAGCGCAAGAATCCACATTTTTAAATGCTGCAAAAGTATAGCGGCATTGCCTCATCAAATGGTGTGGCTGGTCACTCTTAGGGTGGCCTGAACTTATGTTTGTCAGTACCAATTAAGAACAATAAAAAGAACAAATATCGAAATACAGCTTAGCTGTCGTCATCTCAAATTATAAGTAAACCTGTGGTAGCAGTAGTGCCGTTATACATGCAAAGCAGTTTTCTGCGGTGTATGAGATGGTACCTAAATCTGTTGCTTGCAGATGTAATACGCAACGTCGTGTCAGGAGCGCGTAGCATGAAAATCGAGTCCAGAAACCTAGTAGCCTCAATCAGGGCAAACCGCACCATGACGGTGTTGAGTGTCGCATTGATTGGCTTTTTGATCGCCACGGTAGCCAGTATTGCGCTGGTTCAGCGTGACGCGAGCCGAGATCAGCAATACTTACAGTTGTCCGCTGAGTTGCGTGCGTTGTCATATCGGGTGACGTCACTCTCACGTGACGCCACCTCTGGTAACGAAGCAGCATTTGCTGAATTACAGCAAGTGGTTGAATCCATGGATAGAACCTGGGGTCAGCTGCGCAGTGGTGATGCGCGCACACGTGCAGCACTGTCAGCAGAGATTGCTGGCTACGAGGGTGTCTGGCAGCGAGTTCACTCGAACGCGAAGACGATTATTACCAACAAAGACACGATCATATTTTTGAACGATGTTGCGACAACACTGAATGAGTCGCTGCCTGAACTACAGGCCGAGCACAACTTTATTGTGGAAATTCTCCTAGGTGCAGATGCTCCCGCCGATCAGGTGGCGGTAGCGCAGATGCAGTCATGGCGTGCGGAACGTATTGGTCGAAACGTCGATAAGATGCTGCGCGGCGGCGGCGATGCAATGAGCGCTGCGGATCAGTTCAACCTTGATGCAAACTTGTTCGGTAAGGTTCTTACGGGCATGAAAGACGGCGATGTAGCGATGAGCATTTCGCGCGTAACCGACCGAGACGCCCTTGAATCACTGACTGAGATTGGTGACTTGTTTGGGTTTGTAAGTTCGTCTGTTCGTGAGATTTTCGAAGCTTCTCCTGCTCTCTTTAAAGCGCGTCAGTCAGCGGATGCACTGCTTGATGATGGCCCTGTACTGCTTGAATCATTAGGGCAGTTGAGTGATGCAGTTCCCGCCTATGCCGGGCAACGTTACCCTAATAACTTAATAAGCCTGATCCTAGGCTTAGGGGTTATTGTGTGCCTAGCGATCATGGGTTTTGCTCTTTATCAGTCGCAGCGTAGTCGAGCGGAAGAGACATCAGAAGCCAATGAGCGTAACCAGACAGCGATTCTGCGATTGCTCGATGAGCTGGCTGACTTGGCGGATGGTGACCTGACGACAACCGCAACCGTAACCGAGGATTTCACCGGTGCTATTGCTGACTCCATTAACTTCACCATCGATCAGCTGCGAGTACTGGTTTCTCGAATCAATGAGACGGCGGTAAACGTATCGACGGCTGCCCAAGAAACACAGCAAACCGCACTGCATCTCGCCGAAGCTTCTGAGCACCAGGCGCAAGAAATTGCTGGTGCATCGGCGGCCGTAAATGAAATGGCCGTGACGATTGACCAGGTATCGGCAAACGCCGCTGAATCAGCGAGCGTTGCGGAACGATCAGTATCGATTGCAAGTAACGGTTCAAAGGTTGTACAGAACACGATCCACGGTATGGATACGATTCGTGAGCAGATTCAGGATACCTCGAAGCGAATCAAACGACTGGGTGAATCGTCACAGGAAATTGGTGACATCGTATCTTTGATTAACGACATTGCCGACCAAACCAACATCCTTGCACTTAACGCCGCGATTCAGGCATCGATGGCGGGTGACGCCGGTCGAGGCTTCGCGGTTGTAGCCGATGAAGTACAGCGTCTTGCGGAACGATCTGCTGCGGCAACAAAGCAGATTGAAGCGCTGGTTAAAACGATTCAGAACGATACCAACGAAGCCGTTATCTCGATGGAACAAACCACCGCGGAAGTTGTGCGCGGGGCTCGCCTAGCACAGGATGCTGGTGTGGCACTGGAAGAAATTGAAGGCGTATCGGCCAGCTTGGCCGATTTGATTCAGAATATTTCCAACGCCGCTCGCCAGCAGGCATCGTCTGCCGGACACATCTCCAACACGATGAACGTGATTCAAGAAATTACTTCGCAGACATCATCCGGTACCGGTGCAACCGCTGGTTCGATTGGTACTCTGGCTGAAATGGCACTGGATCTACGTGAATCAGTAGCTGGTTTCACCTTGCCGGAAGAAGCGGCTATTGATCTCAAGGACGAAAGCACACCGATTGACAGTGGTGTGAACTTGGCTGAAGAGAGCACACAAATAACCACAGCGGTCGATCTCGATGACGTTGAGCAAGCTCTGACACTTGATGATGAGTTCGAACTCGAACTTGCAGAAGATTTCTTGGCAGCAGACGACGAGAACAAAGCAACCGTATAAAGGTTAGCGGCTCAACATTATGGTGTGGTCCCTGAAACAAGCGCCCAGCTTCTCGGATGAGGAGTTTGAGCGTTGGAATAAGTTGCTCGAAGATCGAACTGGGATTCAGCTAGTCGCACACCAGCGTGGCTTTTTACAGATCCAGGTTGCGTCTCGTATGCGTGAGCTCGGTGTCGAAACCTATGCTGACTACTTTACCCAGTTGACCGATGGTGTTCAGGGGGCGGTGGAGTGGTCGGTTCTGGTGGACCGCTTAGTTGTTAAAGAGACCAGCTACTTTCGTCACCGTGATTCGATCGAATACGTTCGGCAATTATTGCAGCAGCGTATTAATAATCGAGAGTTGAAGAGTAATTTTGAGGTTTGGAGCTTGGGCTGCGCCACAGGTGAAGAGCCATACTCACTGTCGATGGTGATAAATGATAGCTTCGAACTCGCGGGCCTAGAACCATTTTATGGCGTCACCGCTACTGATATCAGCCAGCCCGCACTGCAGCATGCTCGGCAAGGTATTTATACCGCCAGAAAGCTGGAAAGTCTGAGCCTCGAAGAAAAATCTCGCTACTTTGACCTGGGTGATGGCGATAGTTTTCAAGTGAAACGGAAGTTGCGTGACCGCGTCTGTTTTACATCTGGCAATTTACTCGGCTTGGCGCAGATGCCAATGGCTGGGATGGACGTTATTTTTTGTCAGAATGTTTTGATCTACTTTCGCCGCTGGCGCCGGCGGGAAATACTTAATGAACTTGTCTCACGGTTAAAGCCGGGGGGCGTTTTGGTCATTGGTTTGGGTGAGGTGGTTGATTGGAATCACGAGTTGGTTCGTCGCGACCCAGATGACCGAATACAGGCTTATGTGCGTTGCAAGTGATGACGTACACAAGAGCTGATAAAAAGAATAATGAGGGGATGCCTTACTATGGCAGATAGCCGTAACTACGCCGCACTCGACTGGGTGGTGGGTGAGATAGGCGAGACATTAAAGCAAGCGCGCCAAGCGCTTGAAGCCTATGTGGAGAATCCTCAGGATTCTACTCGCATTCGTTTTTGCCTAACGCATATTCATCAAGTGCATGGCAGCTTGCAGATGCTGGAATTCTCAGGCGCTGCGCTATTGGCGCAGGAGATGGAAGCCCTGTCTCAGGCGTTAATGAATGGCCAAGCCCAAAATGATGCTGAAGCCCATGAAGTACTCATGCGTGCCATCCTACAGCTGCCTATTTACCTTGAGCAGGTGAAGGTAAATCGCAGCGATGACCCCGTTAGTTTACTGCCGTTGCTCAATGACCTACGCGCGGTGCGCGGCTCAAGCCTCCTCTCTGGCGACAACTACTTCAAGCCAAATATTGAAGCCGCACGCGATGGAATACTCAAGAAAAATCCCGCGCTCAGTAATCCAACTCAGTACCAAGCCATACTCGATAAACTTCGTAAAATGTATCAGTACGCCGCCGCCGGTGTGATCCGTGGCGTGAATGTCGATGAGAACTTGCTCTACCTCGACAAAGTATTTACGCGCTTGCATAAACTGACCGAAGGCACGACCCGAGCTCCCCTATGGGAGTTGGCCTTGGCTTTGTGCGAGGCACTGCAAGCGGAACAATTGCAAATCAGTGTTGCGGTCAAGTCTCTACTGCGTGAACTCGATAAAGAAATAAAATTCTTAGCAGAGCAGAGCGTTGAGGCTTTTAATAGTTATAGCTCCGACGAGTTGTTAAAAAACCTTCTGTATTACATCGCACGCAGCGACTCTCACAGCCCCCGTATAGAACAGTTGCGGGCGCAGTATGAGTTAGCTAATGCCCTTGATGGTGATGGTACGGGTGTCTCTGAAGACATGTTGGCGGGGCCGGACCCAGAAACAATGCGTACGGTTGTCAGCGCGCTCAACGATGAGCTAGAAGCCATTAAACACGCGTTGGATATGAGCATCTCTGGTCACGACGAAGCGGCGGTCGATGAGGCGCTACCGGTGATGCAGAGGGTGGCAGATACGCTGTCTGTACTGGGCGCGATGGACCTGAGAGCTCAGTTGTTGGAGCAGATCTCTGCACTAAAAGAGGCTGCTAGCCAAGGCGCGCCAAGTAATGAACTGTTGATGTCGGTTGCCAGTGACATCATCAATATGGAACAACGCTTGGCGGCAATGGCGGAAGGTGCCAGTGCGGGCAGCGAAGCTGCGGCCGAAGCCGGCGTGATAGAGATCAATCAGGCACAAGAGTCCGTTCTCCGTGAGGCGCGCAACGGTTTAGAGCAGTCCAAAGATGCCATCATTGAATATATAGCCTCCCAGTGGAATACAACCCACCTGAAAGGAGTCCCAGCGCTGTTGAATGAGATTCGCGGTGGCTTGGCTATTATCCCGCTAGCCCGTCCAGCGATGATCTTGCAATCGTGTGGCCGCTATATCGATGAACAGTTGTTACAGGGAATGGATGCGCCAGATTGGCATCAACTGGATACGCTGGCTGACGCTATCGCCAGTGTTGAGTATTACCTTGAGCGTTTAAGTGGCGATCGTGACGAAGACGATGAGCTGTTACTCGGTGTTGCCGAAGAAAGTGTTGCGCAGTTGGGTTACCCCATTGCCGGTGAAGTGGCTACCCCGCCGCAGGCCTCAAATGCTGACGTTGGCTCCGTACTGGGGAAAATGACCGAAATTGAGTCGCTCGACCTCACGACTTTGCCTGTGGCAACAGCCACCGAAAGTGATGTGCACTCGCCTGTTGATGTTGAGTTGGAACTGGCCGAAAGCGAAGAGGCGCAAGCGACAACGCCGACCGAAGACGATGACGTCATAGCAAATTCTACGCCTATAGAGGCCGCCGAAGCTGGGCTTGAAAACGGTTCCCTAGGTCAGGTCAGTACGGCTGATTTGGAGGTGGTTGAGTCGAGTGAACAAAAATCGGAAGCCGTCACTGAAGATAATAGCGATGACAGTGAAGATGAGTTGGATGAAGAAATCCTTGAGATCTTTATTGAAGAGTCCGAGGAAGTCTTACAAGCAGTCGATGAGTTTCTCCCGCAGTGGGCACGAGACTTATCAGATAAGGAGTCCCTCAAAGAATTCCGTCGTGCCTTTCATACGTTAAAAGGCAGTGGCCGGATGGTCGGCGCAAACGATCTGGCTGAGCTGGCTTGGGCCGTTGAAAGCCTGCTCAATAGCATACTGGAAAGGGGGGTGCAGGCGCACCCAGCGCAGGTTGTGCTAATTAATAAGGTGCGAGCACTGCTACCTGAATTTATCGATGCATTTAAACACAAGCAGCCGAGCCCCAACCCGGAGCTAGCTAGCCAGTACATGGAATGGGCCGCTGAGTTAGCGCGTGGAGAATTACCCGCGGAACTGCTCACCGAGCAGGAGCAAGAATCTGAAGGCCGGGCGTTAATAGAGCGCGATGGTGACGAAGCCCAGGCTGCCGAAGAATTGCTTGAAACGGTAAGCGATGAAGAGCCACCTACACTATCTGACGCTGAAGACGATGCCATCCTGTGGGACATTTTTGGTACAGAAGCCCAGTCACATCTATCTGTTGTAGAGGGCTTTATCGAGCAGATGACGGATGCCGCTCCTCTCTATACACCGCCCAGTGAGTCCATGCAGCGTGCACTGCACACGCTAAAAGGCAGCGCGCACATGGCAGATGTGCATGATGTGGCTACCTTAGCGACTCCGCTAGAACGTTTCGCCAAGGACCTGAGAACGTATCAGGTCAACATTGACGACGACATTCTACAGTTGCTGCGTGACGGCGTTAGCTATGCGCGGCAAGCGCTGGATCAAATACGGGCGGGTGATACTGTGGCAATTGAGAAATTGCCACAGTTTCTAGCACGTGTCGGCGAGTTAAGGGATCTTTCCGTTACGCCACTGATCGGCCAGCACGAAGCAGAGTCGGGTAACGGCAAGAAAAAAATTGACCCTGAGTTACTGTCGATCTTTATGGCGGAAGAGATGAATCTGCTGCTGGATGCAGATGAATTGTTGTTAGCTTGGCAGGCGCAGGCGCCGAATATTGAGAACCTTCAACAGCTAGAGCCCTTAAGCTGTGAGCTTGATAATTTAGCCACCGGTGCCGAGCACGCTTGCCTACCGGCTATGGCCGAATTGAGCGGCAGTTTATTTAAGGTGTACAGGACATTACTGAGTAATCTCGAGCGTTTTCCTCAGCTGGTCGAGAATGATTACAACGTATTGCTGCAAGCTCATGAGCAACTGCTCGATATGGTGGACGGTGTAGCCGCTGGCCAAAACCTCAAGCCGGTCGATGCGCAGACGCTGGCTAGCTTGAGTTCGCTGAGTGAGCAGTTGGCTCTTGCAGCATCGGATGAAAGCACTTCAGTAGAGGCTAGTCCCGAAGATTCTGTGTCAGACGACGAGTCCAGCGCTAATGAATTATTACTCGATGATGTCAGCGAAGAAGATTTAGCCCTCAAAATAGAAGCGCTTGAGCTGCAAAGCAGCGCTGTCGATAAGCCGATGGTGAGTTTTGACACCACGTTTGATGAAGCGGCCGACACAACCACACTTGTCGACGTGGGTTCAGAGGAGAGCGAGAGTGAACAGATTGAGTCTGCTGTTGCTGAAGAAACAGCCGCAGAAGTACCGGAAACAGAACCGGAAGACGAAACGGTTGTAGAGCCTAATAATCCGACACTGTCTGGCGCAGCGGTATTAAGGGAGGCATTGGGCGAAGATTTTGACGAGGATATTCTCGAAATTTTCCTCGAAGAAGCCGACGAGCTTAGTGAAGAAATGGAACACGCGGTCCACGCTTGGCAAGCCGACTGGAATCAAACCGAACCCGCCGATGAGCTGAAACGATGCCTGCACACATTAAAAGGTGGAGCTCGGCTGTCTGGGTTGATGGGTATTGGTGAAGTAGCCCATGACTTTGAAACCTATCTGATCGACCTAGGTGAGCAACCTGAGGTGAGCGGCACTGTATTTAACGTCGTGCACCAATACCAAGATAAGATTCATCAAGGCGTAGAGCGCCTGAAACGTATTATGGCTGGTGGCGAAGAAGACTTAGCTGGCCTGGTGACGGTAGCCGCAGCGGGTGATGCGCAAATCGACTCTGAATCCGTCCCTAGCAGCGATGTATCGCTTGATGCCGTTGCCAGTGACAGCACAGAAGAGGTAGCAGAGCGGGCAGCCGACCTTAAAGGCGTTGCCGCTGCGGAAGACGAAACATCTTACGGCGCAGACATACTGCCGTTCACTCCGAAAAATCAAGATTCCAGCGCACTTGAAGATATACAGGCTCCGGTTGTGCAATCTGGGGCTGTACCAGCGCCGACTATGGGTGGTGGATCTGCTGCTCCGTTGCCGTTACAAGCCAAGCGCCAAGCACCGCAAGAGGTGGTCAAAGTTTCGGCCGAGCTACTTGAGGAGCTGGTGAACCTCGCGGGTGAGACGTCCATTGGCCGAGGCCGAATGGAAGAGCAAGTCAGTGAAATGGGCTTCACCATCGAAGAGATGGACGCCACTATTAACCGTTTACAAGATCAGTTGCGTCGCCTCGATATTGAAACGGAAGCACAGGTACTTTTCCGTCAGGAACAGTTGGCCGATCAAGAAGATTTTGATCCACTGGAGATGGACCGCTACTCACAGCTACAGCAGTTGTCACGCTCACTGCTAGAGTCAGCTTCAGATCTCATGGATCTCAAGGGCACCTTGACCGACAAAACCCGCGACGCTGAAACACTGTTGTTACAGCAGTCGCGTATTAATACCGACTTACAAGAAGGGCTCATGCGCTCGCGTATGGTGCCTTTCTCTCGCCTGGTTCCGCGTTTGCGTCGAATTGTTCGACAGGTAGCAACTGAACTGGGTAAGCAGGTTAACTTCGAACTGGATAATGTCGAAGGTGAGCTGGACCGTACTGTCTTGGAGCGCATGATTGCGCCGCTAGAGCACATGCTGCGCAACGCCGTTGACCACGGTATCGAAACACCCGCGGAGCGCCTGGCAGCGGGTAAGCCCGAGGCGGGGCGCGTGCTGCTGAGCCTGGCTCGTGAGGGTGGCGATGTAATGTTGCGTCTCATGGATGATGGCAAGGGGATAAACCTGCCTCGCGTGCGTGAGAAGGCCATCGAGCGAGGCCTGATGACGGCCGATGCAAACTTAAGTGACCGCGACATCATGCAGTTTATTTTGCATGCTGGTTTCTCAACCGCCGATTCCGTTACACAGATATCCGGTCGTGGTGTTGGCATGGATGTGGTGAACTCCGAGATTAAGCAGCTCGGTGGCGCGATGTTGATTAATTCAAATGCTGGCGAAGGCTCAGAATTCACCGTGCGTCTACCGTTCACCGTATCGGTCAACCGCGCCTTAATGATCCGCCTTGGTGATGATCGTTACGCGATCCCACTGAATAATATTGAAGGTATTGTGCGCGTCAGCCCGTTTGAGCTGGAGCATTATTACCAAGACCCACAGGCGCGTTTTGAATACGCCGGTGAGAATTACCAGGTGCGTTATTTGGGTAACATGCTCAATACCGACACCCACCCGAAACTTGAAGGGCAGGTCATGCCGCTGCCGGTTGTCTTGGTGCGCACGGCCCAAAATGCCGTGGCCATGCAAGTGGATATGCTGATGGGCTCGCGGGAAATTGTGGTGAAGAGCCTCGGTCAGCAATTCAGTAGTGTTCAGGGCGTTTCCGGTGCGACGGTGATGGGTGATGGTAGTGTTGTGGTGATTTTAGATCCGCACGCGATGATTCGCCGCGATGCAGCACTGGCGCACATGCCGGGTAATCAGCTGGTGGGCACTCAGCCACAGCAAGAGTCTGATGCTGAGGTCAAAACTATTATGGTTATTGATGATTCGGTGACGGTACGCAAGGTGACCTCCCGCTTCCTCGAGCGTGAAGGCTACAGTGTCATTACTGCTAAAGACGGTGCAGACGCACTGTTGAAACTGCAAGACCACCTACCTGATGCGCTGCTGCTCGATATTGAAATGCCCCGCATGGACGGCTTTGAAGTGGCGAAAAACGTTCGCTCAAGCAGCCGCTTGAAACATATCCCCATTATTATGATTACATCGCGCACGGGTGATAAACACCGTCAACACGCTGAATCACTGGGTGTAGACAAGTACATGGGCAAACCTTTCCAAGAGGACAAGTTGCTGCACAATATTCGTGTTGTAACCGGTGACTTGAGTGAGAACGCTGAGTTTAATGTGGACCCAGAGGTTTAACGTTTGATTCACGCCTCTCGAAACGTGAGGCCACTGCAGCTGGGGTTGGTTGTTGAAGACCAGCAACAGCTTCAAGCGCTGAAAAACTTGGTCTGCGCTGCGGGTCACAGTGTGGCCGTGGCCACGCTGGCACAGGCGGCGGAAGACACATTATTGAGCAGTCAGGTTGATGCTTGGCTGGTTGATATCGACTTGACGGGTTACGCGGCTATTGAGTTGTGGCTCTCACATTTACAGCAGCCCGTGATCATCAGCGGTGGCTGGGAGTTAACACCAGCCACTGAGGCTTATCGTTTATGGGGGCAGCGTTTACAGGCTAAATTGCAGCAGTTAGATGGACAAATTAACCTGCTGCAACACCCAGCCGGAGCCACTAAAGATCTTTGGGTTTTAGGTGCCTCGACGGGGGGCGTGGAAGCTGTTCGTGATTTCTTTACGGCACTGCCAGCAGCACTTGATGTGGGGTTTATTTACGTTCAACATATTGATCGCGGCCATGAACACTCGCTCGCTGACATGGTGAATAAGTCCAGTTATTACCCCGCCTACCCGGTGTTACACGGTGATGTTATTCACCCCAACCGGACGGCGATTATTGCCAGTGATCAGCATATTATTGTGCAGGATAACGGTACTTTGAGTGTGACGGAGGAAGCTTGGAGCGGTCCTTACAGTCCGTCCATTGATCAGGTTTTTGCCAATGTAGCACTTAGTCACGGAGCGCGCAGCGGCGTGATTGTTTTTTCCGGCATGGGCAGTGACGGCACCAGTGGCGCGCGTTTAGTAAAACAAAAGGGCGGCCGTGTTTGGGCTCAAAGCCCTGACTCGTGTGTGGTATCGTCCATGCCCGATGAAGTGATACAGGCCGAGCTAGCGGAGGTCGTGGCGACACCACAGGGCTTGGCGGAGCAATTCGCTCGGTATTATGCCCAGCGTGTATAACAATAGACTCGGCGTGCCAGCACTTGGCCGCTGTTATGATGCACTCCCGTAGCAACGGTGAGAGGAAGAAATTGTGAAGAGTAATGCACCTTTAGCCGTACAGCAGGATACCCCTGAAGAGATACCTTGCCTGATGCTGCAGATGGCAGGGCGTACATTGTTGGTGCCAACCGTGTCGATTGCGGAAATGGTCTCTTACAGTGCTCCACAACCAATCGAGCAAGCGCCAGACTGGCTACTGGGTATGGTTGAGTGGAGAAACATACAGGTGCCTGTGCTGTCGTTTGAAGTCCTCAACGGTGAGGCCAACCCAGGCACTGCCATACGCAGCCGTTTGGCGGTGTTCAATAATACGGGGGTCAGTGACGACCTGCCCTTTATTGCGCTGCCCACTCAGGCGATTCCAAAACTGCTTCGTCTCAGCAGCCAAGATATCGTTGAATCGGATGAAAACAATCAACCGTTTGACCGCATGCGCGTTGAGGTCGAAGATGAAACCTTAGTGATTCCTGATATTTCATCGTTAGAGCAGGTGTATGTGGAGTGGTTGACCCGGCGCTGAAGCGACCTTGATCGCTAACATAAAAAGGCCGCTCCGTTATTAAACCGAGCGGCCTTTTTATGTTCAGGATGAGGGCTGGCTTTTGCAAAAAAAGAGCGGGTGCCGAGCAACGATTTGGTTTTGTGTTATTTAACTCAAGTCACCCCAGAGGTACTGCAGAATACTGATGGCCGCCAGAGGTGCTGTCTCGGTGCGGAAGACACGAGGGCCAAGACGTAGCGCTTGAAATGAATGCTGTTCGGCTAGGCTTATTTCAGTGGCGCTGAGGCCACCTTCAGGTCCTATCAGCAAAGCTGCGCTATCAACTTTAAGAGAGGCGTCTAACTGTTCGTCTGTGCGGTGGTGCAGCACAAAGCGTTTTTGTTCGTTGCGTGTCTCGAACCATGGCTCAAGCCGTGCAGCGGGCAGTAATTGCGGGACAATATTCAGCTGGCATTGCTCGCAGGCGCTGATCAAAATTTGCCGCCAAGACGCCATTTTTTTTTCGAGCCTTGGGCCGTGAAGTTTAACCTCAGAGCGCTCGGTGAATAATGGTGTGATTTGGCTGACCCCGAGTTCGGCGGCTTTTTGCAACACCCATTCAAAGCGGTCACCTTTCGAAAGACCGATGCCGAGGTGAATGCTAAGTGGCGACTGCTTGTTATCTTTAACAAACTCGTCAAGTTTCGCGCTCACGCGTTTTTTACCCACCTCAACCAGTGTGGCGTTATAGTGCCCGCCGAGCCCGTCAAATAATACAAGCGATCGTCCGGCTTCCATACGCAGCACTTTCGCAATATGGCGCGAAGCGTTTTCATCGAGCTCAACGACTTGGCTCATGACCAAGGGTTGGTCGGTAAATATTCTTGGGATACGCATCTTTAAGGCCAACAAGCTTAGGTGAGTTGCGTGTATTTTATACGAGACCAACAATCACAACCAATTAAATAATGTTGTGAGAACTATACCCCTGAAAACAACAAAGGGAGCCGAAGCTCCCTTTGTTGTTTTGAACGTACGCAATTAATTATTCGGGTGCGAGCCCTAAGTTCTTAACTATCTGCGCCGTCGGTTCGGTTTGATTCATGGTGTAGAAGTGCAAACCCGGAGCGCCGTTGTCGAGCAGGGTTTCACACAGCTCGGTGATCAAGTCGACCCCGAAGGCTTGCATGCTCACCTGGTCATCAGCAAAGTCTTCCAAGCGATAGCGCAGCCAGCGCGGAATATCAGCACCACAGGCATCGCTAAAACGCAGCAAATTCTTGAAATTAAGAATCGGCATAATGCCCGGGTAGATCGGGTTGTTAATACCCTGCTTAGCGCACTCTTCCATAAAGCAAAAGTAGGCGTCAGGCGTGAAAAAATACTGACTGATGGCGTTGTTAGCGCCGGCATCAAACTTACCCTTCAGGTAGCGCACGTCATCGCTGTAGCTCTTGGCTTCCGGGTGAATCTCCGGGTAGGCCGCGACTTCCAGCTCGAAGTGATCGCTAAACTCTTTGCGAATAAAAGCCACCAACTCATTGGCGTACACCAATTGAGACGCACCACCCATGCCTGAAGGCATGTCGCCACGCAGGGCAACGATGCGGTTTACCCCCACGTCTTTATATTCCTGCAGCAGAGCTTTAATATCGTCTTCGCTGTCGCCACCAAAAGACAAGTGCGGTGCTACGTCGATACCGGCCTGTTTGATCTCTGTGACGATGCTCTTGGTGTTGTCGCGGGTTGAGCCGCCGGCACCATAGGTCACAGAAAAGAATTCAGGGTTGAGCTTTGAAAGCTCTTCACGAACCGTCGTAAGCTTGGTTTGACCTACCGGTGTTTTCGGCGGGAAAAACTCAAAGCTCAGACGAAAATCTTTATCACTCATAATCTTCTACCAGTGCTTTTTGCATTCAGCTCGGCCAAGTGAACCGAGCTGGTGCATAGAGTTTAGTACTTGCAGATCTCTTAATATTTATAAGATTCTGGCTTGAATGGGCCTTCAGTCGGTACCTTGATGTAGTCAGCCTGAGTCTGGGTCAGCTTGGTTAATACACCACCGAAGCCGGCAACCATGTCCGCGGCCACTTCTTCGTCCAGCTTTTTAGGCAATACTTTTACGTACAGGTTAGACGTTTTCTCAGCGGCTGCTAGGTCTGCAAACTTAGCATCCCACAGGTACATCTGCGCCAATACTTGGTTGGCAAATGAGCCATCCATGATGCGCGATGGGTGACCGGTGGCGTTACCGAGGTTAACCAGACGGCCTTCAGACAATAGAATTAGATGGTCGTTAGTACCGGCCTGACGCACGATCTTGTGAACCTGTGGTTTAACTTCATCCCACTCCCAGTTCGCACGCATGTAGGCGGTATCGATTTCGTTATCGAAGTGACCAATGTTACAAACCACCGCGCCGCTCTTCAGTTTTTGCAGCATGTTCTTGTCACACACATCGGTGTTACCGGTGGTGGTCACGATCAGATCAGTTTTGCCCAGTAGCTGTGCGTCAACGCAATCCAGCTCGCCGGTGTTGTTGCCGTCGATGTACGGAGAAACCACTTCAAAGCCGTCCATACACGCCTGCATGGCACAGATAGGGTCGATCTCAGCAACCTTTACAATCATGCCTTCTTGATTCAAAGACGCGACAGAACCTTTACCCACGTCACCGTAACCGATAACCAATGCTTTCTTACCCGCCAGCAGGTGGTCGGTGCCACGCTTAATGGCATCGTTTAAAGAGTGACGACAGCCGTACTTGTTGTCGTTCTTGGACTTGGTTACCGCATCGTTTACGTTGATGGCAGGCACTTTCAGTGAGCCTTCTTCCAACATTTCCAACAGACGGTGAACACCCGTGGTGGTCTCCTCAGAGATACCGTGGATAGCTTCAAGCATGGCCGGGTACTGGCTGTGTACCATCTCGGTCAGGTCGCCGCCGTCATCAAGAATCATGTTCGCGTTCCAAGCTTCAGAACCATCTTTTGCAGAAAGTATGGTTTGCTTGATGCACCACAGGAATTCTTCGTCGGTCTCGCCCTTCCAAGCGAAAACAGGAACACCTGCAGCGGCAATGGCAGCGGCAGCGTGGTCTTGGGTGGAGAAAATGTTACAAGAAGACCAGCGTACTTCAGCACCCAGCTCAACCAGTGTTTCAATCAACACGGCCGTCTGAATGGTCATGTGAATACAACCCATGATACGGGCGTCGGCCAATGGCTGTGCAGCCTTGTACTTACGACGTAGGGCCATCAGTGCTGGCATTTCACCTTCGGCGATGTCGATTTCTTTACGGCCCCAAGTAGCCAGTTGCGCGAATTCTTCTTGGTTGTAGTTGGCAATTTTGTAATCGGTAAAGCTCATGTGGTTCTCCAGAAATTAGGTTGGCCCAAAAATTAGGTCGGTCCAAAAATGGTTCAGCTGGCTGAACACTCAGCCAGTTAAAAATACTTAATTAAGCGAGGGCGGCTTTGAGTGCGTCGACCTTATCTGTCTTTTCCCAGGTAAAGGCGGTGAAGGTTTCAGACTTCTCTACACCGTTCTCCATCCACTTATAGGTGTGCTCAAACGGCTCGCGACCAAAGTGACCATAAGCGGCGGTCAGTTGGTACATCGGATGCTCAAGGTCCAGCATCTTGGTAATGGCGTATGGACGCAGATCAAATACCTTGCGAACCGCGTCGTTCAATTTGTCATCAGCAACCGTGCCGGTACCAAAGGTGTTCACCGAAATGGACGTCGGCTCGGCTACACCAATGGCATAAGAAACCTGAATTTCACAGCGCTCGGCTAGGCCAGCAGCGACGATATTTTTGGCAACGTAACGGCCGGCGTAGGCAGCAGAACGGTCAACCTTTGATGGGTCCTTACCGGAGAATGCGCCGCCGCCGTGACGGGCCATGCCGCCGTAGGTGTCTACGATAATCTTGCGGCCGGTCAAGCCACAGTCGCCCACAGGGCCACCGATAACAAACTTACCGGTTGGGTTGATGTGGTACTGAGTGCCTTCGTGCAGCAGCTCGGCGGGCAGGACAACCTTAATGATGTTGTCGAGTACAGCTTGGCGCAGGTCGTCGAGGCTGATGTCTTCATCGTGCTGGGTCGACAAAACCACCGCATCGATGGCAACCGGCTTACCGTTTTCATAACGCAGGGAAACCTGGCTCTTAGCGTCTGGGCGCAACCAAGGCAGTACGCCTTCTTTGCGCAGCTTCGCCTGGCGCTCTACCAAACGGTGCGAGTAATAAACAGCCGCTGGCATCAAATGCTCAGTCTCGTTGGTGGCGTAACCAAACATCAGACCCTGATCACCAGCGCCCTGATCTTCAGGTTTGCTGCGATCAACACCCTGGTTAATATCGGGGGACTGCTTGCCGATGGCGTTGAGAACAGCACAGGTGGCACCGTCGTAACCGACCTCGGAGCTGTTGTAACCGATACCGGTAATCACATCACGGATGATGTGTTCCAGATCCACGTAGCAAGTCGTGGTCAGTTCGCCGGCGACAATCGCCATACCGGTTTTCACCATTGTTTCTACGGCAACGCGGGCGTGTTTGTCGCGCGCGATGATGGCATCCAATACGGCATCAGAAATTTGGTCGGCCATTTTGTCTGGGTGGCCTTCAGAGACGGACTCTGAGGTGAAGACTGAATATTCAGACATGCGTGCTGCACTCCTTGAAGTAAATTAATAACCCGCGGCTTAGTGTTTAAGCGCCGTGTTTAAAAAATTGTCGAACTTGAATTTGAAAACCGTTACGCAAAGCCATGTACTGGCTCTGCCCTTCACTGAAGCCGGCTTCTAGACACCAGTTGCTTAAATCATCTGGCTCAAAACCGAGCCATACATCACCACAGGCTTCCCGTGCCCACTGCTGATCGTGGTGGCAGAGCTCGGTAATCAACAGCGCACCGCCGGTTTTGAGCAGTCCGGAAATCTGTTGAATAATCGCCGCCGGTGACGGCGTGTGGTGCAGAACCATATTCACCACCGCGCAATCCGCATTGAGTGACTGTAGCTGCGCATCACCGGTGTCGCCGTGAATAAACTCAATATTCTTCAGGGCCTGCTCGCGGATAAAACCCTCGGCTTTATCCAGCATGCTGCGCGATGTATCCAGTGCCACCAACTTTTGGAACTTAGGCGCCAGCACGGCTAAAAATTCGCCCTCACCGGGGCCGACTTCCAGTGCCAGCTGCGTACCGGGCAGCGGGGTGTTGTTGAGCAGCTCACTGATGGCCTCGGCGTAAACGGGGTAGCTGGCGATCAAGTCTTGCTGGGCGCGGAACTTGGTCGCGTTCTCGGTAAAAAAGTGCTCCGAGGAGGCCGCGCGCTCAGCTTGTATGTCGCTTAGGCGCTGTAATACAGCCTTCTCGATCACCGCCTGGTCCACCGTGCTGAACAAACTGGTCAGCAGGTTCAGGAGCGGGTCATCACTTGAGGGCAGCGCGCGACGGTAGTAAATCGAATTACCTTCGCGGCGGCTGGTCACCAAACCCGCCTGCGCCAGCACCTTAAGGTGGTGGCTCATACCCGATTGTTTGGTAGCAAAGATACGCGCCAGCTCCATCACCCCAAATGAGTCCTGCGCTAATAGGCGCAGAATCTCTAGCCGCAGGGGATCGCCAGCGGCCTTTAAGGTGGCGGCCAGTTCGACTTGAATCACGGGCGCGTCTGGATTTGCGGTCGTGTTAGCGAGGGCTATGGATGATGACATGCGGGGCAGTTTAGCAGTTGATCAGATCTATATCAAAAAACTTTGATATAGAGTGTGTTCAGGATGAACGGTACCCCGCAATGGCATGGATGCCAAGGAGCGGGGTGGGTCCATATATGGTGAATGCCGGAAACGCAGGAGCAGTTTCCGGCAGCTCAGAAGGGGGAGGTGGGTGCCAAACCCCAAATGCTGTGCGAGTGAACAGCATATTTCTTGATGATCATTTTTTATTGCACGCTTTCATACACGCCTTGCGCGCTTTGTCACCAAGTAAATAATAAGATATCTTACAAATCAACGAGTTAGGAAACTCGGCCGGGTACATAGTGGGATCCGGTTATTGACCTTTTTTAAGGTCAAAAGGCGCGCATGCTCGCTTTGTTTTGAACGGATTTAGACACCTCTCGAAAATCTCTGTTCTTTCAATGACATATCAATTGCGCACAAACGATAGAAATCGCAAAGTGAGCATACGCGATATACAAATGTTATGAGTGTCTATGACTGACGACCAGATTAGAGATCTAATAATTGTCGGATTATTTTTAACTCCCATTATCTTTGGGGGGTATATAGTCATCTCAAAGTCTTACAATAATTATGTTTCCATGGCCATGGAACAGTTAAATGACTTTATAAATGAACAGAGTGAGAACCCGAAAAAAGTAAAGTTTTATAGCACAGGCCATCCATATACGTGGTGTGAAATATCCTATGATGAATTACTAAAAAAAATCAAAGAGGACTGCTGGTTTATTTACTCACCAATCCCTGTCCCGAAAAAATCAAGGTTCTTACTTGCATACAATACGGATCGTAATGCTTTACATATAGTACTCACTACAAAGAAGGAATTTGATTGGGATAGTTTGAAATACTATGACGAATACGTTAAAAACTCATAACAAGGCGTGCAATGATCACCTGCGGCTGGACAGCACAAAGCGTGGCTTCGCCACAATACTGCCAGTTCTTTCGGCGCTAAAAATAAAAACATAAAAGTATTCGGGTTATTAAAAACACCCCAGCAGGCCTCCAGAAAATGAAATCAACAAACCCAAAACTAATAATCCTATTGGTGTTAGTAATCGCCTTCGTAGGCTACTTAAAAATAAGCAACCCACACAAAAAATACAGCCAGCAGGCGTTTTGGGTGTCGGCTACGGTGGATGATGTTTACGCCATTCCCAGTGAGGCGTTATTACCGGGCAACAAAAATGGTCCTGTGTTGTTGTGGGCCTCCACCACAACTACGAACCCTGAGGTGATTGCAGCGTTGGTGTCGCGCGGGGCAAATATTAACGAGCAAGACACGGGGATGATCTTCTCGGGTACGCCGTTAAGTGCGGCGGCAGGATTTAATACCAACCCTTTGATTATTGATGAGCTGATAAAGCTCGGCGCTGAGATTAACAAGGTAGTGGGCACCCAGGATAAAACGCCGCTGATTATTGCGGCGGAGATCAACCCTGAATCGTCAATTGTTGAACGTCTTATTAACAACGGCGCGGATACGGCCTACCGAGATTTGACGGGGCGCAATGCATTGGAACAGGCCATCAGGTTTGGCAACGAATCGGTGTTGCATGTGTTAAAAACGCACACTCAGTAGTCCAACGATTTGTTGTGGGTCGCGATATCCGCCCGAGTCATTAAAAGGCCGCGGTCTCGTGAGAGGCGGCGGCCTTTTGTGTTGAGCTGGCGGCACCTTGCGTTGGACTGATGGTATTTTCATTGGGCTCGGCGGCGCCGAGGCGCTGGATTTTTCGTGTAGTATGGAATGCTGAATTACGGGGCTGTGCGGCGCGCGGCTAGATAGTGACTGACTTCAATAGGACGGCTATGCAATATTCAAAACTGGGCCACAGCAATCTCTCGGTGTCCCGTGTGTGCTTGGGCACCATGACTTGGGGCACGCAAAACAATCAGCAGGACGCCAATGAGCAGATGGCCCATGCGCTGGGTTGTGGGGTGAACTTTGTCGACACCGCCGAGATGTATTCGATTCCGCCGACACCTGAAAGCTACGGTGCTACCGAGAAGATCATCGGTCACTGGAATGCGGCCAACTCCGGTCGCCGTGGGGATTATATTCTGGCCACTAAGATGGTGGGGGTTGGGCTTAAGTGGATTCGAGGCGGTTCTGAAATCTCTGCTGATACCGTGATGCAGGCCATTGATGCGTCGCTGGCGCGTTTGCAAACCGATTACATCGACCTCTATCAGTTGCACTGGCCAAACCGCACTACCCCGCACTTTGGCAAGCACGCACCGGGCGCTATTTCTTTTTCCGATGTGGATACCGCTGCTCACTCAGAGCAGATGCTCGGGATTTTGCAGGTGCTGGATGAGGCGGTGAAGTGCGGCAAGATTCGCCACTTTGGTTTGTCCGATGATTCGCCCTGGGGCGTGAGCGAATATATTCGCCTGAGTGAGAAGCACAACCTTGTGCGGGTCACGTCGATTCAAAATGAATTCAATCTCTTGCACGCCAAGGATTGGCCTTACGCGATTGAGCAGTGTGTTCACACAGACGTTGCCTATTTGCCTTGGTCGCCACTGGCTTCCGGCGTGCTTTCCGGTAAGTATTTAAACGGTGCTCGCCCAGAGGGCAGCCGCTGGAGTTTGTCGGCGCGCAATGGTTTCTTCCGCGATACGGCGCCGGTTCACGAGGCAACTCAGGCTTATGTTGATCTGGCCAAGAAACACGGCGTCACACCCGCGCAGCTGGCGCTGGGTTGGATAGACCAGCTGGATGGCGTGACCTCGACCATCATTGGTGCGACGTCTATGGAACAGCTCAAAGATGACCTGAGTGTGTTCGAGAAACCGCTCAGCAGTGAGTTGCTGGAAGAGGTGGGTGAGGTGTGGAAGCATTACCCTATGCCGTTTTGAGGCGAGGTTACTGAGTTCGGGTTAGGTATATGGCGCAGCGCCAAAGGAAAATAGCCCAAGAAGGTGAGAGTTTCTAACAGAGGTAACAGGGTCTTCAGATGCCGCTTCATACCTAAAGTTGTTCTAGATCCTAGCTCAAATTATACTGCTATTGGTTCTGAGCTGGGCTCCACCTATGCCATGGTGAGTCTTATCGTAAGCGTTCGCAATTAAATATTAGGAAAACTAGGATGTTGAAAAAAATAGCCAGTTTGTTGTTGGTCGCATTTACTATTAGTGCCTGTTCTAGTTATTTTGGCTCGGATGGTCGCCGGGGTGTATCGAGTAGCCTTGTGGACTATTTATACCCGGAAGGAAAGATCCCACCTAAGTACGAAGAAACGACCCCGCATTTGCGTTTACCCCTTACCGTCGGGCTAGCGTTTGTGCCAATGCAAAAGGGTAGATCAATGATGCTGCCTGAGGCTAAAAAGAATCAATTGCTCGAAGGCGTGAAGCAGAAGTTTTCGGGCTTGGATTACGTAAAAGAAATTGTAGTGGTACCTGAGACATACATGCGTTCTTCAAAGGGATTTGAAGGTGTAGGGCAAATAGCGCGTCTATATGGTTTGGATGTGATTGCTTTGGTTTCTTACGATCAGGTGGCTCATACCGCTGAGACCAAAAGCTCGCTGTTGTATTGGACGATCGTAGGGGCCTACTTCATTAAAGGTAATGAGAATCAGGCTACTACCTTTGTTGATACCGCAGTATTTGATGTGAGCTCTCGCAAGCTGTTGTTCCGTGCTCCTGGTGTCAGCGATGTAGAGCAGTCGTCTACCTTGCTAGAGGTAAGCCAAGTAAATCGTGAAGTTAGAAGTGAAGGCTTTGCTGTTGCGATGGATAATATGTCTCAAAACCTAGCGCTAGAGCTGAACAGCTTTGAAGACAGAATTAAGCAAGATAAAAGTGTTCAGGTTTCTCATCGGGAGGGTTATGGCGGTGGAGGTGCAATCCAGTGGCCGCTGCTGTTGATGTTTTTGGTGCTGGTGACGCGCAAAGTGATTAAGCGCAAAGAGTGAAACCAAGCGCTAGGCAGGTTCTGGTAATTACCGCTATTACTTGTGGTCTCGGTTTCCTGCAAAGCTATTTGTCGCTACTAGAATTTGAACGCGAAAAAATACTGACTGGCGAGTTCTGGCGACTTTGGACCGCTCATTGGGTGCACAGTGACAGGCGTCATTGGATGCTCAATGTAATGGCTGGTTTGGTACTATATGCCCTCCTGTTAGCCAACATTAGGACTGCCAAATTGGTGGTGTTATGTATTCTGTTGTCGGGATTATTGGGGGTGGCGCTGTTTGTATTTCACCCAAACCTTAATTGGTACAATGGTTTATCTGGTCTGCTACACGCTCTTGCGGCCTATTGCTTGGTTTGGCAGATCGGTCGAGGTGGGCACTTTTATGGCTGGGCCCTGTTGCTGCTCTGGTTGAAGGTGAGCGGTGAGAGTATTCAGGTTTATCTTGGCCACACAGTGATGATGGGTGAGTTAAGGGTTATCACAGAGGCCCATTTGATGGGCGCCTTGCTGGGTAGCTGTTTGGCCGCTATAGAATTGTTTACTTTGAAAACAAAAAGACCAGCCTAAGCTGGTCTTTTTGTTGCTGCTGGCCGGTAAGAGTCACACCCGAACTTCAACACCCTGTTCCGCCATAAACGCTTTGGCTTCTGGCACGGTGTATTCCCCAAAGTGAAAAATACTCGCGGCCAAAACGGCGTCCGCTTTGCCTTCGATCACGCCATCCACCAAGTGCTGCAGGTTACCCACACCGCCCGAGGCAATCACGGGGATAGTGACGGCCTCTGAGACTGCGCGGGTCAGCCCTAGGTCAAAGCCTTTCTTGGTGCCGTCTCCGTCCATGCTGGTGAGGAGGATTTCGCCGGCGCCATAGTCGGCCATTTTTACGGCCCACTCGACGGCGTTGATGCCGGTGGGTTTGCGACCGCCGTGGGTGAAAATCTCCCAGCGATCACTGCCATCTTCTGTGTCAACTTTTTTGGCATCGATGGCGACAACGATGCACTGGGCGCCGAAGCGCTCGGAGGCTTCACGCACGAACTCTGGGTTGGTGACGGCTGCCGAGTTGATACCGACCTTGTCGGCGCCGGCGTTGAGCATGGTGCGGATATCGTCCACGGTGCGAATTCCGCCACCGACGGTTAAAGGAATAAATACCTCGGCGGCGATTCTTTCCACGGTATGCACTGTGGTGTCACGACCTTCATGGGTCGCGGTAATGTCGAGAAAGGTAATCTCGTCGGCGCCCTGTTCGTTGTAGCGTTTGGCCACCTCGACGGGGTCGCCAGCGTCGCGGATATCAACAAAGTTAACGCCTTTGACCACGCGGCCATTTTCGACGTCTAAACAGGGAATAATGCGTTTTGCGAGTGCCATAAAACCAGTGCCAGCGATGTTGGAAAGGCCGCAATTGTAGCGTATTCGTCGGCTAAAGTTCAGCTGTAAACAGATGTAGCTTTAATTTGGTGGTTCTGTTTTCTTGTTATGTCATTGATTTTCCAAGCAAATGGCCGTTAATAATGGGGAGTATGGTTTAATTGTGTGACTGTCCGTTTATGCCGTGAGAACAGAAGCCCGCAACGCGAGGAAAGTAAACAATGACAGAAATCAGCAATGTAGAGCTGCGCGGTGACCCGCGCTTTAACGTTGATATCAGTGGCCAGGCGCAGGTGAGAGAAGCGGTTTATGACGTTCGTCTGACCAACCTTTCGCAATCCGGATTACAGCTCGAGTGCGATGACCGTTTGAGTGAGCAACTGAGTGCATCGCAACAACACCGTGGATCGGCGGCAACCTGTGCGCTGGAAGTGTCGTTTAGCGTCGGCATTGGCGGCTCGCGCCAGCAGCCGGTCAGTGTGCAATGTGAAGTGGTTTATAGGCGGCGTTTGGCGCCTGAGCGCTACGTCCTTGGCTGTGGGCTGGCAGGTGGTGAGCAGCGCGTCGAGTCGACGTTTGGGGAGTACCTCGAGAGCTTTCCTCGGCAACAGAACCTCTTTTAATAGTAAGCGCACAACCCGTGGGTTTTTAGGTTTTGCCGTTCCAGTTCAAGAAGTTTTGCAGCAGTTGCAGGCCGCTGGTGTGGCTCTTCTCTGGGTGGAACTGCACGGCGAACAGGTTATCGCGACTGAGGGCGACATCGAAGTCCAAGCCGTAATGGCAGCGGCCCATGACTTCCGCTTGCTGCGCCGCTTTGGCGTAAAAACTGTGTACAAAGTAGAAACGGCTGTTGTCTTCTATCTTGTGCCACAGCGGGTGTGCCTGGACCTGTTGCACTTGGTTCCAGCCCATGTGCGGGACTTTTAATACTTCGCCCGCTGCTGAGCCTTCTGTCTCTGTTAAGCCTTTACCGAAGAATTTTACTTCGCCATCGAACTGCTTGAGGCATTCAACGCCGTTATTCTCTTCGCTGTGGTTCATCAATGCCTGCATGCCCACGCAGATGCCCAGCACCGGTTTGCCCGAGGCAATTACGTTGGGGACCAGGGTATTGAAGTCCAAGCGATTGATCTCGGCCATGCAGTCGCGGATTGCGCCAACACCCGGGAAGATCACGCGGTCCGCGGCTTCGATCTCCGCCTTGTCGGCGGTGATGATGACATCGGTGTTGCCGCCAACGTGCTCAAGGGCGCTGGCCACCGAGTGAAGGTTGCCCATACCGTAATCGATCACCGCTACCCGGCTTTTACTCATAGTCATTCTCAAACATTAATTATGTGCAGGTAAAATATTAGGTGCCGTTTATAGCGTCACGAGCGAAGGCCAGGTAAGGCGGGCGGAAATGAAAACGCGCAGTTTATAAGTATAAATGAGCATTTTTCATTTTCGCCCAACGCAAGGTGGTCGAGCGCAGTAGCTATAAAAGGTTCCTAAAGGGTGCCTTTGGTGGAGGGCATCATGCCGGCCATACGCGGATCTTCTTCTAATGCCATGCGCAGGGCGCGGCCAAAGGCTTTAAAAACGGTCTCGATCTGGTGGTGCACATTGAAACCACGCAGGCAATCAATGTGCAGGGTCACCTGGGCGTGGTTTACAAAACCCTGGAAGAACTCCCAGAACAGTTCGGTATCAAAGTTACCGACACGTTTCTGGGTAAATGGTATGTCCATGATCAAACCTGGGCGGCCAGAGAAATCGATCACCACACGGGAGAGCGCTTCATCGAGAGGCACATAGGCGTGGCCGTAGCGACGGATGCCTTTCTTGTCACCAACGGCTTGAGCAATCGCCTGCCCAACGGTAATGCCGATGTCTTCGACGGAGTGGTGGTCATCGATGTCGATATCGCCTTTACAGAGGATATCCATGTCGATCATGCCGTGACGCGCGATCTGATCCATCATGTGCTCAAGGAAAGGCACGCCGGTATCAAAGGTTCCCTTGCCCGTGCCGTCGAGGTTTACCTCAGCGGTGATTTGGGTTTCGAGTGTGTCGCGGCTAACTTTTGCGATGCGTTCCGCCATGTGGGTCTCCGAATATGATCGAGCCAGTTTAATTGGCCAAGGCTTTACTTAGCCCAACATTATATCGGCTTGCGGCATCATTGAGCCAGTTTTGCAGGGGTGTGAAAGGCACTAATTAATACTCTGATTGAAAAACAAGCAATTATACATATTGTTGATTTGTAAATTATTGCTTACGCAGTTATAGCCTAGTCAATTGGTTGGCTTGATCGATACGCCACATATGATTGTTAAGGGCTGGCAATTATTTAGATGATAACCGTTTTCACTTAAGGGCGTTCTGTTATATCATAACAAAATGAACCTGCACCGCTCACACTATTATCCGTGGATTAACCGCGCTCTTGCCGACGCTCGCCGTCTGGTGATAGTGCTGGCCGCGTGTATGTTGCTAGCGCAGACGGTTGAGGCGAGTCACGATCACCGCCTTAATGCCGAGCTAGAGTCATGCCCGATCTGTTTGCAGTGGGGCAGTGGCGATGTTGATCTCACCCCGAGCGTGTTTATTGGGCAAGCGCCTAACCCCTCGAGCTTCTCCGCGCCGAGTTATCAGTCGGTAACGCCTCGTTTTACTTTTGCGCCGCAACAGTTGCGCGCCCCTCCTGTTTATGTCGTTTAGCTCACGTATAGCCTGAGCCGAATAGGCTTAGATAATGTTGATCACCGGCGGAGGCTGGCGGTTGGCTGACTGATATTAATCGTCAAGCGCTATGGTTAAACCATGGTTTGGCGGCGTGTTATTGAGTAAACCCATGAACAAATTTATCTTTAAACGTCACAACACCCTTTTAAATCCGGGCAAAGCTGAGCCTCTTACAAAGCGTATACTGCCGGTTCAAAGCCTTGTTTCCAGTGCGGTTCTTTTATCGTTCTGCGCTCAGGTGCAGGCTCAAGATGTGGCTGCACACCATGAGCATAAAGAGCACCACGCGGGTATTGAAGAAGTCATCATTGAAGCCACGCCTCTTGGCAAAAGCCTCAGCGGCAATGCCGGGGCGGTCAGTGTGTTAATCGGAGAGGCCTTGCGCAAGCAGGCCGCTGCAACCTTAGGTGAGACTCTGGCAACACAAGTCGGTGTGGCGAATGCCTCCTTTGGTGCGGGAGTTGGCCAGCCGATTATTCGCGGGCAGAGCGCCGGGCGGGTGAAGGTGATGCAGGACAACCTCGGGGTGATGGACGCTTCCAGCACCAGCGCCGACCACGCCAATGCCACCGAAGCCTTGTTGGCCGACCAGGTTGAAGTCTTGCGCGGGCCTGCCAGCCTGCGTTTTGGCAGCGGCGCCATTGGCGGTGTGGTGAATGTGGTTGATGGTCGAATTCCGCGAGGTCCTGTGACGGAAATCACGGGTGCGGCAGAAACCCGCTACAGCACGGCTAATAATGAATCGGCCTCGGTGATGCGCCTCGACGGCGGAGAGGACTTAGCGGCGGGCAATAACCTGTCATGGCACATCGACGGCCTTTATCGCTCCAGCAACAACGTGGATATTCCCGGCTTTGCCAATCCGCACGATGTAGAGGAGACCACAGACGGCTACATCGACAACACCTCGACCCGCTCCAAAGCCAGCAATGTCGGTGCGACTTGGTTTGGCGAGGACGCCTCATTGGGCTTGAGTGTGGGGCGTATCGAAAGCCGTTACGGTATTCCGGCGGGCGCTCATGTGCACGACGAGCACGACGAGCACGACGAGCACGACGAGCACGACGAGCACGAGGACGAATCTGTGCGCATTGACATGAAACAGACACGTTACGACCTCAAGGGCTCGCTTGATACGCCTTTCGATAGCGTCGAGGAGTTGAGCCTGCGCTTGGCTTACAACGACTACGAGCACACGGAATTTGAAGGCGCTGAAACCGGCACTGTGTTCGAGAGCACGTCCTGGGAAGGCCGCCTAGAGGCGGAGCTGTCTGAGTGGCATGGCTGGCATGGATTATTGGGTGTTCAATGGGCTGATACGGATTTCTCTGCCATTGGCGATGAAGCGTTTGTGCCGGCATCGAACACCCGCAGCCAGGGCGTGTTTTTAATCTCTGAAAAGCACCTTGCTGACTCGCGGTTTAATACCGTGGTTGAGTGGGGCGTACGCACTGAGCAGCAAAGCATTGATGCGGCCGGTTTCGATGGTGTTGATCACCAAGCTTACAGCCTCTCTCTGGGAGCCCACTGGGATATGACCGAGCGTCAGCACCTGCAGTTGAGTCTCAGCCATGCAGAGCGCGCCCCGGCCGCCGAAGAGCTTTTCTCTGATGGCGCGCATGTGGCGACAGGAACCTTGGATAAAGGTGATCCATCGTTGAGTGAGGAAACCAGCTGGAACCTGGATGTGGGTTATCTGGTGCAGCTAAACGATGCGTCGCAGATCAAACTGAACTTGTTCTATAACCAGTTCGACGATTACATCTACAAGCGTGACACGGGCCTGGAAGACCCAATTGAAGAACTGGAAGTTTTTCAATACCAGCAAGCAGACGCGTCGTTTAAGGGCGTTGAGCTGGAGTGGTTACAAACTTTGAGCGAGCAGTTCAGTGTGCGCGTGTTTGGCGATTATGTGCGCGCTCAGCTTGATGAGGCAGCGGCGCCTGGCGAAAGCCGCGACTTGCCACGCATTACGCCGACGCGGGTGGGTGTGCAGCTCAATGCGGACTTTTCTGAGTGGCAGGGCTGGCTGCGGGTGACAGAGGTGGCCGAACAGGATCACGCCGGCGAACATGAGGAAAGTACTGAGGGCTACACCCGTGTCGGCGCAGAGCTTAGCCGCACGTTTTCCGGCGCAGGTGATCGCTCTACACTGGTGTTTGTGAAAGCGACAAACTTGTTGAATGAAGACATCCGCAACGCGAGCTCTTACCTGCGGCAGGTCGCTCCAGAAGCGGGGCGTGGGCTCACCGCTGGAGTACGTTTCAACTTCTAGAGCATTGCTTCGCTAACCCGTCGCCGTTTGACTTGCATCAATAGTTGTTTACGGGGGTTTGGTTATTCTAACGTCATGTTAAATAACGAGGTGGGCCATAAGCCCACCACATACTGACGCGAAGAGGCGAACGATGATGAACGAAGCGGTGATAATTGGCGGTTATGCGCTAATAGGCTCGATGACATTCGTGGTACTGCTGGGTTTGATTGCCGCGGTGACACTTAATTATTGCGAAAGCAAAGCGGTTCGTGACGAATCTCATTGAACCTTAAAGCGGGACAGCTTAGCTGCGGCGCTTAGAACAGCTCCGTGTCATCTCCGTGGTGAAGGCTATCGCTCTGCTGTTCCAGCGTTTTATCGAAGGTTCTCAGTAGGAGGCGCAGGTGGGTTGTGTACTGTGACAAATCGCTGTCATTGGTAAGGGCCTGCAGCGCCTTGTCAGCGGAGCTGCTGACATCTAAACACAGGCTTTGATTGCTGCTGGCCAGTTGTTGGGAGGAGCCCTCAAGTAATTGCAGTTCTTGTGCCAGCATATGACCCTCGTCGCGAAGTTCATTAATACTGCTGCCAATGGTGCTCAGTTCGCTGCTGACTTGCGCGCTGATGGCGATGCTGCTCGAAACAGAAGCAGCGCTGTTGTCGACTTGCGTGACACAGTCGCCACAACTTTTCTGAATGGATTCTACCTGCTGGCGAATGGTGCTCGTGGACTCAGCTGTGCGCTGGGCCAGTGAGCGGACCTCGTCGGCGACCACCGCAAAACCTCGGCCGCTTTCTCCTGCGCGGGCTGCTTCTATTGCCGCATTCAATGCCAGTAAGTTTGTTTGTTCGGCAATGGAGGCGATCACCTCTGCTACCGAATTGATTTCATCCACCTGCCCTGCCAATTGGCGCATGCTTTGTGCGGCGGCACACGACTGGGTTTGTAGTTGTGTCATCCCATGGTCTAGCTGGTTTACGTGGTCTTGGCTGGTCTGTGTTAACTCACTGGCCTGCGTCATATTGTCGGAGAGGCGGTGGGAGCGCACGCCGAGTGAGTGCAGTGTTGTCGATGAGGCCTCCAAGTGTTTAGCAGCTTCTTTTGATGCATCCAATTGTTGCTGGATGATCGCAAATATTTCTTGCTTGAGCGCGAGACCGGTATCACTTAGCTCGCCAAGGCGATCGGCGGTGGCCCCCACGCCTTGTAACATCTCCTGCAAACGCTCGATATAAATATTGATGGCGTTGGCGAGCTGTTTCACCTCAAGGCTTGCTGTTTTGGGCGGGTGCAGCCGTGTACTGAGGTCACTGCTGTGTTCGCTTAAGGTGCTTATGGCGTAGCGACTGTCTTTGACAAGATTGGCCAGTATGCGCCAATCGAACAAACGGCTTAGCAGCATATAAACAATGATAAAGATCATGACGAGGCCGCTGCTCACCAAGTAGCGGCGCAACTCGTTGAGCGCATGGCGAATGCCTTTAGCTTGCAGGGTTTTAAGTGCGCGAACGATACTTTGTTGGCTGACACCAATATCTGTGACCTGTTGTTCCAATTGCAGCTGCGCGTCGCTGATCATCAGACTTACGCCAACTAGGCTCTGATGGCGTTGGCGATAGACGCTGAGTTGCAGCTGTGCGTCGGCCAGTTCGAGTTGGCTGGCGTCGGCCAGTTGCAGTTCTTTGTGCAGTTGATCGGCGAAAAAATTGAAGCGCTGTATGTACTCATCATCACCGCGAAGTTGAAAATCTTTTTCCCAGCGGCGCATATTGAGCAGCAGAGTGTAGAGGTGCTGCTGGTCAATGATGTGGGTTTCTAGGGCGAGGGCCGCCTGACGGCTTTCATAATAAAGCCCTTCGTGGGCACTCTTGCCGTAGGTGTGGTACATCACATCAATTTTGTTTAGCAGCTCATGGTACTGATCAAGTTGACTGGTAAGCCTGTGGAGCTCTTGCAGCAGGGTGGGGCTGAGTAATTCATGATTGTCGTGTTGTGACAGGTCGTAGCTGAGCTTTTTCTTGGCCTGCTCAAAAGCCCTGCGATTCTCTTCGCTGCGCGATAGGTTGTAACGATTTTCTAGACTGCGCAATTGCAGCAGTGCCATGTCGACCTGTTCTAACTCATTGGTGAGCGTATGCAGTTGTTTGAGGTCTTCGGTGTAGGATTGTAGATGCAGATAACCAACGCAGAGGAGCGTGGTCACCATGCCTAGGCTGATCAGAGCGATGGCAATGGATTGATAGCGTTGTCGAGCAATCGATGAGCGTAAAAGCATTAAGTAACCTCCCTGATGGCATAAGACTAGCAGGGCGGTAGCCACTTAATAATGTTTCTTTACTGCACTTTTCAGGGCCTAACGATATTGGCGTTAGGCCCTCGTGAGGCGTTAGGCCCTCGTGAGGCGTTCGAGAAATTGAGCTGTGTTCGCTATAAACCCATTGCCTGCTTGATCACTTCGCTCTTAAGGTTGCTGAGATTATTGAGCTGGCGCATACCTTCGTTACGGGCCCAGCGCAGGGTAATGTTGTTGGCCCCGAATAAGCGTTTAAAGCCTTCCATGAGGCCCATTACCGCTAGGTTGTGAGTTTTACGGCTGCGCTGATAGCGACGCAGTATGCTCTGCTCAGTGAGCGGTAAATCGCGTTCGCAAGCGCGGAAAATCTCATCGCGCAGGGCGCAGACATCTAGTAAACCGAGGTTGACCCCTTGCCCCGCGAGCGGGTGTACGGTGTGTGCGGCGTCGCCTATTAGGACGACACCCGGCTTAATGTAATCAATCGCGTGCCGCTGGCGCAGGGGAAAGCTGTAGCGCTGGGCAACGCTTTCAATTTCCCCCAGTTTGTATTCAAAGGCTTGGCCTAGACGCACGGCAAATTCGGCGTCATCAAGTGCCATGAGTTCGGCCGCCAGTTCCGGTTTGCAGGACCATACAATTGAGCTGTTGTGGGCGCCGGAATTGTAATCTTGCCACTCGTCTTCAAGCGGTAAAAAGGCCAGCGGTCCAGAGCCCATGAAACGCTGCCAGGCGGTATGCTGGTGTGGCTTTTCAGTTTTGACCGTAGTAACAATGGCCTGGTGGTCGTAGTCCCACTCCCGCGTACGAAAATCGGCAAGCTGGCGCAACTTTGAGTGTGCACCATCAGCGGCAATCACCAAACTGGCGTGTACTTGGCGGCCGTCCTCTAGCTGCAAAACTGGACTGCCGTTTTTTGCGTCACGCTCCAACGACTCTAGGCACGCTGGCTGCAGCAAATCCACCTGCTGCAGGTGGGCAAGTTTTTGCAGCAGAGTGCTGGTGATCAGGCTGTTCTCGACAATATGCCCCAGTTCACTGCGCTGCACATCGCGGCAGTCAAAATGGATGTTGCCTGTGCCGTCGGCATCCCAGACGTGCATGTCGGTATAGGGGCAGGCGCGCTGCAGGGATATTGTGTCCCAGACACGAATACTGTCGAGCAGCTTTTTGGACGCGTGGGTAAGGGCTACAACACGTGGGTCGAACTGGCCTTCGGGAGGCAGTCTGGGTGGTCCGCCCGCTTCAATCACGGCGATGCGGATATTCTTACTGCGCGAGTCACTGGCAAGCGCGCAGGCCATGGCGCTGCCGACCATACCGGCGCCAATGATAACCAAATCATAGTGCAGGCTAGCGGGTGTTTGGGCTTCGGAGCGGGTGTTGGGGTCTGTCATAGGCTGGCCTGTCTGCTGTCCTGTCTGGTTGCACGCACGTTGTTTAAAGTCTTACGCCGCGGCCGCTGCGCCCCATCGTCTGGTGGGCTAAAAACTGTTTGGCCGGTGGCACCAGCTCGAGCCCTAAAAAGCCCAGGGCGCGCACGGCGGCCGCTGGTAACGAGTCGCTGGAGAAGAGCTTGGTGAGCAGGTGGCTAAAGCCAATGGTGGTCTGCTGATCTTTTTGCTGCAGTCGCAGGTAGCTTTGCAGCAGTGTCAGGGAGCCTAGGGGTTGATCGCCAGCCTGCTTTAGCTGCGCGCAAAGAGTGGCGCAGTCGCGCACCGCAAGATTAAAACCCTGGCCGGCTACCGGATGGAGAAAATGCGCCGCATTGCCCATCACCGCAATGGAGGAACGCACCTGCTCACGGGCTACGATGAGCTGCAGTGGGTAGCTATCACGGCGGCCGACCTGGGTGAAGTTGCCGAGTCTGTGGCCAAAGCGTTTTTGCAGTTGTTGGAGGAAATCCGCATCGCTCATAGCCAGCAATACGTCGGCGTTTTGGCTTGGTTGGGTCCAAACCAGAGCGCTCTCCTGCGCGCGATCGCCACCGCCCAGCGGCAGCAAGGCCATGGGCCCTTCGTCGGTGAAGCGCTCGTAGGCAACCCCCGCGTGGGGTTGATCAAAGCGCACGTTGGCAATGATGGCCGTCTGCTGATAGTCCTCGCGCTGTACATCTATGCCAAGGCGCTCGCGCAGGGGGGATTGGGCGCCGTCCGCAATAATGGCCAGCTGTGTGTGCAGTGAGTGCGTCTGATCGTTCAGCTCAAGTGTCAGTTCTGCGCCAGTGGCGAGCGGCTTGAGTTGGCTGACTTTGGCTGGCGAGAGTAACCGCACGTTCTGTTGTTGGCGCAGATGCGCCAGCAGTACGCGGCCGATCCAAGCGTTGGCTACTACATAGCCAACGGCATCGAGATCGACTTCGGACGCGGCGATAAGGCTGCCGCCAAAATGCCCTTTGTCAGAGACATGTACCTGCCGTATTGGGGTGGCGTGCTCGCGCAGTTGCTCCCATACGCCGATACGCTGCAACAGTTCGACGCTGCCAGCGGCAATGGCGGTGGAGCGGTCGTCAAAGCTTGGCTGGAAAAACGATTGTTTGTTCGCGGGTAGGGCAAACGCCTCTACGAGCAAAATCTCACGTCCACCCAGACTTTTTGCCAGCAGGGCGGCCAGTGCAGCGCCAACCATGCCGCCGCCAATGATGCAGATGTCTGTACTCGGGGGCAGGGCAGTGGCCTGTGCGGCTGACTCTGTCATGGTTGCTAGTCTTGCTCGGCCATCAGCGCTTCAATGGCGGCAACTGACTTCGGGACGTCTTTGCTGAGGATGTCACAGCCATCTTTGGTGATGACGATGTCGTCTTCAATGCGAATACCAATGCCGCGCCATTTACTCTCTACTTGGATGTTGTCTGGGGCTACATAGATGCCCGGTTCAACGGTCATGCACATGCCCGCTTCGAGTACGCGCCACTCACCGCCGACCTTGTAGTCGCCAACATCGTGGACATCTATACCGAGCCAGTGGCCGATGCGGTGCATGTAAAATTCTTTGTAGTCTTCACCTTCGATCAAGGCATCCAGGTCGCCCTGCAACAGTCCCAATTCAATGAGACCGGCGGTAATGGTGCGCACCGAGGCTTCGTGTGGCTCGTTCCAGTGGTTGCCGGGTTTGATGACATCAATCGCCGCCTGTTGGGCGTCGAGCGTCAGCTGGTAGAGCGCTTTTTGTTCTTTGCTAAAACGGCCACTCACGGGGAAGGTTCGGGTGATGTCGGCGGCGTAATATTCGAGTTCACAGCCAGCGTCGATAAGGACCAAATCCCCGTTTTTTAGTACGTCTTGGTTTTCGACATAATGGAGAATACAGGCGTTATCGCCACCACCGACAATTGAATTATAGGCGGGATTACGTGCCCCGCTGTGGGCGAACTCGTGCAGGATGTCGGCTTCCAGCTGGTATTCGAAAACACCTTCTTGGCAGGCTCGCATGGCTCGAACATGGGCTCGCGCGGAGATCTCACCGGCTTCACGCATGACGGCTACTTCGGCTTCACTCTTGTACAGCCGCATGTCATGCAGGTAGTGGTCGAGGTCGAGGAATTCACCCGGTGGGCTAGCGCCTGAACGCACTTTGGCACGGATGCTGTTCACCCAGCCCATAACATCATGGTCAAATTCAGCGTCTTTGCCCATGGCGTAGTAAACACGCTCACGGCCTTCAATGAGACCGGGTAGAATTTCGTCGATGTCGTCGATCGGGAAGGCGTCGTTGGCACCAAGGTTCTTGCATACACCCTCAGGGCCTTGACGGTAACCATCCCAGATTTCGCGTTCACGGTCTTTTTCTCGACAGAACATCACATATTCGCCGTGTTCACGGCCGGGAATCAGTACCAGAACCGCTTCAGGCTCAACAAACCCAGATAGGTAGTAGAAATCACTGTCCTGACGATAGAGGTACTCAGTATCGCGTGAGCGCACTCGCTCGGGTGCCGCAGGCACTATGGCGATACTGTTGGGCTCCATCTGCGCCATCAATTGCTTGCGGCGGCGGGCGAATTCTTTGGTGCTGATTCTCATACGTTGACCTGTCCGTGGGTTGCGTCAGTTATCGAGCAGGAGCGCCGAATAACTGAACCTGCGATCAGTGCAGGATGGCGTGGGGTTGACTACTTTGAGCGTCGTTAACCTCTGCTTGGCCAGCCGCTACTGCCTCGCGCTCAGCAGAGGTCCAGCCGTGGTCGGTGAACAATGTCAGGGCGGCGAGACGGACATACTCGATGATTTCTACAGCGTCGTTTTCGGCGCCTTCGCTGTCTTGATCTTCATCGTCGCTGCCGTCGCCAATACTGACAATAGCGGCGATGTCGCGCAGCGCATCGGAGCAGTCTTCAGAAAATTTCGTGGCGCCTGCCACACCTGAGCTGCCAAAACCCGTGAGGAAACCATGACACCACTGGCCGAGTGCTTGGGTTCGGTCTTGCAGCTCAGCTTCATCGCGCGGCAGCAAAAGTTGTACGCTGTAATCACTGTCTTGCAGCTGTGCGAGTGCCACGTGGTATAGGCGCCCGATGGCAGTTTGTGCGGCCCCTTCGTGATCGTCTTTGAGCGTGCCGTCGTCTTCGGTGATGAGGTCGAGGAAACTAAGCGCTTCGAGTAGCCACTCATCGGCGCTTAAACGCTCGCCGCCACAAAATTTGCCACACAGCATGCCGTGCAATTCGGCCGGGCTATTGAGGGCGCCTAGCGGCACCAGCAGGTGGTTGAGGTCTTCAAAGGAAATCAGGGCTTCAGTATTACTCATAACTCAAATCTATCAGGCTGGGAACAGCTATCATCTTACCACGATGACAGCGGCGAGGTGTGTTTGAAAATAGCCTGCGGAGAGGCGTTATTTTGCTTGCAGGGGCACACTTTTAATAAATGTTGGGGTCTATTCTAGAATCTACTTTAAGAATGATTGACCCCATATAAATGGCACCATATAGTAGCGGCTGCTAACTTATATAGGTCCGAAATGGGCCGCAGGAACCTGAACGGCATGAACGACGATTTTTTACAGACATTAGAAGCTAAGCTTGAGCAGCTGATAGAGCAGTGCGAGCGGCTGGGTGAAGAGAATCGTCAGCTTAAGGAAAAGCAGGCCGGCTGGCAGCAAGAGCGCGGCCGTTTAATTGAGAAGAACGAGCTGGCGCGCACGCGCGTTGAAGCCATGATCTCACGACTAAAAAGCTTGGAAGCGGAGGCCGGTTAAAGGTTAAATGGCCTTTAGGGAACGCACATGAATAGCGATACGGTATTTGTCAAAATTCTGGATAAGGAATATCAGGTAGCTTGCCCCCCCGAGGAGCGAGATGCATTGTTGCAGGCGGCGAATAACCTCGATGATCGCATGCGCGCTATTCGTGGTGGCGGCACGGTTATTGGCCTTGAGCGTATCGCCGTAATGGCCGCGCTCAACCTCAGCCATGAGTTGTTGCAGGCGCAACCAGAACCCCAAGGCTGTGATGAAGAGCTCCTGCGTCGTCTTTCTGACCGCGTAGATCAAGCACTCGATAATCTCTCCTAGTTTCACGGTAATCCCTTTTTCTGCATTATCTCCCTACCGGTTAATACCTCGTAGCCGTTATTCACGGGTAAGCACCTTTTTTGTCGTTCGGCCAGATATTTAATTACCCGTTGTTGGGCTGTTTTTTACTTTGTCTAGCTGTGAGAAATGTTTCCCAGTGGGCTATAATCATCTGACCCTGAGGTGTTAGCCAGTCGACGAGTCCTCGAGCCGATAATGTATACCCCGGAGGTTTGTTGCGATATTGGCGCGCATGTCCGCTCGACGGAAAGCCCGATATATCACAGAGACCCCCACCTTGAACCTTCCGGTTCAAGGCCAAGTTGGCAGCGGCACCCTGGGGCTTTTTACTTCTTTATTTGACCGTTCAGGTCGTGCTTCCCTGTAATCCCCCAGCCTACCGCTTCTGTGCATAGTCTCGTCATTCGGCGCGCGGCGCTTTCGTTCCTCCGTGACTTCTTTCATACTCCCTGAAGATATTTCGCCTTCACGCATTTGGGGTGCATGAGTATTTCTCCGTTATCAGAACCTCCGTTAGATCATCGCTCCGCGCTATTGGTAAGTTCATCGCTGGCCAAGCGTAAACAGCTGCGCCGTGACCTGCGGCAGCGCCGTCGTGCACTTACGCCTGCACAGCAACGAACTGCGGCTGCGGGGCTGTGTCGCTGGCTTAAACACCAGCCACTGTTTATTCGCAGCCGTCACATTGCATTTTATCTGCCCAATGATGGAGAGATAGATCCACGGCCATTGCTGGAAGCCGCACTTGCCTGCGGCAAACGTTGCTATTTACCTGTGTTGAAACCAGGCGCGGAAAACCGCCTGTGGTTTGTGCGTTTCGATAAAGACACCCCGCTGCATAATAATCGTTTTGGTATTCCAGAGCCGCGCGCGGACTATCGCCGTGTATTAGCCGCTGAGCAGTTGGATCTGGTGTTGATGCCGCTGGTAGGCTTTGATACGGGAGGTGGCCGCATGGGGATGGGCGGAGGGTTTTACGATCGTACCTTTGAATTCAAACATCACTTGAAGCAAAAAACTTACCTGCTCGGGTTGGCGCACAGTTGCCAACAGGTAGAGAAATTAGAGGTGGCGACTTGGGATATCCCCTTGAGTGCTATCGCGACTGAGAGGGGGGTTCAGCGAGGTTGCCAGGACGTTTTGCCACGTGATTTTATCGGCTCAGCGTTAACAAACAATAAGGTTGCGGAATGAATTATTCTGAATTGTTAACTTATCTACGTGGTAAACCAGCGGCGACGGAGAGCTTTCCTTTTTACCCCGATGTGCCAGTGTTTAAGGTGAAAGATAAGGTGTTTGCCATTGCCTCGGAAAAAGATGGGCGCGGGCAGGTTAATTTAAAATGTAACCCCGAGTGGTCAGAAGCGCTGCGCATGTGTTTTGAATCAGTAAAGCCGGGCTACCATATGAATAAGCGGCATTGGAATACGGTGTTTCTCGACGGTGATGTACCTGATTTTGAAATTGAGAGACTGATTGGCCACTCGTTTTCTCTGGTGGTTAAAGGTTTGAAAAAGTCACAGCGCAGTGATCTTGAACTTAACTTCGAAGCGAGTCTTTTGTATGGGCAAGTACACAGTGATTCGTGAACGCGGTTTTACGCTCATAGAAATGCTGGTGGTGTTGGCGGTGATTGCAATTTTGTCGATGCTTGCGTTGCCGAGCAGCAACGGTCGGGCGGTGCAGTTAATGATCGTGGAAACACTGGGACTTATGGGGCCTTTTCAGAAAAAAATAGCAGAGAATTATTCATTGACGGGTAGCTTTCCCGTGAATAACGAGAATGCAAAAATACCTGTTGCTGAAAATATTTTGGGTAATTACTTGGTCGCTGCGGAAGTTGAAAGTGGCGCTATTCATTTACGTTTGGGACAAAAAATGCCGCCTGCACTGCATGGCCAGTTACTGAGTTTACGACCGGTCTATGTTGTCAATTCCCCTGCTAGCCCTGTTTCATGGGTCTGCGGTTTTGACTCTGTTCCTGTAGGTATGCTCGCGGCGGGTGTCAATCGCACGACTGTTGAATTACAGAATCTACCCTTGCGCTGTCGTTAAACTTTTAATGGATACGCTGATTATTGCGGGCGGCTTGGCGCAATTGATTGTCCACTTGGCGTAAATCACTGCGGAAGTCTTTACTGCAAGCTGTCCACTCAGAACGCAAGCGGGTGACCACCTTGTTACTCGGATCTAATAAGGGTTCTTCGCCACAGTGAACCTGTATCGCCTGCTCAAGGTTTTTGTAAATTCTTTGTAGGCGGGCTACCTCCTTACTGTTGTCGGCTGTGTAGTTTTCAACTTCATTGCGTTTGCTGTCGCCCCAGTTGATGGCGCAGCGCAATTCCTTAATGGTCTGAATGTTTTGATCTTTGCGTTTTTGATATTCGAGATTGCGCTGAGCTTTTTGATAATCATTGTGATAGCTGTTTTGGCCATTCTTAAACTGTGCGTAATTATTCCTCTCTATTTTCTCTTCGAGTGCTCCTAGTTGTTTCGCCCAGCGTTTTTGCTTGTGAATCAGGTCTTGTAAAAATCGCGCCTGCTGTGACTGGCTTACCGGCGGGTTAGGTAGGCGAGTTTCTCCGCAGTAGAGGCTGTTGCCAATTTGGCTAACCGCAGCCTGAACGGTACCGCTGAGTTTTATGTCTTCGATAACCGCGTGTTCACTTTTATCAGTCGGCGGGTATTGGGAAAAGGTGACTTGCCCATCGGCGTCGATAATTTTATATAGCTTACTCGCTTGGCTGGGACTGGCAATAATCAGCAGTAGCGTGGTAAGTATCCAGATTTTACGCATTTATGGGTTCCTGATGATCGCTGGACTGTGTTTACTTTTCTTGGGGAGTTTCACTCAATACTAATGTGGCGATAACGGGTAGATGATCCGAAACATCG
>Ga0209826_1000116_pt1 | contig 52756 bp, 42 predicted proteins | sample GOMGulsemesocosm_5_FD_184637 | JGI IMG/M metagenome (GOLD analysis project Ga0209826, IMG submission 184637) | Methane-oxidizing microbial communities from mesocosms in the Gulf of Mexico - GOM15C Gulf of Mexico (SPAdes) (version 2) | ecosystem: Environmental > Aquatic > Marine > Cold seeps...
ATGCGTTGATGGGATGCATGGCGGCGGGGCTGGTGTCTGTGCCCATTAATCTTTCGGTGAATGATGATGCGCTGGTCAATATGTTGACCGATGCGCAGGTTTCGGCGTTGTTCATCAGTGCCGATCAGCACGCGCGCATTCAAGCTGTGGTAGATCGTCTGCCAGACAGTATTAAGCTTTGGGTCTCAGATCTCTACAGTGATGAGCACTGGGTTTCGCTGCCTGAGTTGATTGAAGGGCAACCTGAATCGCTGCCAGCGATTCAGGTTGCACCTTCCTCAGCGCTCAACATTATCTACAGTTCCGGTACCACTGGTATGCCCAAAGGCATAGTCCACACTCAGCAGGGGCGCAGAGATTGGGCCTATGACCTGAGTCTGGCGCTGCGTTACAACGACCAGGCCAAGACGTTGATTACCATCGGCTTGTATTCCAATATTTCCTGGGTCGCCATGCTTTCAACGCTGCTCGTCGGTGGCACTCTACTGCTGCATAAGCGCTTTGACGCCGAGGCATTTTTAGAGTCGATTGAGAGGGATGCGGTGACACACACGGCCATGGTGCCGATCCAGTACCAGCGAGTGCTGGAGGTCATGCGATCGAATAAAAATCGTCGTTATGACACTTCCTCCATGCAGTCAATGATGAGTTGTGGCTCGCCGCTGCAGGCGGAGCTGAAGGCCGAAATTTTTCAGCGATTCTCCTGCGGCATTATTGAACTCTACGGTTTGACGGAAGGCATTATCACCACGTTGAGCCCGGAGGAGGCCGAGGGTCGCTGGAGTTCTGTTGGTCGCCCGTTGATGGGGACTGATATCGCCATCATCAATGAGCAGGGCCAATTGGTGGCAGCTGGCCAAAGTGGGGAGATCGTCTCGCGTGGCCGCATTACCATGTCCGGTTATTTCAATCGGGAGCAAGCCAGCCGGGAGGCGCAGTATGTCGATGAGCAGGGGCGCAGCTGGTTGCGTTCTGGCGATATTGGCCAGCTCGACCCAGAGGGTTTTCTCTACATCGTAGACCGTAAGAAGGACATGATCCTGTCCGGTGGGCAGAACGTTTATCCCCAGGACATTGAGGCGATTATGTCGGCACACTCGGAGATAAATGACGTTGCGGTGATTGCCGCCAAGAGCAGTCGTTGGGGGGAAACTCCGATTGCACTCGTCGTTAAGGAGGAACCCTGTGAATCAGCAGAGGGTGATATTCGCACTTGGGCTAATCAACAACTGGGTAAACAACAGCGCTTGGCCGATGTCATATTTCTCAAAGGTTTGCCGCGCAATCCCAATGGCAAGGTATTGAAACGCGAATTGCGTCAGCAATATGGAGCTAAACGCTATGAGTAACTATCGAGAGGTAAGCTATACGTCTGTTGATGGTCTGGAGCTCTATGCCAGGGACTACTCACACCCACAGCCCAAAGCGACTATTTTGTGCATGCCGGGGCTGACCCGAAACTCGGCGGATTTTGATTTTATCTGTGAACGACTCAACAAACATTATCGGCTGATTGCCGTCGATCAGCGCGGGCGGGGGCGATCGGAGTACGACCCGAATCCTGAAAATTATCTACCCGCTACCTACGTTGGCGATATGTTAAGCCTTCTGGATAGCTTGGAAATATCCGAGGTCTTGTTGTTCGGCACCTCCCTGGGAGGCTTGATGGCAATGGTGATGGTGCCACTACAGCCAGAGCGTTTTAGTGGTTATATCCTCAACGACATAGGCCCAGAGGTAGACCCAGCGGGGTTAGACCGCATCAGGGCCTATGTTGGTGTTCCCGCCACGGCGACTTCCTGGGAAGACGCGGTTGTTAAGTCCAAAGCCGTTCATGCAGATGAGCTGTTGGAGTTAAGCGAGGCGGGCTGGTTGAGCTTTTGTCAGGCGATCTATCGCCAGAGGGTCGACGGGCAGCTGGAATTAGCTTATGACCCGGCAATTGCCGAGCCGATGGAGCAACCACAAGAAGAGCCTGCTAAACCGGATATGTGGGGGCATTTTATGGGTGTAAAGGAGAAGCCGGTACTGGTGTTACGCGGCAGTAGCTCCGATATATTGTCTGCAGAGTGTTTAGAAAAAATGCGCACAATAAAACCTGAACTGGCGTTCTGCTCAGTAGCCAACAGGGGGCACGCACCGCTGTTGGATGAACCTGATGCCGTTGAAGCCATTGAGGGTTTTCTTGCTGAAAACTTTGGCTAGTGGAGCAGCTCGGTTGCGCAACACCCTAACCTCTCGCTAGTCTCCTCCCGCGCTGACCAAAGGTCCTCTTGCAAATTTACGGGAGTAGCTTCGGCTCTTCCGCTTGGCTTAGAGCTACTTGATTGCATCGCCCGGTCTCATTGACCCAGGGCGTTGATCGGGCAGTTTTTTTGTTGCACACCTTTGCCTTCTAAGGCCATTTCTCTGTTTCAGGGTTCACGCTTTTAGACCTCTTCCTCCCTGTGTGTTCGCCAGTGCCATGTTATTAACGTGCTCTACTGATTTATGCCGTTCAGCTTTAGCCTGCAGGGTAGAGGGGCGGAAGGTCTTCTTTTTTAGGCTGGCTTTTATACTTGTTCAGTGTCTCTAGTAATTTCAAAAGTTCTTGGAACTCACTGCTACTCAAAGGTTGCGTCTGCTCGCGGCTGTATAGGCTGGCATCAAAGCGCTGCAGCAGAAGGCTTAATGAGGCTTGTGATGCAACAGGCGCCTGTGCCGCTATGGCTTGCAGCGAGTGCGCGTTAAATTGTGCTTTCCCCCAGTTAAGGAGTGCCAAACGTAGCTCTCTGACGTGGTTAGCCGCGAGTGTGTTAGTTGACGCAGCGCGCTTTAGTTGCTGTTTAAGTGCTTTGAAATCAGCAGCATTATCGCCGTTGACGCCAAGTGAATATTGGCCCGCAGCTTGCTCGGTGTTTACTCCGGAGCGTTGCAGTTGACGCTGAGCTCGCCACCATAACAGGGCAAATATTAGGCTGCCTAATAAACCGGCCGCACTGGCTATGGGCCAGAATATCGACATTTGAGGGCTGTCAGCTGTGATGATTTCACGCTCTCTTAGCGAAGGCGTTAGGTCATTCACGGTACCCGCTAGCGTGGCATTGTTGCCCTCTGCGGGGAAGTTTGAGGAGGCATTCGGGTTGGTTTTTATCTGTATGGTTTGCGCCGGCATGGTGGCTTGTTGTAAGCGATCCTCACGGGTGTTCCACCAGTTAACGGTTATGGCGGGTAGGGTCAGACTGCCAGCTTTACTGGGCACTATGGCAAAACTTTCACGTCGACTGCCAGTGACACCATCGGCGCTGGTTTGCTCGTCTGTCTGCGGTTGGTCCGGGTAGTACTTAATGCCATCGAGCGCAGGCAGTTGCAGCGGTGGTAGTTGCGAGGCCATTAAGCCTTTGGCGGTTACGTCGATGGTGCGGGTGATGGGTTCGCCGACTACAAAGCTGTCAGGGTCCTGACTCCAAGATTGCTTGAGTGTTAGTTGTTGAGCGGGAAGCCAAGGGTGCTTTTGTGTGTTTTTCGGTTGTGGGGCAACCGCAATGTGTTTTTCCGGAGAACGCAGGCGCAGGCGTTTTGATTGTTGGCCACGAATACCCGAAAATGGGTCGCGGGTGTATGGGTCATAGGCAAACTTTTTCGGCGCCTGCACTTGCACGGTCCAGGTCAGTGAGGGAATTACCAGCTCGCCACTTTGTTGTGGGAATATTGCGTAACTGACTTCGACCACGCCAAATGCCTTGCCATCGACGGTGCGTTGATACTGGTGCTCCGAGACCTGTGTTACCAGCGCATTATCAATGGTTAATGCCTCGCTGTTGAGGCCGTTCAAATCCACGGATGTGAAGAGTTTCATCGTCAGTAGCAGTTGCTCTTGAACAAACGCCTGGTCTTTGTCGAGGGTAACTTCAAGGTAAACCGGCTGATCCGTTTTATTCCTCAGCGTTGGCACATCGCTGACGGTGATTACTATAGGGCGACTTTTTTCATCGTCGTAACTCAGCGCTGGAATCGTCAGTTTACCTGTACGGCGTGGCGCTAGAGTAAGGCTCCACAGTGCCCAGGATTCTGAGCGGCCATTGATAAACTGGTACTTGCTGCTTTGATTGTTATTGAGTATTTCAAAGTCCTTGTCGAGGGCATCAAAGTTTGGTTTACCGAACAAACTTTGTTTGCCATAACGCAAACTCAACGTGATGGTTTCGTCGAGGGTTAAGCTGGTGCGGTCGACGCTGGCTTGCAGTAAATCTGGCTGCCCACTTTGGGCGTAAAGGTGGCCGCTAATGAATAAGCTACAGACCCAAAAGAGTCTGAATATGAGGCGAGAGTGTTGTGCCAAGCTAAATACTGAGCCGCGTCGAGCATCTGTGGCTCTGTGTGGTTTCGTCATAGAATTCATAAGGTGGCTCTGTTTTCTCAATATATGGGTGCGGTTCTTTAGGGCGTTCTGTTCAGCTACCAGCGCTCATTTGCCTGGTTACTCGGAGGCTGCCAAGTGCCTGCTCTATAGGCTTCTTTACGCTGGCGGTATTGATGTTCGAACTTACGTCGAATCAATCCGCTGGGGTCGTCGGGGACCTGACGTAACCATTGTTCCATCGCTTGGCGCTGCTCATCGCTCAATTCATCTGCGGCGGCAGGTGTGTTTTCGGCTTGTTCGCTCGACGCCTGCTCTTGTTCAGCTTGCTGTGCGGCCTCGGATTCTTGCTCTGCTTGTTGCTGAGCCTCTTCCTCTGACGGCTGATCTTGTTCAGCGGTGGCAGAGTTTTCTTGTTCATCAGATTTTTTCGAGTTTTGTTCGTTACTTTGTTCAGGTGACGACTCTTCACTGTTTTGATCCGAGGTTTGATCGGATTGTTGTTCTGAGTCTTGCTCGCCGTTTTGTGACTGCTCGCCTTCGGATTGTTCGCCCTCTGAGTCCTGTTGATCTTGAGAGTCTTGCTGGTTTTCTTCCTGTTCTTGCTGCTGTTTAAGTAATTCTTCGATCAGTTCTAAATTGCTCTGGGCGTCGGGGAAGTCTTGCTGTTGTTCGAGTGCGGCCTGATAGGCACTCTTGGCTTCTTCTAGCTTTCCCGCTTTGGTCAGCGCGTTGCCCTGGTTGTATTGGCCAGTACTGCTGTTGTCTTCGCTAAAGGCTTCGGCGGCGTCGGCAAAGTTACCCGCTCGATAGTGGGCACTGGCACGCCAGTTTGGATTTTCAAAAGTGCTGGCGGCTTGGCTGGGGTTGTCGCTTAATAATTGTTGCGCTTGTTGGTCGCGGGTTTTCCAGAGGTCCTGCCAAACACTGGTGTCAGCTTCGGCACTGGGCGTTGTTTGTGTCTGGGGCATTGCCATTGGCATGCTCGACTGTTGTGCATAGCTGTGTTGAGCTGGCAGGAGACCGATGAAACCAACGAATCCAATGCTGAGGATCCAGCCGCGACGAAATGCCATCAGAGCAAAAGGCAGTAGGAATAATGCCAACCAGGGACCGCGATCCTGCCAAGTGTCGAACTCGCGATTTATTTCACGCGTTTGTTCGTCGAGCAACTCCGGTGTCGTCAGTATTGACTCAATATCTAAGTTATCCGTGCGCAGAGAACTGTAGCGGCCGCCGAGTGATCTAGCGAGGCGCCCCAACTGATTGCTGTCCAGTTTACTGATGACAATGCCGCCGTTTCTATCTTTACTGAAGCCACCATTTTGTGCCGGAATTGGGGCGCCTTCTGAAGTGCCAACGCCGAGAATGGACAGGCGGGTATTGTCGTTAAGTTGAGCCTTGATGTAGTCAACCGCTTCACTGGCAACGCCATCTGTGACCAATAGCAGTTCGCCTTGATTGAGGCCTGCATCGCTCAGTAGGGTCAATGCTTGATCGACAGCCATCTCTGGGTTGCTGCCACGTAGGGGCATTATGTGTGGTGTGAGTGACGGCAGTAAACTGATGATGGTCTCTGTGTCGTCGGTCAGTGGTGTGACGACGTGGGATTCACCGGCGTAGACAATCAGGGCTGTGAGGCCTTCTTGGCGTTGCTTTAGTAGGTCGATCAGTTTCAGGCGGGTGCGTACCATGCGCGAAGGTTTCAAGTCTTCGGCCAGCATGGAGGGTGAAAGATCGAGCATGATAACCAGAGCGCTGTCGGTTTTGTGTACCGGTTGTGGGATTTTTTCCCAGCTGGGTCCAGCCATGGCGAGAGCGGCGATGATTAGCCCCAGCAGCAAACACACAAAGGGCAAGCGCGCCTGACGGCTTTGCTCGCCATCGAGTAACAAGGACAGCAGCTGCTCATCTATATGAGCCTGCCAATTGTTACGGCGTTGTTGTAGGCGCCACGTCAGCAGTACCAGCAAACTTGCTGCAGGTACTAGGAAGAGCCAACTTGGCCGCAACCAGTGAAAATCATTAATGAGGTTTTCAAACATATATAGAAATCGCTAATGGTTTTTATTGTTGGCTTAGGTTTGTGCCGACGGCGCTGCCCGCAGTTGGCTGGGCAATAAGGTCATGAGCAGTAGCATCATAGACAGAGTTAATGCCGCGCCCAAGGGCCAGTAAAACAGGGACTTGGTTGGTCTGAAAGTCTCAGCTTCCTGTTCTATAGGTTCTAGTGTGTCGAGCTGCAGATAGATCTGATCCAGATCTTCGGGTGAGCGGGCGCGAAAGTACTGCCCACCGCTTTCGTTGGCGATGGTTTTTAGTGTGGTTTCGTCGAGGTCTCGCGAGGGGTTGATGGTACGAGCGCCAAAGTTTGTGCCAAATAAGCCAGCTTTGCTCATCTGATCGGCGCCTATGCCGATGGTGTAAATTTTAATGCCCGACTGAGTAGCCAGTTGCGCAGCTTTCAGGGGCGCAACCTTACCGGCGGTGTTAGCGCCATCGGTAAGCAGTATTAACACTCGGCTGCCTTCTGGGCGCTGGCGTAAACGTTTAGTGGCCAGTCCGATGGCGTCGCCAATGGCGGTTTTTTCACCAGCAAAGCCTAATTGAGCTTCCTGTAATAGTCGATTGACGGTAGTGCGGTCAAAGGTCAATGGGGCTTGCAGGTAAGCGTTGGTGCCGAACAATACCAGTCCTAAGCGATCGCTCTCGCGGCGCTTTACAAAGTCACCCACCACCAATTTAACCGTGGTGAGTCGATCGACGGCTTCACCCTGCCAGTTCATGTCAGGGGTCTCCATACTGCCGGAGATGTCGACAGCCAGTAACAGGTCGCGGCCACTGGTGGGCATTTGGACGGGGTCGCCAATCCAGCTGGGGTTGGCGACGGATGTAACCAAAGATGCCCAAATGAGGCTGAGCACTAGCAGCTTGCCACGGCGTTTGTGTGTGCTTATGTGTTGGCTGACATCATCGCTACACTCAGAAAAGAAGGGCACACGCAAAGCGGCCTGTTGCTCTGGGGCCGTTGGCAGCAAGTAATACGCGAGCAGAGGTAGGGGTAAAAGGGCAAAGAGCCAAGGCCAGTCAAAACTCAACATGTTGTGTTTACCGCAGGTTGTTTGATGGCTCTGTGATGCTGGTTAATCCACTGTTTGCTGAACTCGAGTAACCCGTTGGCGTGTGTCGCTAAGGTCGCGGCTACTTGGCTGTCACTTTTATAGCCGCCGTCACTGAGCAGGGCGAGTGCTTCGGGTGCCGCCGAGGTCTTTCCGGTTTGTTGTTGTAAAAAATCCCGCCATTTCTCGCCGTGCAGTGCTGACGTGTTTCCCTGTGGGTAGGCGCTGTGTGCGCAACGTTTGAGAAGTTCATTGAGCGCTTGTAGCCACAGGCTGTCGCGCTCGCTGCTGTTCGCTAACTGTTGCAGTTGCACCAGCGCTTGGCCTCGGTAGGCGTTGCGCTTGATGTGGCGGCGCAGGTAAAACGCTGCTGCAGTGAGGCCAATCACCGTTAAGGTCATCAATAACCACCAGCCTGGTGCCAGGGGCCACCACTCTACCGGCGCTGGGAGGTGAATGTCCTTGAGTGCCGCGAGTGGGTCATTGGGGGCTGCACTTACAGGCCCTGCTCCCGCGGGCATAGCGCCGGTAGGCGTGCTGTTGAGGGGGGGCACACCGTGGGGCGCGCTTGAATTCGGGTTTAACGGCATGGGCGTTTTCCAAAAACGGTTTGCAACTGTGTTTGTGGTGCTTGCTCTGTACTGAGCTCAATCAGACCCATCGCCAGGCGCGTCGCGACCTGCTGTAGCTGTTGTTGGTGTTGTTGGTAACGTTGTTCAAAGGCGCTGCGGGTGCTGCGGTTGTCTGTATCAAGCAGTTGGCGCTGCTGACCATCGGAAATGTTCAGGCGCCCGCTGTTGGGGAGGCTGCGCTCTAATGGGTCGCTGACATGGCACAGGGTAATGTCGGTGTGACGCGCTAGCTGGTGCAGCTGCTCTTCGCAATCACTGTCGAAGTCGTGGAAGTCGCTGATGATCATCAGTGCGCAGCCAGGTTTTGCAATGCGGCGCAGGTCGCGCAGCCGCATTGCAAGGCTGACGGCAGCGGTTGCAGCGGTGGGTGACTTCAGCGCTTGGTTAAAGGTTTGCAGCGCTTGAAAAATGCTGAACAAGGTATGACGTGATCGTTTAGGGCGTATGTCACGTTCTTGCGTATCAGAAAAAATCAGTGCGCCGATACGGTCATTTTGTTGCAGCGCGGCCCAGGCTAGAAGCGCTGCGCTGTAGGCGGCCGTGACCGATTTAAAACAGTTACGGCTGCCAAAAAACATGGACGCGCGCTGGTCAATCATCAGAATAACGGGGCGTTCACGCTCTTCCCTAAACAGCTTGGTATGCGTTACCTGGGTGCGTGCGGTGACACGCCAATCAATAGAGCGAATGTCGTCACCGGGTTGATAGTGTCGGACTTCTTCAAACTCCATGCCGCGCCCACGGAAGCGGGTGCGCACACTGCCACTGAGCAGTGAACGGCTCAGTTGCTTGGGTGACAAGAGTAAGTCCTTGGCGGCAAAACGCAGCGACAGCAGCTCGTCGATACTGCAGTAGGCCCCTTGGGGTTGCTGCACTTTTGCTGGGCGAGCGCTAGAGTTAAGTGTTGTTGGCATAAGGCTTAGGCAATAGGCACACGGGCGATGAGTTGGGCAATAACCTGATCGCTATCGACGCCGCTGGCTTCGGCCTCAAAGCTCAGAATCAATCGATGACGGAATACATCGCCCAGTATCGCTTGTACGTTGTCGGGGCTTACAAATTCTTGACCGTTGAGCCAAGCATGGGCGCGGGCACAGCGATCTAAAGCGATGGTTGCACGGGGGCTTACGCCGAATTCAATTAAGCGCGCTAGATCATCGCCGTAATTGCCGGGAGTACGCGTAGCGATGGTTAGCTGAACGATATAGTTTTCAATGGCGTCGCTCATGTGTACCGCCAGCACGTCTTGACGCATGGCCATGAGTTCGCTCTGTGTCAGGCTCGGCGCTGGGGCTATGTCTAGGTGCTTTGCTTCATTGCGGGCCAGCTGCAGGATACTGCGTTCAGCGTTGGCGTCTGGGTAGGCAACTTTAACGTGCATTAAAAAGCGATCGAGCTGTGCTTCCGGCAGCGGATAGGTGCCTTCTTGTTCAATGGGGTTCTGCGTGGCCATTACTAAGAACAGTTCCGGCAGCGGGTAGGTGTTGCGCCCCACACTGATTTGCCGCTCGGCCATGGCTTCAAGCAGGGCTGATTGCACCTTGGCGGGTGCGCGGTTGATCTCATCGGCCAGCACTAGGTTATGAAAGATGGGGCCGGGTTGGAACTCAAAGCTGCCGTTCTCTGGGCGATAGATGTCGGTACCGGTTACATCGGAGGGCAGTAAGTCTGGGGTGAACTGAATGCGGTGGAAGTTGCCCTCTATGGTTTGTGACAAATCCTTGATGGCTTTGGTTTTTGCAAGTCCAGGCGCGCCTTCAACGAGCAGGTGGCCATCGGCCAGTAGGGCAATTAATAGGCTATCTATCAGATTACTTTGGCCAATGATTTGATCGCAGAGCCAGTTTTTCACTTGGTTCAGTTGGTTTTGCTTATCCATGGTGGCTCAGGCGTCTCCTTTATGCGGTTTTGATTGTCATCGCCGCTTATTATTTAGACTTTAAGGTATTGATTGGCTTGAGATTTTAATCATTACCGAGAATGAATCAAGCAACTTAGGAGTAGACCTGTTGGGTTGTTATTAGTTTCCTTGTGTTAATTCTTTTCTCGGACTAAATAAAGACGCTGCCCTTAAGCCATAGTCTATGCTTAGGGCAAGGTTGATATATCAATATTAAAGGTAACCGCATACAAGTGACTTGCTCTGGCCTCTGTGGCTGAGCTGTTCACCTTGTTTAAGCGTGGTACATGACGGAATAGACTCGGGCGGTGCCCGTAGCATTGAGGATTGACACAGTGGATATAAGCTTGGTTGCAGCTGAAACTAAGGAAGCCTTTTTTCATCAGCTTTCTAATTGCATTGATGAAAAATTAACCAAATCTCAGGCGCTGCATGTAAAAGCGTTCTCTGAGTTGTTTTATGATAACCCTGTGCTCAATGAACTGGAAGGAAAAGCCCTTAACGATGTTTATGGCAGTGCTTTTGCTTGGTGGAACTATATTCAGTTGAAAGACATAAAATCTCCCAAAGTACGGGTGTTTAATCCCAGTATTGAAGAGGATGGCTGGTTGTGTGGCCATACGGTTGTAGCGGTGCTGCAGCGCGACATGCCTTTTTTAGTTGACTCAATTCGCATAGAAATCAACCGTCGCAATATTGATATTCACGCGATTAACAGCTCTGTATTGACCGTTGCACGCGATGCATCCGGTGTTCTGCAAGATCTGCTTCCGAAAGGGGCAACGTTTCGCAATACTAAAACGAAGCGTTACCAACAGGAAGCGCTGGTTTACCTAGAAATCAATCTTCACACAGATGAAGCGGCAATGGTCGACCTCGCGGCAAGCTTGGACTCTTTGCTTGAGGACATCTCTCTGTCGGTGACCGATTATCAACCTTTGCTTGAACAGGTGGGTTTGGCGCGCGATAACATTAAGTTGGCCAACAGTAATTTTTTACCTGAGGGCGTAAAGGAATCGCAAGCCTTTTTGAGCTGGTTGAATGATGGCCACTTTACGTTCTTAGGTTATACCGAATACGAATTTTATGAGGCTGGTGGGCAGCGGTATTTACGTGAGGTGTCGAGCAAACGCCTTGGTATTTTCCGCAAGCATCCGCGCAATGATGACAATATAAAGGAATCGGATTTTAATTCAGGAATGACACGTTTCCACCTTTCACCACAGATTTTGTCGTTTACTAAGTCGTCTGTACGTTCTCGGGTGCATCGGCGAGCCTATTCTGACTATGTCGTTGTGAAACGCTTTGATGAGCAGGGCAAGGTCTGTGGCGAGAGTCGCTTCCTTGGCCTGTACACATCGCCGGTCTATACCTTGAGTCCGAGCAAAATTCCGGTTGTCCGTGAAAAAGTTGAGCATGTTTTAGAGCGTTCGGGATTAGGGCTGACGTCGCACGATGGCAAGTCCTTACGCCAGATATTGGAAACTTTTCCGCGCGATGAGCTGTTTCAAAGCAGCGAGTCTGAACTCTTCGAAACCTCTATGGGGGCGGCACAGATTAAAGAGCGCCACATGGTGCGCCTGTTCTTGCGCCGCGATCCCTACGGTAAGTTTGTGAACGGCATTGTCTACGTACCCCGCGATGCGTTTAGTACTCAGATACGACAGCAGATACAGAGCCTTATCGGGCAGTCGGTCAATGCTAAAGAGGATGAATTTACGACCTATTTTTCTGAATCTCTTCTGGCTCGTGCTCATATTGTCTTTCGGATCGATCCAAATGAACGTGCCGAATTCGATGTTAAGCGCTTAGAAAATCAAATTGTTGATATAACCCGTACTTGGGAAGATCGCCTGCGTGAGTGCCTGCGTGAATCGCACGGTGAAGAGCGTGGACAGCGTTTGTTCAGTCAATTCTCCACGGCGTTTTCTTCAGGCTATCGCGAAAGTTATGAAGTCCGCTCAGCTGTCCAGGATATCGATACCATTGCGTCACTGAGTGATGATAATAACTTAGCCATGAGTTTCTACAGGCCTATGGGCGCCGGCAGTGACAATATGCGTTTCAAGGTGTTTCACCTGCATCGTTCGCTGGAGTTGTCGGACATTATTCCACTGCTAGAGAATCTGGGTTTGCGGGTTTTAGGTGAGCACCCCTACAGCTTTAGTACCAGCGATGGTCGCTGTATCTGGATGCATGATTTTGAATTGCGTTTCGACCTGCCGACCGAGGTGGATGTACACGCGGTACGTAATAACTTCCAAGAAGCTTTTGAAGCCATTTGGCGTCAAGAGAGCGACAGCGATGCCTACAACAGGTTGGTGTTGGGCGCGCGTTTAAGTTGGCGTGAAGTGGTTGTATTGCGTGCTTATGGCCGTTACATGAAGCAAACGGCGTTCAATTCTAGCCAAACCTATATTGCGCGTACGCTGGCCAATCACCTCGATATTACCCGCAATCTAGTCGCCTTATTTAAAGCCACCTTCGATCCACGGGTGAATCAAGGTTCTGAAAAAGATATTGCGCGCATTGAACGTTTAGAAGGTAAAATTATCGACAGTCTTGATCAGGTTGATAACCTGAATGAGGATCGGATTATTCGCCGCTACCTAGACTTTATTAAAGGTACATTGCGGACGAGTTTCTTCCAGCGCGACTCATCAGGGGCCTTTAAACCTTATATCTCTTTTAAATTCGCCCCCGATACTATTCCGGATATTCCTGAACCCCGGCCGATGTTTGAAATCTTTGTGTATTCACCGCGTATGGAAGGCATGCACTTACGGGGTGGCAAGGTAGCGCGTGGCGGATTACGTTGGTCTGATCGCCAACAGGATTATCGCACCGAAGTACTTGGCTTGGTGAAAGCTCAGCAGGTTAAAAATGCGGTCATCGTGCCTAACGGGGCTAAAGGCGGCTTCGTGGCTAAAAAATTGCCCACCGAAGGCGGCCGGGCTGCCTTTATGAAAGAGGGCATAGCTTGCTACCAGATGTTTATTCGAGGTTTGTTGGATATCACCGATAATATTATCGAGGGCGAGATAGTGCCGCCCAAGGCGGTTGTGCGCAAGGATGAGGACGACCCATATTTGGTCGTGGCGGCCGATAAAGGCACCGCTACTTTCTCAGATATAGCCAACGCCATCTCTGAAGAATACAGCCATTGGTTGGGCGATGCGTTTGCGTCGGGTGGCAGTGTCGGTTACGACCATAAAGGGATGGGCATTACCGCTCGTGGTGCGTGGGTTTCTGTGCAGCGACACTTTAAAGAGCAGGGGCTGAATGTACAGGAGAACGATTTTACAGTGATCGGTGTAGGCGATATGGCGGGCGATGTATTCGGCAACGGTATGTTGATGTCGGAGCACATTTGTTTGACGGCGGCCTTTAACCACCTGCATATCTTTATTGATCCAAATCCTGATTCGGCCAAGAGTTTTGTCGAACGACAACGTTTATTCACGACGCCCGGTGTTACGTGGGACGATTACGACCGATCTCTTATATCTAAAGGCGGGGCGGTATTTTCTCGAACGGCTAAATCCATTGCCATCTCGGCTGAAATGCAAGAGCGGTTTGACATCAGTGCCAATAAACTAACCCCCACTGAATTGTTGAATGCACTGATCAAGGCACCGGTGGATTTGATTTGGAATGGCGGCATTGGAACATATGTGAAAAGCGCCAGTGAGAGCCACAGTGATGTGGGCGATAAAGCCAATGACGTCCTGCGTGTTGATGGCGGTGAGCTCCGCTGTAAAGTGTTTGGTGAGGGCGGAAACTTGGGTATGACGCAATTGGGGCGTATTGAATATTGCCTCAGCGGTGGCGCCTGTAATACCGATTTTATCGATAACGCAGCCGGCGTGGATTGCTCGGATCACGAGGTGAACATTAAGATTCTACTCGATGGTTGTGTCAGTAATGGGGACATGACGCAAAAGCAGCGCAACAAGCAGCTAGAAGTAATGACGGACACAGTGTCCAGTATGGTGTTGTCCAATAACTATAAACAAACCCAAGCTATTTCACTGGCTGAGCATCAGGTGAGCACCCGTGTGGGTGAGTACCGACGCTTTATGAACAGCATGGTTGAGAGTGGCCGGTTGGACCGCGGTTTGGAGTTCTTGCCCGAAGACGATGCCATTGTGGAGCGCCAGCAGCAGGGTAAATCGTTGACGCGACCAGAGCTTTCGGTGCTTATCTCTTACGCTAAGGTCATGTTGAAAGAGGCCTTGAATGAGGATGCGTTAACCGACGATGCCTATATGATCGGTGCCGTTGAGAATGCCTTTCCGTCACAGTTACAGTCTAAATTTAAATCAGAGATCTATACACACCGTCTGCGAAAGCAAATCGTCGCCACCCAAATTGCCAATGACATGGTGAACCATATGGGTATTACGTTTTGTCATCGTTTGATTGAGTCGACAGGTTCTAGTGCGGTAGATGTCGCGAAAGCCTACGTGACAGCACGAGACGTTTACAGTTTGCCGAGCTTTTTTGCCCGTGTCGAAGCTTTGGATTACAGCGTTGATGCGGTGCTCCAGCACCGCCTGCAATTAAAAGCCATGCGCCAGATGCGCCGTTCCACACGCTGGTTCCTGCGCAATCGTCGCGGTCACTTATCACCTCAGGTTGAAGTCGAATCACTTGCGCCGCAGGTACAGGCATTGATGAAGAAACTGCCAAAGGAGATGTGTGGCGCACCCAAGGATGATTGGCAGGTAGAGTTTGATGAGCTGGCGGGATTAGGGGTGCCCAAAGACCTTGCCGCTGAGGCCGCGCTGCCGGCGACACTCTATTCTGCACTGAGCATTGTCGAAGCGGCTCGTTTGACGGGGGCCAAGCCTGAACGCATGGCTCAAGTATACTTTTCGCTGGGTGACTTACTGGGTTTGCATTGGTTCTCTTCACAGGTTTCAGAAGTGAAAGTAGAAAACTTCTGGCAGGCTATGGCCCGTGAAGCCTTTATGGACGATGTCGACTCGCAGATGCAGACACTGGCGATTGCCATTATTCGGTTGCAGCAGGATGGGCAGACGGTGGTTGAAACCATTGAGCGCTGGATGTTACAGCACGAGCTGTTGGTGGGGCGCTGGCGCAGCATGATCACCGAATTGCAGGGGGCCGCCGGCACCGATTTTGCGATGTTCTCAGTGGCGTTACGTGAATTGCTCGACTTAGCTCAAGCGAGTCAGCACTGTACGTCATTAGAGGACGGCAGCAGCGAGTGCATAGGCGAATGAGATTGAACGGGCCTGTGCATCTAACTGGATGTGCAGGCCAGCTATAGGTGATGGCAGAGAACTGGCTTTGAATCTTTCCTGAATGATTTGTACACTAGCGACTTTTGAGCTCTGATGGCGACGACACGCATCAGGGTTCATCGGTTCTTTTGTTGCATATGCGTCGCATAAACGTCGCTAAATGATCATTTTGAGGGATTCATGACGTCACTGGTGGTTAATTTACGTATTGCGGCTGATGAGTATCAGCGTATGTATTCTGGCAGTGTGAGCCATGTTGCGGCAGTATCGGTTGATGGTCGGAGTGTTAGGTTTCCCGCTAATATATTACGTCCTTTTGTAACCCTAGATGGCATTCAAGGGCGTTTTATTATTCGCTTTGACAGCGACAGTCGTTTCGAAGGTATTGATCGACTTACCTAGGTGTTCGTTACTGGGTTATCTGGTCGAGAAATATTCACAAAATAGTTCTCCGTATGCCTCTCGGGCTTCGATTCTGCTTGGCTTTCCAGTATCCTTGCGCCGCAGTTGTCAGCAACTAGCCCCCCCCATTACTTTTCACGATCAAAAGGTAAGCCTTATGTATCAACTGGCCCGTAAAGCGCTCTTCTGTTTTGACGCTGAAACATCCCATGAATTGACCTTGGATCTCTTGGGTGCGGGCGAACGCCTAGGTTTGATTAAGCCTTTGGCTAAGACGATCCCTAGTGACCCTGTGGAAGTGATGGGCATTACCTTTGATAACCCCGTGGGTATGGCTGCCGGTCTCGATAAGAACGGCGATTATTTTCATGCGTTGGGTCAGTTGGGCTTTGGCTCCGTTGAAATCGGCACCATTACACCGCGCCCACAGCCGGGCAACCCTAAGCCACGCTTGTTCCGTTTGCCTGAACACGAGGCCATTATCAATCGTATGGGGTTCAATAATAAAGGCGTAGCGCACTTGGTCGAGCAGGTGAAGAAGCGCCGTTTTGAGGGCGTCCTAGGGATTAACATAGGTAAGAATTTTGATACCCCTGTTGAACAGGCCGTTGATGATTACCGGACCTGTATGGACGCTGTCTACGAGCACGCTGATTACATCACCGTGAATATATCCTCGCCGAATACACCGGGCCTACGCGATCTTCAGTTTGGTGACAGCCTCAAGCAATTGTTGGGTAGTTTGAAGCAGCAGCAACTTTTGCTGGAGGGGGCGCACGGTAAATATGTACCGGTAGCCGTTAAAATCGCGCCTGATATGGACGCTGAAGCAGTAGCGCAAGTTGCAGAGGCTCTTTTGGCGTCAGGCCTTGACGGCGTGATTGCTACGAACACGACGGTTGCTCGCGACGCGGTGGCGGGTCACAAATTCGCCGGTGAGGCGGGCGGCCTGAGTGGCGCTCCGGTACGTGATAAGTCTACTGACGTCATACGACTGCTGTCTGAGGAACTGAAGGGCAACATGCCCATCATTGGTGTGGGTGGCATAGTGTCAGGAATGGACGCAGCGGAGAAAATACGCGCTGGGGCGAGTTTGGTGCAGGTCTATAGCGGCTTTATCTATCGGGGGCCTGGGTTGATCAGCGACGTGGCTCAAGCCGTGCGAGAGATGCAGCGCTAAGGTCCGAGCGATAGGTGCGAAAAAGGGGACTTACAAAGTCCCCTTTTTACGTTACCGACCAGTTTTGGTCGCTGTTTTTGAACGATTAGTTAGTTATAAAAGTTACTGATCTTTTGAGCCTGCGCTGCTCTGTTGTAACCGTCCCAGTGGTCTTCGCGCCCTTCGCGCCAGCCCGTCATCCAAGTTTGTCGGGGGGAACCATTATCGTGTGGGCAAAGGGTTCGGGATCTACCGGCAATACCAATTTGGTAGCCTTTACTGAATGCTCGTTCGATTTGGTTACGTTTTTGCGTCTTCATAGGCTGGAGCACCTCTCAATCGGGTCGTATTGTCTAGTCTAGTCTACGAACAGAGCGGCACAGGCCGAACTGCGAAACCATGTTAACCGTGAGTTGACTCACGGCTAACCGGAGGTAGAGCTGGACATTGATTGGTTACGCGCAAGGGCTTTGACCTCATGAAGTTGGGCTTAAAAGCCGCAGCGCGAACACTCAGTACAGCAAACAGAGGTACCCTTGTGAACGATTTTTTATTTATATGATATTTGGGTGTTAGTTGTATTTGATCTATGGAACAGAGCCGTGTTTTGGCCCCTTCCTGCTATCGTGACTAACCTATTGAAAGCATTACTACTTATTGAATCAAAGCTATGAATTCTCAGCAATATTTCGCCAGCTGCCCTAAGGGCCTGGAAGGTCTTTTAAAAACCGAACTCGAATCCATGGGGTTAACGGGTACCCGTGAAACGGTGGCTGGGGTCTACTTTGAGGGTGAACTCAAGGATGCCTACCGAGCCTGCCTGTGGACGCGACTGGCCAATAAGGTGCTGTTGCCGCTAGGGCGCTGGGATATTAAAACCGGTGATGATCTCTATGAAGCGGCTATTTCAATACCATGGCAGGAGCACATAAAGCCGCAGGGTACTTTGTTGGTGGACTTTGTCGGCACCAACGATGCAATTCGTAATAGCCAGTTTGGCGCATTGAAGATCAAAGATGCGGTGGTTGATTGCATTCGTCAGCACGCAGGTCTGCGCCCGAATATTGATAAGCAGGACCCTGATTTGCGCATTAATGCTCGCTTGAGTCGCGACAAGTTAGTGATCAGCCTAGACCTTTGTGGCCAGAGCTTACACCGCCGAGGCTATCGAACCAGTCAAGGTGCTGCACCACTGAAAGAAAACTTGGCCGCGGCTATCTTGATGCGTGCTGGCTGGCCAGAAATTGCCGCGCAGGGCGGTGCGTTGATCGACCCTATGTGTGGGTCCGGCACCATCCTGATTGAGGCGGCATTTATGGCCGCTGATCGCGCGCCGGGTTTACTGCGCGCCGGGTTTAACTTAGAGCGCTGGCAGCAACACGATTCTGATGCATGGGCTGAGCTACTCGATGAAGCCAAAGCTCGATATCGCGCGGGCATTGCCAATGGCTTACCGGAGATTCGAGGCTACGATGAAGACCCGCGTGTGCTGCGCGCCGCCGAGAGTAATATTGCTATGGCGGGTATGGAAGAGTTTGTGCGCATTACAAAAAAGTCAGTGTGCGACTTTGTGAAACCGACCCACCGCCAGCTCGATCACGGCCTGTTGATCACCAATCCGCCATACGGCGAGCGCTTGGGTGATGTGACTGAATTAGGGCCCCTCTACCGCCAATTGGGCGACAAGTGCCGTGAGGAACTGCAGGGCTGGAAGGCAGCGGTGTTTACCGGTAACCCCGAGCTTGGCCGGCAGATGGGCCTGCGCGCCAGTAAACGCTATAAATTATTCAATGGTGCCTTGCCATCCGAGTTAATTCTTATCGATGTTGAAGAGAGCAGTTACGTCAACGCCCCGCCAGAAAGTCTTGATGCGACTAAGGCGGAGCTCAAGGGCGGAGCTGAAATGCTCGCCAACCGACTGAAGAAAAATCTTAAACAGATGGGTAAGTGGGTCAAGCGTGAGGGTGTTGATGCCTACCGCTTGTACGACGCCGACATGCCAGAATACTCGGCGGCGATCGATATTTACGGGGACTATGTGCACGTACAAGAGTACATGGCACCCAAGACGATCGATGAAGAAAAGGCCATTGAGCGTTTTAAAGAGATTCAAAAAGCTGTGCCTGTGGCTCTGAACGTACAGCCAGAGAACATCAGCTATAAGCAGCGCCGCCGCACCCGTGGCAAGACCCAGTACGAGAAACAGGATTCAAGCAATCGACAGGGCCAAGGGCATAAAGCCAGTGGCGCGGTGGCCAAAGACGCTCCCGCGGTTGGCAGTGCTTGGGGTAAGTGGGAAGCCGCGACGGAAGTCGAGATGGGTGACAACTGCTTTACCGTTATGGAGGGCCAGGCGGAGCTGAAGATCAACCTCTGGGATTACCTCGATACGGGGCTGTTCTTGGACCACCGTCCGCTACGTTTACGCATTGCCGATATGGCTCGTGGTAAGCGTTTTTTGAACCTTTTCTGCTATACAGCCACCGCGTCGGTACACGCGGCGATGGGCGGTGCGAAAGAGACGGTCAGCGTGGACATGTCGAAGACTTACATTAAATGGGCCGAAGACAACTTCAAACTCAATAATATGGACTTGTCACGTCACCGTTTAGAGCAGGCAGACTGCTTTAAGTGGCTCAGTGAGTGCCGTGAAGGCTTTGATGTGATTATGCTTGATCCGCCAAGCTTTTCTAACTCCAAGCGTATGGAAGGGGTTCTGGACGTACAGCGTGATCACGTACAAATGATCAAGCGCTGTATGGAGCTGTTGACCCCTGGAGGTACGCTGCTGTTTTCAAATAATCTGCGCAGCTTCAAGCTCGATGATGATGCTTTGACCGCCTTTGCCGTAGAGAATATTTCACGGCAGACTCTGGACGTTGATTTTAAGCGCCACCCAAAGATTCACCAGTGTTGGTCAATTACTAAACCCAAGCGCTAGTGAGTACTGATCAATAGCCCGTTAGGGAGAGCCGCCCATTGGAAACATAGGGCGGCTCTTTCATTTCTGCGCGGCTGTGAATTAACTGCCTTGTCTATCGTGGGTTCAGCCAGTAACCTGTGCGATTGATTTTAAGCTGTCGCGTTAAGTCGTAGTGCCGGAATATTATGAGTAAGCCCTTTAAAGTTCACAGTCCTTTCTCCCCCGCAGGCGACCAGCCTACTGCCATTGCTGAATTATCCAAAGGCATTGAGGCGGGTTTGGCCTACCAAACCCTGCTGGGTGTGACCGGGTCCGGTAAGACATTCACCATTGCCAAAGTGATCGAGAACGCTCAGCGACCGACCATGATCATGGCGCCTAACAAGACATTGGCGGCGCAACTCTACGGTGAATTTAAAGAGTTTTTCCCCGATAACGCGGTGGAATACTTCGTCTCCTATTACGATTACTACCAGCCTGAAGCCTACGTGCCCTCCAGCGATACTTTTATTGATAAGGATGCCTCGGTCAACGAGCACATAGAGCAGATGCGCCTGTCGGCGACGAAAGCATTGATGGAGCGCAAGGACGCCATCATTGTCGCCACCGTGTCGGCAATCTATGGCTTGGGTGACCCGGAAGCCTACCTGAAAATGGTGCTGCACCTGGTGCGTGGCGACACGATTGATCAACGTGAATTACTGCGGCGTTTGGCTGAGCTGCAATACACGCGTAACGACATGGATTTTCAGCGTGCGACTTACCGTGTACGTGGTGATGTGATTGATATTTTCCCCGCGGACTCGGAGCAGGAGGCGCTGCGCGTTGAACTGTTTGACGAGGAAATTGAGCAGCTTTCGGTATTTGATCCGCTCACCGGTGAGGTGTTGTCGAAGCAGCCGCGCTTTACGGTCTACCCGAAAAGTCACTACGTAACGCCGCGACAGAAAATTATCGATGCGATAGATGACATCAAATTGGAACTCAAGGAGCGACTCGAGCAGTTGCGCAGTAATGACAAACTGGTCGAGGCGCAACGCTTAGAGCAGCGGGTTAAATACGATGTCGAGATGATGCAAGAGCTCGGCTACTGCAACGGCATCGAAAACTATTCCCGTTACTTGTCTGGCCGAGAGCCGGGCCACGCGCCGCCCACGCTGTTTGATTATCTGCCCGATGACGCGCTCCTGATACTCGATGAATCCCATGTCGGGGTGCCGCAGATTGGTGCCATGTACAAGGGCGACCGTTCGCGTAAAGAAACACTGGTTGAGTACGGCTTTCGTTTGCCTTCGGCGCTGGATAACCGGCCGATGCGCTTTGATGAGTGGGAAAATTTAGCCCCACAGACGATTTTTGTGTCGGCTACGCCGGGCAAGTATGAGGGCGAGAATACTGGTCAGGTGGTTGAGCAGGTGGTTCGTCCCACCGGTTTGGTGGATCCCATTGTGGAGGTTCGCCCAGCGACCACACAGGTGGACGACTGTATGTCGGAGATCGCTAAGTGTGTGGCTAAAGACCAGCGCGTTTTAATTACCGTATTAACAAAACGCATGGCTGAAGACTTGACCGACTACTTACAGGATCACGGTGTGCGAGTACGCTATGTACACTCGGATATCGATACGGTGGAGCGTGTTGAAATTATCCGTGACCTGCGAATTGGTGAGTTTGATGTTCTGGTGGGTATCAACCTGCTGCGAGAAGGTTTGGATATGCCAGAGGTGGCGTTAGTCGCCATCTTTGATGCCGATAAAGAAGGCTTTTTACGTTCGGATCGCTCTTTGATTCAGACGATTGGCCGTGCCGCGCGTAACGTTGAGGGCAGAGCAATTCTCTACGCTGATCGGATGACCGGTTCTATGAGTCGTTCAATTGATGAGACTGATCGCCGTCGCCAAATGCAGATAGAACACAACACTAAGCACGGTATTATCCCGCAGGGTATTAAGAAAAGCGTGACGGACATTATGGCTGGGGCGGCGGTCCCAGGCTCACGCGGCCGCAACAAGCGGGTCGCTGAAAAAGCGGGCAAGTACGATGCGGAATTAACGGGCAGTGATGTATTCAAACATATAGTGCAGCTGGAAGAGCGTATGTATCAAGCGGCTAAGGACTTAGAGTTCGAAGCCGCGGCGAATATTCGCGATCAAATCACCAGACTTAAAGCTGGACACTAGTCTGTACGGTCTCCATTTGGTAAGTTGGCCGGAGTTAGTGGCTTGTATTGCGCCCTTTAAGTCGTTCGGCTTGGGCGCTGAATGTCGTTAGGCTAAGATAATATTCAGCACTAAGTCGTTCACTGTATTACATCTTCACCGCTTCCTTAGATTTGTTTTAACTCCTCCATTCGGATGATGCCGCTGCATTGCAATAGGCGCTAGGCTGGTATTGTTTAGGTTTATTACGTTCATACTTATCAGCGTTGATGAGTAAACCATTGTGCGGGAGTGACTATGATATTAGAAGGAAAGGTGGCGTTAATCACGGGTGCAGGACAAGGTGTGGGGCAGGGTATTGCATTGGCAATGGTCAGTGAGGGCGCCCGTATCGCAGTAGTCGGCCGCACGCTGGCAAAGCTTGAAAGCACCTGCGAGCTTATTCGTGAACGGGGTGGCGATGCACTTGCTGTGGTATGTGATGTAAAGAGCCGGCCATCACTTGAGAGCTGTGTAACGCAAGTGGTTGAGCACTTTGGCACCATTGATATTTTGGTCAATAACGCTCAGGAGGTTCCGCTTGGGGAGTTGCAGTATATTGGCGATGCCGATTTTGAGGCAGGCTTTCAATCTGGGCCAATGGCGGTGTTGCGCTTAATGAAGCTATGTCGTCCGTATTTAAAAGACGGCGGTAATATTGTTAATCTCGCGACAACGGCTGCAAAGCGTTGGGATGCAAAAGGGTTTGGGGCTTACTCTGCAGTTAAAGAGGCCATACGCTCTTTGAGCCGTGCCGCTGCTTCAGAGTGGGCCATGGAAGGTATTCGGGTTAACGTGATTTTACCCCACGCGTTGTCGCCAGGTTTGGATATGTGGACCAAACTTTACCCTGAGGAAGCTGAAGCTTTCGTGGCGAGTATTCCGATGCAGCGCATTGGTGATTGCGAGAAAGACATCGGTCGTTTTGTGGCAAACCTCTGCACTGACAGTTGTGCTTACATCACCGGTCAAAGCATTGCTATTGATGGTGGGCAGGCCTACATGGGCTAAAGCCTATGTGTAACGATAACCATTGGAATGTCATTAGCTTCCACAAGCACTCAAAAAAGCCCTGACAGGACTTTTTACGCTTGTAGTTGGCGTTTTAGAAAACGGTTATCGTTACGTGACCACATGTGTGTACGACGGGATAAGTCCAATTTCCGTTTTAAGCCTTTAAACTTTACATCTTTTTTGATTCCATTATATACGTTAGAGTGGGGTTGAATCTGCGACCTTACGGTCGAGCTAAGTTCGGCATAAGCCGCCAGGAAAATCGAGTAATCAGGGTAAGGTAATGCAAAGACCACCGCGCATGTCGATTGAGACCGAAGATCACCTGCTGAGTTCGTCTGGAGCGCTCAACGAAAATCGCTTACAAATGGAGCTTAAGCGCCACCTGCATGGCTTGCACCAAGCATCGGCCGAATTGCATGAAGCCTTGATGTCGGATAAGTCTTTGGCGAAATCACCCCGCGCGGCGAGTTGGTTTGAGCTTTGTGAACCCTGCCTTGTGGGCAAGGGACATGATTTTATTCAAGGTAAACGGGCGTTTAATTTGGCCAGTAAGATTTTTTCGCAGTTTCATTACCGCTCACCGATTCAGGAGCCACGGCAAACCGCCATGGCGGTGGGTTATGTTATGGCCGGTACTCGCTGTATTGAGGCGGCGCAGGCAGTGAATCATGCAAAGTATGAATTCGAACGTTTTGTTGTCAGTCTTACTGAATACAGCGGTATGAAAAATGTGTTTCGCCGCAACCAGAAAGTCCAAGACTTGTTGCAGGGGGTCGGCGCGGGGCGTCTGTGTTTACAGCAGGTTTATCGGCGTATCCCTATTGTCGACTATGAACTCAGACGCATTGCCTTCGCTTGGGTTACAAAACCTGCGCTCAAAAAGATAACACCTCTACAAGCTTGTGAGCTGCTTGAAAATTTGATGCGGCGATACCCTGATAGCCAAGGGCTTTATCAAGAACAGCATAAGCGTCTAAGGCAGCTGTCAGACGCCACACCTCTGGTACGGGAACTACAGATTTCTACGGGAATGAAAGCCCGCTTGTCGGCTGTTGTGGCGCAGACAACAAGCCGCGGTAGCCCTTATTATCCCCGTATTACGGCTTCGATGCCGCTGCTCTTGGCGGCGCAAACACAAGCGCCAGAGTTGGTGTTACCGCGTTTGAAATCAGACGTTGAAGGCAAGTTAGGGGGGCCGAAAAGTCAGCGCGGTGAATTGTTGGCCGCCTCGATAAATGTCTGGGGTAAAACGTAGATTTTTTGGGTAACGCCATCGGTGATGCGTAGGTGCATCACCGAGGTTGGGTGTATGGATATTTCTAGCGAAGGGCGGCGAGAATCATTTTGCGTGTATCTTTAGGGGCTATAACCGCATCGAGTTCTAAGTGCGCAGCGGCTTCAGTGGCTTTGCCTCGCTCGTAGGATTCGTTGACGAGGTCATCGAACAGCGCCTTGCGTTCTTCTGGGTTGGTTTTTTCTTCGAGTTCTTTTTTGAAGCCTAATTGCACCGCGCCTTCTAACCCCATACCTCCGAACTCCCCCGTGGGCCAGGATGCGCAGTAGCGAGGCCTGGAGAAACTGCCACCGGCCATAGCCATGGCGCCTAGCCCGTAACCTTTGCGTAAAAATATGGTAACCAAAGGCACTTGCAACTGTGCGCCGGCAATAAAAAAGTCGGAGAAGTGCTTTACGCTGGCCTGAGCTTCGCTGTCTGGTCCGACCATAAAGCCTGGGGTATCGCCAAGTGCGATCAAAGGTAATTTGAGGCGATCACAGAGCCTCAAGAAGTCACCGGCTTTGGCGGCAGCCTGAGCATCAATTGCACCACCCAGCACGCGGCAGTCGTTGGCCATAATGGCAAAGGCTTTGCCTTCTATACGCATCAAACCGGTAATAATAGCGCCGCCGTACTTGGGTTTTAATTCGATAACGCTGTCGTGGTCGGCGAGGGTGTTGATCAGCTCGCGAATTTTATAGGCGTAGCGCCGGTCATCAGGCAGGGCATTGATCAGCGTGTTCTGGTCGCTGCAGTTCCAATTGTGTAGGTCACCTTGGCTGTATGAAAGAATTTTTCGTGCAAGCTCACAGGCTTCGGCTTCATCTTCTACGACAAGGTCTATCACGCCGTTCTGTGACTGTACCTCGACGGGGCCAATGTCGGTGGGTTTAAAACTGCCGAGTCCGCCACCTTCAATCATGGCTGGCCCGGCCATTCCAATCCAAGACGATTGGGTGGCAATCTTTATATCGGCGCAGCCAAACAGGGCAGCGTTACCGGCAAAGCAGTACCCATTGGCGATGGCGATGGTTGGTACTCGACCGCTAAGCGCGGCCCATGATGAGAAGGATGTAAGTTGAAGGCCGGCTATCTGTGTCATGACGTCAGTGTCGCCGGGACGGCCACCGCCACCCTCGGCCATCATGATTACCGGTAGTTTCTGCTTGTGGGCAATCTCAATAATCCGATCAATTTTTTTGTGGTGGAAGTAACCTTGAGTCCCCGCCAGCACCGAGTAGTCGTTAACGATGATAGCGGCTTGGGCTTTGTCGCGACCGTAAAGTTCTGCATTGACGGTCGCCACTCCGGTGATAACCCCATCAGCGGGTGTCGCCGATTGAAGGTCATCATAATCACGGCGCAGGCGCTGGGCGGCGACGGCCATCTGTCCGTATTCCATGAAAGAGTCCGGATCACACAGTGACTGTAGGTTTTCTCGTGCACTGCGATAGCCTTTACCGTGACGTTTTTCTAGGGCGGCCTGTCGGTTGACGTCTTGGCTGCGTCCAGCGCGTTGCTCGAAGTGTTCGAGTGCATCTTTTGGCGATGTCATACGGTGATCCTGTGCGGTTATTCGATGGCTGTGGTGCGGTTACTGCGCTGATTGTCGATACGCTAATCGTCTCACTTTATGCCACGCAGCGAAATACGAAAGATTAAACATTACCGTTTCGGTCCATCATCCGCATGTATTGGGCGGGTGACAGAGAGGGGCGGAGCCGTGTTGCGGTTTGGGTGTGAACGGAGAGGTACGTTTTAGCATGTGTTAAAATTGTGTTACGTCAGCCGTGTGGGAGTTTTGGAGTACTTTTGTAAACGTTTTTTACACAAAGGTTTATACGGTGTTACTCGTGTTGTTTCGATTCAGAGTCGCGACAAAGGTTAATCCTTCAGCGTTAGCGAGTCGATCTGGTGAGGTGTAACCGCTGCTGCGTTGAATGTCCAAATCTAAGCCGTTCTTAGCGTAGATGTCGGCCACGTACTCAGAGCAAAAGTATCGGCAAGCGGCTGTCGTGCTGTCCTCTGATTGCAGTGGCCGGTTAAAAACCAATTTTAAGAAAAACCCGAACAGGCGCCGTGATGCGTATTTCTTACCGAGTTGCGCCTGAGCAAACTGGGCCATTTTTGTACGTGTTTCTGCAGCGATCTCTTGCTTGGGGCGAAAGTATTCTATATCGCCAGTGTAATGATTTAGGTTGTAAGAAATAGGGCGTGCTAATACTCCTTGGCCGATGGCTTCGAGCACCATCAAGCGATCGTTCCACCAGACCACTATACCCGCATGAGAGTAATCAGAGTGTGTACGCCACTTTATTACTTTCGAAAGCCAGCTTTGTCCCTTAAACATCAGAACGTCGCCATCTTGCATCGCGTTACGGTATTGCAGGTAATTATGGTTCGCTTGTGTCATATTTTTTAAGCCATGTTTGCTTATTAAGCACTGAAGTAAGGTTGTAATGGGGGCTTAGTAGAGATCTACCGCAACCCTGAAGCCAACGTCACTGTAGCCTTTCGTCGCTTCGCGCTTATGGCGCTTATGGACACTCAGTTCATGTGATGTGCTTTTGATGGAGCCACCGCGACTGCTGCGTAAGGTGCATTGGCCACTGCTGATCGCGCTGCCATCTCTAGGTGCGCCTAGGTAGTGATTTTGATAGCAGTCAGCTACCCATTCCGCGACATTACCTGCGCTGTCGAAAATCTTAAATGGATTGGCTTTGTAGCTGCCAACCGGTGCGGTTTTGGTATTGAATAATCCACTGTATTTACTTTCGCAGCCGCGACGACAATTGGCCCGTCCTTTGGCGTCATCGCCTTTCCACCAGAAGTTACCTGTTTTTCCAGCGCGGGCGACATACTCCCATTCGGACTCACTGGGTAGGCGATATTTTCGGCCGGTGTTTTTTCGTAGCCACTTCACATAGCTTTGAGCCTGGTGCCAGCTGAGGTTGATTGCCGGTCGGCTGCCGCGACCCCAGCGATTGTCGCTGAGCTTTCTGGTGCCGCTGGCTTTGCTGTATTTATCGAAATCCGCAAAGGTGATTTCGTACTGACTGATGGCAAACGGTTGCTTAAAGCGTACGCGGCGCACAGGAGCGCTTTCACTGTTGCTGCTGTCGCCCATGTTAAAGTTACCGGCAGGAATAATGACCATGGCTGGCCCTTTGCCTTGTTTACCCAGTTGATTATGAAACACGGCGCCAGGTACAGGTGTTTTACGCAGGCTTACTTTTAGATTTAGGTCTTCATTTTCGAGCGTGAGCCACTGCTCTTCTTTGTCATAACCTTTGTTTGAAACTTCAACGTGGTAGCGGCCTGGGAGTAGTTTTATGCCTGGGTAATACCTGTCGCGGATGTTGAGTATGCGGATGGTGGCGTTTTCAGGCTCAACCTTAACGTTAATGGCGAAGCTTGGGGGCGGTAACGGCGCGTCCAATGCTATAGGCTCGGCTTTTGGTGGCGGCGTCTTCAGCTGTGCTTTGTTTTCCTTTGCCTCGGTCTCTTTGGTGGTTCTGTGTACTAGCCCATTAGTCTCTGCTGTGGCTCCTCCTGCGGGGGGGGGAGGGTTAAACCAAAGGTGCAGCTGTTGTGAGGAGCGCAGCGCAGCACTGTGTATCGCGCTGGGTAATTGTTGCTCGCCGGGAAGTTGATAGCGTTGCAGGGCAATACTGAACGCGCTCCAGATTAAGCAAAGCAGTGCACCGAGTGCACTTATACGAAGCCCCCAGCCTAACCCGGGGCTTTTCATCGCCTGGTAGTGAGCGGCCCTTTGTATTCTGGTGGATACAACTGTAGCGCGATTGGCTTCGCCGGTTGAGTTGTCACTGTGTATCTCGGTGACGATGACCTTGGGGTGACGGTATAAACCTCGTTTTGGGTTCCAGCGCCAGCTAAATAGGTAACTGAACAGCTCGCTGGTTTGTGCCGCGAGCGCCGCGTAACTCGTCAATAAAAGGGCCTTGAATAGCGAGAATATTTGTACTGCGGTCGGCTCTGTATCGGTGAGGTAGCGGGTCGAGTTTCCTGACAGCGTGTTGTTTAGGTTGTTAATAGCCTCAACCACTTCACGTCCGCGCTGGTAGCGATCGTCTGGGTCTTTGGCCAACAACTTATTTAACACAGGCTGAAACAAAGAGTGCTGTGGTGGCAGTGTTGGAATAGGTGCAGTGAGGTGCTTGATGGCAATGGCCACCGCTTCTTCAGCGCGGAAGGGAACACTGCCCGTTAACATTTCGTAGAACACGACACCTAGACTGTAGATATCCGAACGCCCGTCAACGGGTTTACCTCGAGCTTGCTCGGGACTCATGTAATGGGGTGTACCGACCACGGTACCTGCATTGGTCATCTTCGAGGCGCTGCTGACGGTCTTGGCAACGCCGAAGTCTGACAGCACTGAGGCGCCATCTTCACGGAAGAGAATGTTCTCGGGTTTTATATCTCGGTGTATATAGCCCTTCTCGTGGGCGTGGTCCAATGAATTGGCAATTTCCTGGATAATGCGGAGCGCTTCTTGGGCGCTTAAACCGTTGGCCATCTTGTCGTGTACTGAACCGCCAGCCAAATAGTCCATGGCGATGTAGTTGAGGTTTTTGTAGCGGCCTATGTCGTAGATGGCGACGATATGCGGATGTGAGAGCTGACCAACGATATTGGCTTCACGCTGGAAACGTTCGCTGAATATTGGGTCGGCATTGAGTGCAGGGGACATGACCTTGAGCGCAACTTCGCGGCCAACACTGAGTTGGATCGCGAGGTAGACGGTGGACATGCCACCCTGATTGATTTTTCTTATGATGCGATAACCAGGAATTTGCATTGTTTTTATACTGCGCTCCAGTAAAGAATCAGCGCGAGGCTGGAAAGGGCGGCAATGTACAGGCAGGCATCTAGCCAGGGACGGCCACTTATTTCTGGCAACCAGTGTTCTAGGTAGGACAACGGTGAGCGACTATTGAGCGGCGATGCAATCACTTGAATAGTGATGTTGTCTCGCCCGCCATTGTTAAGTGCGGCTTTCATTAAGTTCTGTGCAGCCTCCTTTGGTGTGTTTGCGTCGCAGAGTAATTGGGCAATTTGTGGATTGTCTACTTCGTCGGTAAGGCCGTCGCTGCACAGCAGTATCCACTGTTGCTTCTTCCATTCACCGTGAACACTGTCTACGCGGACTTCCGCTATATCCTGTGACCCGATGCATTGAGTAATGATGTTTTTATCCGGGTGGTGGTCTACTTCATCGACGCCGATAGCCCCTGAGTTAAGCAGCATCTGCACATATGAGTGATCGGTACTGAGTTGCTCTAAACTGCCACCGTCGCCATCTATGCTCCATAGGTAGGCGCGACTGTCACCTACCCAAGACACTTGATAATCAAATCCTTGGCAGCCGAGTGCGACGACCGTTGACCCCATACCCGCTGCGCCCACACCGTTCTCGGCGGCTTTTAATACGGCCCTGTGTGAGTCGCCAATAACGTCTTCAAGGCTTTTATGTTGGTTAGGGTATTGGGCTAAGGTGTCGCGAACGATCGCGCTAGCCACTTCGCCTGCTTCGTGGCCGCCCATGCCATCGGCCACCACCCAGAGTCCGGCTGACGGTTCGCTGAGGAAGCAATCCTCATTGTTGTCTCGGCTTAAGCCTTTGTCCGAGAGCGAGTGAGATATCAGGGGTGGCATAGGTTCCGTCCGCCAATGGGTCGCGTGAGGGGGTCGATATAAAGCAGACCGTTGAGGTGTTCAATAGCGCCCATTATTCTGTCTTCAAGCAATCTAGTGGCTAAACGTATGCTTTGCTCACTGCGCAGAGCTGATCGAACTTAACCAGTTAATGATTTTAGTGTCTCGATGTTACCCCACTGGCGATTAAAGTAATGCCTTGGCGGGTATTTTTGTCGAGTACTGCTGAATCTTAGAAGCTGAGACAATAAATTGCATCTAAGCTATTGATAATTTAAAGGCTTTTATAGCACTATCAAGTAACTTGTTGTTGTTTTTAGTCCTCCGCTTGGGGGGAAATTGTGAAAACATATAATAAATACTAAGGTCGTCCGCGTCAGTTCGCTGCTCGGCCATGAAATTGTCTAGCAAAAGGTGTGTGTTAATGCTGAAGCTCCGCTTTAAAAACAATAAGCATAATGCGGTGTGGTTGGTGGAACCGAAGGTAGTGATCGGTTGCCATAGTGATTGTGATTTGGTGTTGGACGACCCTCAGGTTAAGGCGCGACATCTAGAAATCTTAGTGGAGCACGAGGTCATTGAACTTCGTCCGGTTGTGGCCAGTAAAGTGTTGTTTCTCAATGGTCAGGCGGTGGAAGATACTGTGGCGAGACCGCTTAAAGTAAATGATTCTTTTACTATTGCGGGGGTTGAGCTGGAGGTGATTGACCCGAAGGTGGAACGGGCTCCTTCCCCTACCGTTACTCGGCAACACGAAACCTCAGGTTGGGCGTTAAAGGCTAATCATTCTGCGCTGGCTAATCGAATGTTTGCGCTCAAATCAGAAATGGTTGTTGGGCGCTCGAAGGAGTGTGATATCACGCTTGCTGCTGCCCACTTATCACGTCGTCACGCGGTGTTATTGATCAAGAATGGGCTGCTTTACGTAAAAGACCTAGGCTCATCAAATGGAACGTATGTGAATGGCAAACGCATCGTTGAGGCACGTGTTAAACGTGGGGATGAGCTGCGTTTTGATTCCCTGAGCTTTGGCGTTATTGGGCCTGCGGATGAGCTGGATAAGACCTCCGTGCGCAGCGTTCCCAGTCAAACCCAGGCCAAACCTGCGCTGAAGGCTCGTGCAACAGTGAAGGCGCCACCGATACGGGCAGTGCCGTTAGCGAATCCTGTTGAAACGATTCAGCCTAGTAGCAGTGGTTCTAAAGGCGTTGTAGCCTTGGTGGGCTTGATATTGGTGGTTGCCGTGGGTGTATATTTCACACTAAATAAGGGCTTGTTGCCCCTGTGATGTTGGGTCTTGCCACAGGGTGAGGGATCTATTTTTACTTTTGAATAAGGTCGGCTTTCAGCCGGCCTTATTGATTTTGGAACTTTATGAATAAGCAGTGGTGTGATTCCTTCACTTCTAGCTCCGTGAGCTTCACAGAGCATGCGGGAGGGTTAGTGTCTGTGCGAGTCGATAATGCATTGGCAACGGCGCAAATTTTATTACAAGGCGCTCAGGTACTGTCATTTGTGCCAAAAGGTGAGCAAGACCTGCTCTGGTTAAGTGGTGATGCTCGCTATGAGGTGGGTCGCCCTGTACGCGGTGGAATACCTATTTGCTGGCCTTGGTTTGGGGCGTCGAAAGATAAGCCCCAGGCGCCAGCCCATGGCTTTGCTCGCAATTTATTATGGCAGCTTAGCGAGGTGACAGACCTCGCCGATGGTGCAACCCATCTGTTGTTTACCCTAGGGGCGAATGATGTACCTGCAGGTACGTGGCCTCACCTCTTTGAGTTGCAGTACCGAGTGATCGTAGGGCGGAGCTTAGGGCTGAATTTAACCACGACAAACCTGGGTAAAGAGGAGTGGCGCTTCACTGAAGCGCTGCATTCGTATCTTGCGGTGCAATCAATAGAGTCGACGTGTCTCAGTGGTTTTTCAGAGGTCTGCTATCAAGATAAGTTATTAACCGGCGATGGCCTACAAACGCAGAAGGGTGATGTTGTTGTCACCGCTGAGCTGGATCGTATCTACCAGACAGCTCAGGATCAGTCCTGCCCCCACACTTGCGTGCTCCTAGACTCACAAGCGGGGCGTGCCATTAAGGTTGAAAAGTCAGGCAGTGCTTCAACAGTTGTGTGGAACCCCTGGATTGCCAAGGCGCAAGCGCTGGTTGATTTCTCGAATACGGGCTATCAAACGATGTTGTGTGTCGAAGCGGGTAACACGGAGCACTCGGAGGTTTCTCTTAAACCAGGAGAGCGCCATACCTTACGACAAGTCTTAGGGCTCGTTTGATGGGCGCTAGAATGAACGTAACACGGGGGTGTTACGTGCGGGTTTAGCCCGCGTAAAATCTATCGTAATGCCACTTGTTAGAACATATTGTTCCTACAGAAAGAGTCAACTTTGCCGACATCTTAGGTATAGCTTCCGGAGATACCTAATGTTTGCGCCAGCCACTCAGCCTAACCCCCACAGTTATTATGCCGCGCCGAATAATCAAGCGGGTAAAGCCCCTCACGATGCCAAGTCTCAGCAGGCGGCTGATGAACCACGTGGCAGTGTCGGCCACGTGGATAAAGGCAAGCCTGATGATGGACTCAAAAGCGCTGAGCCCTCTGTTGCGGTACGCGATGCTAAGCCTTCTGTGGTCTACATTCATAGTGAGCGCTATGAGCGGGTTGAAACCTATTCGGCGACCAGTTCGCGTAGTTTGGCGCCGGCTGGTGATGTGTCTGCATTAGCACCTTCCGAGCACGCTGAAGTGGCAGCTGGCAATATTTTGCAATTCATTGAAGCTCAATTGCACGCAGACAAGGCTGCTAGCGCAACGCCTGAAGAACTTGCCTCGCGACTCGAGGCTGGCCTGGAGGGCTTTTTGCAAGGCTTTGAGGAGGCTCGAAGCCAACTGGATGACCTTGGTCTTCTCAGCGATGAAATGAATATTGAAATCCAAGGCACTTATGATCTCGTGCTGGCAGGGATCGCAGACCTCGAAGATAAGTTCCTTGAAGGCGGCTCTATCACTAAGCCAGAACCCCGTGTGTTAGTGCCAGCTGCATTTGAGTCAACAGCTTCAAGCCGCAGTGAGGCCACTCAAAGCAGTCGTTTTAGTTTTGAGCTGACCACGGCGGATGGCGATACCGTGGTTATTCAAGCCAGTAGTGTAAATGCAATGATCAGCGAGTCGCTTTCACAGTCCTCGCAAGGCCGAGGGGGCAGCTACAGCTTCATGCAAAGTTCCTATCAAAACAGTGACTTCTCGCTGGCAGTTGAGGGAACGTTGGATGATGGTGAGTTAGCGGCCATAAGTGATCTTCTGGGGCAGGTGCATGAGTTGTCGGCGTTGTTCTTTGATGGTGACCTGGACCAAGCTTTTGATGCAGCGCTTAACTTGGGTTATGACAGTTCTGAAATAGTTCAGTTTTCGTTGAACCTGAGTCAGAGCTCTGTGCAGCGTGTGACACAAGCCTATCAACAGTTCATCCCGTCGGCAGTCAGTACACTTGAGGCACCTGAGCAAGCCCCTGTAGCACTCACTGAACGCATGAAGCCATTGGGTAGTTTTGTGCAAGGATTGCTCGATACCCTGGAGAACGCGTCGCACTTCTCAGCGCCTAAAGACTTGATTGAACAGCTTGCAGAGTTCTTCGATAGTTCTGATAAGCCTCGCTTCCAGTCTACAGTGTCACAATTACTTGACGGCATTGAGTTGATGTGACCGTGAATCCAACTGCGCTCTCTGGCTGCTGGGAGAGAAATAAGGGGCCGTTTTACCTATACTTGCTTATAATGCCCGCTGGAAACGTTGCTTTTAGCGCTCAGTCAAAAGGCTCTCGGGCATAACAGTCCTGCAACCTCGACGAGTCCTAGCTCATTTTATACCTTCAGATAACCCCATATGACGCCTATTACGCTTTATACAACCCTCGGTTGCCATTTGTGTGATGACGCTAAGCAGTTGGCCTGGCCGGTACTGGAGCACTTTAATTGTCGGTTAATTGAGGTGGAAATCGCTGACGATGACACACTGATAGAGGCGTACGGTGTTCGTATTCCAGTGTTTAAGTGCTCTACCAGTAGTGGCGACATAGGTTGGCCCTTCGATCAGCAGCAATTGGCGGAATACATTCAAGCTGCACTTTGATTTTATGATAAGTCCCTGCTCATCTTTCCCCGCCGACAGCCGACAGCTCATAGGTGGGTTTAAATGACGCCGATTTGTATTGTCGTGGGCGTCGTACACTACACTTAACATCAGTTGTGGCTTAATTCAGAGGGCGGGGTATACATGTCGAAACTTTTGGCATCAATAGATCAGCGAACCAATCTGGTTGGTGAGAATCGCTTGGAGCTGCTGACGTTCCGCTTGGCGGGCAGGCTGCGCTTTGCACTCAATGTTTTTAAAATTCAAGAAGTTCTGCAGGTTCCTCACATGACCGCTGTGCCCCACAGCCATCCGGTTATCTGTGGGGTGACTCATTTGAGGAATCAAACCATTTCGGTGATTGATTTAAGCTTGGCCATCGGCGGGCCATCGCTGCGTGGGCGCGAGGGTGGCAACTTGATAGTTACTGAATACAATCGCAGTGTTCAGGCCTTTTTGGTTGGCCCTGTTGACCGAATCGTGAACCTTAATTGGGAGTTGATATTACCCCCCCCTAAGGGCACAGGGCGCAGTCACTTTTTGACGGCGATTACTCGAATTGATGAAGAAATTGTAGAAATTTTGGATGTCGAGCGAGTGCTTGCCGATATCATGCCTTATGAAACTGCGATCTCTGAAGACGTTTTGGATCTTGGTCTCGTGGCTGAAGCGAGTGGTCGAGGGCTGAAAATATTACTGGTCGATGACTCCAGAACAGCCATGAGTCAAGCGAGTTCTACGTTTACAAATTTAGGGTTTGAGACTGTCTATAAAGAGGATGGTCTAAAAGCACTGAATTACCTCAAAGAGCAGGTTGCTGCTGGTGTCGACCTTCACAAGGATTTCTTAATGGTGGTCACCGATGCTGAGATGCCAGAGATGGACGGTTACCGCTTGACGCACGAGATCCGTTCGGACTCTAACCTTGCAGATCTTCACGTGGTTTTACACACCTCTCTGTCGGGCTCGTTCAATGAGGCAATGGTTGAAAAAGTGGGTTGTGATGGTTTTTTGTCGAAGTTCCAGCCTGATGAGCTGGCGGCCGTCGTACAAGATCGTCTTCGGGTATATTTGTCGGAGCGTACATAACGGCGGGCGTGGTAGGGTCGTTTGCCCGCTCTAGATCCACGCTCAGTAGGCTTGCCGGATTATTTAAACAGTAAAGGCCCACGTAGGGCCTTTTTTGCATGTGTTGTTCGTTTGTTAGGCTGTTTGTTGGTTTCTACCCGGTAGGTTAGAACAGCTCTACCTCATCGTCGTCGTCCAGGGCTTCTTTTTCTTCTTCGAAATGGTGCTGATAAATGTCCAGTGCTTCTTTGACTGATGCGCCTCGCAAAATATGTTCGAACATTAAGCGCTCAGATTCCATGGTGTAACTATTTTTGACTTGATCTTGAATGAGCTTCCAAGCGTCGGGGTCATTCAAGTCCATGGGGTTGGCCATTAGGTCACTCATGCTCTCCAAGTTTTGAGAAACATGATCTAAACGTTGGCTTATACGGTCATAGAATTGAAAGGCGGTGATGGCTTGGTTTATCTTCTCCTGCATTTCTCGGGCGGTATTGCTGACTTCGTTTTTGAATGCTTGTATTTCTGAGACCTCAGATAGGTTCTGGACATGCTCATCGACCTCACGTGAATGCAGAGCGAGCTCGGTAAAAGATAGCGTGAGTTGATCGACAGAGTTGCCGCTGTCTTTCATTGAGCTCTTAATCTGACACACCGATAAGTACAGCATTGTGATGGTTGCTTGGATGTGACTCCAGTTCGGCGGTTGTTCATTTGTCCGTATGGGTTGTGAAGGGCTTATAGAGTTCACGCTTTATCCTCAATGTTCGTGTTCATACTCGACTGTGCATTTATTGCAGTCATGTTCATTGGCTGTGTGTACTTGCAGGTCTTGTGTGCGTTACCGGCTGAGCTTATGCCCTAGGTTAATGCCCTAATTAGCGTAGGGTTTTATAAGCATAGCTCAGAGGGTCAAAGGCGTTGGTGTAATTCTTTTTGTGTCAACAGAGGGAGTTCACGCCCCATGCGATAACCATAAATCACTGAATAAGACAGTATGTTCTGTACGTATTTACGTGTTTCTTTGAATGGAATGATCTCGACCCAGATGTCGTGCTCGAGCTGCTTATCCGTGCTCGATAGCCATTTTTTTACTCTGCTGGGTCCAGCATTGTAGGCGGCCGAGGCGAGGATTCTATTGCCGTCAAACTGTGTCAGAAGCTCATTGATGTAATGACTGCCCAAGGTAATGTTTTTTTCTGGGGTGAGTAGGTCGTGTTTTCGATAGCGTACGCCTGCTTTTTTGGCTGTGTAGCGAGCGGTACTGGGCATTAACTGCATTAACCCGAGTGCACCCGCTGGAGACTTTGCGTCGGCGGCAAAAGCGCTTTCTTGCCGAGCTATGGCAAACAGCAAGGGGGGGGAGACGCGTAGTTGCTGTGCAACTTTGAGTACTTGTTGATTATAGGCAAGAGGAAAGCGCATTTGTAAGTCATCCCACTGCTTAACGGCTGCCAATGACTGAATAGTTTTTCGATGCCAGCCCCATTGGTGGGTAAGTTTGGCTGCTGCTAAATGCCCCTCTTCGTCAAGCGTCTTGGTCACCGACAACCACTCACGCCGTGCAGGGTTGATCTCACCTACTGCAAGTAATTCACGCGCCCGAAGTGCTGCGGGTTGTTGAGCTATCTCGAGCACGCGTTCAGGTCTTGGTATTACTGGGTTGTCACCCAAGTTGTATTGGCTTTTTAGCCTGTCTGCGGCTAAAAAGCTGTAGTAGCCGCGTTCCAATGCAAGCTGGGTGAAAACTTGCGTTGGTGTCGGCCACGTTGGATCGTTGAGTTTGAGGGTTTGTTGGCTGCGAGCTCGCCAGTAAAGCCAGCGTGAACTCTGTTGTGCGTCTTCACTGAGTCGATTAATCCCTGCGTGGACTTCACCCCAAGCCTGTTGGCGCATGGCGTCACGTATCAGTGCTTCAACGAGCTGCTCGCTGCTGACATCCGACATTTGTTTAAGCCAGTTCTCTGCCGCTTGGTGCTGGCGTCGACGAATCAATTGAGACAACAGCTTTTGTTGGGAGTCTTGTCGTAACGTGTCATCAAATAGTTGTTGGGCGTCGTATTTATGCCATTGGTTAAGGGCAGATAAAACATCTTTTCGCGCGTAGCGGCTGATGCCATAGCTGATGACTTGCTGCATTTTTTTACTTTGCTCGGAGTAGTCCCCACGTTTGCGAATATGGTGAGGATAAGAGCGTAAATTCAATATCAAAGCGGCGTAGTGTTGATCGGCGGTGCCGAGATGTTTCTTGATGTACATCGCGAGGGACGTATTACTGGCATTAATTGCTTTGTAAAAGCGTTGCCAAGCAACATCGCCGGTCAATTTTCCCTGTGCGATCCATTGGTTGAACACTGGAGTGCACTCATCGGGCTGGGAGTTTTTAACGTTCCAGAGCGGTTCGACCTCAGCGAGGGCTGTTAGGTCGCCTGTGTGTATGCGTGCATTAAGTTGATGGCAAGCAAGCTCTGTACTGCTGAACGTCGTGCTGTAATAGCGTAAGTAGTCTTGCCAGCGCTCACGCTTGGCCAGTGTGAATAGCCAGCGTTGACGCAGCCGACGGGACAAATAACTGTTCGCGTGAGTACTGAGGAAGTGATCGACATCTTGATGTGGTAGACGATGTAAGCGGCGGCTCAGCTCGTAGTAATCAAGGTAGGCTGCCAATGGATAACCGTGTAAACGGTCGCGGTGTTTACGGTAGTTAACCATTTGGCGCTTGCGCAGGGTGTCGCGGGCTTGCAAGTAGTGTTGTCGTTGCTCTTGAAGGAGTTTCTCTTGCGGTATCCGGATGGCGTTGGGTAGTTCAGAACCTATAAATTGGTTGGCGCTGCTTATACTGCTTAAACACAGGCATAGTATGCCTAGGGCATGGAGGCGTAGGTGTGGAATTTTATAGGTGGCAACATTAGCCGCTCTGGTTATGCGCATTCAATCACCGAATCTTGTGGTGTTATTATCGTTATTATCAGTCTAAGTCAGTTATCGGCCGCTTCACATACTTTATTACAGTCAATTCTCTTATTTTATCGACGCATCCACTCGACGTTCGACCGCTGGGTTTCGCTCCTTGAGCTATGACTTAATTCGGGTAGTATGCGCCCCTTCATACTTTACCTAGTCAGCACATCCTATGAGTTTGATCGAACTGAAAAAAGCCAACCTCCAATATGGCACCCAGATATTGCTTGATGGCATTGATCTGAGTATTGATAAAGGTCAACGCGTCTGCTTGATCGGTCGTAATGGGGCCGGTAAATCCAGCCTTTTGAAAGTCATTACCGGTGATGTGGTGCTTGATGGTGGTGAGGTATGGCGGAAACCTGAGCTGCGTGTTGCGCGCCTGGAGCAGGACTTACCGGAAGCGGAAACCCTGAGTGTCTATGATGTGGTTGCCAGCGGTCTGCCAGAGGCCGGTAAGGTGCTGGCTGAGTACCACCAGTGCTTAGAGCAAGAACCTCACGATATGGACCGCTTGGGGCGCTTACAGCAAGCGATTGATGATTGTGACGGTTGGACGCTGCAGCAACGAGTCGACACTATTATCACGCGCTTGCAATTGCCCGCAGATAAATTGATGTCCCAGTTGTCCGGCGGTTGGCGTCGTCGTGTGGCTTTGGCTAAGGCTTTGGTGGTAGATCCTGATGTGCTGTTATTGGATGAGCCAACCAACCACTTGGATATCCTGGCCATTGAGTGGCTTGAAAAGCAAATATTGGAGTTTCAGGGCGCGGTTGTATTTATTACGCACGATCGTGCATTTTTACAGTCTTTGGCGACGCATATCGTAGAGCTGGATCGAGGCCATATTCGCAGTTGGAAAGGGGACTACGCCAGTTTCCTTGAGTTTCGTGAACAGCAGTTGGCGGAGGAGGCGCGCCACAATGCCTTGTTTGATAAGCGCTTGGCGGAAGAGGAAGTGTGGATTCGCCAAGGTATTAAAGCTCGCCGTACCCGTAATGAGGGGCGTGTGAGAGCATTGAAATCGATGCGCGATGAGCGTGGGGATCGCCGAGAACGTTTAGGGAATGTAAACCTTAATCTTTCGAGTTCTGGCTTGAGCGGGAAGTTGGTGGCTGAGCTAAGTCATGTGAGCCATGGCTGGAGCGAAGGATTGGTCGTCCGTGATTTGAACAGTGTGGTGGTGCGTGGCGACCGCATTGGTTTTATCGGACCGAATGGTGTCGGTAAGAGTACGCTTCTAAAAATAATTTTGGGTGAACTGACGCCAAATGAAGGGTCGGTTAAGTACGGCACCAAGCTTGAGGTGGCGTACTTTGATCAACTGCGCGATCAGCTCAATTTAGAGAAAAGTGCGGTTGATAACGTTTCGGAGGGCCGCGATAGCATTGAAATCAATGGTCAACCACGGCATATCATCAGTTATTTGAGCGATTTTCTCTTTACCGGTGAACGCGCTCGAACTCCACTTAAGGCTTTGTCTGGCGGCGAACGCAATCGTGTATTACTGGCTAAGTTGTTCAGTAAGCCGAGCAACCTGTTGGTGCTCGATGAGCCGACCAATGACCTTGATGTCGAAACGCTTGAATTACTAGAAGAGGTCCTTGGAAAGTTTGACGGGACTGTTTTACTGGTCAGCCACGATCGAGCTTTCCTCGATAATGTGGTTACCAGTACTTATGCCTTTGAGGGTAATGGGCTTGTACGTGAGTATATCGGGGGTTATGAAGACTGGCTGCGTCAAGGTGGACGCTGGCCGCAGGCTGGTGCTTCGAGTAACGCACCGGATACTGCGGGCAATGAAGTACAGGCTGTGGTTGAGGCCCCCGTGGTGGAAAAGCCTGTTAAGGCCTCGGCAACGAAACTCAGTTACAAACTGCAGCGCGAGTTGGAAAAGTTACCCGCGGTAATCGATAAAACCGAGAAGAAGATTTCCGACTTAGAAACAGAAATGGGCGGGGCTGATTTTTATCAGCGTCCACAGGCTGAAGTATCTTCAACACTTGATCAGCTCGGCCAATTACAAGCTGAGCTAGAAGTGCATTACAGTCGCTGGGATGAGTTGGAGTCTATGTAACCAGTAGGGTGCTGATAACGACTCCGGCCCACAAAGGGCTTAGTTGTCTTTGACTCTCACCGCGAGTACATCGCAGTGGGCGCCGTGCAGCACACCGTTGGCGGTTGAGCCGAGCAGCAGGGCTAAACCGTGCCGGCCATGGCTGCCGACGACAACCAGGTCAGTACTTAGGTTATTGGCGAGTCGGTGAATCTCTGCTACTGGTTGACCCACGACAATATGTGCTTGGTCATCGGTGATGCCGGCTAATTGGCAGAAGTCAGCAAGGTGCTTTCGAGCCTGCTGATGCAGTTGTTCTTGGATCTCACTGAGGTCAATTGGGATGTCGCCACCATAGGCGAAGGTCAAGGGCTCGATGATGTGTACTAAGGAGAGCTTAGCTTGATGGTTTTTTGCCAAGCCTTGAGCTCGCTCAAAGACCTGTTGTGACTCGTCACTGAGGTCAATCCCAACCAGTATGTGTTGGTAGTTGGCCATGAAACTTCTCCTTTGGCTGTTCTTTAATTTATATTAGCTGTATTTTTTTTCCTTGCCCAGTCTCAGGGGGCGGCAGTTGATGCTAGCCCAGTTTTTGTTGATGTGGGTCAAACTACTGTATTTTGAACATGAATTGTAGGTGGTGTCGCTATGCCCTTGATGACTATTTTGATTTTGATTGGGGTTGTGTCCCTTGTCTTGGGACCAATTATGTTAATGCAACCAACGCAAGCTGAGCGTCGCCTAGCACGATTGCGAGAGGTCGCAGCACAGGCGGGTTTAAGGGTTCATTTACAACCATTGCCGAGCACAGTACACAGTGATGACAGGGTGGGCATGGCCGCTATGTATTGCTTGCCTTGGCAGGAACAAAAGCATGTTCGCGCTACTTGGTTGCTAACCAAACGTGGTTACAGCCATGAACTGCACTTTGATGGGCTGTGGGAGTGGCATGGCAAGGATAGGGAGGCGTCGGAGCACTCTTTGCGCGATGCTATGGCGAAAATCCCCCCGAAGGTGTTAGCGGTAGCTCGTGGTCCACAAGGACTTTGTTGTTACTGGACTGAATTGGGCAATGAGGGCGATGTGAAAGTGATAGCCGCTTGGCTGAAGGATGAGTTATTCGCCATTACGGCTTAATCTTGGTGTGGGGTGGTACTGCTCTCTATTGGGGGTTCAGCTGGGTCAACTTGAGGTCCAGTTTGCGCGTTGCTTGTGGTGTCAGAGGGAGGGTTATAGTGGTCCTCCCACATGATGTCTAGGGACAGTGACTTGCGTTGAGCGGCGAGGATTTCACTTAGCTCTCGAATCAATTTGTGGCGCCGTTTGTCTGGGCTTGCTGATTGCATCAGCACTTGCTGAGCTTTTTTATAGAACGCGTGCCCAGTGAGTGGGTCGTGTCGATTGATGGCTTTGTGCCCTTGACCGGTGTATGACACCGTGTCAATCATGAGGTGTGTCCAGCCAAGCTCTTCAATTATGGTGTTCATTTCTTGTAGGCTGATACGCCCTTTCGCTTGTTGTTGCCTTACTATTCTTGCAGCATTTTCGAGAGACTTTTGAGCCTTTGCGATTTGTGCGTCACTCTCCTTTAATCGATCAATATGGCGTTCTACTGTCTCATCAAATAAGTGAGTTGCACGATCTTTAGCGCTGTTGAGGGAGGCTTCAAGGTAGGTGGCTGAGTGATCGAGTTCTATCATCGCTTCCAGCATTTCGATGATCTCATCATTGATTAATTGCGCTATTGAGCGCGAGACCACGAGTTGGTCTACCTCAATGACAAGCTCTTCAAGCTCCTCTACCTGCTGTTTCATTTGTGCCAGTTTGTGGCGCAGGAAACGCTTTTGTTTCTCTTTGGTGTTGATCACGCTAACCGTTATCAGAGAGCCTGCGGCAAGGACTATAAAAAAGAATAAACTGAAGAGAGCGGTCATCCTGAGCCTGATGAGTTAGTGGGTAAATAAGCAGTTGTAACAATTATCGGCTTGTAGATGAGAAACTTTATCGCTAGGCTTGCCGAAATAGGCAGTATTTTAGTTAATGCTACATTTTGTACGGCAACCACCCCAGTATAAGTGTTTTTAGTCTGGAATTCGTTATTAATAAGCAGTGGTTATAATATTGCTGGTTTGTGTGTTTTTTGCACTCCCGGGTGATTTGAGTGTGATTTTTTGACGTTTTATTGAGAGTTTACGAACTCAAGCTTGACCGAATCAGAAACTGCACTTATATATGCGCTATCTAAACTGATTACCTATATAGAAGTAAGAGTTGAAGTTCGCCGCCAGTATTCAGTTAACCTAGCTTTCGCGGTGGCGACTTCATAGTGCTGGTGTCTGTATTGGCGACACCCTAAAAAGTATAAATTTACAGTGAGTCAAACATTCAGTCTGACTCTTGTGGCCAACTGATCTGGAAGAACAGAAAAACCATGGGCAAATCCTTAGTAATTGTGGAGTCACCGGCGAAAGCCAAGACTATCAATAAATACCTTGGCAGTGACTACATTGTAAAGTCCAGTGTGGGACATATTCGTGACTTGCCGACGGCTGGTGGACAGAAGAAACCAGTGGATGCCAAAGAGCGCGCGCGCCAGGCAGCGATCACACGTAAATTATTACCTGATGCAAAGGTCGTGCATAAGCAAAAGAAAGCGAAAGCGCAGCTGATCAAACGCATGGGCATTGACCCCGATAATAACTGGGCTGCGCAATACGAAATACTACCGGGCAAAGAAAAGGTGGTCGATGAATTGCGTAAACTGGCAGCCGACGCCGACGTTATCTATCTCGCGACGGATATGGATAGAGAGGGTGAGGCCATTGCGTGGCATTTACAGCAGGCCATTGGCGGTGATGAGAGCCGCTATCGTCGAGTTGTCTTTAACGAAATCACTAAATCAGCCATTCAAGAAGCCTTTAAAAGCCCAGGTGTGCTTGATCAGAACCGTGTAGATGCGCAACAGGCACGTCGCTTCCTTGATCGGGTAGTTGGCTACATGGTCTCGCCTTTACTCTGGTCTAAAGTGGCCCGAGGCCTGTCGGCAGGCCGAGTGCAATCGGTTGCAGTCCGCCTTGTCGTCGAGCGTGAACGTGAGATTCGAGCATTTATCCCCGATGAATATTGGGATGTATTTGCTGATTTAGTATCAAAAGGCGATGACAATATTCGCTTTGAGGTGAAGCGCCAAAATGGTGAAGCCTTTAAACCTGTCATTGAACAGCACGCTAAAACGGCGGTCTTGGCGCTGCAAGACGCCACTTACACGGTCAGCTCCCGTGAGGATAAGCCGACCAAGTCAAAACCGTCGGCGCCATTCATTACGTCTACATTGCAGCAGGCTGCTAGTACGCGCTTAGGTTTCAGTGTTAAGAAAACAATGATGATGGCACAGCGTCTGTACGAGGCTGGCTACATTACCTATATGCGAACCGACTCAACTAATTTAAGCAAAGAAGCGGTAGAAAACTGTCGCGAGTTTGTCAGCGACAACTTCGGTAAAGCGTACCTACCTAAAGAGGCCGTTAGTTACAGCAGCAAAGACGGCGCACAAGAAGCGCACGAAGCGATTCGACCATCATCTGTGACGATCAAACCTACACAGATAAAAGCCATGGAGCGTGATGCTGAGCGTTTGTATACATTGATCTGGCAGCAGTTCGTGGCTTGTCAGATGAGTCCAGCTGAATTTACCAGCACCTCATTGGTTGTGGCGGCGGCTGGATATGAGCTGCGCACCCGTGGTCGTGTGGTTGTCTTTGATGGCTTTACCAAGGTCCAGCCATCAATCAGTAAAAAAGAAGAAGACATTGTCTTACCTGAGTTGGCCGTGGGCGAGGAACTTACCCTTAAGCAACTTGATCCCAAGCAGCATTTCACTAAACCGACCGCGCGCTTTACGGAAGCCAGCTTGGTTAAAGAGCTTGAAAAACGGGGGATTGGCCGACCATCGACCTACGCATCAATAATTTCAACGATTCAAGATCGCGGTTACGCACACGTCGATAAACGTCGCTTTTACGCCGACAAAATGGGAGATATCGTCACCGATCGTTTGACGGAAAGCTTTGAGGAGTTAATGGGCTATAGCTTTACTGCAAACATGGAAGGTTCTTTGGATCAGGTTGCTGGTGGTGATATCCCTTGGCATACGCTGTTGGATGATTTCTACAAAGATTTCTCCCTAACGTTGGCAAAGGCCCAGAATGACGACGGTGGCATGCGTGAAAATGCTCCGACTGAGACGGACATCAGCTGCACGACCTGCGATCGTCCTATGCAGATTCGCACCGGTACTACGGGTGTTTTCCTTGGTTGTTCTGGCTACGCGCTACCGCCCAAGGAGCGCTGTAAAAGTACAATGAACCTGGTTAGTGGTGAGGAGGCTGTTAATGTTGATGATGATGATGAGGCCGAATCTAAGCTGCTACTAAATAAGCGTCGCTGCGGTATTTGTAATACCGCGATGGACAGTTACTTGCTTGATGAGCAGCGTAAATTGCATATTTGTGGCAACAACCCAGATTGCTCTGGCTTTGAAGTAGAGCAAGGGGCTTTCAAGCTAAAAGGCTATGAGGGCCCCGTACTTGAGTGCGACAAGTGCAGTGCTGAAATGCAGTTAAAAACAGGTCGTTTTGGTAAGTACTTTGGCTGTACTTCTGAAGACTGTAAAAATACCCGAAAGCTGCTAAAGAGTGGTGAAGCGGCGCCACCCAAAATGGATCCGGTGCCTATGCCGGAGCTGGCTTGCTTAAAGGTAGAGGATCATTACATTTTACGTGATGGCGCTTCAGGTTTATTTCTGGCCGCTAGCCAGTTCCCTAAAAATCGGGAGACGCGCGCGCCATTGGTTGCTGAGCTTTTACCCCATAAAGACGCGATAGACCCTAAGTATAAATTTCTCTTTTCAGCCCCCATTGCTGATGAGGATGGGGTGGCAACGGTTGTGCGCTTTAGTCGAAAAACTAAAGAGCAATATGTACAGTCTGAGGTAGAGGGTAAGGCCAGTGGTTGGAAGGCTTTTTATCAGGGCGGCGCTTGGCTCGTTACTGCGAAGCCTGTTAAAGCAAGTAAACCTAAAGCCAAAGCTAAAGCGAAACCTAAAGTAAAAGCTAAGGCTAAGACTGAAAAGGAGTAGATAGAACTTTTCGGCTTTGCCAGCGCCGACCTAAGCCCTTTACCGAGGCTGGGTCGGCGTTTTTCGTTCTACCTTACTTTGTTGTAGTGCAGAAATTATGTATTTGAGGAAATAATGAATAACCCATATGTACAGAGGGTCTACCAAAAGCTGGCACACGCACGAGCGCTGCTGGGTCTTGCTCAGGTATGTGGTCAGGCGATTCCTGAGCGTCAGCGGTCTGAGGCGCTGATACAGGGGGCATTGTTGCACGTGGGCATTGCCTACAGGCTCTATCTGCGAGAGCTGGCGCACCGTTATGGCTTACCTAAGCCGGATGTCATTATTGAGCTTGAAGGTCTACGTCAGTCACTTTTACAGGGCGGTAATGTTGCGCCTGAGGTGATTGAAATGGAGCGTTTGGAGGGGGCAGAGGCTTGGGCGGCGAGCATGTTAGCGGCTGAGCAAGGGGCGCTCAACCCCTCGGTAGCAGAGGTAAGTGTTCAGCGGGCTGGTTTGATAGCGGTGAGTTCGGTAGTGCCTAGTGTGTTGACAGCTGAACTTGTGAGCCACTGGTGTCAGTGCTTATCAGAGTTGAGTGAGCGTCAAAGATCCAGTGGTGCTGAGTTCTAAACTCGGCTTTAGTACTTCATGTGTCTGAAGGGCCTATTACACCGTATGCTTTTGAGTCGTCTCGCGTGATGGCTACTGTTCTAGCTCACTCAGTGCTAGAATGATTCTCTTTTTGCCCTGTTAGCTGTACATGAACGCCCGTTAAGATTGGCTCATAAGCTGTGTTTGGGTCGCCCTTAACCTTGGAGTTAGCATGTCCTCATCCCTTTACGAAATTGTTGAACTGGCCGATGGTCTGGTCGGGCTTAGGCGGGCAGGCGAAGACGGAGAACCTTTGGTTACGATTGCTTTTTCCAGTGATGCCTTGTCGTATATTCAGGATGCGAAGCTTGAAATTGTTAAAGCTATGATCGAAGCGGGTCTTGAGGTTACTGCTGAGCTACTTGAGTCACAAGACTCGGAGTTTGAGTTTGATGGCGAGCTGAGAGTCTTACACTAAGCGACTAGGTTACGTTTCATACTTCCTGCGCAGGCTGATGCCTCGCGTCTTATGCTTATATTCCCCTATAAACCTCTCTTGGTTTTAACGGTAACGAACCAGAAGCGCTTTGGTGTTCCCGTTTTGAGCAGCCTGCTCAAGGTGAGTGATCGCTTGATCATTTAGTTTACTTACGGGGCCAATAACCGTGTGACTGGTCCCGTTATTAAGCGCATCCCAGAGTATTCGTGTATTACTCTCGTCATTTTGGCTGTGAATAATTCTCAGCTTTTGAGTGTCAACACCATAACTTTCTAGCAATTGGCGTTCTATCGGGCCCGGTGCCACCCAGGTTATCCATCGATCAGCTTTCCGGCTTAGGTGGGCAATCATCGGTAATAGCAGCATCAGTTGGTCTGGGCTGTGTTTGGTCAGTACCAGCTCGGTAACGCCACTGTGGCTGGCGCTTGCTGGATGAGCGAGTTGTTCCTGCATATTCATTTGTAGTTGTTGCATGTGTCACTCCTGTTTGCTTCATCACTGGTACTGGGTTGTTGTTGATGCTGTGGATTAATCGCGGCGGATCACGCCGACGCTTAGGCCTTCAATGTTAAAGCTTTGTTCTCGTAAATCGACTTTGATGACGTTGAAGTCTTCGTTTTCAGGAAAGAGCTGAACTGTATGTTCGCCTTTATCATGTTGAAACCGTTTGACGGTAACTTCGTCTTCAATACGGGCAACTACGATATCGCCGTTTTTGACTTGTTCTGTTTTGTGTACCGCCAGCAGGTCCCCATCCATGATGCCGATATCTTTCATGCTTTCACCGGTGACGCGCAATAAGTAGCTGGCGGGTGGGTTGAAGAAATCCGCGGGTACATTGCAGTAGTCTTCAATATTTTCTGTCGCCAATACTGGGTTACCAGCCGCTACACGGCCAATGATAGGCAGGCCAGTGACTTCTTGTGGTAGTCGTATTCCCCTTGAGGCGCCGGCAACCATTTCGATTGCCCCTTTGCGAGCAAGAGCTTTAAGGTGCTCCTCGGCTGCATTGGCTGATTTAAAGCCCAGCTCCTTGGCAATTTCTGCGCGTGTTGGTGGATAACCTGTGTTGCCTATACATCGTTTGATCAGCTCTAAAACTTCTTCTTGCCTGGCGGTTAGCTTGATCATTATTTTCTCCGAGCTGGAACTCAAGTGGCCAATACGCTGTGTTTGGCTGCGGTTAAACATCTGTTTTTTTATACAGTAGCTGTGAGTATATACAGTATTTTTAGGGCGGCAAGCCCTTTGATAAAAAAACAATCAGATATGGAGTGTGTGAACGGTTGCTTTGGCGGGGTTGTGATGTGCGGGTGGTCTGCTCACCCGCGGGGACGTGCTGACTTTGAGAGGCTATATTGTGTGCAGTCGTTAGAATTCGTCGGAGCCTTGAAACATTTCTCCTTCAATTTGATTGAGTGGGTTATTGAGGTTTTGAGGGATCATGGCCCTATCGTCATTCCACTGGTCGTCAAGGCTTAGCTCGTAGCCAGCGCTTGAATCTTCAGGGGCGTGACAGTTAGTGATGGCCATTTCTTGCCAGGACTCTTGATCGAAATCCGTGATCTCTCCATCGACAAACTGTACTTCTATACTGTCAGTCTGCGAGTCTATGGCGACTACTTCAAATTGAAAGTTTTGTATCTGCTCGTGATACCAATTCCCAATGACGGGGGTTGTTGCCGCTTTGCCCATGATTCGTTCCTTCTTCATTATTGTGTGCTTTCACCTTGAAGCTATCACGCTCTATCGGGTTGCGCAGCAGCGACTTTGTTCACTTGGAGGATGGGGGTTGAGCATCTTTTTGGGATTAGCTGAGGTTTGTTTGAGTGATGAGCCCTAACTGATTCATTTATATAATACTTTTAAGATGCGCTACGGGTGTGTATTTATGTGGTTACTCTTTAGGGGTATATACTCGTGAGCTTTGATAAAAAAACGATCTATTGTTGAGCGTTTCTATTGGTCCGTTTGTAATTGTGGTGCAGCATTGGTCGCTGCTTGCTTGACACGAATATAGTCTAAACGTATGTTTCAAAAGTTCGTTTGAATATTATACTCTTTAAGCTTTTAGGTAGGTGCTTATGGCCCAGTCCGAGACGATTGTGCGTATTTTGGACGCTGCAGCGGTTTTGTTTGCTGAGAGGGGTTTCGCTGAGACATCACTGCGAACCATCACCAGTACGGCGGGGGTGAATCTGGCGGCTGTGAATTATCACTTCGGTTCAAAAAAGTCATTAATACAGGCTGTTTTTGCACGTGTACTTGAGCCTTTTTGCCTGGAGCTAGACCGCCAGTTAGATGTGCTGTCGGCTCGCTCAGCGCCTTTGACTACGCACCAGCTGCTTGAGTGTTTATCTCGCTCTCTATTGGTATCGTTGCGTAATCAGGGTGAGAAGCCTGAGCAGTTTATGCGGCTGTTAGGGTTGGCCTATTCCCAATCCCAAGAACACCTAAGGCAGTTTATTATTGCTAACTACGCGCCAGTCCATGAGCGTTTTACGGGTTTGTTGCGTAAAACCTTGCCGCATATTAAACCGGATGTTTTTTATTGGCGCCTCTATTTCATGCTGGGTGCTTCTATCTTCACGCTCTCCAGTTTCGACTCCATTAGCGCGATACTAAAAAAAGACCTCGATAAAGACTGTGATGTTGGGGAAGCGGCTGATCTTTTGGTGTCTGCGATTAGCGGTATGTTTGCCGCTGAATGATTGTAGGTCGGTGTTTTTGGCGATGCTGCGTTTGTATATTTGAGGCTTGTAAATGGTTCCTGGTCCGCTGGTTATTGATCTAGAAGGTTTGAGTGTGAGTGGGGTTGAGCGTCAGCGCTTGCTTAATTCCTATGTGGGTGGTGTGATTTTATTCTCTCGCAACATAGCCGATTATGAGCAGCTACAGAGCTTGGTGGCTGAGGTTAGGGGTATTCGGCCGGACTTGTTGGTGTGTGTCGATCAGGAGGGTGGGCGAGTACAGCGCTGCCGTGATGGTTTTACGCGCCTACCGCCGATGCAAGCATTCGATAGGCTGTACAGTGATGATCCACACCGAGCCCTGTTGCTGGCGAAAGATTGTGGCTGGTTAATGGCCGCGGAGGTGCGCAGTGTTGATATCGATTTCAGTTTTGCGCCGGTGTTGGATGTCGACGATGAATTTTGTTCGGTGATTGGTGATCGCTCTTTCTCGAGCGATGCGGGTCGGGTGGCGGAGTTGTCACAAGCTTTTATGGATGGTATGCACGACGCTGGGATGGCCGTCACGGGCAAGCATTTCCCAGGGCATGGCAGTGTGACGGGGGATAGTCATCTTGAATTACCCGTCGATCCGCGCTCACTGGCTGAGCTTGAAGCAAAGGATTTACAGCCGTTTAAGCGTTTGCTGCCGGAACTGGATGCGCTGATGCCCGCGCATATTGTCTTTCCTGCTGTTGATGCGGAGCATGCGGTGGGGTTTTCTAAGTTGTGGCTGCAGGGTTACCTGCGTCAAAGCTGTGGTTATCAGGGCGTGCTGTTCAGTGATTGCCTGACGATGGCCGGCGCGGCGGCGGCTGGAAGTTACCCCGAGCGAGCTGAGGCGGCATTGACCGCAGGTTGTGATGTCATTCTGGTGTGTAATAACCCCACAGGGGTTGACCAGGTGCTGGAGTATCTAGCGGGGATTGATTACCCGGTGATAAGTCCGCGTTTTGTACAGATGCAGCCCAAGGGCGAGGCTCTGGCTATGTCAGTACTGCAGCAGCAGCAGCGCTGGAAGCACACGCATGCTTTATTGGAAGGTCTCCGCGCTTCGGTGCTGCTCGACCCGACAGAAAATTATTTGAAATCAGTGTAGCGGAGTGAGTGTGGATATTTGGACTGAGGTCTCGGCGTGGGTTGGTAGTGAGCGCCTGTGGGTTGTACAAGTTTTCTCTGTGGTGTTTATTACACTGGTGATGGCCATGGGCTGTCGTATTATTCTTGAGCGCCTATTGCTGAAAGCTGAGGCCACACAGAACGTTTGGGATGATGCTTTGGTGGGGGCGGCGCGTCAACCATTGCGCTTGTTTGTCTGGCTGCTGGGTTTGTCTGTTGCCGCACAAATTGCGCTGAACGTCTCTGACAGTGGTTTGCTGCCATTGGTTGGCTCTGCGCGTCGCATTGGTGTCGTAGCATTGCTGGCGTGGTTTCTGGTGCGATTTATCCAGCGTGCCGAAGGCAACCTCATCAGCCCTGACTTTACCGCCAAACCTATGGATGCCACTACGGTACACGCAATAGGTAAGCTATTACGTATCTCCGTGATTATTACCGCATCGTTGGTGTTGTTGCAGTCACTTGGTTACAGCATTTCCGGCGTCTTGGCGTTTGGTGGTATTGGCGGTATCGCAGTGGGTTTTGCGGCTAAAGATCTGTTGGCTAACTTTTTTGGCGGCTTGATGATTTATCTTGATCGCCCGTTCAGTGTTGGTGACTGGATTCGCTCCCCGGATCAAGAAATTGAAGGCACCGTTGAGGATGTTGGTTGGCGCCTGACGCGTATCCGCACCTTTGATAAGCGCCCCTTATATATTCCCAATGCCAGTTTCACGCATATATCGGTGGAGAACCCATCACGAATGAGTCATCGCCGTATCAAAGAAACGATCGGTTTGCGCTATGACGACGCAGATAAGGTGGCTGGGGTGGTTGAGCGAGTCCGTGAGTATCTGGTGACCCACGAGGATATCGACCCTAGGCAAACGTTAATTGTGAACCTCAATAGCTTTGGTCCGTCATCGTTGGACTTCTTTATTTATACCTTTACTCGCACCACCAATTGGGTTGAATATCATCAGGTTAAGCAGAGGATTATGCTGGGAGTTTTGGCGATCATTGCCGACTGTGGCGCCGAGTGCGCTTTCCCAACTTCTACACTGCATGTGGCTTCATTCCCCCCTGAGTCGACGGTAAAGCAGTGATTTTTTAATGGCTTTAATGCCATGTGTTAAAGCGCGTTATGGTTGTGTTATCGACCTCCGCGCTTTTTTTTGTCTGTTGATATGGTTCATCGATTCTAATTAGGTATTGAAATGACGATTGCGATTATGGGTGGCACCGGTCTATGTGACTTGCCCGGTTTGGATATTGTGCGTGAACATGTAATGGAAACCCCTTTAGGTTCGCCTTCAGCGCAGATTAAGGAGGGGTATTACCATGGCCGTACGGTGTTCTTCTTGCCGCGTCATGGTGCCGAACATTCGGTTGCCCCGCACTTGATTAACTACCGCGCGAATATGTGGGCGCTGAAACTACTTGGTGTCGAACAGGTTGTCGCGATTAACGCCGTTGGTGGTATTCACCCAGAAGCCGGTCCGGAGGCATTGGTGGTGCCTGATCAGATTATCGACTACAGCTATGGACGAGAGCATACATTCTATACGGGCGAGCAAGGGCTGGTTGGGCAGGATTTATGTGGGCAGGGTTTTGTTGAGCTGGCGCATATTGATTTTACCTTTCCATATAGTCAAAAACTGCGTCAGCAATTGCTGCGAGCTGCGCAAATAGCGACGCTTCCGGTGCTGACTGAAGGTGTTTACGGCTGTACTCAGGGTCCGCGCCTAGAGACCGCCGCAGAAATAAAGCGCTGTAAAAATGACGGCTGCGATGTCGTAGGTATGACCGCAATGCCGGAAGCGGCGCTGGCGCGAGAGTTGGGTATTGATTACGCGGCTGTGTGTTTGTCGGTGAATTGGGGGGCGGGTTTAACGGACGAGTTGATCAGCTTAGAGGAGATCCACCGTGTCGTCGCAAGCGGTATGAGTAAGGTTGAATCGCTGCTTGGGGCTTTTCTGTCGCAGCGCGTGGATGCTTGAAGTTAATGTTGTGTAAGTCATAAATGACTGCCTTGAAATCAATTAGATTAAAAAAGTGGCAAAACAGACTGGACAGGCATTTTAAATTACCTTAAAAATGAGGTTACTCCGAGACAGTTCGGGGTTGGCTTGTCGTTTTTTCTCTAGGGATAGGGTGGGCGAGTCATACCATAAATATAAAAATAATGAGGTAGGGCAGATGTCACAGCAACTAGGCACGGTTAAGTGGTTCAACAATGCGCGTGGTTATGGATTTATTACACGTGGTGAGGGTAGCGATGATATCTTTGTTCACTACCGCAATATTGTTGGTGAAGGTTACCGTTCATTAAATGAAGGCCAGCCGGTTGAGTTTGATATTCTCGAGGGTGACAAGGGTCTTCAGGCCGAAAACGTTAAGTGCGTATAAATGGGTCAATTACCCGCTCTGGGTGAGTGTTATTGAGACTTACCCAGAAACACAAAAATGTATGGTTCCCCTCGCGATTGCAACAACAGTGTGCGATGGCGAGGTTGGTCTGCGCTAATGTATTCGGAGTCTTGGTTGGGAGGCTTTCACTTCCCGCTCCACGATGAGTATCCGCGC
>Ga0209826_1000117_pt1 | contig 52452 bp, 58 predicted proteins | sample GOMGulsemesocosm_5_FD_184637 | JGI IMG/M metagenome (GOLD analysis project Ga0209826, IMG submission 184637) | Methane-oxidizing microbial communities from mesocosms in the Gulf of Mexico - GOM15C Gulf of Mexico (SPAdes) (version 2) | ecosystem: Environmental > Aquatic > Marine > Cold seeps...
CCATAATGTTGAACGACAAAGGTTATACTGTTGCTGCCGCGTATGGTGGTGACGATGCCAAAGCGAAAGAATTTTCCGAGAGAACCGGTATTCGGACGTATAAATGGGATGTTTCGGACTACGAAGCTTGTATGCAAGGCGTTGCACAAGTGAAGGAAGACTTGGGATCTGTCGCCATCGTCGTCAATAATGCGGGAATTACTCGCGACGGTATTTTGCACCGTATGGATCCACTAAAATGGCAATCAGTCATTGATACAAACTTGGGCTCTTGTTTCAACATGTGCCGAGCGACTATTGAGGGCATGCGGGAAGCAAAATTTGGTCGTGTGGTCAATATTGGCTCAATTAATGGTCAGGCTGGTCAATACGGTCAGGTGAACTATGCCGCGGCTAAATCCGGTATCCACGGGTTTACAAAAGCAATGGCACAGGAGGGCGCGGGCCAAGGGATTACGGTAAACGCCATTGCTCCGGGTTATATTGATACCGAAATGGTTGCTGCTGTTCCCCCGGCGGTTCTTGAAAAAATTGTCGCGAAAATACCAGTTGGCCGTCTTGGCCAAGCCAGTGAAATCGCGCGTGGTGTTTGTTTCTTGGTTGCTGATGATGCCGGTTTTGTAACTGGATCTACATTGTCAATCAATGGCGGACAACACATGTACTAGGTTGGTTCCTGTCAAACCAACTTATGAAAAGGCATGTTTTCTCCCTTGGACGCATGCCTTTTCGCTTTTCTACGTCTCTGGCTCCCTATATGTTTGCTGTCGAACTTAGAAATGACCTGAAGGATAGCAAAATTGAGCAAACCTCTTTCTAGATTACAAGCGACTTTGTGCGGCTTTGTCGCAATTTTGCTTTGGGCATTACTCGCCTTATTCACCGTTTTTACAGGTGACATTCCCCCGTTTCAATTAACCGCTATGAGTTTTGCTATCGCGTTTTCAGCTGTGGTGATCAAATGGATTGTGGCAGGTGATGATATTCTCAACCTTATTAAGCTACCACCAGCATTATGGCTGCTGGGTGTTGGAGGATTGTTTGGATATCATTTCTTCTATTTTATGGCGCTGAAATCTGCACCTGCAGCAGAAGCAGGCCTGATTGCCTATTTATGGCCGCTGCTAATCGTCCTTTTCTCGGCTTTCTTGCCGGGAGAAAGGCTTTTTTGGTTTCATGTTGTTGGGGCCTTAATCAGTCTGCTAGGCGCTGGCTTGCTCATCACGAAGGGAGAGGCATTATCCATCCAACCTGACTACATTAATGGATATCTGGCCGCAATTGCCTGTGCTTTTATCTGGTCCAGCTATTCGGTTCTGAGTCGGAAATTTGCGGATGTTTCCACTGATGTGGTTGGTGTTTTTTGTGGGGTGACGGCTGTGTTGTCACTGGTTTGCCATCTGGCTTTTGAAGAAACTGTTTTACCGGGTACTGCGGGTGAATGGCTGGCTGTTATTGGGCTAGGTCTAGGGCCAGTAGGCGCCGCATTTTTCTTGTGGGATTTGGGTGTTAAGCGCGGTGATATTCAAGGGCTTGGTGTTCTGTCCTACATTTCGCCGCTTTTATCGACACTCCTGCTTTTGGTCTTTGCCGATACCGCTATTAGTTGGGCGTTGCTGGTTGGATGTGGGTTAATCACAATTGGCGCGGCCATAGGATCGTTGAATATTTTCAAAGACATGATGGGGAGCAAAAGTTAAATCGCTCCCCTCACATTAAACTACCATTTTCCGGTGTTTTCCATGTCCGCCCACGGAGCGGCGGGGGCAAGTGCTTCGCCTTTTTGCAAAAGTTCCACAGATATATTGTCAGGTGAGCGGACGAATGCCATGCGGCCATCCCGTGGTGGGCGATTAATCGTCACCCCATTGTCCATCATGTGTTGGCAAACAGCGTAGATATCATCCACTTCATACGCCAAGTGGCCAAAATTGCGGCCTTCGTCGTAGTCTTCAGGATCCCAATTATGAGTGAGTTCAACTTGGGCATCTTCCTGCCCTTCTGGTGCTAGAAAGATGAGTGAAAAGCGGCCCGCTTCTATATCTTTCCGCCGAACCTCTTTGAGACCTAAGCATTTGCAATAGAAATTCATACTCGCGTCCAAATCTTTTACGCGTACCATCGTATGCAGGTATTTCATGTAATCATCCGTTTTATTGTGTAGGTGTTTTTAAAAGGAGTCTTTTCGGGCTCTAATCTCTGCAAATACGTCGGCCACATCGGCCCCTTGCATTTGAAGGTTTTTTTGAATGTCAGTAACGTCAGGGCGCAAAAAAGGGTTAGTGGCTTTCTCATCGCCAATTGTGGAGGGGACTGTTGGTTTGTTTGCAGCGCGTAATTTGAGAATTTCATCGAAGCGTTTTTTAAGATCAGAATTTTGCGGCTCAATGGTAAGGGCAAAATTAGCATTGGCCTCAGTATATTCGTGGGCGCAATAAATTTTTGTAGGATCCGGTAAAATCCTTAATTTCTGAAGACTTTCCCACATTTTTGCCGGCGTTCCTTCAAACAACCTTCCACATCCAAGGGCAAACAATGTATCGCCGCAGAACAACGCGTCAGAGCCTTCAAACCAATAGGCAATGTGACCATTTGTATGGCCGGAAACTTCGAAAATTTGTGCCTTTTGTGAGCCAAACATGTACGGCTGGTCTTCAGAGACCTCAATATCAATGCCCGGTATCCGCGCCACATCATAGGCGGAGCCCACGATGGTGCAGCCGGTCTTTTCTTTGAGTTCGAGATTTGCTCCAGTGTGATCCCAGTGATGGTGGGTGTTGAGAATATGAGTCAATTTCCAGCCCAACTCGTCGAGCTTTGCAAGCACCGGATCGGCTTCGGCGGGGTCGACAATTGCAACCGCATCACTATCTGGATCCTTAATCAGATATAGATAATTATCATTTAGAACAGGGATTTGATGAATTTCCAGTTTGCTCATTGGCTTCAGACTTCTATTGTAAGAATTATTCCATGCTAGGCAGTATACTACCATGATGCGACCCGATGTCATTGATTTAAGAAAATTCTACCATACCCGCCTTGGCGTTGTTGTGAGAAAAGCGCTTGTGCGTAAAATCCGTCACATATGGCCGGATATTTCAAATTTCCGGCTGTTGGGGTTGGGATATGCGACGCCGTATCTATACCCCTTTAGAAACGAGACAGAGCGAACCATCGCTTTGATGCCAGCGCAGCAGGGGGTTATTCAATGGCCCCATGGCGGCCCGAGCCTCGTGGGACTTGCGGACGAGGCTGGATTACCGCTCCCTGATAATTCAATCGACCGGGTGATCCTTGTTCATGGCTTGGAGAATACGCGGGCGGCAGATGATGTCTTGCAAGAGGTTTGGCGTATTCTAACCTCAAGCGGAAAATTACTTGTGGTTGTCCCCGCTCGGCGAGGGCTTTGGGCACGGCTTGAAAATACACCTTTTGGGTACGGTTATTCCTATTCAGATCGGCAGCTTCGTCAAGTTTTACGAGACAATATGTTTACGTACGGAGATGTGCACGGGGCTTTATATTTCCCGCCAAGTGGGACACGATTTAACCTAAGGCTATCGCAGTTCGTCGAGAATATGGGCGAAAAATGGTGGCCGCGGTTTAGCGGTGTCAGGTTTATCGAGGCGGAAAAACAAATTTACGCCATACCAGAAGTACCTCAAAAGCGGAAAAGACTACGCCCGTTGATTGCCCCTGCGGCCCGGCCCATTGGGGCGAGCACGACGGGAGCAGAAAAATTGAACCGCTCCCGGAACAAATAATTATTTATCGGACAATAAGAACACACATTGCGCAGCGAAAAAATTCGCTCTGCGACTGTTGATATCGTAATCCAGAACGCGACCATCACTGCCGACAATGATGGATTTTTCAAGTTTGATACCCAGTTCGTCACACAGAACTGTGAAATCCCGCAAGGTGCAAAAGTGAATGTTGGGTGTTTCGTGCCACGCATAATCAAGCGAACTGGTCATGGGCATACGGCCATTAACTGCCAGATACCAACGACAGCGCCAAAAGGCAAAATTTGGAAAAGAAACGACTGCTTTTTTCCCAACGCGAAGCAATTGTTCCATGACCAATTTGGGCCGATGCGTTGCTTGCAAGGTTTGGCTTAAAATTGCGTAGTCAAAGCCCTTATTAGGATAGTCTGTCAAATCTGTGTCAGCATCGCCTTGTACAATGGACAGCCCCTTGGCGACGCAGGAATTTACGCCGGCTTGGCTTAGTTCGATACCACGTCCATCAACGTCTTTCGTGGAAATGAGGTGGCTTAAAAGTGTGCCGTCGGCGCAGCCCACGTCGAGAACCCGACTTCCGGGCTCAACCATTTCTGCAATAAGTTGCAAGTCCACACGAATATCTTGCGGGCGAGTGAGAGTTGTATTTTTGATCATTGGGTTAGCCCTCTACTTTTTGCAGTAGCCGCTAAAAATCCGCCAATAGTTTGAAGCATTTCAGGTGTATCCAAAAGAAAGGCGTCATGGCCTTTGTCTGTTTCGATCTCAACAAAGCTGACATTTGCCGCTGCCGCAATAAGTGCGCGGACAACATCTTTACTTTCGGTGGTTGGGAATAACCAGTCACTGGAGAAGGACACAACGCAGAAACGTGTCGGTGTCCCCTCAAATGCGGCTGGTAATGATCCACCATGATCGCTCGCCAGATCAAAATAATCCATTGCCCGGGTTACATACAGGTAGGAGTTGGCATCAAAACGATCGACAAAATTGATGCCTTGGTACCGCAAATAGCTTTCTACCTGAAATTCTGCATCAAACCCGTAAGTTAAGTCATCTCGGTCTTGCAAATTACGCCCAAATTTTCGGTGCAAGGCTGATTCGGATAAATATGTCACATGGGCTGCCATACGGGCGACTGCCAATCCGGCGCGCGGATTTTTACCCTGCTCTAGATATTTACCGCCGTGCCATTCCGGATCGGCCATAACAGCTTGGCGACCAACCTCATGAAAGGCGATGTTTTGTGCCGAATGTTTTGCCGCTGTCGCGATGGGAATAGCACTGAAACAACGCTCAGGGTATGCGCTTGCCCATTGCAGAACTTGCATACCTCCCATAGATCCGCCCACGACAGAAAACCAACTTGGAATTTTAAGGTAATCTTGCAGTAGGGCCTGGGTGCGAACCATGTCAGCGATGGTGATGATTGGAAAGTCTAGACCATAGGCCTCCCCCGTTTCAGGGTTGATATCCTTGGGCCCCACAGTCCCCATGCAGCCACCAAGAATGTTGGAGCAGACAACAAAATACTTGTCTGTATCCAGAACTTTACCGGGGCCGATCATTACGCTCCACCAGCCATCTTTACCGGTGAGAGGTTGCCTGCTCGCTGCGTGTTGATCTCCGGTCAAGGCATGGCAAACGAGAACGGCATTGCTATGGTCAGCATTCAGTGTTCCATAGGTGTTGTAGGCCATGGTAATGTCACTCATCATCGCACCGCAATCCAATGGCATGGGTTTATCTTTCCCCAATATCACGGAATGGTGGTTCGATTCTGGCGGGATAATTGACACGGCTCTGGCTCTTTTCACATTCTAGGGTCAAAAAAATCTTTGTTTTCGTCTATTTTGCTGATAGCTAGAGCCGAGGAGCAATATCTGTCAATGATTTCTTTGGTTTTGGATCTTGATTTTGGCTCTTGCTGGACTTTTCTACCATTTGGTACCGTATTTCAGGAATGAAACGTGAAAAAAACGAATAAAAAACTTGAAACGCTTCGGTCTGAAATTGATCGCCTTGATACGGAATTGCTGAATATTCTCGAACAGAGAATTGAGATCGTAAAAGATATCGCTGCAGCCAAAGAAGATGACGGCGCTGCTTTGGCATTTCGGCCGGGCCGCGAAGCGAACGTTATGCGCCGTATTTTGGAACGCCATTCCAGCGATTTACCGGATGTGGTTGTGGCCAACATTTGGCGAGAAATTATCGCCGCTGTTTGTCGTATGCAAAAACCCATGTCAGTTTCAATTACAGCCCCTGAAAAGTCAGTGGGCTATTGGGACCTTGCCCGTAGCCACTTCGGTGGGGCGACCCCCATGACATTACACAAATCTCCAACAGTTGTTTTACGTGAAGTTTCTGCTGATCCGTCTAAACTTGGCGTTATGCCATGGATGAATATTGAACGGGACACTTGGTGGGAGCATTTGGCACAAGGCGGCGACACTGTTCCTAAAATTTTGGCAGCGCTGCCTTTCGTTCAAAACTCATCCGGGTCTTTTGAAGATTTGAATGCCTTAGTTATCGGTCAAGCCGAGCCAGAAGCATCTGGCAATGACATCAGTCTATTTGTTGTCATGACTGAAAATGAAGTGAGCCGGGCCCGCCTTAATGAGTATCTGGAAAAATCGGGTCTAAACGGCCATTGCGTGGATTCCCGCTCACCAGCTGTTGAAGAAGGGGATTGGTTGCATCTATTCCAAGTCCCACATTTCATCGCTAACGGGGATGAACAATTGACCAAATTCACCGAAATGGTCGGTGATAGTGTCATTAAAACAGTTATTTTGGGGGCTTACGCCGTTCCCATTCAATCCTAAATATAAATTAATTGAGAGTAACCTCCATGTCCTCCTTGCTTCCAACACCTAAGCCTGGAATTCTGGATATCACCCCATACGTTGGCGGCAAGTCAACATCTGCGGGGACCCAGAAAGTTGCTAAACTTTCTTCCAATGAGACACCTCTTGGGGCGAGCCCTAAAGCGAAAGCTGTCTTAGCGGATCTGGGTGACAAACTTCATTATTATCCCGATGGCGGCTCTGGCGAGTTAATCGCGGCGATTGCCGACGTCCATAAACTGCCTGCAGGAAATCTTGTTTGCGGAAACGGATCTGACGAACTTCTCTCTTTGATCACAAATGCTTATGCTGGTCCAGGGGACGAGGTTCTATTTTCAGAACATGGCTTTTTGGTTTATGAACTTGCGGCTTTGTCAAATGGCGCAACACCGGTAAAAGCACCTGAGCATGATCTGCGATCAGATGTTGATGCATTGCTTGCAGCGGTCACTGAAAATACTAAAATTTTGTTCCTTGCGAACCCCAACAATCCAACCGGAACCTATATTTCGATCTCTGAAGTTGAAAGACTTCATGCGGGATTACGGAGTGATATTCTGTTGGTTCTGGACGCGGCTTACGCGGAATACGTCCGTAAAAGCGATTACGAAGCGGGCGTTGATTTGGTTGCCTGCAACAAAAACGTTATCATGACCCGGACGTTTTCAAAAATTTATGGCCTGTCATCTCTGCGTGTTGGCTGGGCTTATGGTCCCGACGAAGTCATCGATGTGCTGAACCGAATTCGCGGACCCTTTAATGTGAACGCAATTGCACAAGCTGCAGGTGTCGCCGCTGTTCGTGATCAAGAGTTTGTGGAAAAAGCCATTGCCCATAATGATAAATGGATCCCGATCCTTGTGCAGAACTTGCGGGGGATGGGTCTTGATATCCCTGATAGTGTTGGTAACTTTATTTTGATGGATTTTGCGAATACGGGGAAAAGCGCAACGGATGCAGATGCGTTTTTGAATTCCCGCGGCTTAATCTTGCGAAGTGTGGCGTCATACGGTTTACCGACTTGCTTGCGTATGTCAGTTGGCACTGATGATCAAAACCATGCTGTTATGGATACTTTGCGCGAATTTTTGGAAAAATAAGATGTCTGACACCACTGTCCAGTTTGAAAAACTCGCGCTGATAGGTATTGGACTTATTGGATCATCAATTGCCCGTGCAGCCCGTCAGCATGGCGTTGTGAAGGAAATTGTCTGCGCTGCAAGAACTGCCGATACACGCCGCGTGGCGTTGGAGCTGGGCGTTGTTGATGAGGCCTATGAAAATGTAGCTGACGCAGTGAAAGATGCCGATCTGGTTATTTTATGCACACCTGTTGGCACATATGGCGCGCTTACCGAAGAAATGGCCCCGTTCTTGACTAAAGGGGCGTTGGTCACGGATGTTGGCTCGGTTAAACAAACTGTTGTCGAAGCCATTGAGCCACACATTCCAGAGGGCGTTGATTTTGTTGCGGGTCACCCGGTTGCAGGTACTGAAAAATCAGGACCAGCTGCTGGATTTGCTGAATTATTCGCCGGTCGTTGGTGTATTTTAACACCCTCAGGGAAATCCCGAGAAGAGGCCGTTGAAAAATTATCGGCTTTTTGGACGGCACTTGGCAGTAACGTGGAAAAAATGGATCCAAAACATCATGACTTGGTGTTGGCGATTACGTCCCATGTTCCGCATTTGATCGCCTATAACATCGTTGGCACTGCTGATGATTTGGAAGAAGTTACACAGTCGGAAGTTATTAAATACTCGGCGGGTGGTTTCCGTGACTTTACCCGTATTGCAGCGTCAGACCCGACCATGTGGCGAGATGTGTTCCTTCATAATAAAGAAGCTGTTCTTGAGATGTTAGGCCGCTTTAGTGAAGATCTTACAGCGCTACAGCGAGCTATTCGCTGGGGTGACGGGGATGCGCTTTTCCAAATGTTCTCGCGCACTCGCGATATTCGCAAGCAAATCATTGATGCAGGTCAGGAAACGGCAGAGCCCGATTTTGGCCGAACTGTCCCCAACGAAGATGAGTAGACCTCACCGGTATTAAAAAAGCGGAACTGTGTTCATTAGCTTGAACGGGCCAATATAGAGGCCGCCATTTTGAAGGCTCATGGGCAGATCAAGGTACCGTCTGGCGTTTTCGTCTTCCTTTGAGATCAGGTTAAGCGCCACCGCTGCTGTTTTCAGTGATTGCTTGTCGAGTTTTTGACTTTTCTCAAGTAAGGCAAGCAAATTATTAAAACCTGTTATTTTGGTGCTGAATGCCCCTAGCGGCTGGTTGTTCTCGTCAAGAGCAACGGCACCATTTCCAGAAATCTGACTTTCCCCCCATATGAGGTTCATGTCCAGAATCTCGACTGATCCACCCTGATCCCGCCAACGTTCGATGCTATCTTTGGTTCTAAAATCTTTTGGGCGGCCGTCGACGGTTGCTGAAATGTTGGCTTTTGTGATGATCCCCCCAAGAGGAGTGGCATTGCCGTTTTCAAAAACGATGCCATCAGCCGTCACAGCAACTTGCCACGTTGGCATTTGGGTATCGGACGCGGGCGCATCGGAGCCTTCAGTTTTCTTAGGAGCAGTTGACATACGGCTATGCAATTGCAGGCGGTCTGCAGTGGTTTGGCCGTAGGACGAGGATTGGATTTGGGATTTAGTAATGTCGATGGCTAGCGTCTTAAATTTTCCGCTTGATGCAAAGGTAGCGCTACCAAGAGCGGTTTTGGGCGTTACTGATACGGATTTAGTCGCGGTGCCATCTGTCCAAGTATGGGAACTGGTTCCCAAAGTGCCAAAAATAATATGGGTGGGTTTCCAAGGTTGAGCCAATACCCAAAATGTGGGAATTGTTGTCTCAAATCCAAACTGGGCGCCACTTTGATCTCGCGTGATTTTGACGTCTTCGAGATCTATTTTTACGCGGTAGGGGAAACCGGATGTAACAACCGGTTGGTGCGTGATCGTAATGCCGTCAGACAGACGGGCATTTTTCCATGCCTCAAACTGTGAGATGGCCGTATCGGCGATACTATTCCACCAAAAGATATACCCGCCGATGAGCAGGGCAAAAATGCTGAGTGTGATGATGGTAACACGCATGTAGTCTTCCGTTTCTAGAACTTGAGCTTTGGGACGCCACTGTATAAGGTTGCGCCCTTACCTGTCACTGATTTTTCTATAGCAAAAGTTCCTTAATATGACAGCTTCTTCTCAAACGGCCCGACAAAATTTAATGCTCGGGGCAATGCCAATTGTGTTCGTATTTCTGTGGAGCACTGGGTTCATTGGCGCCAAATTGGGCTTGCCATATATCGAACCCATGACTTTCCTCGCGGTCCGGTTTGCCATATGTACGGCCATATTCCTTCCACTTGTCTTGCTAACGAAAACCCGTTGGCCGAGCCGGTGGCAGGACGGGGTGCATATTGGGATTTCGGGCCTGCTAATGCATGGCGGTTATTTAGGATTTGTGTTTTGGGCTATCAGTCTTGGTGTCCCGGCGGGAACATCTGCGTTGATTGTTGGTATTCAGCCGTTGATTGTGGCTGCACTTGCAGGTCTGCTACTCAATGAAACCATAAGCATACGCCAATGGGTCGGGCTGCTTGCAGGTCTTGGAGGTGTGTTCTTGGTGGTTGCTGATAAATTGTCGCTAGGTCAGGGATCAGTATTCGGCATCGGTCTGTGTTTTGTGGCCCTGTTCTGCATGGCATTTGGTACGCTTTACCAAAAGAAATTCTGCTCCGATATGAGCTTGAAAAGCGGAAATTTTATCCAATTTGTCGTCGTAACCATCTATTTTTCTCTCATGGCTTATGTGATGGAAGAGGGCACAATCGTTTGGTCGGGCGAGCTGGTATTTGCGCTTGGATGGCTGGTTTTGGTTCTGTCGCTGGGCGCGGTAACTCTTCTGTATTTGTTGCTGCGTAAAGGGGCTGCGGCAACGGTATCCAGTTTGTTCTTTTTAGTGCCGCCCTGTACGGCAGTTGTGGCCTATATTTTGTTTGATGAGCGGTTGAGCGGATATTCGTTCCTCGGCATGGCTGTTGTTGTTGTGGGCGTTGCCCTCGTGAATATGAAGCCCAGAAAGCCTTTAAAATGAGCAAATACGACCTCGTGCTTGAACCTGATTTGCCGCCGGTTGATCATGCTATGCCAGCGCTTCCTGAAAACGAAGACTTATGGATTTTCGGATATGGCTCCTTAATGTGGCGACCGGGCTTTGAGAATAAGGCCGTGGTAGATGCCCAGCTATACGGATATCACCGATCCTTTTGCGTCACCTCAGTTGTGCACCGGGGAACGTACGAGAGCCCAGGCCTAGTCCTTGGGCTGGATGCGGGGGGATCGTGCCGCGGAAAGGCGATACTCTGCCCCTCTGATATTCGGGAACCAGTGATTGATTATTTATACCGCCGGGAAATGGTCACCAAAGTATACGTGCCGAAGATGGTGACTTTAAAGCTGCTGCATAACGGCGAAAAAGTACGAGCGCTTACCTTTACGGCAGACCCTCATCATGAACAATATTGCGGCCAACCGGAAATCAACGCGGCGGCGAAGATTATTGCGTCTGCTTCTGGACGCGGGGGTCCAAACCGTGATTATTTATACAGTACTGTTGAGCATCTGGATGAGTTCGGTATCAAGGATGGTCCTCTGCATGCGATCATGCAGCGGGTTCAAGCTATGGGGGAGTAACTTGCTATTCCCGGCCTGTTAGATAGCTTGATAGGTGGAAACGGACGGAATGTCTGTCCGCTCTAGGCCAATATTTTCAAGTTCATGGTCACTTAATGCAGGCAGAGCTGATGCAGTTTTGTCCGAACGATATTCGCGAACCAAAGCAAGGCTTAAACGCTATGTGAATGACATATCTGAATTAGAATTGTCTGCTGCGTCGTAGGCGGTGGTTGATGAAATGTGTTATTTAGTGTTAAAACTTTTGTGATAGTCAACCCGTCCGTGCGGCATATTTTCTTCGAAAGCCCGCCTCATAAAATATTCGGCAGGGACGCCATCTAAAAAGAGTTCTGAATCTGCCTCAAAACCAAAGCGGGAATAGTAGTTAGGATCACCAAGGACAACACATCCCTTTGCATTCATAGCCGAAGCTCGTCGCAAGCCCTCTTCGATTAGGGCTGCTCCGATGCCTTCTTTTTGTTTGTCTGGGCGAACTGAAATTGGCCCAAGGCCAAGCCACCCTTGACGGCCACCTTCAATTGTAATTGGGGAGAATGCCACATGACCAACAACCTCATTGCTTTCTACCGCGACAAGGGAAATGCTTAATGCTCCTGACTCGCGCAGCGCATCGATTATTGCTGATTCAGTCTGATTGCTGTGTTCAACCGATATGAAAGCTGCCCGTGTTATAGAACGGATCACATCAATGTCACGCGATGTTTCTTCACGGATTTTCATAATCTATGGGCGCCGCATATTTAGCTGCATTTTGAAAACCCGCATGAAGTACAGGTGTCACAACCTTCACTTCGCAGTAGTGCAGCTTCGCCGCATTCTGGGCACTGCCGTTGTAGGCCCATCCTTGGCCTTTGCGGAACCTCTCCCATCACTTGAGATTTGGCTTCGCTTTCTTGGGAGTTTTTCGCCGGATTGGGCAAAAAGCCAATTTGAACAAGATGAGTTTCAATAACATCGCCAATGGCAGCAAGAAGTGAGGGAACGTATCGCCCGTGCATCCATGCACCGCCGCGCGGATCGAACACGGCCTTTAATTCTTCCACGACGAAACTGACGTCACCACCACGCCGGAAGACGGCAGAAATCATCCGAGTTAGGGCAACTGTCCATGCAAAATGCTCAACATTCTTAGAATTTATGAAAATCTCAAAAGGTCGCCGCCGACCATCCTGCACAATATCATTGAGCGTGATGTACATGGCGTGATTACTTTCAGGCCATTTAAGTTTGTATGTTTGCCCTGGTATGGTTCCAGGGCGATCGAGTGGCTTCGTCATATAGACGATGCCGCCAGCTTCATAACTGTCCCGTGGTTTTGGTTCAGGCTCATCCAGTGGTAGGGCAGGTTGCTCATCCTCCCCTTTGGACTTCGTCGTTAATTCTAAAACAGCGCCCGTAATATCATTGGGTCGGTATGTTGTGCAGCCTTTGCATCCAAGCTCATAAGCCTTCATGTAGATATCCTTGAATTTTTCAAAGTTGATATCTTCAGGGCAATTTATGGTTTTAGAGATCGAGCTGTCGATGTAGTCCTGCACTGTTGCTTGCATTCTGACATGATCCATTGGGGCAAGAACTTGAGCATCAACAAAGTAATCAGGCAGAGGTGTGTCCTCTCCTTTTAGGCGGCGGAATAAGCGATAGGCGTAATCGGTTACTTCTTCAGCTTTTCGAACCCCATCTGCGTTTAAGACATTGCGGGTATAGGAAAAACTGAAAACAGGCTCCAATCCGCTTGATATATTGTTGGCGAGCAGGGAAATAGTGCCGGTTGGGGCGACTGATGTGACAAGAGCATTTCGAATGCCATTTTTGCCAATGGCATCCTTAATATCATCGTCTAGTGCCGCGATGGTCTCTCCATTCAAATATTGTTCCTTATCGAACAGGGCAAACGCCCCTTTTTCTTTCGCAATATCAGTTGAGGAGAGATAGGCGGATTTTCGGATTTGGCTCATCCATTGGCGGGTAATCGAGATCGCTTGATCCGATCCATACCTGACGCCGCACATTATTAAAGCATCAGCGAGGCCCGTTATGCCAAGCCCGATACGTCGTTTTGCTTTGGCTTCATGTTCCTGCTCGGGAAGAGGGAAGCCTGAGACATCAATGACGTTATCCATCATACGAACGGCAACCCTGACAACTTTATCCAGCTCATCAAGGTCCATCACTGAATCATTCTCAAACGGGTTTTTAATAAACCGGGTCAGGTTCACGGATCCCAAAAGGCATGCGCCATAGGGCGGCAACGGTTGTTCGCCGCAAGGATTGGTCGCAGATATGTCTTCGCAGTAATTTAGGTTATTGCGCTGGTTAATGCGGTCGATGAAAATGACGCCTGGTTCGGCGAATGCATAGGTGGAGCGCATGATTTCATCCCAAAGCTCACGGGCTTGGATGGTTTTATATTGCGATCCCTCAAATACGAGATCCCACGAGTCGTCTTTTTTGACCGCTTCCATAAAGGCGTCAGTAATCAGTACGGATAAGTTAAACATCCGCAGGCGGCCTGGGTCTTGTTTAGCTTTGATGAAATCAAGAATGTCTGGGTGATCACAAACCATGGTCGCCATCATGGCGCCGCGCCGGGAACCCGCGCTCATTATGGTGCGGCACATGCTATCCCACACATCCATGAAGCTGAGAGGGCCGGATGCATCCGATCCCATGCTGTGAACGGGGGCGCCTTTGGGGCGCAAGCTCGAGAAATTATATCCGATCCCGCCGCCTTGTTGCATGGTAACAGCAGCTTCTTTGAGGTTGTCAAAGATACCTGCCATATTATCGGGGATATCGCCCATGACAAAGCAGTTAAACAAGGTCACTTTTCGTTTCGTGCCAGCGCCCGCAATTATGCGGCCAGCAGGCAAGAACTTATAATCTTTGAGGATTTCATAAAACTCGGTGTCCCACTTGGCCGTATCTTCTTCGGGTTCCGCCAGTGCCGATGCAATGCGGTGCCAAGTGTCTTCAATCGTCCGCTCTTTTGCAGAGCCATCGGCCTTCCGAAAACGGTACTTCATATCCCAAATTTGTTTTGAAATTGGCGCGATTGTAGCCATTGAAACCTCAAGTTAGAGCGTGCTTTATGCCGGTTGATCAAGTATATCTTAATTACCCGGTATACGCAAACTTCCTGATGTTAAAATGGCGATAAGCGCTTATTTTTCAATGTATTTTTCGCGGCCTTCCGCAACAAGCCGGGATGTGTTGTCATCAATGGATTGTTTGAGCTTACTGACAAAATCTTTGCGTTTTAAGCCTGCTTCAATGGCAGGCAAAAATTCTATAATGATCACACCAGGTCGGCACATAAATTTCTTGCGGGGCCAAAATAGTCCAGTGTTCAGCGCAACCGGAATAACAGGTGTATCCAGCTTAGTATATAAGGCTGCAATACCGGGCTGATAGGGCATTTCATCGTCTACAGCTGTGCGAGTGCCTTCGGGAAAAATGATAATTTGGCGTTCATCTTCTAGGGCTTGTTCCGCTTGCGAAATCATAGAACGGAGGGCAGAAGCGTGGCCTTTCCGGTCAACCGCGATCATTTTCGTTTTTCTGCAGTACCAACCGTAAACAGGAACACTCAAAAGCTCCTTTTTTAGGATTACAGCAGGGTCTTCAACCAGCCAATGAAAAGCGGTTGTCTCAAAGATAGATTGATGTTTGCAGGCCAGCAGTGCACGGCCCTTAGGTAAATTTTCAGTGCCGCGAACTTCGACTTTCAATCCGCAGATCGCCCGCATCAAGACGAGAATTCCCTTGGACCAAACAGTTTGTCCTCTAACAATCCAAATTCTGTTAAACGCTAACATGGGGAGAAAGAGCAGGTTCATAAAAATTGACCAGAGCCAGAACGTCACAAAAAACAGGCAGGACCGTAGAAAAATCACTTGGTATCTCCATCCATTGCCAGTCGTTCAAGGTTGGCGCGGATCAGGCTAAATATATACTTATTAAATTCTGCAGCCAATACATAGGAAACTGATGGATTTTGCCACCAATTTTTAAGTTTCAATACATCATTTTTTGCAGCTTGGGCAAAAAGTGGTTTTGAGCGCATTTGACGCTTCATCTCAACCAAACTGCGCGGCATGTGATAGGCGCTGGTGACAATGATAAGAGAATTGAATTTGTTTTCTGCCGCCCATAGGGATGCCTCATAGGCATTGCCGACGGTATCGCGGGCGATGTGACCAATATCAACGCAGCAATCCATCACCCGAGCGCTCTCGCCCATGGCTTTTCGCAAAGTCTCTTTGCTGACTTGCCGATTAACACCCGAGATCAATATTCGTTTTCCGGCCCCACTCTTGAGTAATTCAAAGCCTTCGCTCAAGCGAGCAGGGGTTCCCGTGAGGACGACGATACCATCGGCGTTTTGAGCATCGGTGTAAGACGGGTCAGATATTTCATGAATATAGGACAAAAATGCACCGACCCAGAGAACGATGAGGATCACCAATATTTTTGGCCATATGGAAATTTTACGGAGCATCATGAAAATCTACCGTTCAAAATGTAATCGGTCGCTTCTGTTAAATCGCGCGCAACAGAAACGGGGAGCAGGTCTGATGGAATACCATTTGCTTGGGTTTTTGCGCCTTTACCGGATCGAACTAATATCCGATGACATCCTGCTTTCGTTGCCGCCTGTAAATCAGTTTGACTATCTCCTATAAGAACGGTGTTTTTTGGTTTTTCTGAAAACATGGTCATAGCAGCCTTCATCATCCCGCAGCCAGGTTTGCGATTTTCTGTCGCCTCCCACGGGGCATCAGGAGCAATAAAAATATGATCGATATCGCTTCCCATTTTTCTGATGTTACCCAAAAGTTTTTCATGAATATTGAACAAGGTTTCAGGGGTAATAATTCCGCGTCCGATACAAGATTGATTAGTAACGATGGCGACGATGTGGCCGTTACCCTTAAGGCGGGAGATAGCTTCAAGGGCGCCGGGAATGAAAATCAGCTCATCCGGTGACTTTACAAAATCTGGGCGATCTTCATTTATGACGCCATCTCTATCCAAAAGTACAAGCACGTTACATCATCCGTTTCAATGAGCCCATGACGATCCAACGAACCGTAATTGTGGTCAATAGTGCGACCAATATTGGCACCATCGCCAATGCAATCCAACCCTCTACAATCATTGAAGGAGCGGAAATTAGTCCAGCTTCGAGACGTCCTGCTAAAAACGACAAAAATTCCATAGTGAAGATGGCACAAATTAAACCGGGAAACGCCCCAATTAAGCAGAGGCGGGCAAAATAATTTTGAAACTGTTGGGCAATGTAACTGTCTCTTGCGCCAATCAAATGCAGAACCTCAATGATAGCATGATGCATAACCATGCCGGTACGGGCTGCAAAAACGATAATGATGACGGTAACAATGCTAACAAGCAGCATAATCGCTCCGGCTAAAAATTGAACGGACCGCGCGAGCACGATCATTTTATCAAGCCAAGGTCGGTGCGTGTTTAAAATCGCTCCTGGAACCTCTGTGGACAGTTTTTTGGCGGCGGCGAGCAGATCAACGGAACTGCCCTCAGATATTGTGACCTCAATCAGTCTTGGAAGGGGAAGTTGCTTGATAATATCGGCTCGGCCTAAGTACGGTTCAAGCAATTTAGCCGCATCGTCAATAGACAGAGGGTTCACCTCTTCAATGCCGGGAAAGTTTCGTAAAATTTGAGAGGCCTTGTTCATTTTTTTATCAAGATCCTGCCCCTCTTCATAGGCGATTTCGACAGTTAAGTTGCCACTCACTGCTGTTGACCAGTTTTGTACCGCTGAATGCAAGGAAAACAAACCCATTAGAGCCAGTGCGGCCAAAAACACCATGGCAGCGATGACAATGGGCAAATACTTGCTAGAAGCGTCTTTTTCAAGCTGCAGCTCTGGTGAATTGCCAAAAATATTGATCACAGGCCACTCCGTTGATGTCGCTTCAGATACTCATCGGCGTCGGTATGGTGAAGCGTTCCCTGTTTCAAATACATAACGGGGCAGGGAAAGCGGCGAATAAGTTCAATATCATGTGTTGCAATGACAACAGTTGTTCCAAGTTTATTTAACTCCTGAAACAGATGCATGAGACGTAATCCCATTTCAGGATCCATGCTGCCTGTTGGCTCGTCTGCAATAAGGAGCTGTGGTCGGTTAATAACCGCACGAGCGATGGCAACTCGTTGTTTTTCACCGCCAGATAATGTCGGTGGTTTCGCTTGCATTTGTGCGCCAAGCTCAACCCAGTTTAAAAGTTCAGTAACATTGGTGAGAATTTGTTCTTCTTCCAGACCCATGATTCGCAATGGAAGGGCAACATTATCCAAAGCAGACAGATGATTGAGTAATCTGAACTCCTGAAAGACAACACCAATTTTTCGCCGATAAGACGGCAAATCTTCTCGTTGGAGACTGCTGACTTCTTGTCCGAACAACGTCAAAAGCCCACGACTTGGTCGATGAGAAAGCGCTAATAATTTAAGCAGAGAGCTTTTTCCAGCGCCTGTAGGCCCTGTTAGAAAGTGAAAAGAGCCGGGCGCCAGATGCATATTAATATCGCGAAGAACCTCTGGTCCCATCCCGTACCGCATACCGACATTTTCAAACCTAACCAAGCACACCTCCCCAAAACTTTACGCATACGATAATCTAAAGTAGATTTATTGCCTAGTCTTGTGCATGTTCTAGCATACACTTATAAAAAATGAACGCTTAACCATGGACTGAATGTTTCCTACCCATGATATTAACTTGCCCATCTTGTTCGACACGTTATTCGATTGATTCTGCATCTGTTGGTGCCGAAGGACGCATGGTAAAATGTGCCAAATGCGGCGAAAAATGGCGTGAATTTCCTCCTGAAGACTCACCTAAACAGATTGCAGAACCTGTTGTTGAGCCTGTTGTCGATACAACGCCTGCTCCGGTAGAGGTGCCTGAAGGCGCTGCCATGAGCATCGAGGAAATGAGCCGTGCTGCGAAAAAGCGCACTGACAAAAAACTTAGAACCCAGAAGAAAAAACGCAGTTGGTTTGGCTGGTTGCTGTTTTTGATCATTCTAGGCGGGATTGGCGCAGGTGCTTTCTATGGGCGAAATTATCTGGTTCAAATCTGGCCGGCGACCGCAAAGTTGTATCAGATGGTTAAACTGGATGTGAAAACGGCGAATACGCTGGGGTTGGAGATTAAAAATCTGACGACCAAATCCGTATTGGAAAATGGTGTTGTTCGATTGACGGTCACAGGGAATATTGTCAATGTGACCGGCCATCAGCAACCTATACCGAGGTTAGCCATTCAATTGGTGGATTCTAAAGGCCTACATGTTTATAGCTGGAGCACATCCTCTGGCGCAGAAAATGTTGAACCCTGGGGATCTGTAGCGTTTTCATCAAGCATGAACCAGCCGCCAGAAGACGCAAAGCATGTTAAGGCGCATTTGATTGCGCCGAAGAAAACTGAGAAAAAAGAACTACATTAATATGTAAAAGGTGCCTACCAATTACGGAGTAGGTATTTTGAATTGGAGAAAAAATATGGCCCCAACTGTGCCACAAATTGAAGTCTTGTTTTCCAGCGCTGATATTGAAAAGCGTAACGCTGATCTTGCGGAACAAATCGCGCAGGATATGGGATCTGATATTCTGGTGATCGCAGTTCTTAAAGGAAGCTTTGTTTTTGCAGCTGACCTTATTCGAGCATTGCATCACGCCAATGTACGCCCACAAATTGATTTTATGGCGTTGTCTTCCTACGGAGATAAAGAAATCAGCAGTGGTACAGTCGTCATTACGAGAGACATCGTCGACACGGTAAAGGGACGTAATGTCTTGTTGATTGACGATATTCTTGAATCTGGCCGGACCATGCAGTTTGCGGCAAATGATTTGTTGGACAGAGGCGCGGGAATGGTTAAAACCTGCCTGATGCTCGATAAAAAAGGCAAGCGGATCGTTGACTTCGAAGCTGATTTTGTTGGTTTCGATTGTCCCGATTTGTTTGTGATCGGTTATGGGCTGGATTACGCTCATTATTACAGAGAATTGCCGTACATTGGCCACATCGTAAAAGAGTAGTGGCTTAAGGGGGGGGAATGGCGCGTATCTTAGTTGCAGAAGACGAAGCCTCGTTGCGCGAATTTGTTCAGCGGGCATTAGTTCATCATGGGCACGAAGTTGTTGCTGTCCGTGATGGGGCAGAAGCCTTGAATGAGCTGCAATCGGACGACGTTTTTGATTTGCTATTAACAGATATTGTGATGCCGATCATGGACGGTATAGCGCTTTCCCTCAAAGTTGCAAAAGAGTTTCCAGATTTAAGAATCCTGCTGATGACTGGCTATGCTGCCGAGCGCCAACGGGCCTATAATCTGGAAGATCTTATTCACGATGTGATTGCAAAACCGTTTACGTTGAGCGAGATCTGCGAGACGGTAGAAGATGCGTTGCGGGCGAAAAAACCTTCCGGCAATGCAGCATCAACAACAGATTTTGGCTTGGATTCAAAAAACAAAAAATAAGAATTCCAACGTGAGAATCTAAACGACGCTGCTCCCGGCGAAAAATAAATCATAAAAAGAAGGGATATATATTCATGTCAATTAATGGCAAAGCCTATATTGCGGGTGCTTTTGAGCATCCCACACGAAAGGCGATCGATAAATCACTGGCCCAGTTGCATGCAGAATGTGCAAAAGGTGCATTGGAAGATGCGGGCCTCACCAAAGATGATGTAGACGGCTATTTCTGTGCGGGCGATGCCCCAGGGCTTGGGCCTTTGTCTCTTGCAGATTATATGGGCCTTAATCTACGCCACGTGGATAGCACTGAAACAGGCGGATCTTCGTATTTGATCCATGTGGCCCATGCGGCCGAGGCCATCGCGCTTGGAAAGTGTAAAGTCGCTCTCATTACGCTTGCCGGACGTCCGCGGGCAGAAGGCATGGCTACAGGGACAGCGCCTAGAAATTACGGTGCTAATGCTCCTGATGTTCCGTTTGAATTCCCATTTTCACCCGTAGTCGCCAATATGTATGCCATGTGTGCCATGCGCCACATGCATGAATTTGGCACAACTAGCGAACAGCTCGCCTGGATTAAAGTGGCGGCCTCCCATCATGCGCAGCATAATGAACGCGCTATGCTGCGGGATGTGGTGACTGTTGAAGATGTGGTGAATTCACCGATGATTTCAGATCCACTGCACCGGCTCGATTGCTGTGTCATTAGTGATGGGGGTGGTGCCTTGGTTGTTGTGGCGCCAGAAATTGCTAAAACTCTGAACCGCCCGCTAGTGAAGATTAAAGGCGCAGGCGAAGCCCCCAAGCATCAAATGGGTGGCCGCATTGATTTGACCTATTCGGGTGCTGCTGTGACGGGCCCAATTGCTTTTGCCGAAGCAGGTGTTAAACCGGCTGATATCAAATACGCCTCAATCTATGACAGCTTTACAATTACAGTTCTCATGCAGTTGGAAGATCTTGGCTTCTGTGCCAAAGGAGACGGCGGTAAGTTTGTGGCTGATGGGAATTTGATTTCTGGCGTTGGTAAGTTACCGTTTAATACCGATGGCGGCGGACTGTGCAATAACCATCCATCTAATCGCGGCGGCATGACCAAGGTCATTGAAGCCGTTCGACAATTGCGTGGTGAAGCGCATCCAGCCGTTCAAGTGCCAAATTGTGACTTGGCTGTTGCTCAAGGAACTGGTGGCTCTCTCGGTACGCGTCATGGCAGCGCAACTCTTATTCTGGAAAGGGAATAAATTATGACTGAACAAACCTTATTTCCCGCACCGACGGTGGATCCGGAAACAGAAGAATTCTGGAACGCAACGCGTGAGGGCATCTTGTTGGTGCGCCATTGTAAATCTTGCGAAAGTGCGCATTACTATCCTCGAACTATCTGCCCGCATTGCGGAAGTGATGATACTTATTTCGAGCAGGCATCGGGAAAAGGCACCATCTATTCCTATAGTGTTATGCGGCGCGCCAAGATTCCTTATGCCCTTGCATATGTAACTTTGGAGGGCACGGATATTTCCATGATGACAAACATCATTGACTGTAATCTTGATGATTTAAGTGTTGGACAGGCGGTTCAATTGAAGTTTTCAAAGACAGTTGATAGTGAATTTCAAGTGCCGACATTTACACCAGTTTAGCCGGTCGTAATTGTGAATTAGGCTTCAATATGTATTTGCCGTTGGCGCATTTACAAATTTGAAGCCTAATGAACTTGTCTGAATAAAGTTCGGCTTCAGGCTCCAAATTTTCATTATTTCAGTTTTGGCATTTTATTTGGGGGTCGGCCCTCAACGGCTGAGATTTTTTGCTCATGAGGACTTGTAGCCTATATCATGGAATCGCATAAAACAGTGTTTTGACTCATCGTAACCGTTAAAAAGTCGAAATGAACGGCAGTTTGTAATCTGTAGGCAAACCGATCCATTCCAAGGCGAGAGCGACGTCCTCAAAAGTCCTGATCTGGCCTACATCTTCAGCCATTGTGGGAGCTGTCATACGTGAAACCCCATACATTAGTTTTGTCGATACAAGTTGGGCAATGCGGATTTTACCGCGGTTTGTTTTGTGAAGGGCCATATAATTGGCAATATCGCGTGTATCATCACTACTCAGGTCAATATTGACGCAATCGCGAAAATCTACAATCACCGGAATGTTAGGCCACAATCCAGGCAATGCATTTATATCTTTTACGGCAGAAAAAATGATGTTCTTATCCAGCTGCTCGCCATAATGGAGAAAAATCACGCCAGCATTTTGGTCAAAATGTAGCTCATGCGTCATTTAGGCTTCCTGCAATTTCATATGAACACGAGTTTAAAGGGTTTTGTTATATCACTATTGAGTATGAATAATCCTACTTTCGAATATTACTCCCAATAGGTAAATATTTTGCAGGCACATTCGTATAATATTAATTGGGGTGGCAGAAACAGCTATGAGCCATTTTCAATTTCTTTTTTGCCTTCATGTACATTTTCTGCGTTAGCTAAAAAAACGTTTGTACCGTAATCCATCAAATTCCGATGCATAACACTACTGAAAAGTGAGGCAAAGGCTAAGTGGGGCAGGTTATAAGAGCGCAAATAAAGAGAGGATGAAATTTATGGTTCTTACTATGTGTTTACTAGAAAGCAATGAGTAAGAAAATAAAATCAAAGACGCTTTAAGTCTTTGATTTAGATGGTGCCCCTGGCCTGACTCGAACAGGCACGCCCTATGGACAACAGATTTTGAATCTGTCGCGTCTACCGATTCCGCCACAGGGGCTAATCCGTGGAAGTAGGGGCACTATAGCGATGAATTTACTCCGGTCAACAGGTAGGTTCTGCTTTTTGAAAAAAACCTGAGAGGTGATTAATCTAAGGTGGTCAAGATGGTATACCCGGACCCACGAACTGATTTAATCATCTGTGCGTGATTAACGTCGCCTTCCAGTTTCTGCCGAAGCCTTCTGACTAGTGCATCAATATTGCGGCTATTTTCGCGCAGCTCTTTGTTAAAGATTTTAACACTGAGTTGATCGCGATCAACAGGCTGCCCTGGCGCTTCAAGCAAGACACGAAGCAATTGGAACTCTGCCATTGTTAGGGGGACGTTAGAGCCATCTGGTGCCGCCAGTTTATGGTGCGGTAAATCAAGTTCCCAGCCGGAGAATTGAATGCAGGTTTTTGGATCGTTATTCTTAGCTGCCTTATCGGCACTTCGACCGCTGCGTCTGAGAACACTTTTTATGCGGGCAAGGAGTTCCCGGCGATTATAGGGTTTGGCGACATAATCATCAGCACCCATTTCAAGGCCAATAATTAGATCAACGCTCTCTCCCTTGCCGGTTAAGATAATAACGCCCACATCAGATCGTTCTTTTAAATAGCGAGTAAGCGTCAGTCCATCTTCGTCGGGCAGCATTAAATCAAGCAAAACCAGATCAAAATCACCGGAATCAAACACACGCCGCATTTCTTCGGCGTCTCCAGCTTCACCAACTTCGTAGTTTTCGCGCTCTAACGTTTCGCGCAAGACCTGACGGAGTTCGTATTCATCATCTACAATTAGAATTTTATACATATGTTGTCAGCTCGCCTTCGTTGAAAGGTTGCTCCTAGGGAACATACTAACCTTCATTTAGGCATCCTGTAATAAAAAAGTTACAAAATCAATAGTGTGCGTAAAGTAAATATATTTCACTTTTCCTTCTACATCCTTGAGACGCCCTTTGGAACATTTTTTTACACGCAATGGAATATACTCTTGCGGCATGTTCGCCTGATATTTTAAGTTACGGCATCTTTCAACTGTGTGGTCGCTTTATCCTATGCTCAGAAAACTTTATGATTTCACAATGCGCCTCGCGGTAGCCCCTAGGGCGAAGACGTTTTTGGCGGCAGTTTCCTTCGTTGAAAGCTCGCTTTTCCCAATTCCACCCGACGTCATGCTGATCCCTATGGTGTTGGCAAATCGTGCGGCTGCGTGGCGCCTTGCATTCATCTGTAGCCTGTTTTCGGTTTTAGGTGGTGTGTTGGGTTATTTTATTGGGTTGTATTTTTACGAGCTGGTTGGGGACGCAATTATCGGCTTTTATGGATACGAGCAGAAATTTCTGAGCTTTAGTGATAGTTATGAAGAATGGGGGGGGTGGATTGTCGCATTTTTTGGACTGACCCCCTTTCCCTACAAAGTAATTACAATTGCGAGCGGTGCGGTTAAGTTGAATTTAGCAGTCTTTATGGTTGCGTCCGTTCTGTCACGAAGTGCTCGTTTTTTCTTAGTCGCTTGGCTTTTGAAAAAATTCGGAGAGCCTATCCGAGAATTTATTGAAAAATACTTGGGTATTTTGACGATCTTATTTTTTGTGTTGTTGTTCGGTGGCTTCATCGTTCTTAAGTATGTTTTCTAAGAAAGATGAAAGAAGGGGCTTTCGTGTCATATCTATTTAAACATTCCTTGTGGATCGCGCTGTTTGCTAGCATAGGGACGCTTGGAACGGTCTTTGTCGCTGAATACGGATTTCTTTTGAAACCGTGCGTTTTATGCGTGTACCAGCGGTGGCCTTATGCTGCTGTAATTGCCATTGTCATTTTGGCGCTTATATTTAGAAATAGCCTGTCGCGTATCTATTTCCAAGGCGCCGCGGCTATTGCCTTTGCGGTCACGTCTGGTGTCGGTGCATATCATGTGGGTGTTGAAAAAGGTTGGTGGTTGGGCAGTGCTGAATGCAGTGCGGATACGTCGGCATCATTGTCGCTACAGGATTTGCGTGCCCAGATCATGTCAGCACCACTTGTGAAATGTAATGAAGTCGCTTGGGAGCTGTTTGGGATTTCAATGGCGGGCTATAATTTTCTGTTTGCCGCGGTTATGGTCATTTTTATGATCGCAGCGATGTGGCAAAATTTGACCGAAGCTAAATAGAGAATTGAATGGAAATTCTATGAGTACCGGTAATTCAAAATTTGGTGTCAGAAAAACAGGTGACGGGCGCCTACCCGGTGATTTGACGCGCAAGCAACTTCTCGAGCGAATTATCCGAGTAGATCATGCTGGCGAATTTGGCGCCGTTCGTATTTATGAAGGACAATATGCTGTTCTCAAAAATTCAGATCAGGCTGACACCATAAAACACATGAAGGAACAAGAAGAGGTTCACCGAGCAAAGTTTGAAGAGCTTTTGGCTGAGCGCCGTGTGAGACCAACTCTTCTGTCTCCTTTATGGAGCGTCGCTGGCTTTGCTCTTGGCGCTGGAACTGCCCTGCTTGGCAAAGAGGCTGCCATGGCTTGCACTGAGGCTGTTGAGGAGGTTATTGATGAGCATTACCAACATCAATTGCAACAGCTCGGTGATGACGAAAGAGAGCTGAAAGAAACGATCCAGAAATTCAGAGATGAAGAGATCGAACACCGGGATATTGCGCGGGCAAATGGTGCCGCTGATGCGCCGGGTTATGAGCTGCTAACATCAGCTGTAAAAACGGGCTCAAAGCTGGCAATTTGGTTATCTTCTAGAATTTAGACTGCGATTTCTTTTAAGGAAAATCGCAGCGCGTAACTGAAATAGAGGCAAAGCTTTGTTTGCCTTTTAGAATGCTGAACCGAAATTCATCTAACCCAAACACAATGCTTTTGTGAATCGGAAGGTTGCCAGTGATAATTTCGTTGGCGCCACCAAGTTTTGTGAACTTAATTGTAACTGGCTTTTCCGGGTCGTACCAAGCTTCAGGTTTATCTTCAGAATTAACGCTGGACGCACCATCGCCCTTCACTGTCACTGTTCCGCCAGCAAGGCTGATGGAATTTTCGATTTGAGTAAAGATCGGTGTGTTAATGATAAAGCGTTTCGTTTCTGGCTTAACGTCGCAATTTTTTGTGTTCTGAGCTAACGAGATCAGGTTTTTCAAGCGAATAGCATCAAGTCCATCGTCCATTCGAGCGCGAACCAGGTCAAGAATTTCTAGAACTTCCCCTTTGGGGATTTCATTTTCAAACTTATCACGCCAAGCCCGCGCTTCTGTCAAAGCGGCGCTTTGCTTATCCATAGCAGCGCGCGTTTTTTCCTTAAGTTGAGTGACGTCTTTTGCTAAAATATCGCGTTGATCTTGTGATGTTTCATAGCGGTGGTCGCCTTCAGATTGTCCTTCGAAATATCCGTAAGCGCCCGCAGCACCCAGCAGAAGAATGTAGAACAAAAATTTAACAACCCGAGTCCGACGCTCACGCGCCTTTTTCTTTTCAGAAAGGCCTAGTCCGTAGTTCATTGCAAATCACATATTTGAGGAAAACAACCAGAAAAAATAACTGCCCCTGTATTACCTGCTGGCTGACCGAAAGGCAAGGGAGGAGAGCGCGGAACTTTAGTCCAGCAATTCCGCATCCCAATATAAAAAATCACGCCAGCTTTCATGAAGGTAATTGGGGGGGAATAAACGCCCATTTTCATTCAAGTTTTGCAATGTAGGAACAAAAGGTTTTGTGTGGGGAAACATTCTTGCATCTCGGGTTAAGCGACCACCTTTGGCCATATTGCAAGGTGCGCAAGCAGTTGTAATATTTTCCCAAGTGGTCATACCGCCAAGCCTGCGTGGCAGGACATGATCAAAGGTTAATTCTTCGCCGGATCCGCAATATTGACAAATGAAGCCGTCTCGCAAAAATAAATTAAATCGGGTGAACGCAGGCCGTTTGTTCCGTTTAACATATCGTTTTAGGCAAATGACGCTGGGTAAGCGCATATCCATACTAGGAGAATGAACGACCCGATCATATTCAGATACAATATGGACACGATCAAGAAATACTGATTTGAGCGCATCTTGCCATGTCCATAGAGACAATGGAAAGTAGCTGAGAGGGCGATAATCGGCGTTCAGGACCAATGCCGGAAATTTTTCCGCAGATGCCAACATATTTCACAAGCTTTCGGTTAGCGATGCTTACAAATATAGTTTGGCGTGCTTGATGTAAAAAATCAAACCCTAATACAGGATTTTGTGTTAAGTAAATTCAAACCTACAGGATATTGTAGGAATTGTTTTTACATAGATCCGAAAACTCACTCTGCGGGTGTGACTGCCGGTGGGCGAACAACATCGGAGTAATATCGCCATAGAATCTGAGCAGCCAACGTCCGGTGAGGGCGAAGGGGAACGGACAAATTATCCATTTCATCAATGCCAGGTCGTTTTTCCAAACCTTTAAGATGTTGCAATGCGGACTGTAGCGCCACGTCTCCCGCTGGCCATACATCTTCTCGGCCAAGGCAGCTGAATAAATAAATTTCCGCTGTCCATCGACCAATGCCTTTAACTGCGGTTAAGGCTGTCATGGCGTCTTCATCACTCATTTGTACAAGGGCATCAAGAGATAAGGCGCCGCTTTGAATGTCTTTAGCGAGCGTTAGACAGTAGCGCGCTTTATGTCGGCCAAGGCCGCGGGCTCGTAAATCTTCCTCGGTGAATGAGAGCATGCTCTCAGGCGTAAAGGGGTTCACCGCTGCAACTAGGCGTCGCCAAATGGCTGCGGCGCTTGCCAAGGAGACTTGTTGTTCAATTATGATTTTACACAGCTGTTCAAAGCCAGGTTGGCGAATTCGATCAGGAAGTGGTGAAATTAAAGTTAAAGCGCGTGCGAAGTCGACATCAGCTTTTGCAAGATGGTCTAATCCGCCTGTGTGGTCAGAACACATGGCATTACCTCGTTATTGCGGCCGCTGCTGTCTGAACTGACAGGTTGCAGGCCAGGGCGCGCCCAGCGCGAGCGACGGGCGCCAATTCGTTTTCATTCTTGATCACTGTATCTTTAATGTCCGGTATTAATCCAGTCCCATTAAATGAGGCACCACCGCCTGCGGTAAAGCGACCCGTTGTAAATCGAAGTCCGCCGCCATTGTCGAGGTTGTACAAAGTTTGCATGGTACCTTTACCATAGCTCTGTTCACCGAAAATTCTGGCGCGGTGCCGGTTCTGGAGGGCACCAGCAACAATCTCGGCAGCGGAAGCGGAACCCTTGTTGAGCATAATCATTATAGGGCGGCCATTTATATGGTCACCGGCTTCGGCATCTTCTTCGGAGAATTTGTTGCCTCTATTTTCTGCCGCAAAAATATTTCCATCTTCGAGAAATTCGTCAGCAACCTGAACCGCAGAACTTACTAATCCGCCGGGGTTACCGCGCATATCAAGAATAACACCACATAAAGACGTGCCGAGGCGGTTGTTGAAAAAGTCTAAGGCTTCGTTGACGTTGCCCGCGGTTTTCCGGTTGAAGGTTCTGATACGGATATAACCCACATCTCCATCAACCCGGTATTCAACAGGGGTAATATCCACGGCTTTCCGTTTAATGCTCAACACCATAGGAGAGGAGACATTTGGGCGTTGGATCGTTAGGACTGCAAGGCTGCCTTCGGGGCCCCGTAAAACTGTGACCGCCTCGATCAAAGTTTTGCCAGCTATAGGGTTACCGTCCAAATGTGTGATGACATCGTCGGATAAGATCCCGGCGGCTTCCGCTGGTGATCCTTTAATAGGCTTCACAACAGTTAGCTTGCCGTCTCGCATTTCAATGCGCACACCAAAACCAACAAAGCGGCCTTCTAGACTATTCTGGTAGCGTTTGTAGCTTTCAGGGTTCATATAGGCGGAATAAGAATCAAGCGATGACATCATGGCGTTTAATGCCAACGTAATGGGTTTTTCAGATCCGGCCTTCTCGTTGTTGAGGCCTTTAACAGCTTCATCGATAAGGTCGTTTGGATCGACTTCATCCACGTATCGATTATTTACGCGCGTCAGCGCCTCAGACAGGATCTGGCGGTCATCCTCAAAGCTATCTTTTTCGCCGAATTTTTCTACATAAGCGGCTTCAAAGCGATCAAGCGCTCCTTCGATATTTCTATCTTTGGCAAATGGTAATGTGCAAGCAGTCAGCAACATAAACGCATTTGCAACTATGAGTGTTTTTCTGAACATCAACGACCGTTTAAGTTAATAAAGTATTAATAAAGCTAGTCACTCAGAGGCTTCTAGGCAAGGAAACAAATATAAATTTTTGATTTTTAAGTTCTTTTTTGCCCAATGCTTGGATAAAAGTAACCCTATGACCATAGTTACTCGCTTCGCGCCTAGCCCAACGGGACATCTACATGTTGGACATGCCTACTCGGCCTCTCTTGCCTATAAACAGGCCATGGAGGGATCGGGACGATTCTTACTGAGAATGGAAGATATCGATCAGACCCGCTGCCGCTCTGAATATGAGGGGGTCATTTATGATGATCTGAAATGGCTTGGTCTGACATGGGAAGAACCTGTCAGAAAGCAAAGCGAGCATATGGATGATTATGCGGCAGTTCTAGATCGACTGTTTGAACGCGGCCTTATTTATCCTTGTTTTTGTACGCGCAGGGAAATCACAGTAGAAATTGCCCGCAGTTATTCAGCGCCGCATGGTCCAGAAGGTCCACTATATCCGGGAACCTGCAAATCATTATCCCATAGAGAACGGGATCAAAAATTTGAACAAGAGAAGCCGTATGCTTTGCGCTTAGATATGGCGGCGGCATTAAAACTCGTTGATGTGTCGCAGCTCTTCTTCCAAGAAACAGACAAAGGGACAATTCAATGTAACCCCCTAAAGTTTGGGGATGTTGTTCTTGCGCGAAAAGACACGCCAACAAGTTATCATTTGGCAGTGACTCTTGATGATGCATTTCAAGGGGTGACACTTGTTGTGCGCGGACAAGACCTTTTCGATGCGACCCATTTACACCGCTTGTTACAGCATTTACTGGATTTACCAACGCCGCGATATATGCATCACGGGCTGGTCTCGGATATGAAAGGCCAACGCCTTGCAAAACGAGATAAGTCGGTGACCTTGCAAGTAATTCGAGAAAATGGTTACTCTCAGTCAGATGTTCGAAAATTGATCGGCTTCAAAATATAAAGAAACGAAAAAGGTAAATGCCATGATTTCTGTTACGATTACGCCTGTTTATGTGGCGCTTACAGCGCTTCTGATGCTGGTACTTTCGGTCAAGGTTTCGAAAATGCGGCTGAAGCATGGCGTATCTCTTGGGGACGGCGGGGAGGCGGCTGTTAATCTCGCAATTCGGGGATTTGGAAATCTTACGGAATATGCGCCAATTATTCTTGCTCTATTGTTGATGATGGAGCTTCAGGGAATTGGCGCGATTTGGCTTCACGCTTTTGGCATCGCATTCCTAGTTGCCCGTGTGATGCATCCCCTTGCCCTTTATGATCAAAGAAGCGCGCCAAAGTGGAAACTCTTGACGCGGCAGTTTGCAGCAACGGCCACATTGGTTCTTCTTCTCGTTGGTGGGCTGACGGTGTTGTATTCGGCCTTGTCGTCGATGATCTAAATCAGAGACTAGATGAGCCCGCCTGAATTACGGGCTCATCTAGTATTTATGACTTGTTGTCGCTGTCAACAATGATATCGACCATATCGGACATGATGTCGTTCATATGGAAATCTTTCGGCGTGTAAACAGCCGAAACACCCTTCTTCTTTAGAAGTTCTGCGTCTTCGGGTGGAATAATACCACCGACAACCACTGGAATGTGACTAAGGCCTGCGGATTTCAACTTTTCTACAACATCTGTTGCGAGGGAGATGTGAGAGCCAGATAAAATTGACAGGCCGACCACGTGAACATTCTCATTTAATGCGGCGTTGACAATTTGTTCAGGTGTTAGGCGAATGCCTTCATAGACAACCTCCATACCGCTATCACGGGCAGCTACGGCGATTTGTTCCGCGCCGTTTGAATGTCCATCTAGCCCAGGTTTTCCAACCAGGACTTTCAGGGGCCGGCCCATGATTTTGGCGGCTTCACTGACTTTTTCTCTCAGTTCGTCAATATCATCGCCGCTACTGTTGGAAGCCGCACCACTGACACCCGTTGGGGCGCGGTATTCGCCGTATATGGTGCGTAATGTTTCAGACCATTCGCCGGTCGTAACGCCAGCTTTTGCGGCGGCGATTGACGGCGGCATAATATTGTCGCCTTTTGTCGCGGCGGCTTTCAGATCCGCAAGGGCCTTATTCACTTTGCCTTGATCACGGCCTGCGCGCCATTGCTGCAGCCGTTCAATTTGCTCAGTTTCTGCTTTTGGATCAACCGTCATGATCCCGCCGTCCCCGTCTTGGGTGAGCGGCGAGGGGGTGCTTTCGGTAAATTTATTCACGCCGATAACGGGAAGTGCACCTGAGATCACGGATTGAACCCGTTTTGTGTTGGATCTCACCAGCGATTCTTTCAAATAACCAGACTCGACTGCCGCAACCGCACCGCCGAGTTTTTCAATGTGGGCAAGTTCTTCACGTGCCGCGGCTTTCAGTTCTTCAACTTTCCGGTCAATTTCAACGGATCCTTCAAAAATATCTCCATATTCGAGAAGGTCAGTTTCAAAAGCGACGATTTGCTGCAACCGTAAAGACCACTGTTGATCCCAAGGGCGCGGCAAACCAAGGGCTTCATTCCACGCTGGGAGCTGGACCGCGCGGGCACGAGCATTTTTTGACAATGTCACCGCGAGCATTTCCAGCAAAATTCGGTACACATTATTTTCAGGCTGTTGCTCGGTTAGGCCAAGAGAGTTGACTTGGACGCCATAGCGAAAGCGGCGGAATTTTTCGTTTTGAACGTCGTAGCGCTCTAGCAGGATTTCATCCCACAGATCGACAAAGGCGCGCATTTTGCACATTTCGGTTATGAAACGAATACCGGCATTTACAAAGAAACTGATGCGTCCGGTAGCCGCTGGGAAATCCGCTTCGCTGATTTGTCCAGATTCTTGAACGGCATCCAAAACAGAGATCGCAGTGGCAAGAGCGAAGGAAAGCTCCTGAATTGGCGTCGCGCCAGCCTCTTGCAGGTGGTAGGAGCACACATTTGTTGGGTTCCACTTGGGGACTTCCAAATAAGTGAAGCTGACCACATCAGTAATGAGTTTCATACTCGGGCCCGGCGGAAAGATGTAGGTTCCGCGCGAGAGATACTCTTTAATGATGTCGTTTTGAACAGTTCCTTGCAGCGTCTTGCGATCTGCGCCTTGTTCTTCCGCCACAGCGACATAAAGCGCCAGCAGCCAAGCTGAAGTCGCATTGATTGTCATGGACGTGTTCATTTTTTCAAGGGGAATATCATGGAACAAGGTCCGCATGTCACCAAGATGACAAATGGGCACGCCGACCTTACCCACTTCTCCCGTTGCAAGGATATGGTCCGAATCGTAACCCGTTTGTGTGGGGAGGTCGAAGGCGACGGAGAGGCCTGTTTGGCCTTTTCCTAGATTGGTTTTGTACAATTCATTTGAGGCCGCAGCGGAGGAGTGCCCGGAGTAAGTTCGAAACAGCCAAGGTCTGTCTTTTTTGACTTCTGGGGACGCAGTTGCGGTATGGGCTTTACTGTCACTCATAACAATCTTTCGTATACGGTTGCCATTTCGGATGCTTGTTTCTTATTTCTTCATCTAAATGTAATATCATAACTTTGTGCTGCAGTGCAAAAAAAACTTGCTTTGCAGCGTCAGGCTTGTAATCTTCCTATTATCAACGCCTGAGTTACTTTTGGCTAAGAAAAAATGATGCGCTGCGGTAAAATTAAGAAAATGGGTAGAAATAAACCCGAGACCGCCCCTGTTTGATAAAAGGAAGTTTGTTATGTCTGCCAGTGAAGTCGTTACCCCTACAGATAAAGTTGATCAAAGTTCAAATGCACCATTGAAGGATTTGTACGAAGTGGGAGAAATTCCGCCAGTAGGTCATGTCCCTTCCAAAATGTATGCGTGGACCATTCGCCGCGAGCGGCACGGTAATCCAGAAGACGCCATGCAGGTTGAAGTGGTTGATACGCCGAAACTTGATTCCCATGACGTTCTGATTTTGGTGATGGCCGCAGGTGTCAACTATAATGGTGTTTGGGCAGCCTTGGGCGAGCCGATTTCAGTTTTCGATGTACATAAAGAGCCGTATCACATTGCAGGCTCTGATGCGTCGGGCATTGTTTACGCTGTCGGTAGTAAAGTGACCCGCTTTAAAGTTGGCGATGAAATCGTTGTTCATTGTAACCAAGACGATGGTGATGATGAAGAATGTAATGGCGGCGATCCAATGTTCTCGCCTTCACAAAGAATTTGGGGTTACGAGACTCCCGATGGATCTTTCGCCCAGTTTGCACGGGTTCAAGATCGTCAATTAATGCCTCGCCCGCAACATCTGACATGGGAAGAAAGCGCCTGTTACACGCTAACATTGGCCACTGCTTACCGCATGCTTTTCGGGCATCGCCCGCATATCCTACGTCCAGGTCATAATGTTCTGATTTGGGGCGCATCTGGCGGCCTTGGATCAATGGCTGTTCAAATTTGTGCCGCTGCAGGTGCAAATGCCATCGGTGTTATATCGGACGAGTCAAAACGTGATTTTGTTATGTCATTGGGTGCTAAGGGCGTCGTCAACAGAAATGACTTTGATTGCTGGGGCCAATTGCCAACAGTAAACGGAGATGATTTCGGCGCTTACATGAAGAAAACCCGCGAATTTGGGAAAGCGATATGGGAAATTACGGGTAAAGGCAATGACGTTGATTTCGTTTTTGAACATCCCGGCGAACAAACATTCCCTGTTTCCTGTAATGTTGTGAAGCGTGGCGGAATGGTTGTGTTTTGCGCAGGCACAACTGGATTTAACCTGACAATGGATGCCCGATTTGTATGGATGCGCCAAAAACGGATCCAAGGAAGCCATTTTGCAAACCTGAAACAGGCAACACAAGCGAACAAATTGGTGATCGAACGTCGTATCGATCCTTGCATGTCTGAAGTGTTCTCATGGGATGATATTCCGCGCGCTCATACAAAAATGCAGAACAATAAGCATAAACCGGGTAATATGGCTGTCCTGGTGTCTGCCAAACATCCTGGTCTTCGGACTTTGGAAGATGCAATTGAAGCTGGGAACTCTTAATTGAGCTCCCGTTTCTTCTGTTTTGGTTGATATCCCAATGAGAATAAGAAAAGTGTATTGAAAAATGACAGACACGAATTCCCCCTTGGTTTTAGATGGGCTGGATGGCCTATGCGAAAGTGCCTTGCAAGCTGCGGAAACTCTGAAACAGCAAGCAATTAACAGCGTCGCCTCTTTTACACGTGGTGAAAATGGCCGTATCAGTGCCAAGCTTGTTGAAGAAAACCAGTATGCCACGCACGGGTTGGCTTGGGTTGTGACCTATGTTGAAACTTTGAAGGAAACTTTGAAGTGGACCCGTAGCCTGCAAGCTGAAGGTAAGCTTGGTGAACTTGAGCAACTTATGCTGCAAGCCGGGTTTGCGGAATATTTGAGCCAACTTACAGGCGGCATTCCAATGACACTTGGCGAAATTATTCGCCCGGCTGATTTGGGTGTTAAGGCGGACGTGCTTGATACTTTCAAAACGCCTGCGGTGACGCAATTGATAGAAGTTGGATATTCATCTGCTGTAAAGGAGCGCATTGCTGTTCTTGTTGCCGAAGGTATGGACAGTGGCCATTTTGGCGATCCGTGTCTGGATGAAACCTACACAATGATCCGGGACCAGTTCCGCCGCTTCGCTGATGAAGAAGTGATGCCGTATGCCCATGAATGGCATTTAAAGGACGAGCTTATTCCGCGCCCAATCGTTGATAAGATGTCTGAACTTGGCGTGTTCGGTTTGACCGTTCCTGAAGAATTTGACGGTTTGGGTCTGGGCAAAATGTCCATGTGCGTGGTCTCTGAAGAACTGTCTCGTGGTTATATCGGCGTTGGCTCTCTTGGGACACGCTCTGAAATTGCGGCTGAACTAATCTTGACAGGTGGCACGCAAGCTCAAAAAGATAAGTGGTTACCGCTAATTGCATCAGGCGCCATTTTGCCAACAGCGGTGTTTACTGAACCGAATACTGGATCAGATTTAGCATCTCTTCGCACCCGTGCCGTTAAAGACGGTGATGTGTATAAAGTCACTGGTAACAAAACATGGATCACCCATGCAGCTCGCGCGGACGTTATGACGTTACTTGCCCGGACTGACTCAAATGAGCCAGGCTATAAAGGTCTGTCCATGTTCCTTGCTGAAAAACAGCATATGACTGAGGACGAGGATTTTCCAACCGAAGGCATGACCGGCGGCGAAATTGAAGTTCTTGGCTATCGCGGCATGAAAGAATATGAGCTGGGCTTCGATAATTTCGAAGTCAAAGCAGAAAACCTGCTGGGCGAAGAAGAAGGTAATGGCTTTAAACAACTGATGCAAACATTCGAAAGTGCCCGTATTCAAACGGCGGCTCGGGCATTGGGTGTTGCGCAAAACGCAATGGAATTGGGTCTTCGGTATGCGCTGGATCGGGTTCAGTTCTCCCGCCCGATTATTGAATTCCCACGGGTTGCAGGTAAACTCGCATGGATGTCCGTTGAAATTATGATGGCGCGTCAGCTCACTTACGCATCCGCTCGTGCAAAAGACGAAGGTCGTCGCTGCGATCTTGAAGCTGGCATGGCTAAATTGCTTGGCGCGCGTGTTGCTTGGAGTGCGGCAGATAATGCCCTGCAAATTCACGGCGGCAACGGGTTCGCCCTTGAATATCCCATCAGCCGAGTGCTGTGTGATGCTCGTATTCTCAATATTTTTGAGGGTGCAGGTGAAATCCAGGCGCAGGTTATTGCCCGCCGACTGCTTGAAGGTGCAAACTAACTCACCCTCATCGATGATAAAAAGAGCGTGCTTTTTTAAGCGCGCTCTTTTTTTGTCTTGTTGAAGTGTTCCATGCTGCTTATCGTCCCTTTTAGATGAGGGAGAATATTCAGTATGTCCATGAAAACGACACCGTATTGGTGGGAAGACGAGCCGCGTGATGCCGCCTCCAAAATTGCACCGCCGGCGAAAGTAGATGTTGCCATTGTGGGTGCCGGATATACGGGTCTCTCAGCGGCATTAGTTCTTGCCCGTTCTGGATTGTCGGTTGCCGTTTTTGAGGCAGGACAATTGGGCGAAGGTGCGAGCTCTAGAAATGGCGGCATGGTCGGGCCTAGTTTTCATAAACTGGGTATCGCAGGGCTGAAGGCTCAATACGGCGTTGATAAAACCAATGAAATATTGAAAGAGAGCGTGGGTTTTGTTGATTTTCTAGAAGATTTCTTGAAAACTGAAAAGATTGACGCGGATTTTAAACGAACCGGTCGCTTCCTAGGTGCTCTAAAACCTGCCCATTATGACACCATGGCTGCAGGCCTTGAAGACCTTCAAACCGCCTGTGGCGTGAAGGGTGAAATGGTAACAAAAAGCGCCCTTGAAAGCGAAACGGGTTCTGCAAAGTTCTTCGGCGGGCTTGTCTTCCACCAAGACGGAGGACTTCACCCAGCAAAGTATCATTCAGGGCTGGTGGCAAAAGTGCGGGAGGCGGGCGTTGTTATTCTTGATCATACCCCCGTTGAAAAAGTCGAAAAAATGGCAGCGGGTCTCATCCTCACAACGTCCAATGGGCAAACCACTGCAGATAAGGTCGCCATTTGCACAAATGGATATACGGGATCTGCTTTCAAAGAATTTAAACGCAGAATATTGCCCTTACGCAGCGCTATTATAGCAACTGAACCGTTAGCTCCGGAAGTCATGAAGCGACTTATGCCCAAACACCGGATGCAAGGGGATAGCCGGCGACTATTTGCGTATTACCGTCCATCGCCAGATGGGAGCCGTATTTTGTTTGGGGGACGTGCGACGGGCTTGAAGGATGCGCCGAATAAAAATGCTGCCCTGCTTCATCGGTCAATGTGTGAAATTTACCCTGAACTTAACACTACAAAAATTAGCCACGTGTGGTCCGGGTTGGTTGCGTATACATTTGATCATTCACCCCACATTGGAAAAATTGGCGATCTTCACTTTGCCATGGGTTATTGCGGATCTGGGGTTGCGCGTTCCACCTATTTTGGGACAAAACTCGGACACAAAATTTTAGGCCAAGAAGAATTGGGGCATACGTCTTTTGATGAAATGCCCCTTAAAGGTAAGCCGTTTTATAACGGATCACCATGGTTTATGCCTGCTGTTTTAAGCTGGCATAGGGCCGCTGATCGGTTAGGGCTGTGACTTGCGTTTTTCTTCCAGACCGAGCACTGCCGTAATTGCAGCGCCCAAAAGCACAAGGATCCAGCTAAAATACAGCCAGATCAAAAATAGCGGTAAGATTGCAAGCGCCCCGTAAATAACTTGATAGCTTGGGAAGTAGACGAGATAGAGTTTAAAGATTTGTTTCCCAAGCACGAATAGGGACGCGGCCACTGCCGCACCATGAACGGCATGTTGCCATTTAACTTTTGCTGCGGGCACCAACCTGTACAGGAGGAAAAATGTTATGAAACATAGTAAAAACGGAATGAAAAAGGTGAAATACCCAGCGTAGGATGAGATCTCTAATCCGCTGGCTTTTTCCGTCAAGTTGGATACCCACTTGAAAAGCGTAAGGCTCGTAGAAAGCCCGATTGGTCCCAGTAGGATAAGTAGAAAATATACGAACAGGCGTTTGAATAAATTACGAGTGGCGCCGGATTGCCAGATTTGAGCAAAACTACGTTCAATGCTCAAAAATAACAAAAGCGCCGTTATGGCTAACCCACCGAGCCCCAAATAGGTGAGTTGTTCTGCGTTGAGCACAATATCTTGCAGAAAATCATATGCGTGAGCGATTGTCGTCGGCAGAAAGTTATCAAAAAGAAAAAAAAGGATGTCCTCTTGCAGAGTGTAGAAGGCATCAACATAAGTGAGAAGAGATAATCCCAAAACCACCAAGGGCACTAGGGCGAGCAAAGTCTGATAACTCAGCGCTGTTGCCATTTGAAGGCAATTTTGTTTCACAAAATGTTTAGCAATTTGAGCGCATAATATTCGAAATCGAATGAGAGCATCTGGCATGTTTTTCATCTCCCAAGGATCTCAAACAATATTAATCTCACGAATAGGCGATCCGGTCAAAAGTCGATCAAATTTGAAGCAAGATAAATCAAGTTTTTGATAGCTGCCGCTTTGGATTAATTCTGCTATGGCACGGCCAACAGCAGGCGATTGTTGAAGTCCGTGACCAGAAAAGCCGTTAGCGAATATAAAATTCGTGACGCTTGGGTGCGGGCCCAAAACGGCGTTCTGATCAAGCAGTGTATAGGCGTAATGCCCCGCCCAAGCATTTTCCATTTTGATGGATTCAAAAGCGGGAACGCGGTTGGCAAGAATTGGCCAAATATGCTCTTCAAACCAGCTGTAATCCACATCGAAATCCAGACAATCAGGATCGTTCTTTGCTGCAGGTGAGCATCCCGTAATAAACTGGTGGCCTTCTGGTCGAAAATAAACGCCACTTGGATCAATGGTGAGAGGACACCTTGTAATCTCAGTGCGACAGCTAAACGAATATACAAACCGCTTCTTTGGTCGCACTGCCAAGTGAATTCCAGCCATACTCGCGATGTCAGCCGCACTTGGGCCGGCGGCATTTACAAATGTATTGCCGGTAATCTTGCCCTCGTTTTTTAACTGCGCAGAAATAACTCTCGACCCATCAACCTCAAGAGAGATGACTTCGTCTTTAAGGAAGGTCGCCCCATTTGAAATGGCTTTTTTCCGAAAAGCTTGATTGAGGCCGTAGGCATCTAGCCAACCTTCGCCTTCAAGTCCAAGCGAGCCGCCAGCAAGATCGCTAACATTCATCCAAGGGTAGCTGCGGCCCAGATCGTCGGGATCTAACAAAGCAACGGGAACGCCTTCGCGCGTCTGGACGGCATTATTATTGTATAAAATTGGGATTTGGGCATCACCCGCTAGAAACAGGTAACCGCCTTCAATAAAACTAACATCTACCGGGTCATCGTCCACGGCCAGATGGCTCGAAATATTTCGAAGAAAATCGATAGTAAATTGAGACATGCGAATGTTTTCAGGGGTGGAAAATTGCTGCCTTATGCCCCCAGCAGATCGCGCAGTGGAGCCAAATTGGTAACTGCTATCCTTTTCAATAACGGTGATGTTAATGGTTTTGTCGATTGACAGAAAATAGGCGATCGCAGAACCAACTACGCCGCCGCCAATGATTACAACATCACTTTTCATTATAAGGCCTACATCCATCAATATACTTATGCCGCCTTGGACTGAGGCAGATAATATGTTATTCGAGCTATATGATTAATTATCTCATTATTGCGGCTGTGGCTGCAACTTTTCTTGTTGTTCTTGTCGGGCTGCTGGCTATGGCGCGCGGTGGGGAATTTAACAAAAAATATGGTAACCGATTAATGCGCTTACGCCTCGTTATGCAGGCGCTAGCCGTTATCTTACTTCTTGTTGGCTTAGGTTTGGAAATGGGGGCGGGTTAAAGCACCATGGTGAAACTCACAAAAATCTATACCCGCGGCGGCGACAAGGGAAAAACATCTCTTGGAAATGGAAGCCGCGTGTCCAAAGACGACGCTCGCGTTGAAGCCTACGGCGATGTGGATGAATTAAACGCCATTATTGGTATTGCGCGCCTCCATTCTGATGGCAGCGCAGATGTAATGTTAGGGCGAATTCAGAACGATTTATTTGATCTGGGAGCGGATCTTTGCACACCTGAAGAAAAAGACCCTAAATACCCACCTCTTCGCATAGCAACAGAACAAGTTGTGCGGCTGGAAACAGAAATTGATTCGCTAAATTCAGAGCTGTCGCCCCTCAATTCGTTTATTTTGCCGGGCGGCACAGCTATTTCTGCACATTTACATCATGCTAGGACAGTTTGTCGCAGGGCAGAACGTCGAATGGTATCTTTGGCAGAAATCGAAAATATTAATTATACTTCAATTGGTTATATAAACAGATTGTCAGATTTCCTGTTTGTCTTGGGGCGCTATCTGAATGAAAAGGGCGCGAAAGATGTCCTTTGGGTGCCCGGTGCTAATAGATAGGCTTTTATCAACGGATTTTGTCGTTTAAAAGAGCCATAGGGATAAACTAAATAATAGGCCCTGTATGATGTTTGACAGAATGTCATTTGCTAATTATTGTGCACTGCCGAAGAAGAAAATAATATATCCCCCCTTAACGGATGCAGGTCTGGTAAATGATCTCGCAGGACCGAAGGGCAATCTGGCTTGGAGTAAACCGATCCATGAAAGTTCTCGTCGCTGTAAAGCGCGTTGTCGACTACAACGTAAAAATTCGCGTTAAAGCGGATAATACAGGTGTTGACCTCGCCAACGTAAAAATGTCTATGAACCCCTTCGACGAAATTGCCGTTGAAGAAGCCCTCCGTCTTAAAGAAGCAGGTAAGGCAACAGAGATTGTTGTTGTTTCCGTTGGCCCACAAGCCGCGCAGGAAACGATCCGAACCGCTCTTGCAATGGGCGCCGACCGTGGCGTTCTGGTAAAAACAGACGATGAATTAGAACCACTTGGCATTGCCAAAGTTCTGAAAGCTGTCGCAGAAGAAGAAAAACCTGATTTGGTTATTGTTGGAAAACAAGCCATTGATGATGACAGCAATCAGACGGGTCAAATGTTGTCCGCTCTTTTGGGTTGGGCGCAAGGCACCTTCGCATCTGAAGTTGATTTGGGCGAAGGTACTGCCAAAATCACCCGCGAAATCGATGGTGGTTTGCAGACAATTGATCTGAAAATGCCCATCGTTGTGACAACTGATTTGCGTTTGAACGAGCCTCGTTATGCGTCTCTTCCAAACATCATGAAAGCGAAGAAAAAGCCGATTGATGCAAAAGAAATCGCAGATTTGGGCATCGATGTTGCGCGCCGTTTGACAACTGTGAAAGTTGAAGAACCTGCCAAACGTCAAGCCGGCGTTATGGTTGCAAGCGTAGAAGAGCTTGTTGCGAAACTTAGAGACGAAGCGGGAGTTATCTAATGACTGTTCTTGTTTATGCTGATCATGATAATGCCACTTTGGGCGCCTCAACACTTAACGTTGTGACTGCAGCTTCCGAAATCGGCGGCGATGTTCACGTTCTTGTTGCTGGTTCTGGCTGTGCTGCAGTTGCAGATGAAGCTGCAAAAGTGGCTGGTGTTGCAAAAGTAATTTTGGTTGATGATGCGCTTTATGCTCAATCACTTGCTGAAAATACGGCTGATCTAATTGTGAGCCTTGCAGGCGACTATGACACGATCATGGCACCGGCTACATCAACTGGTAAAAACGTATTGCCACGTGCTGCGGCTCTTCTTGATGTTGCGCAAATTTCTGAAATTACAGAAATTGTGTCTGCTGATACTTTCATTCGCCCAATTTACGCTGGTAACGCTATGGCAACCGTGCAATCAACGGATGCTAAGAAAGTAATCACAGTTCGAACAACAGGCTTTGCTGCTGCCGCTACTGAAGGTGGTTCTGCTGCTGTTGAAAATGCTTCTGCTGCAGCCGATGCTGGCCTGTCTACATTTGTGAGTGCAGAGCTTTCTAAATCAGAGCGCCCGGAATTGACGGCTGCTAAAATCGTTATCTCTGGTGGTCGTGGCATGCAATCGGGGGATAACTTCCCATTGATCGAAGCTGTTGCTGATAAACTCGGTGCTGCTGTTGGTGCAAGTCGGGCTGCTGTTGATGCCGGGTTCGTACCTAACGATTACCAAGTTGGTCAAACGGGTAAAGTTGTTGCACCTGACCTTTATATCGCCGTTGGTATCTCTGGTGCTATTCAGCATCTTGCAGGTATGAAAGACAGTAAAGTTATTGTCGCGATTAATAAAGATGAAGACGCTCCAATTTTCCAAGTTGCCGATTATGGTCTGGTTGCCGATTTGTTTAAGGCATTACCTGAATTGGAAGCAGCACTTTAATGATTTGTATTTGCGATAATTGTAGCGCTATGATCATCTGTGAAACCGGACGAACAGGCGATGAGTTATGATTAAAAAAATCGGTATTATTGGCGCAGGCCAAATGGGTAATGGTATTGCTCATGTTATGGCTGCCGCAGGGTACGATGTGTTTTTGCGTGATGTTTCCCAGGATCAACTGGATCGCGCATTGAAATCTATCGAAGGTAATTTACATCGACAAATTACCAAAGGGAAGTTGGAAGAAGCTGAGTTAGTTGCCACTATGGCACGCATAACTCCAGTTTTGGACGACGACTATCTCGGCGATATCGATCTTGTAATCGAAGCTGCAACTGAGAACGAGGAGATCAAAAAATCGATCCTCGCGCCTCTTGGTCCGCAACTCAAACCCGAAGCAATTATCGCAACTAACACGTCTTCAATTTCTGTAACCCGCCTTGCTGCGGTTACGGATCGCCCAGGTCAGTTCATGGGAATGCATTTCATGAACCCTGTACCTGTGATGAAGTTGGTGGAATTGATCCGCGGGATTGCAACAAACGAAGAAACTTTTCAGACCATTAAGGAATTGACGCTGGTTCTTGGTAAGACACCAACGCCTGCTGAAGATTTCCCGGCCTTTATTGTGAACCGTATTTTGCTCCCCATGATCAATGAAGCGGTCTACACCCTTTATGAAGGTGTGGGGACTGTGCAGGCAATCGATTCGGGAATGCGCCTAGGTGCAAACCATCCAATGGGTCCATTGCAACTTGCTGACTTTATTGGTTTGGATGTTTGTCTGTCCATCATGCAAGTTTTGTATGAAGGTTTGGCTGATACGAAATATCGTCCGTGCCCACTTCTTGTTAAGTATGTGGAAGCTGGATGGCTGGGCCGTAAGACTGGTCGTGGTTTCTACGATTACAGCACAGAAATTCCAACACCGACCCGTTAAGACGTGTTGCAAATGTTATAAAAAAAGCCCCGGTATATTCCGGGGCTTTTTTGTTTAGGCTTTTTTAAGTTTAGCTTTTGGCGGTTTGTTCCAGACTGCCGTCAGAATAATGCCGGGCGTCAAGATCATTAAACTGATCCAACCCGTCATATTAAACTCTTCCCCCAGAATGAGATATCCAAGACCGGCAGCAAGCGCTGGAACGGCCGACATTAGGGCTGCTGCGATTGGGGCGCCGATTTGGCGAACAGCAAAAGCAACAAGGACAAGCCCAACCAATGTGGCGATCAAACCTTGATAGACACCCTGTAATGCAATCTCAGGGACCGTGGCATCAGCCATGCCGGAGGGCAATAAAAAATACCAGACCGGCATATATAAGATCGCATTGACCACTGGTGAACAGAGCATTATTTGCTGGAAAGTGATACTCCACATTTTCGAGACCACCATATAAAGAGCAAAAAATAGACCCGCTAGCATGAACAATAAATCGCCCTTCCATGCGCCGTCTGTGGTGGCTCCACTATCTCCAAACAGAGTGATTGATGCCCCGACAATGATTAAACTAGCACCTAGAACTTGGATGATATGAGGGCGATCCCGAAACCAAAACCAACCAAGGGCAATGGTAATAGCTGGCAATATGCCGTTCATGAAAACGCCGCCGTGTGCTGCAGGTGCATAGTTGAACGCTGTTATAACTGCCAAAAAATACGTAATCCCAGTTAGTTGGGAGACAACGAAAATTCGGCTAATGCTCATGGTTCGCCACGGCTTGTAATATAGGACGATAGGCAGTGCAACCAATCCTGAAATCCCAAAGCGCAAGGCTGCAATATCAAAAACAGTTAGCGCAGATGTGGCGCCGGATCGGCTGGCAACGATCCACCCCGACCAGACGAATACAATGGTAATCCCTGCGGCAAAGCCCAGTAATTTCATTGGCGGAATTTTTTGCATTTATAAATATCCTGCTGGGAATGCTTAAGCACGGCCAGCATTGAATGACGTGTGGGGAGGGTAATTATAGGCACAAAAAACCCGGGCTTATAGAGAAAAGCCCGGGTAAATTGACTGGTAAGTCAGGGCTAGTTAAGCAACTTCAAACAAAGCCGCACCGCCCATGCCGCCGCCAATACACATGGTGACAACCACATATTTTGCACCGCGGCGTTTGCCTTCAATAAGCGCATGACCTGTCATGCGTGCGCCTGACATTCCGTACGGATGGCCAATTGAAATAGCGCCGCCATTGACGTTGAACAATTCATTTGGAATGCCCAATTTATCCCGGCAATAAAGCGCTTGAACAGCAAAGGCTTCGTTCAATTCCCAAAGGCCAATGTCTTCGACTTTAAGTCCATGACGTTTCAGGAGCTTTGGAATTGCAAAAACAGGGCCGATGCCCATTTCATCAGGCTCGCAACCGGCCATAACCAAACCGCGGTAGATACCCATAGGTTCGATGTTGTTTTTCTCAGCGTATTTGGAATTCATAATAACGCTGGCAGAAGCACCATCAGAAAGCTGACTAGCGTTACCGGCAGTGATAAAGCAATCTTCACCAAGAACTGGTTTCAGTTTTTGGAGATCTTCGATTTTGGTGCTTGGACGATTGCCTTCGTCTTTTGTGAGCGTCACTTCTTCTTCAAGTGTCTCGCCTGTTTCTTTGTTGAACAGGAGTTTGGTTGTCGTCATCGGGACGATTTCTTGATCGAAGTGACCTGCTGCTTGACCTGCGGCTGTTCGCTGCTGGCTTTGCAATGCGTATTCGTCTTGCTGCTCGCGCGTGATGCCATAGCGTGATGCTACAGTTTCAGCTGTTTTAAGCATTGGATCATAAATGGCTGGTTTGTTTTCCAAAAGCCATTCGTTTTGGAAGCGGAACGTGTTCATATGTTCATTTTGGCAAAGGCTGACACTTTCAAGGCCGCCTGCAACCATAACCGGAACCTGGTCAACGATAACGCGCTGCGCTGCCATTGAAAGCGTTTGCAGTCCGGATGAGCAGAAACGGTTTACCGTTGCGCCTGCTGTTGTAATAGGCAGACCTGCACGAAGTAGTGCTTGACGTGCTATGTTGCCGCCCGCAGCGCCTTCTGGATTGGCAACGCCCATAAGAACGTCTTCAACTTCTGCAGGGTCAATACCGGCCCGCTCAACAGCATGCTTGATCACATGTCCGCCCAGGTCTGCACCATGAGTGTTGTTGAATGCGCCGCGGTAGGCTTTGCCGATGGGGGTTCTTGCTGTGGATACGATGACTGCTTCGTCCATGAGTTTCTCTCCTGTTTCATTATTTATTGTTTAGGGTTGGGACCCGCTTATGTTCGTAGCTTATAATTTGTGCAGCGCAATGAAAAGCCGGAATTTGGACTAAGTGTTCAAAATACCCAATTTATTTGAGCTGCCAGGTTCTATATAATTTCGAGCACGCTTTCTGGTGGTCTTCCGATACGGACTTTGCCCTCGTTTAGCACAATGGGACGTTCGATCAGCTTTGGGTGGGCGATCATGGCTTCAATCAATTGATCTGCACTTAAAGAGGTGTCATCGAGCCCATTTTCTTTGTATTCAGCTTCGTTTTTACGCATTAGGTCTCTGGGCTGCATATCAAGTTGCTGCAAGATATCCTGAAGCTCTGTTTTGCTAGGCGGTGTTTTTAAGTATTCGATAATAGTCGGTGTAACGCCATTCTCTTCAAGGAGCGCCAGTGTCTGACGAGATTTGCTGCATCTTGGATTATGTAGAATTTTAACGGACATGTCTCTCTCCTGCCGGGAATAACCCCAATATAATTGATTGGCAGCAACCTATTTGCAAATCTGTGACAACGATTGCTTGCGCCTTTTAGCTGAAGAGAATATTTAAAGGCCTATGAGTATTCAGACAACAGAAAATAATTTGGAAAACCACCAAGTGTCGGCTCGACCGAAGCCGGACCTTGCAATGCGCGTTGATTTTGTCAGCGGGCTTGGTTTCTACACATTGCTGACGAAGGAAATTAAACGTTTCCTCAAAGTTCCCTTGCAAACAGTGTTTGCCCCGATGATGACGACGTTGTTGTTCTTGGCGGTCTTCACATTGGCATTTGGCGGCGGAACTCGTTATAGCGGCGATGTGCCGTTTTCAGCGTTCTTGGCGCCGGGCCTCATTATGATGTCGGTCATTCAAAACTCTTTTGCCAATACCTCTTCCTCTTTGGTGATTTCCAAAGTTCAGGGAAACATCGTTGATGTGCTGATGCCGCCGTTGAGCGCGTTGGAGCTGACAATGGCGTTTGCCCTTTCGGGGCTTGCGCGCGGTATTGTTGTTGGCATTGCCGTCGCAACTTGCATGTATTTCTCCATTGGCCTGTCCGTCCATTCGTGGGGCGCAGTTTTGTTCTTCCTTGTGGGAGCTGGTTTAATGTTGGCGCTCCTTGGCGTCATTGGCGGAATTATTTCAGACAAGTTTGATCACATCGCTGCGGTGACAAATTTTGTCATTATGCCGCTTTCATTCCTTTCTGGAACATTCTATTCAGTCGAACGGTTAAGCGGAATTTGGTACGACATTAGCCATATGAATCCCTTCTTTTACATGATTGACGGCTTCCGATATGGCTTCATCGGAATTGCCGATAGCTCGCAAATTACCGGTGCATTTGTTGTTGGTGGCCTGGATATATTCCTGTTTTGTGTTGTTTGGCTGCTGTTTAAGCGTGGATATAAGCTTAAAGCTTAAAAAACCCCGTCTATTTGAAGACTTTGATTGACATAAAACCATTGCATAGCAATACTTTCGCGCTTTCTTAGATCGTTCCTTCAACAGGGGAGCGATCTTCTCTTTTGAAGACCAATATTTTTAATTTTTGTGGAGAAGGCACATGATACCCGCGTTATTGTCGAACTATGCCCCAACAGATCTTTCTTTTGAAAAAGGAGAAGGTGCGTATCTATTTGGGAATGACGGGCGACGATATCTCGACTTCTCCTCTGGTATCGCTGTGACATCACTTGGTCACGCCCACCCGGACATCGTAGAAGCAATTACAGATCAAGCTTCAAAATTGATGCATATCTCTAATCTGTTTCGGATACCAGGTCAGGAAGAGTTGGCGCAAAAGCTAGTGGATGCCACCTTTGCTGACGCTGTTTATTTCAGTAATTCCGGCGCAGAAGCGAATGAGTGTGGTCTGAAAATGATCCGTAAGTATTTCAGCGATAACGGCCAAAGTGAACGGTACAGAGTATTAGCGTTTGAAAACTCATTCCATGGAAGAACACTTGCGACCATCGCGGCTGCAGGGCAGGCAAAACTTCTCGAAGGTTTCGGCCCCGTAATGGATGGCTTCGATCAGATTCCAGCTGGTGATATCGAACTGGTGAAGGCTTCAATTACGCCTGAAACGGCTGGTATTATTATCGAGCCGATTATGGGCGAAAGTGGCATTCAAGTGATTGATCCTGATTTCTTACGTGCTCTTCGGACGCTCTGTGACGAAGAAGGTCTGCTGTTGATGTTTGATGAAATTCAAACTGGAATGGGCCGGACGGGTAAATTGTTTGCCTATGAACATTCAGGCGTTGTTCCCGATATTATGACGTCAGCAAAGGCGCTTGGTAATGGTTTTCCCATCGGCGCCTGTTTGGCTGTTGAAAAGGTCGCCAAATGCATGGTTGCAGGCACACATGGCTCCACATACGGCGGTAACCCGCTGGGAACGCGAGTGGCAGGCACTGTTGTGGATATAATGACAGCGGACGGATTTATGGACCGCGTTGCCCAAATCGGCGGCCATTTGAAACAAGCATTACACGGCGTCATAGATCGCTATCCAACAGTTATCGAAGAACTTCGCGGTGTCGGCTTACATCTTGGCTTGAAATGCAAAGTTGAAAATACAGCGTTGCTGGATGCGTTACGGAAACACAGCGTGTTGACGGCGAAGGGCGGCGATAATGTGGTTCGTTTACTGCCACCGTTGATTATCGATGAAGATCAAATCAGAGAGTTTATCACAGCACTGGAAGCTGCTTGTGAGGAGTTGGCCTAATGACAAACCCGACCCATTTTTTAGACTTACACGAAGTCTCCGCAGATGCTTTGCGCGCGATGATTGATGATGGTATTGCTGTAAAGAAGGCCCGCGCGGGCCTTCCCAAGGGGACCAAAGACGAGGGCCGTCCGTTGGATGGCCATACACTTGCTTGTATTTTTGAATTTCCATCCACACGGACACGGACGTCATTTGATATGGGAATGCGCCAACTTGGCGGCGATACTATGATCTTGAACAGCGGCGATATGCAGCTTGGGCGCGGCGAAAGTATCGCAGATACAGCCCGCGTTTTGTCTCGATTTGTTGACGCGATTATGCTCCGAACTGACAGTCATGATAAATTGCTGGAGCTGGCCGAAAATTCATCAGTTCCTGTGATCAATGGCCTGACCAATGATAGCCACCCGTGCCAACTTATGGCCGATGTGATGACGTTTGAGGAGCATAAAGGCTCCATCAAAAACAAAGTTGTCGCGTGGAGCGGTGATGGCAACAATATGGTGTCCTCTTGGATCCATGCGGCAGGCAAATTTGATTTTGAGCTTCGTATTGCGTGCCCAGAAGAATTGTCTCCGGATCCGCGAGCTTTGGATTGGGCGAAACAAACCGGCGCCAATATTCACGTAACACGGGACCCGGCAGAAGCCGCTGCGGGCGCAGATTGTTTGGTCACAGATACATGGGTGTCTATGGGTGATGATGTTGGTGCACGCCACAATATGCTGAAGCCTTTCCAGATTAATAAAAAAATCATGGAAAAAGCAGCTAGCGACGCCATATTCATGCATTGCCTACCGGCCCATCGCGATGAAGAAGCGACAGCAGAAGTGTTGGACGGTCCTCAATCTGTGATTTTCGACGAAGCAGAGAACAGATTACATGCCCAGAAAGCGGTAATACGCTGGTGTATGGGGCTTGTTTAAGTCAATTGAAGTGTGGAAGTTCCTATTATGACTGAAATTTCGGATACCAAGATCGTCACTGACAATCTTATTCAACCTTTCCAGATGGCGGAGGCCGGTGTTCGTGGCCGTATTGTTCGTGTTGGCGACGTGTTGGATGATATTTTGGCGCGTCATAATTATCCGGATCGTGTTGCTCAGTTGTTGGGCGAAGGCCTGGTTCTAGCCGCCATGCTCGGTGGTGCTTTGAAGTTTGATGGTATTTTTACCGTTCAAACCAAAGGCGACGGTGCTATCAGCATGATCGCGGCAGATATGTCTACGCCGGGCGATTTGCGGGGCTATGCCGCGTTTGATGCCGATAAACTTGATGCTGCCGAAGCGTCAACAAGCACGGACATTGTGTCTCGTTTTCTGGGTAAAGGGTATATTGCCTTTACCATTGATGCCAAAGGCAACGAGCAGCGCTATCAAGGGATCGTTGAGCTTGAAGGTACCAATCTTGCTGAATGCATGGAAAGTTACTTTACACGTTCCGAACAAATTGAAACTCGTTTGAAGGTTGCGGTTGAGAAGGTGGACGGTAAATGGCGCGCCGGTGGTCTGATGATCCAACGCCTGCCTGAAACCGGAAAACTGGAGTCTGACGTTGAAGCCGCTGAAGAAGGGTGGCGTAACGCTGAAGCCTTGGTGCAAACGGTAACCGACGAAGAATTAACGGATACTCGGCTTCGGTCTTCCGAATTGTTATACCGAATTTTCCACGAAGACGGCGTATGGCTTTATGATATTCACGAATTGGCCGATAATTGCAGTTGCAGTGAGGCGCGTGTTCTCAACACATTAAAATCTTTTTCGACTGAAAACCTTGAAGAGATGTGTGAAGACGGCATTATTGGCGTGGATTGCCAATTCTGTAGTGCCCGGTACGAACTGACTGTTTCGGATGTCGAAGCTGCCAACGAAGATCCATCATAAAGTTGCCGCTTTTATAGGTGATGTTCCATGTGTAATGGAAAACTAAAGGGGCTTGTGGTTGTAATGGGTATTTGGCGCGTAATCGTATTAGCTGGTGTAATAGGTGTAAGTTCAACCCTTGCCGGATGTGCAAACACACCCGATAAACCAACTTATGCAGAGATAACCTTTCGTCATTTAGCGCCCATTTTGTTGGATGTGGGCGAAATTCGCGTTGAGAATGCTTATAAGTCACCGCTTGCAGCCCCAAATGTTGAACATGAGCTTCCGGTAAAAATCGATGCCACCATTCGTCGTTGGGCCAGTGATCGATTGCGGGCTGTGGGCAAGGCAGATGCCTACGCGGTGCTCACCATAAAAGAGGCGAGTGTCATTGAAAAGCCGTTGAAGACGGTCAAAGGCCTTTCCGGATTTTTCACAAATGACCAATCAGAACGGTATGACTTCAAAATCTCGGCTGAGCTCAAAATCGTGACAATCAACGGAGCCAAGGGGCTGGTTACTGTCGAAGCCAACCGAACGAAAACCGTGCCTGAGAATATTACTCTGAACGCGCGGGAAATGATGTATTTTGAACGTACTGAAGTTCTACTCAGTGATTTTAATACTCAAATGGAAAAAAATATTCAGACATATTTGAGTAAATTCCTCAAGTAACGTGCCTGCCTGAAGACTCTTTCTGATTAAAAACCCTCATTTTGAAATTCTTTTCGACGGATGCCGCTTAGCCATCCGTTGAATTATCATGGAAAAAATATTGTACCTCTTGCATTTTCGGGTTGAGGGACCTACATATGAAAAATGGTTCAAACGATCGACCTAAAATCTAAGGTTCCCAAAAAGACTTCAGCAGCCGATAAACTGCTAGAGGCTGCGGGACCGCTGTTTTCGGATCGCCCCTTCGATGTTGTCTCAACCCGCGAGATCGCAGACGCGGCGCAGGTGAATCTGTCCGCTATTTCCTATCACTTTGGAAGTAAAGAAGGGCTGTATGAAGCCATATTTGAACGCATCATATCTGATTTGGCACCAGTCCGGGACGGCCTGACCGCGTTTGTCGACGTTAGCCTACCGCTGGCCAAAAATGACGTGCCTAAGCAACGTCAGGTGATTTCAACCCTGATCCATAACCTAATTGATGCCATCACGGATGACAATCATCCAAGGTGGCGCATGCGACTTATGTTTCAGGAGGTCCAGCGTCAGGGACCGTGCTTCGATTTGGTTTTGGAAAAACATATACATGTTATGCATGATCTGGTTGGCAGTCTGGTTGCCCTTATCATCGAAAAAGAAACTTCCAGTGAAGATGTAAAATTCCTGACTCAAGCTGTGTTGGGGCTGTGTTTGCAACACGGACTGAACGAAGCGCTGGTCATGAAACGGTTGAACTGGGAAAAAATTGGTCCAGCCGAACTGGAAATCATCAAACAATCCACGACAGGGCATATCTTGGCACTGCTCGGTATCAGTAATCCGTTAAAGGCATAATCGAATGGCAAAAATCTTTGCAACCACCTTCAAAATTTTGTTGCCATTGGTAATACTGGGCGCAGGTGCCGGCAGTTTCGGTTATTTCGTATCGAGTAAAGCTATTGAAAAACCCAAAGAAGTAAATGAACGTTCGTGGAATGTTTCTGTTATAGAGGCTCGACCTAGGACACTGGTTCCAACAGTTGCTGTGTTTGGGACGATAATTTCAGCTCGAAACGTAGATCTTCGGTCGTTGGTGGCGGGCGAAGTCATTCATGTTGCAGAGACTTTTCGAGAAGGGGCGCATCTTAAAAAAGGCGATTTGCTTGTGGAGGTTGATCCTTTCGCCTATCGCTCAAACGTTGCTGAAAAAGAGGCTGCGGTGTTAGAAGCTCGATCACGTCTTGCCGAATTACAGGCTGTGGCTAAATCCGATCGCATTCTTTTGGTTCGAGATAAAGAGATTTTGGAATTAGAAAAGAGAAACGTTGCCCGGTCTGAAAAGCTCCGTAAAAAAGGTAATATTTCAGATAAATCTCTTGATACCGCCAAAACAAATCTCTCTCGCCAACATCAACAACATGAACAACGTGTTGCCCAAACAGCAATCCAAAATGCCCGTATCGGTCAGCAAAAAGCCACCTTGCAGCGCCAGCAAATTGGCCTTTCTATCGCCAAAAGAGATCTTGAGAATACACGGCTTCTTGCGCCGTTCTCAGGGTATCTGTCAAACATAAGCGTGGAACTTGGCATGCGGATTGATGCCAAAGATCAGGTGGCCAAAATCATTGATGCGACCCGTATGGAAGTTCAATTTCATTTGTCGAACCAACAATATGGTGTGCTGCTTGATAGCACCGAAGGTGTTGTGGGCAGAAATGTCAACGTGAGTTGGAACGCGGGCCGGTCACTCCATAGCTTTGAAGGTGAAATTGCGCGTATTGGCTCTGAAATCAAATCTGAAACGGGCGGCGTGGAAATATACGCAGTTCTTAAAAAATCACCGCAGTTGCAACGACTTCGCCCGGGCGCATTTGTAGATGTGACACTCAATTCAGTTAGTTTTGAAAATGCGATTAAGTTGCCTGATCATGCCATATTTGAGAATGACAGAGTTTATATTGTGGAAGACGGACGATTACAGCCCCGCAAAGTCAATATCCTCAGCAGCGATGGGACAGATCTAATTGTTGGTGGTGATTTGAACGTTGGCGACAAAATTTTAACCAGTCGCTTCGCTGAGGTAGGTCCCGGTATTAAAGTGGAGATACGATAATGGATCTCCCTCGCATGGTCTCCCTCTTTGTAAAGCATAAAAATGCGGCTAATCTACTGATGATCATGATGATTGTACTTGGCGGTTTTTCTCTTGCTCGATTGAATACTCAGTTTTTTCCTGATTTTGGTA
>Ga0209826_1000119_pt1 | contig 52208 bp, 46 predicted proteins | sample GOMGulsemesocosm_5_FD_184637 | JGI IMG/M metagenome (GOLD analysis project Ga0209826, IMG submission 184637) | Methane-oxidizing microbial communities from mesocosms in the Gulf of Mexico - GOM15C Gulf of Mexico (SPAdes) (version 2) | ecosystem: Environmental > Aquatic > Marine > Cold seeps...
GGCTAGACCTAAATCTTTTGCCATCAAATCAACCATAAAGCCACCTTGATAATCATTTGATGATGGCACATTTTCCATCACATCTGGGCAAGGGTTATAAACATCTAAGGTCCAGTTACTACCTGAACTTTCACTCATTATATTAGATAAAACTTTAGCATCTAAGCCATTCGCTAAACCTAACTGTAATGCTTCACTGGTGCCTACCATTAAAACTGAAAGCAGCATGTTATTACACACTTTAGCTATTTGACCTGCGCCATGATCGCCCGCATGAAAGATATTTTTTCCCATTGCGTCAAGAATTGGTTTTACTTGTTTAAATTCATCATCTGTACCACCAACCATAAAACTCAAGGTACCTGCTACTGCTCCGCCAACACCACCAGAGACTGGAGCATCAACAAAGCCAATCCCTTGCTCTGCTAATGCAACAGCTACCTTACGTGAAGTTGCTGCATCAATAGTTGACGAATCAATAACCACACTCCCTTTAGGAATATGATGTATTAATCCTGTTTCTGCTGATAAATATACTGCGTCAACATGTTTACCTGCAGGCAACATTGATACAATAAAATCTGCATCTTTAACGCAATCTATAGCACTGACTTTAGTGCTTGCGCCTTGTTCTACAACTTGTGCGACTGCTGATTCTGATAAATCAAAAACACAGACTTGATGTCCAGCTTTAACTAAATTAATGGCCATTGGGCCACCCATGTTACCTAAACCAATAAATGCGATATTTGCCATTATTCTTTCCTTATGATTATTTATAAAAGAAGATATTCAAAAATAGTTTTTTATAAAAAACAAGTTGTTATTAATTACCTAAAGAAGCTAGGGGATGTTGTTCTTGTGACCATTTAGATTCAAAAAACCAGTCAACCACTTTTGCATCAACCGTTTCAATTGAGTCAAAGTGCCATTTAGGAGAGTTATCTTTATCAATTAAAAGTGCTCTAATTCCTTCAACAAACTCACCAAATTTACCTGATTTAACTGATAGGTTTAATTCCATACGAAAGCAATCAGCTAAAGATAGAGATTCACCAGATTTTAATTGCTGATAAGATAATGCAGCACTTAATGCACTACCGTGTTTAAGAGATTTTTGTGCGCGGCTAAACCATTTATCTTCACATTCAGCTGATAAAATCTCATCTACTATATCTTTAAGATTATCAAAGCTGGTTACTTGTTCGATTAGCGCTTTATGTTCAGTGAGTTTTGTTTCAGGTAAATGGCCGATTGAATCTTGTTCAACAGTCATTAATAATGTTGATATAATATCATGATTAATCTCACTTGACTCTTGCCAGTCTAACTGAGTTAACTGAGCTAGCAAAGGTTCTTTACGCGAGTTTTCTACAAAGTAATCAGCTAAATGACAATATTTTGCATCAGCGGCATTGATAGATGCACCCGTTAAACCTAAAAACAAGCCACAATTATCTGGCATACGATTTAAGAAGTAGCTACCACCTACATCAGGATATAATCCAATACTAATTTCGGGCATAGCAATGCGAGATTTTTCTGTAACCACACGGTGACTACCACCAACCATCATACCAAGGCCACCGCCCATAACAATACCATTACCCCAAACAATAAACGGTTTTTTAAAAGTATGGATGAGATAATCAAGCTGATATTCTTTGGTAAAATATTCTTCAATACCAGGTGAAAACTCACCCTTGTTTGCAGTCATGTCATCATACATGTGTACAATATCACCACCTGCACAGAAAGCCTTTTCACCCTCTCCTTGCAAGAAAACAGCAGCAATATCATTTTGTGTTTGCCACTCTTTTAATTTTGGATAAAGTAAATCAATCATTCCGCCACTTAAAGCATTTAATGAACGCTCTGAATTTAATGTGGCAACACCAATCTTTTTACCGTTGTCACAACTCAATTCTTTAAAAAGAACAACATTACTCATCTTCAATACCTTGTTTTTAATTATTATTTATTAATCTAAGAGGTTTGCGTTTTCTAAAAACGCCTGCCTCTGCAATTGTTGTTATATAAATTGACCCGCTATAAAAGTTGACCAGCACCTTCGGTTAATAAACGACGAGCAATAATCACTCGCATTATTTCGTTAGTACCTTCCAAAATCTGATGAACACGTACATCTCTAAAATGACGTTCTAATGGATATTCTTTGATATAACCATAACCACCATGAATTTGTAGAGCAGCATCACAAACTTGAAAACCTATATCGGTGGCAAAGCGTTTTGCCATAGCACAATAAGCTGTTTTTTCAGGATCATTACTGTCAAGTTTAAAAGCAGCCAAACGAACTAATTGACGCGCAGCAACCAACTCTGTTGCCATATCTGCCAGTTTAAATTGCAAGCCTTGAAAAGCAGCAATAGGTTTTCCAAACTGTTCACGTTCTTGCATATATCCCATCGTAGCATTGAGTGCTTGTTGTGCAGTACCAATAGAGCACGTTGCAATATTAATACGACCACCATCAAGTCCTTTCATTGCGATTGAAAAGCCTTCTCCTTCTTTACCTAATAAATTTTCTACAGGCACTTTAACGTTATCAAAAGTAATTTGACGAGTAGGCTGTGCGTTCCAACCTAACTTTTCTTCTGCTTTACCATAAATAATACCATCAAGGTTTGCTGGAACAGCTAAAGCTGAAATACCTTTAGCGCCAACATCCCCAGTACGCACCATAACAACAAGCATATCGGTTTCACCCGCGCCAGAAATAAAGACTTTTGCACCATTAACAATGTAATGATCACCATCTTTTTTTGCTGATGTTGTTAAAGAGGCGGCATCAGACCCCGCACCTGGTTCTGTTAAACAATAAGACGCTAGCTTTTTACCCATAACTAAAGAAGGACACCAAGCATCTTTCACTACCTGAGTTCCCCATGTAGCAAGCATCCAAGTTGCCATGTTATGAATCGTCATCATCGCAGTTGTGGCAGTACACCCCATCGAGAGCTGTTCAAAAATTATTGATGAATCTAGGCGACTTAGCCCTAAACCGCCTGCGTCTTCTGGCGAATATAAGCCACAAAAACCTAATTCACCTGCTTTAGCATACATTTCTTTTGGGAATATATGCTCTTGATCCCATTTAGCAGCATGGGGGGCAAATTCAGCTTGAGCAAACTGTTGCGCCATATCAGCGAACATTTGCTGATCTTCAGTTAAATCAAAATTCATTAGTTTTCCTGTTTCATCAAAGCATGACTATTAAATTAAACTCTATTAAAGCCTAATAATTAAACAGACACATCATAATTAAATTAATATTAATTCATTAAAACAAATATTACCAATTAAATACATTGACTAAATTGCCTCTTCAATGGACTATATTGTTATTTAAAGCAAATTGATCATTATTATGAGTTATCCCTCTAACTGGCCGTTACCTGAAAACAGCATTCGTTATTTACTACCAAAAACTGCTATAGCTGAGTTGGCATTAAATATTCTTAGCAGAGGACTATATCCACTTTCTTTTGGAAAATATATCAATGCAAAAGGACATAATACTATTCGTCCAGTTCATAATGATAATATAATAATAATATGCTTTAAAGGAAAGGGGCATTACAAAACAGAACACTCATACGGTCAAATAAATGCGGGAGATATTCTATTCCTTCCTAAAGGTGTGAATCACCAATATAGTGCTGATAACACTACTGCTTGGCATATTTATTGGGCTCATGTAGATGGACATTTATTTGAGCAATTCATAGATTTTCTTGGCATAAATAAATTGAATTTATTACTTAGAACAGAGCAGTTAGATATAGTGATTAATGAATTTGAACAACTATTGGCAACACGGCATCAAAGCTATCAGGTAAGCTCATTTATTTTGGCTTCAAATATTTTAAAAAAAATTTTAGGCTTGCTGATCAGTAATAAGCCAGGTATCAGTAGACGAAACCAAGTTGGCTTTAGTCTTGATAAAATAAATAGTTTTATGGAAGAAAATATAAATCAACAAATTAACTTAACTCAACTAGCACAATCGATGCAGTTGTCTAAATTTCATTTTGCTAAAAAGTTTCAAAAAATAACAGGAATAAGCCCTATTAGCTATTTTATTGAATTAAAGGTTAAACATGCTTGTCGTTTATTAGATGAATCAAATGTTAATATAAAGACCGTTGCTTCGATGGTGGGTTATGATGATCCTTACTATTTTTCTCGTCTATTCAAAAAGGTCATGGGTTTATCTCCAAGCCAATACCGACAATCCCGTTATGGTCATTAACTTCCATACGTGTATATAACCTTAGTGTATTCATATGGACCCACATAAATTCACTAAGGTATATTCTTAAACATTTAACTTATAACATTTCTACCGCAATTGCAGTAGCTTCACCACCACCAATACATAAAGTAGCAACACCTTTTGATAAGCCTTTATTTTTTAAAGCATGAATAAGTGTTACCATAATACGTGCACCACTAGCACCTAATGGGTGACCTAAAGCACAAGCACCACCGTTTACGTTCACTTTATCAACATCTAAGTTCATATTTTTAATAGCAAACATAGTTACCATAGCGAAAGCTTCATTAATTTCAAACAAGTCAACATCTGCGACTGTCCAACCAGCTTTATCAAGTAATTTATTCATAGCATTTACTGGTGCTTCAGTAAATTTTGTAGGTTCTTGAGCATGGGTGGCATGAGCAACAACTTTACAAAGCGGTGTTAAGCCGCGTGCTTGTGCTGTTGATAACTTCATCATCACTAATGCTGCTGCTCCGTCAGAAATTGAGCTAGAATTAGCAGCTGTTATAGTACCGTCTTTTGTAAAGGCAGGACGAAGCGTTGGAATTTTCTCAGGAAGAGCATTACCAGGTTGTTCATCAGTATCAATTACAGTTTCTTTACGTCGATTAACGACAGTCACTGGCGTAATTTCACTTTTAAAAGCGCCGGAATCAATAGCTGCATTGGCTCTAGATAAAGAGCGAAGAGCAAACTCATCCATTTGTTCGCGAGTAAAGCTATTTTCATCAGCAGTCTCTTGTGCAAAGCAGCCCATAGAAATACCATCGTAAGCATTCTCTAAACCGTCAAGCATCATATGGTCAAGCACTTGTCCATGCCCCATACGCATACCTTCTCTAGCTTTAGGTAAAATATAAGGCGCATTGCTCATACTTTCCATACCACCAGCTACCGCAATTTCAATAGAGCCAGCGAATAAGGCATCATGTGCTTGCATTGCTGCTTTCATACCAGAGCCACACACCTTATTAATAGTGGTACACACGGTTGATAAAGCTAAACCTGCAGCAATGCTAGCTTGCCTTGCAGGTGCCTGTTTTAGACCTGCAGGTAAAACACAACCCATAATCACTTCGTCAACTTGGTCACTAGATAGTTTAGCTTCGACTAAAGCAGCTTTAATAGCATTTGCACCAAGCTCTGGCGCGACGACATTAGATAAACAACCACTAAAACCGCCCATAGGGGTTCTTATAGCTGAAACAATTACAACAGGATCAATTGATGACATATGTGTTCTCCAAGGAAAGGGTAAATTTATTAAATAGTAAATTGATTACATCCTAACTCAATTTGACGTTTACGCCAACGTAAACTTTAATGTTAGTACTAATACATTGTGATCATTATGCAATGTTTTAGTTACAGGCGGTACAATTAGAAATATTAGAAATATTAGAAATAATTAAAAATACTGAACATTTATTCACTTACTAAATAGACTTGCAGTATGCAAAAATAAATAGCAAAAAAAATAGACAAAGTATACAGTGTCAAAACATTCTTTACGTTTACGTAAACTTCATGTAGAGTTGTTTTAATTAAAAATGATCAAATAATTTATTTTGAAAAAACATGATAAACAAAGCGAGTCAAAAAGTCAGTACTCTATAAGTGACTTATCAAAAGAGTTTGATATCACAACTCGAAGTATTCGATTTTACGAAGATCAAAAGTTACTTGCACCAACACGCAAGGGACAAACACGTATCTATAACCAGAAAGACAAGGTGCGTTTGAAGTTGATTTTACGAGGAAAGCGTCTTGGATTCTCGCTAGCTGAAACAGGACGTATTTTTAAACTTTACGATTTAGACGATACTAGTGCAAGTCAATTACAATTAATGATAGATCTAACGTCTGAGAAAAAAGCAATATTAAAACAACAGCTTGATGATATTAATGCAGTGTTAATTGAACTTGATGATTTAGGAAGTAACTGTAAAAAAACATTAGCACAATTAATTAAAAAATAAACTAACTTATTTAGTTAGCAATTTGAACCAAAGGAAAAATTATGATTTCTACATTTAGCTCACTTAATTTCAATTTAGGCGAAACCGTGGATATGATCCGCACAACAGTAAATTCTTTTGCGCGTGATGAAGTAGCACCTCGTGCAGCTCAGATAGACATTGATAATGATTTCCCTAAAGATTTATGGCGTAAATTTGGTGACCTTGGATTATTAGGTATTACTGTTGATGAACAATATGGTGGCTCTAATTTAGGTTATTTAGCGCACATGGTTGCTGTACAAGAACTCAGTCGTGCTTCAGCAGCTGTTGGTTTAAGTTATGCGGCCTGTACTAACTTATGTATAAATCAGTTACAAAAAAATGCTTCACATGAACAAAAGATGCAATATTTACCTAAACTTTGTTCAGGTGAGCATATTGGTGCTTTAGCAATGTCTGAGCCTAATGCTGGGTCTGATGTTGTTAGTATGAAATTGCGTGCTGATAAAAAAGGCGACAAATACATTTTAAATGGTAATAAAATGTGGATCACCAATGGTCCTGACGCAAACGTCTTTGTTATTTATGCAAAAACAGACCTTGCTGCAGGCTCAAAAGGTATTACTGCATTTATTGTTGAACGTGATTTCCCTGGATTTACTCGCCATCAAAAACTAGATAAATTAGGTATGCGCGGTTCAAACACCTGTGAACTTGTTTTTCAAGATTGTGAAGTTCCTGCTGAAAACGTATTAGGTGAAGTAGGCCGTGGTGTTAAAGTATTAATGTCTGGTTTAGATTTTGAACGTACCGTTCTATGTGGTGGCCCTTTAGGTATTATGGATGCTTGTATGGATTTAGTTGTTCCTTATATTCATGACCGTAAACAATTTGGTCAATCAATTGGTGAATTCCAATTAGTACAAGGTAAAATTGCCGATATGTATACCCAAATGAACGCTGCGAAATCATATTGTTATCTGGTTGCTCAAGCAGCTGACCGTGGTGAAACTACGCGTAAAGATGCCGCAGCAATCATTTTATATTCTGCTGAATTAGCCACAAAAATGACACTTGATACCATTCAATTATTAGGTGGTAATGGCTACATTAATGAATTTCCTGCTGGTCGTTTGTTACGCGATGCTAAGTTATATGAAATTGGTGCAGGTACTTCAGAAATTCGTCGTATGCTTATTGGTCGCGAATTATTTAACGAGTCAGTATAGTCTTACTACTTATTAACCTTGATTCTAGATCTTAAAATCTAGAATCAAGCATTCAAACTTTTCAAATATAACGTCATTCACAAATAAAAAGGTATTACCGCGTGGCTAAAATAATCTCTAAAATCAACCCTCGTAGTCCTGAATTCATTGAAAATGCGGAGCACATGCAAGTTCAGGTTGATGATCTAAAAGATAAAATTGAACAAATAAAATTAGGCGGTGGCGAAAAATATCGTGCCCGTCATATAGCAAAAGGTAAGTTATTACCACGCGATAGAATCGATGCCTTATTAGATCCTGGCTCGCCATTTTTAGAGTTATCTCATTTGGCAGCATGGGATGTTTATGGTAAAGAAGTTGTTCCCGCTGCAGGTGTTATCACGGGTATTGGCCGCATCAATGGCACTGAATGTATGATTGTTTGTAATGATGCAACCGTTAAAGGTGGCTCTTACTACCCATTAACAGTAAGAAAACAATTACGTGCCCAAGATATTGCCAGAGAAAATAACCTAACTTGTGTTTATTTAGTTGAATCAGGCGGAGGTAACTTACCTCGTCAAGCCGATGTATTTCCAGATAAAAATCATTTTGGTCGCTTCTTTTTCAACCAAGCAACCATGTCAGCAGAAGGAATTCCACAAATAGCCGTTGTTATGGGTTCATGTACTGCAGGTGGTGCTTATGTTCCCTCTTTAGCTGATGAATCAATTATAGTAAAAGAACAAGGTACTATTTTCTTAGCTGGCCCTCCATTAGTAAAAGCAGCAACAGGTGAAATAGTTACAGCGGAAGAGCTCGGCGGTGCTGATGTACATTGTCGTATTTCAGGTGTTGCTGATCATTTAGCACAAAACGATAATCATGCGTTAGAACTAGCACGTAAAATAGTTTCTAATTGTAATGTTAACAAACAAATCAGTCTTAAGATTGCCCCTTCAGAAGATCCTGAATATAATACTGAAGAAGTTTATGGTGTTATCCCTAAAGATGCACGCCAACAATATGATGTTCGTGAAGTGATTGCCCGTATTGTTGATGGCAGCGATTTTGATGAATATAAAGCGCTATTTGGTCCAACTATTGTTTGTGGTTTCGCTCATATTCAAGGCTATCCTGTTGGCATCGTAGCTAATAACGGTATTTTATTTGCTGAATCAGCTCAAAAAGCAACGCATTTCATACAGTTATGCTGTCAACGTAAAGTTCCTTTAGTTTTCCTACAAAATATCACCGGCTTTATGGTGGGTAAACAGTACGAAGAAAATGGTATTGCCAAACATGGCGCTAAAATGGTTACCGCCGTAGCTTGTGCAAAAGTACCAAAATTCACTATAGTAATTGGTGGTTCTTTTGGTGCAGGTAACTACGGTATGTGTGGTCGAGCTTATGATCCTCGTTTCTTATTTATGTGGCCAAACGCTCGTATTTCAGTAATGGGTGGCGAACAAGCTGCAGGTGTACTTGCTACGATAAAGCGCGACCAATATGACCGTGAAGGTATTGAGTGGAGTGCAGAAGAAGAAGCTGAATTTAAACAACCTATCTCAGACAAGTATGACAGTGAAGGTCACCCTTATTATGCGTCTGCGCGTTTATGGGATGATGGTATTATTGATCCAGCAGATACACGACAAATACTTGGTCTAGCTATTTCTACCTCTTTAAATAAAGAAATTGAAGACACTAAGTTCGGTATTTTTAGAATGTAACTATGTGAATGTTGTAAATGTAAGTAAAGCGTACTTACACAGTACAAATGTCGTGCAAAAAACAATTTGAACGACAACTATTTATTAATTACAAGCTAAGAGTGAATACATAATGACCGAACCCAATACAAAAATAAAAAATACTGACACGGATAATGCGCCTCATCAATCAGTGATATTTGATGTAGATACCCGTGGCGTTGCAACCGTAACATTAAATAATCCAGAAAAACATAATGCCTTTGATGACATCATCATCAACCGTTTGCTTGAAATTTTTATCGAAATAACAAACCGTGATGATATTAAGCTAATGGTACTTGCTTCAAACGGAAAAAGTTTTTCTGCCGGTGGTGATTTAGGCTGGATGAAGCGTATGGCAAGTTATTCTTATGAAGAAAACTTAAAAGATGCCAATATATTAGCCAAAATGCTAAAAGCATTAAACTTCTTACCGCAACCAACCATAGCAAAAATTCAAGGTGCCGCTTTTGGAGGCGCGGTGGGTTTAGCTAGCTGTTGTGATATTGTTATTGCCAGTAACAAAGCAAGCTTTTGTTTAAGCGAAGTAAAAGTAGGTTTAGCGCCTGCAACCATAAGCCCTTATGTGGCAAGTGCTATAGGATTAAGAGCTTGCCGCCGTTATTTCTTAACGGCTGAACGGTTCTTTGCCGACAAAGCTCAACAACTTGGTTTAGTGAGCGAAGTGGTAGCACCTGAAGAGTTAACAAGAAGTGTCGACGACATGATTAAAGTTTTATTAGCAAATGGTCCACAAGCTGTTCGTGCGGCAAAAAAAATCGCTTTTGATGTTGACAATAAACAAGTAGATCAAGCTCTACTCGCAAAAACCAGTGAACTAATTTCCTCAATGCGTGTATCAACAGAAGGTCAAGAAGGCCTTACTGCATTTTTCGAAAAACGTGCGCCACAATGGCAAACACAACCAAGCAGCTCAACTAACTCAACCAAGTCAAACCAAGGATAATCACCATGTTTACTAAAATTCTTATCGCAAACCGTGGTGAAATTGCTTGCCGCGTTATTAAAACCGCTCGTGCTATGGGTATATTAACCGTTGCTGTTTATTCTGATGCTGATGCCGATTCGTTGCATGTAAGCATGGCAGATGAAGCCATTCATATTGGTGGGTCACCTTCTCGTGAAAGTTACTTACTCGGTGAAAAAGTAATTGAAGCTGCCAAACGTACTGGCGCACAAGCAATACATCCTGGCTATGGTTTTTTATCTGAAAATGCTGATTTTTGTCGACAATGTGCACAAGAAGGTATTGTTTTTATTGGCCCTCCAGTGCCAGCTATTGAAGCAATGGGCTCTAAGTCTGCAGCTAAAAACATTATGGAAAAAGCCAATGTGCCTTTAGTGCCTGGTTATCATGGTGACGATCAAAGTATTGAAATCATTAAAAAAGCCGCCGATGACATGGGCTACCCTGTTTTACTTAAAGCTACCGCTGGTGGTGGTGGTAAAGGTATGCGCCAAGTATGGAGTGAAGATGAATTTCAAGAAGGCTTTGAGGCAGCTAAACGTGAAGCATTGTCTTCTTTTGGTGATGACACCATGCTTGTTGAAAAATATTTAACACAGCCTCGCCATGTAGAAATTCAAGTTTTTTGTGATAACCATAATAACGCAGTGTACTTATTTGAACGTGACTGTTCAGTGCAACGTCGCCATCAAAAGGTTATTGAAGAAGCGCCTGCCTTTGGTATGAGTGAAGAACTTCGCGCAGCAATGGGTGAATCTGCAATAAAATCTGCGCAAGCAATTGGTTATCAAGGTGCAGGTACCGTTGAGTTTTTACTTGATGTTGATGGCTCTTTCTACTTTATGGAAATGAACACTCGCTTACAAGTTGAACACCCTGTTACTGAAATGATCAGTGGTCAAGATTTAGTTGAATGGCAATTACGTGTTGCTGCTGGCGAAACCTTACCAAAAACACAAGATGAACTTGTTATTAATGGTCATGCTTTTGAAGCACGTATTTACGCTGAAGATGCTAACAATGACTTCTTACCTGCCACGGGTACATTAGAGTTTTTACAAACACCATTAGAAAGTAAACATGTACGTATTGATACCGGTGTTCGCCAAGGTGATGACGTTAGCGTATTTTATGATCCAATGATCGCTAAATTAATCGTATGGGATGAAAATCGTGAAAAAGCGCTACAACGCTTAACTAAAGCATTATCAGAATATCGTATTAATGGCGTAATCACTAATATTGATTTTCTTTACAATTTAGCAACTAGCGCTCCCTTTATTAATGAAGATATTGATACCAGCTTTATTGAAAAAAATAATGATTTAATATTTCATAATACTGCTCAAGGTCTTGCTGATGAATTACCTATCGCCGCATTATCAATAGTTTTATCTGAAGCTAAAACAGCCCAAGAAAAAGCAGCGAGAAGCGACGAACCAGCTTCACCTTGGAGTTGCACTAATGCATGGCGTTCAAATGAGGCAAATATACAAAGCTTTAACATTGCCCATAGCAATATTGAATATGCGATCACTGTTGAACAAAAAGAAGAAAACAATAGAAGTTATTATTTAATTACGGTTGACGGTGAAAATGTTACTAGCAGAACCGTAAAATGCCAAGGCCGTATTGAAGGTGACCGTCTAATAAGCAATATTGATGGCTACCAAAGTGCCGCAACAATTACACATAATGGCAACGAAATCAGTTTATATCGTCAAAATGGCGCATTTAACTTCACTCGTATTCTGCCCGACTTAGGCGATTCAAGTGATGATGATGCTCATGGCGGCTTAGTGGCACCAATGAATGGCACTATGGTAGCGGTATTAGTGAAAGCCGGTGATGCCGTTACAAAAGATCAACCACTAGTTATTATGGAAGCGATGAAAATGGAACACACTATTCGAGCACCATCAAATGGCACAATCAACAGTCTTTATTTTTCTGAAGGCGAAATGGTTGAGGGTGGTTCAGAGTTACTTGACTTTTCTGCTGAAGAAGCCGCTGAGGAAACTGAATAATGTCACTACCTACTCACGTACAGATACTTGAAGTTGGTCCAAGAGATGGCCTACAAAATGAGAAACAACTAATCAGTGCTGATGATAAAATAGCATTGATTGATAAGCTTGCTAATGCTGGCGTAACGTATATTGAAAGCGGTAGCTTTGTTTCTCCTAAATGGGTGCCACAAATGGCCACTTCAGCAGAAATATACGAAAAGTTAGATAGAAAACCAGGTGTGACTTATCCTGCATTAACACCTAACATGCGTGGTTTTGAAAATGCTATGGCTGTTAATGTTGATGAAGTGGCCATTTTTGCCGCTGCATCAGAAAGTTTTAGTCAAAAAAACATTAATTGTTCAGTTGAAGAAAGTCTTGAACGCTTTATTCCTATAATGGCAGCGGCTAAAGAAGCAAAAATAAAAGTACGTGGTGTTGTATCTTGTGTTGTAGGTTGCCCTTATGAAGGAGATATTGACCCAGAGAAGGTAGCCTTGGTTGCAGAAAAATTATACAGCATGGGCTGTTATGAAGTATGTCTTGGCGATACGGTTGGTGTTGGTACTCCAGCAAGCGTAACTAAAATGATATCAGCAGTTAGCGTTCATGTACCTATTGATAAACTTGCCGTTCATTTTCATGATACTTACGGTCAAGCATTAACAAATATATATGCAGCACTACAAATGGGTATAAGAGTCGTCGATAGTGCTATTGCAGGCTTAGGTGGCTGCCCTTATGCTAAGGGTGCAGCAGGTAATGTTGCTACAGAAGATGTCGTATATATGCTTAACGGCTTAGGCATTAAAACAGGAATAGACCTTGAAAAACTATTAGCTGCGGGTTGGTTTATTTGTGAAAAGCTTGGTAAAGAGCCTGTTTCAAAAGTATCAAAGGCTTATTTAGCTCAAAAAAATAGTAAATAATAACTTTATTTACATGAAAAAAAGAAAGAAGTAATAAAGAGGAAAGTAATTATTTCCCTCTTTTACTTATCTTCCTCTTATTTCAGTTAAATTATTTATAAAAATATAAGAACTTAGGAGAATACAATGGCAGGATTTGACAAAGTAGTGTCAAGCTATGAAGAAGCCATGGCTGGACTTACCGATAACATGACCATTATTGCAGGTGGTTTTGGCTTGTGTGGAATTCCCGAAAACTTAATCAAAGAAATTAAGCGTAAAGGCACAAAAGGTATAACCTTAGTAACAAACAACTGTGGTATTGATGATTTTGGTTTAGGTATTTTATTACCCGATCGCCAAATAAAAAAAATAGTCGCCTCGTATGTAGGTGACAATGCAGAATTCGAACGTCAAATGATGGCAGAAGAATTAGAAGTAGTGTTAACTCCCCAAGGCACTCTAGCAGAAAAAATGCGTGCTGGTGGTGCTGGTATTCCTGCCTTTTACACCGCAACGGGTGTTGGCACACCAGTTGCTGAAGGCAAAGATGTACGTACATTCAATGATCGAGAATATATACTAGAAGAAGCTATTACTGGTGATTTTGCTATTGTTAAAGCATGGAAAGCTGATAGATATGGAAATTTAGTATTTAGAAAAACTGCACGTAACTTTAACCCAATGGCGGCTACAGCAGGCAAGATTACCGTAGTAGAAGTAGAAGAAATTGTTGAGCCAGGCGAATTAGATCCTGATCAAATTCATACCCCAGGTATCTATGTCAATCGCCTTATTCAAGGTACATTTGAAAAACGAATCGAACATCGCACTGTTCGTAAGGCTTAGGAGAATACAATGGCTTTATCAAGAGAACAACTCGCTCAACGTGTTGCCCAAGAATTGCAAGATGGCTATTATGTAAACTTAGGTATTGGTATCCCTACCCTTGTGGCTAACTATATTCCTGAAGATATAGAAGTAATGCTACAATCAGAAAATGGCTTATTAGGTATGGGACTATTTCCAACTGAAGAAGAGATTGATGCTGACTTAATCAATGCCGGTAAACAAACGGTTACTATGGCAACAGGAGCTTCACTTTTTGATTCAGCATCGTCATTTGCTATGATCCGTGGTGGTCATGTTGATTTAACTGTGCTTGGTGCTTTTGAGGTCGATGTTAATGGTAATATCGCTTCTTACATGATCCCAGGTAAATTAATCAAAGGTATGGGTGGTGCAATGGATTTAGTTGCTGGTGCTGATAATATTATTGTCACCATGACGCACGCATCAAAGCATGGTGTATCTAAATTATTAAGTAACTGTACCCTACCCTTAACAGGTAAAGGCTGTATTAAAAAAGTATTAACTGATTTAGCCTTTATTGAAATTAAAGACGGTAAATTCTACTTACTAGAGCGTGCACCAGGTGTTTCAGTTGAAGAGATCATCAAGCTAACTGAAGGTGAACTAATAGTGAGTGATAACGTACCTGAAATGCAGTTTTAGTCGAATTTCAAGCGAAATAACAAACAGATGTTTTACAAGCTGGATCACAACTATTGAACGATGCTGCAAACGAACGCGTTAGCAGCTAATAAATTATTTTCAGCTAAGCATACGACTTAAAGCTATTGTCACCTTTTAGGTAAGAACAGTGATAAGAAAGTTAATTGTTAATAATTCTACATGACTATACAGAAGACTCAGGAGTTCTTTGAAAACGTCATCTTCGAAGTTTCTGATCGAAGAACCATTGTCTTTTAGATACTGGATCCCCGATTAAAACACCACGGGGATGACGAACCTGAGTCATATGCATAGGCATGTAATTCTATGTCATTTAAAAAGCTAGCTTAATCAGCTGGCTTTTTTTTATCAATCAGACGGCTGTTGGCATCGTCATTTTACCCTATGAAAAACTTGCTGGACGACTACCTTTCATCAATAAATCTAGTTTTATTTGAGCTTGCTTCGGTTTTTCTAAGTCTATAACTTCAATCATTTCACATTCATCTCTGATCATTTCAGGAATCATACTAGGATAATGACGACAGTCTTCAGGTCTATCCAAGTAAATACTGCATATGTATTTAGTAGGAGCAAGAAACTCTACCTTTGGTACTACCTCTAGAAAAGGGCAGGTTTTAAGCCTAGAGCCCGATTCAGGATCGAACCATATACCATTGTTTTTAACGAATTTAAAAATTTCAGGGTTAAATATCTCCCAAAGATCAAGTTCTTCTTTTGTAACCGAAAGATCTTTACCACCGTATTTAATACAACATTTACCGCATTGATTACAGTCTTTCATAATTCACTAATTATTGTGATAAAATAATATTGTATCATTAAGGTTATGATTTTCAAGATGTTATCTTTTATACAAGTGGCTTCAGTAAGTGTTTTTCGGGTATCTAAAGCAATGTAAAATGTGTTATATTTAATCATGCTAGCTTCTGATTTATATTGTTGAGGCATATATTCTAGCTCTTGCTTGTTAAAATAGCCCACATATAAAGACTGGCACCTTGTGGAGAGCTATGTTGTTAATATTTACATTGTTTGAATTGATAATTGGAGTTTTAATGAAAAAATTTATTGGTGTATTTCTAGTTGCTATTTTCCTTATTGGTTGTGCTCCAAAAATAGGAAGTGAAGAATGGTGCAATGATATGAAGGAAAAACCGAAGGGTGATTGGACTGCTACTGAAGCCAAAGATTTTACCAAACATTGCATATTTTAAGATATACCCAAGCCACTTCAATATGCTCGTTTCGGCATATTGAAGTGGCTTGGGTATAACCCCATAGAAAAAAGTCCTGAACTCTCACTAAGTTCAGGACTTAAACTTCCATTATTGATAAAAACTATACTTTAGTTAATAATCATTTTTATTCTGATTGTGCTGTTTTTACTTCCATGTCATCAGCTGCTGAGGTATTACTCAATATTGCTGAAACGGTCATAACAAATACTGCAAAAATAACCGTAGTCAGCTTTAACCCTTTAGGGGATGACTTACGCATTTTATCTACCTAATTTTTATTTGATTGCGTTTTTATTTTTACTTATGTTGCCCAATAATATTGTTTAAATACATGAGAATAACAAGATATATGTGCAACCTGATTAAAAGCTAAACCATTTCACTCTATAATTCAAGAAAATAATTAATATATTTATTTGGAATTATCTTTTTCATCAAAAGTTTGTGCTTGATAAACCTGCTGTTGCTCACTAGAGGTTACTTCAATCTTTATTGAAGCAGTTAAAACTCTGTCTCCTGAAGCTGAAATAGCCAAGCTAACATCACCTCCCATTAGTTGACAAACTTTCTTAGCCATAGCCATTTCTGTACTATATGTAGAGAGACCTTTTAAGATGAAATATTGAAACTGCTCAATAGAACAACCCGTTTCGCTATCATGACTTGTAAAAACGAATAACAAGGTTGCACTATTAAATTGATGGTTGTGAACTTTTATTGATAACCTTATGTTATCAACGTCATACAGCTTATGAACTCCACCACAAAAAGCCATTAAAAACTGCTGAATTTTCAATTCATCGCTATTAATAAAGTGTGGGACACTAGGATCTATTAAAAAAATTATTTGATTATCTCCATTTGATTTATTCACTTTTAACATAGAGTCTATTCGTGATAAAAAACCATAAAAATCTAATGGTTCATGATTTACGGCTAATTCGCCAAGCTCAATCTTAGATAAATCAGCAACCATGCCAAGTAGTTTTTGCATGTTATTAGTCGCCGATTCAATATCTTCAATGATATTTTTTTGCTCTTGGCTATCAACTTTATGTAACTGTTTGGTAAAGTGGCTTACCGCTTGTAATGGTGCCCCAAACTCATTAGTAAGCATATATATAAAATTAGTCTTAGCTGTACTTTTATGCTCTGACTGTTCTTTAGCAATAATTAATTCTCTAGTTTTTCTAACGACTTGCACACTTAATTCATTATAATACACAGCCATCATTAAGATCAGTACTTGAAATAAAATCCCACCTAATGTTACTCCTAATAGCATACTCCATACTTGCCAGTTTTTTTCTTGCATTTTCCAAGGCTGATTTTCACTTACACTGATACGCCACAGTCTGGAGTTAACAGATAAAACAGTGCTTTCAATATGGTGGTAGCTTTCATTAAATTGCTTACCAAATAAGATATATGGCTCTTGTTGAGTTATATCTTCAATGAACAAAGTAGCACTTTCTGATACTAAAGCTGAAATTTGTTCAAAGAAATAATCAAACTGCACTACGGCAAGAACAAAACCTAATAAGTTACTTTCCCTCCCCTGATCTGGCGTATTACTTTCAAAAAAAACAGCTGAAATAAAAAGTATACCTAAGTTGGAAAATTCATCTTGTATTAAACTAATAGGTGCACTAGCAATTACACCATCATGGCTTATGACTTTTTGCATATCTATAATATTTGGAGGATTATTCAATACATCAAGCCCTAAAGCCTGACCATTATTTAACGAAGGATAAATATATTTAATCGGTGCATATCGACTTCGTTCAACCGCTTTTTGCAATTCTCCTTTTATGTTTTTTTCGTTTATATTTCCAAAGTTTCTTATAAATTCGACTCTATTTTTATGAGCAACTATCGGAGCCCATTCTAATACTCTGACGCTCGATTTATTTTGGAAAACATGTTGTGAAAATAAATCAAACTCTCTTCGATTGACTTGTTTTCTAGCTTTAAAAAACGCAGCTAAACTATTTACTTGTTCCACTACTGCAGCAATTTCTTGCTGAATATTATGTAAAACTTTATTTTGTACATGATTAAAGCTGTCTTGTCGTTGATGCTGTTGAACATCTTGCGAGATATTTAGCAATAAACCAATACCTGAAATAGCCAATAATGACGCTACCGTAGTAAATACGCGTTTAGATGTACTCAGTTGATAACTCCCTTGAGAAAGCAGTAATAACGGAGTAACAAATAGAGAAACTAAAAGACTACTAGACCAACTACTAACAAAAATAAAAAATAAATTATCACCAAATGTTTGGTTTTCTAACATCGTTAAAATGACAACAGTTGTCGCTGAAACCAAACTAATGACAGGTCCAACTTTAAACAAAAAAGTTAACAATCCTCTTCTAGATTTCAACCAATTCTGTTTATTCACTTCGGCAAAAGTAAGTTGCTTTGCCCAGAACCCTTGTAGCATAAGTGCTAGCAAGGTAATGATAACCATAGATGATTCAATAGGTAGGTTGAGCCAAAAATATAAAAACAAACAAAAAAGTATGGTTGCCACAGCAACAGCCAACAATATACTAGCCCCCCAAAAAACAACTAAAGCTGTAGTTATGCCTGCGGCAGGCCCTACAAAACTAATAAAGGAGTACGGTGTGATAAAAACATAGGAGAAAATACATACGCTAAGGTATATAACAAGAGTCAGAAAAAAGCGCTGAAGAGTTAGATGCATTGTTTTATAGGTATAAAATCAAATAAAGAATATTACTAAAATAATACTAGCACTATTTTTTACTTTTTCTCAAATTTATAGCATTAATAGCTTTAACTTTTCAGTGTCATCAACAGCTTATTTTCATGGCAATATTCAACTTAGCACATCATATGAAAGAAAAAATATAAAAAATAATGTAATTTAATTTGCGCTATGCCTTGTGGTAGGGGAAAATACGCGCAATTTTATTTATACCTTTTAAAAAGTAGATCTGGAGCAAATATGTCGTCGCGTCAAGAACTAGCCAATGCCATCCGTGTGTTAAGCATGGATGCAGTACAAAAAGCAAAATCAGGACACCCTGGTGCCCCTATGGGAATGGCAGATATCGCCGAAGTTTTATGGCGTGATTTCTTAAAACACAATCCGAGTGATCCTAACTGGGCTGATCGCGATCGATTTATTCTATCTAACGGTCATGGTTCAATGCTGATTTATTCACTATTGCATTTATCTGGTTATGACTTATCCATTAATGATTTAAAAAACTTCCGTCAATTACATTCTAAAACACCTGGTCATCCTGAGTACGGGTACACGCCCGGTGTTGAAACAACGACAGGCCCATTAGGCGCAGGTGTTTCAAATGCTGTAGGTATGGCTATTGCTGAAAAAACCTTAGCAGCACAATTTAATCGCGAAGGGCATGATGTTATTGATCACTTCACTTATTGTTTCTTAGGTGATGGCTGTTTAATGGAAGGTATTTCTCATGAAGCCTGTTCATTAGCTGGTACTTTAAGTTTAGGTAAATTAATTACTTTTTGGGATGACAACGGTATTTCTATTGATGGCCATGTTGAAGGCTGGTTTACCGATAATACACCACAACGTTTTGAATCATACGGTTGGCATGTCATTAGTGTTGACGGACATGATAGCGCTGCTATCGCAGCAGCTATTGTTGAAGCTAAATCAGTAACCGACAAACCAAGCATGATTTGTTGTAAAACCATTATAGGTTTTGGTTCACCTAATAAATCAGGTACACACAACTGTCATGGCGCACCATTAGGTGATGAAGAAATAGCAGCAACACGTGAATTTTTAAACTGGTCACATGCACCATTTGAAGTACCTGAAAGTGTTTATACCCAATGGGATCAAAAAGAAAAAGGAAATACTAGCCAAGTTAGCTGGAATGAAAAATTTAATGCTTATCAAGCCGCATATCCTGAACTTGCTAGTGAATTTGAACGTCGTGTCATTAAAGGTGAATTACCACAAGACTTTGAAGATAAAGCTAATGCATTCATTCAAGAATGTCATAAAAATGGCGAAAACATTGCTTCGCGTAAAGCATCACAAAATACTATTGAAGCCTTTGGTTCAGTATTGCCTGAAATGTTAGGTGGCTCGGCTGATTTAGCTGGCTCAAACTTAACACTTTGGTCTGGCTCAAAAGGTATTGAAACCGATGCTGCCGGTAACTATATTTTCTACGGCGTGCGTGAATTTGGTATGAGCGGCATTATGAATGGTATTTCATTACATGGCGGTTTCATCAATTACGGTGCTACTTTCATGATGTTCATGGAATATGCTCGTAATGCCGTGCGTATGTCTGCACTGATGGGGATTCAAAATATTTTTGTTTATACTCATGATTCAATTGGTCAAGGTGAAGATGGTCCAACACATCAACCGATTGAACAATTAACTAACTTACGTACCACACCAAACCTAACAACATGGCGCCCATGTGATGCGACAGAATCAGCCGTTGCATGGAAAGCAGCTGTACAGAGCCAAAAAGCGCCATCTGCATTAATCTTCTCACGTCAAGGTTTACCTGCAATGACACGTAGCCAAGCACAAGTGAGTGATATAGCTAAAGGCGGTTATATTTTACAAGACGGTGATGGCTGCCCTGACGTTATTTTAATTGCGACAGGCTCTGAAGTTGCTTTAGCTGTAGACTCTGCGAAAGCACTAACTGAACAAGGTAAAAAAGTTCGCGTAGTTTCGATGCCATCAACTAATATTTTTGATGCACAAACAAGTGACTATAAAGAATCAGTATTACCAGCAAGTGTTATCAAGCGCGTAGCAATTGAAGCCGCACATGTTGATTTTTGGGCTAAATATGTTGGTCTAAATGGCGCTGTTGTCGGTATGACCACCTTTGGTGAATCAGCACCTGGTAATGTGTTGCTTGAGCATTTTGGCTTTACTGTTGATAATGTTATTAACACAGTCAACGCACTTTAAAAATATTATACGCTAAAATGTAGGTTGGAAGTTATTCTGACAAATTAAACGCTGTCGCACTAAAGTACGGCCTACATATTTAGCCTTGATATTATCTATTAGCTCACCTAAGTGAATCTATGATAAACATTGCTATTAACGGCTTTGGTCGCATTGGCCGCAGTATAGTTCGAGCGCTTTATGAAAGTGGTAAAACGGATACTTTCAATATCGTTGCTATTAACGATCTAGCCCCTGCTAGTGGTATGGCTCATTTGTTAAAATACGATACCACTCATGGCCGTTTTGCTTTTAATGTGGAACAAGAAGATGAAACGTTACTTATTTCAAGTAATAACTTTTCAACGGATAACAGTACTCAAAATAAAATAACTTTATATCATCATGAAACAATCGAGCAATTACCTTGGCAAATACACCAAGTAGATATAGTACTTGATTGCACAGGTAAATTTGGCAGCAAAACTGATGGTTTAACACATATTAAACAAGGCGCTAAAAAAGTGCTTTTTTCGCACCCTTGTACCCATGATATTGATGCCACTATTATCTACGGCATAAACCACCTAAAACTTAGCGATAATGATAATGTAATATCAAATGGCTCATGCACCACTAATTGCATTGTACCTGTGATTAAGGTGCTAGATGATGCTTTTGGTATTGAAAGTGGCACTATTACCACTATTCATTCTTCAATGCATGATCAACAAGTCATTGATGCTTACCACCCTGATCTTCGTCGTGCTCGTGCAGCAAGTCAGTCTATTATTCCCGTTGACACCAAACTTGCTATCGGTATAGAAAGAATTTTACCTAAATTCAAAGGTCGCTTCGAAGCAATTGCTGTACGTGTACCAACACTCAATGTTACCGCAATGGATTTAAGTATTACCGTTAATGAAAATGTAACTATTGATGAAATTAATCAAACCATAAAAAAATCCCAATCAAAATCGCTAGCTGATAACGGTTTACAAGGTATTTTGGCTTATACTGAAGAGCCATTAGTTTCATCTGATTTCAACCATGATGCGCATTCATGCATAGTAGACGGTAATCAAACCCGTGTTAGCCATAAACGCTTAGTAAAAATGCTAGTGTGGTGTGACAACGAGTGGGGCTTTGCCAATAGAATGTTAGATACTGCACAACAAATGATAAAACTAAAAAGCAGATACTAAAAATAATATCTGCTTTTTATTCTACATATCTCTAACTTACTGGTATTGCTATAAGACATAATTCATTGCGTAATTATCAGAATAAACCTAATCTACAGAAGTCTATACATTTCGCTATTCTCCTGAAACCACTCCTACAAATAATAACCCCAAATTAAATAATGGTTCAGGAGTTATTTACATAGTCATCAAACAAATAGCCATCTACCTAAAAAGCAAGATAGGCTAAAATCTTTTTAAGTTTTAGCCTTTTTCCATAGGAGTATTAATAATGGCGTCATATGCTTCTTGAGTTAAATGTCTTGGCTCATAAATAACCCCTTGCTTTTCTAGGTTAGAAACAAATGATCGTAAGTGATTTCTTGAGCCTTTCATTAATTCATCAAACATAAAATGGATATCTTGGTTATCACTTTGTTGATACCTTATCTCAAGATCAAGTAAATCAACTTCTTCAATTTCAGCTCCAACAGAAAGTGCATCAACCATAGAATATTCCCCCATAGTCGTTAAAATATCATAAAGGTTTTGTAATTCTGAATCTTCAAAAATACCCATTTCATCATCGTCACCAATAGGGTCCGTTAACTGATAACGATCTATTAATAGTAACATTGCATCCATATGGGTTTTTTCTGCACTGGCAATATTAGAAAATATTTTTTGTTCCCACAACTCATAGAACAAGTTGTATGCATCTCTTGCTAGCTTTTCTTCTTCACGCATAAAAAGAATGGCTTGCTCTTCTACATACATTAAATCTTCAATTGGAATACTCGCTAATTTATCAGCTAAATTTTGTTGCTGTTGCACTTCGTTATTTGGCTTAAATTCTGAAGCGAGTGAGTTTTCTTTTGTCGAATCAGAATTACAACCCGTAATTAGAAAGAAAAGAAAGGTGATTAGAATAATTTTGCTAGCTTTCATTTTATACCCTATCTTATATATTAGAATGTGCTAATATACTTACATTGATTGATATATAAAACAATGCGGCATATTGCCGCATATAAAGTGAATAGAGAATATAACAAAAAGCGCGAATGCCATTGGCAAAAATCACCTTACTGGCGAACCACTCTTCACCAATAAAAAAATAGACATTAAATATAGCTAGTAAAGTAAAACAAGGTGCTTAAAACTTTGATATCTCCATAAATGAAACAATAAAGCCACCTCCCCTAAGCCACCTCAAGAATAACTCTCGCGCCCTAAAACTCGCATCTTGAAGTAGTTTGGGTATAGTGTGCCGAAGCACACTAAATTGACTACTCGCTATTAACAACTGCATAGCCACGAATAAAAAATGCAACACTATCGCGTAAATAGTCTTCTACTTCTTGTGAAGATATTCGCTCTTTCATATTAAATTCTATTTGCATCCAAAGCTCACCTTTCATCATATTTAGAAACTGCAATGCGGCATGTCTAGGATTTTCAATAGCTAATATTTTTTTTTGATGCAATTTTTCTAACAATTGAGTGATTTCATTGGTGACTCTTAGAGGACCTGATTGGTAATAAATATTAGATACTTGAGGATAAGTGTTGGACTCAAAAGCACATATTTTATGAACTGCACAAGTTTGTTTTGAAACAATAATGTCAATAAGACGTTGTGCTAATTGAAATAAAATTTTTTGCGGATCAGATAAATCATGCATAGATAAATCTAAAATATGCAGTGATTCACATTTTTGCTCTATTGAAGCAGAAAACAAATCATCTTTATTACCAAAATGGCTATAAACCGTTTGCTTTGAAACATCCGCATTTTTAGCAATCTGCTCCATACTTGTTGCTGAATACCCTTGTTCCACAAATAAGTTAATTGCAGCACTTAGTATCTGTTGACGCTTAGTTTCATTTTTACTACGTTTCTTAGCCATTGCCTCTATCACTTCAACCTTACGTTAACCTATGAATCTATTTTAACAAAATAAACTAGACAGTCCAGTCTAATTTATTTAGACTACAGCTAAAACCAAATGGACTGCACAGTCTAGTCTTATTGCAAACTAGTTTGTTGAGTTTTGTTATTAATCACTTCTATTAGGCACAATAAAATGATCTCTTTTATAAAGCGCTTTCCTTCCATATTACAAGCCATAAATGCCAAACAAGTCGCCTTTATATTTATAGCCTTCACAACGCTTTCTGCTTGCACTGAAAATATCGATGAAAATAAAAACATTGAGAAATATTATCAAAGTGCAGCACTTATGAATATTAACCCTGAACAAAGCTATAGCATTGATCGAGATTACCTAGGTCAAGTTACCGCTAAACAACAAACCAATTTAAGTTTTGAATATTCTGGAACAGTCAGTGAAATAGTAATAGATAATGGTGACATTGTTAAAAAAGGTCAACTTTTAGCACGCCAAGACACCCTATTACTTAGTTATAAAACGTCTGAGTTACAAGCACAAATAACTCAATTACAAGCACAAATAGCATTAAACAAAGCCAATTTAAATCGTATAGAAACACTTATTAGTGATGGTTACAGTTCTAAACAACGTCTCGATGAGCTAAATGCTGAAAATAAAATACTTAAAGCACAAATCAACGGCTTAAATGCTCGCATTCAAATATTGCAATACCAAGAAAAAAAATCAGCACTTATCGCTCCTTTTGACGGCGTAATCACACAACGCCTTATTTCAAATGGCGAAGTCATAACCCCAAATAAACCAAGTTTTCGTATTATAGAAAGTGCTAACAACGAAATCAGTGTTGGTATTCCAAGCAAAGTTGCTAGTACCTTGTCTCTAGGGCAAGTCATTCAAATAAAAATTGATAACCAAAATAAACAAGCCAAACTTATCGCCATAGGCCATCAAATAGATGCTATCAATAGAACCGTACAACTAAGATTGAAAATGCTTGAAAAACTAGATAAAGGCAAAAATTTTAATGGGCAACTTGTTAGGATCACAATAGAGCAACAAATTAACAAGGCAGGTTTTTGGTTACCTATTAACGCTTTAACCGACGGTGTTAGAGGTCAATGGCAGATTTTCATTGCATCCCCCTATTTAGATTCAAAAGACAATTTTCAATTACAGGCTGCTACTGTGAATATACTACATACAAATGAACACTCTGTTTATGTGAATGGAATAGCATTACAACAGCATCAAATTGTTGCACAAGGTGTACACCGTTATGTTGCAGGTCAAATAGTTACGTCTTCATCGAAAACACTAGCTAAAGCGGTAGGTAGCCACTAATGATTCGCTCTTTTGTTAAAAATGGCAGACTAATGTCTTTGGCTATTATTCTATTAATTGTTTCGGGTCTTAGCGCATTGTCAACCATGCCAAGAATGGAAGATCCTCGCATGCAAAACCGACATGCCAGTGTATTAACACGTTTACCTGGTGCTAGTGCCGAACGAATTGAAGTGCTTATTACCGAAAAAATTGAACAAAAACTTCGTAAAATTTCTGAAATTAAAAATATCACTTCAGTTTCACGCCCTGGTATTTCAGCCGTAAAACTTGAGCTAATAGATGAAGTGACTGACTCTTTACCTATTTGGTCAAGAGTCCGAGATTTAATTAATGACGTTGCTCCACAGTTTCCTGCTAATACGCTAGCACCAATACTAGAAGATGATAGAAGTTATGCATTTACACAACTTATTGCGTTAAATTGGCAAGGTGACGGTCCAAGTGATATTGCTAGCTTAGGTCGTTATGCTAATGATCTTCAAAATCGCTTACGTATTGTTGCAGGCACGGATCTAGTTACTATTTTCGGACAAGGACAAGAAGAAGTTTTAGTAGAAATAGATCAAGGGCTAAGTAGTAAACTCAAACTTTCGAGTAAACGAATAGCTCAGAAAATACAACAATCAGACGCAAAGGTTTCCGCGGGACAATTAGTGAATCAACAAAACCAAATGCAAGTTGAACTAATTGGCGCTTTTGATACTGTTACTCGTATTGAAAACATTCCGATTAAAGAAAGCAGTTCAGGCACAATACTTCACTTAGGTGATATAGCTAAAGTGAGTAAAAGTTTAGCTTGGCCTGCTCAAGAAATAGCTATTGTAAATGATAGACCAGCTTTAGTTGTTGCTGCTCGTATGTTACCTAACTTACGTATTGATAAGTGGACTGCCAATATACGAACAGAATTAACATTATATGCTAAGCAATTACCACAAAATATTAAACTTGAAGTATTGTTTGATCAAAATATTTATACTGAAAAACGCCTTGGCGATTTAATGGGAAATATTACCCTCGGTTTTATTTTGATTTCCATTGTATTATTAGTAACGCTTGGCTGGCGCAGTGCGGCGATTGTTGCTGCATCTTTACCTTTAACCGTACTATTCACGCTTTCAATAATGAATTTTTATGGCATTCCAATTCATCAAATGTCAGTAACAGGTTTAGTCGTGGCATTAGGTATTATGGTCGATAACGCCATTGTTATGACCGATACCATTCAAACCAAACGTCAAGAAGGCATGAAGCGTCTTGATAGTGTTAGTTATGCTATTAAACATTTATGGTTACCATTACTTGGCTCAACCATCACAACTATTTTAGCTTTTATGCCACTTATTTTAATGCCTGGCTCAGCTGGTGAGTTTATTGGCGGCATAGCCTATAGCGTAATTTTTTCTTTAATTGGCTCTTATGTTGTATCTCATACTATTGTGGTGGGGTTAGCTGGACGTTTTCTTCCTAAAGGTACATCTATTAAAAATAGTTCGTCTAAAAAAACGAACTTTCAAGAAAGAGCCGATGGTCAATGGTATCAAGTTGGTATTCATTTACCTAAGCTCAACAACGCATTTGAAAAATTATTACGTCAGGCGCTAGCTTACAAAAAAACCACGATAATTGCCGTATTCTGTCTTCCTTTACTTGGCTTTGTGTTAGCCAAGCAACTGAGTGAACAATTTTTTCCGCCATCTGATCGTGACATGTTTCAAATAGAGCTTTTCATGCCAGCACAAAGCAGCATTATCAATACACAAAGAGTCAGCCAGCAAGTAAGCGACCATCTTTACCAACAACAAGGCATAGAAAAAGTTCGTTGGTTTATTGGTAAAAATGCGCCCTCTTTTTATTATAATTTAACGCCTAATAAAGATGGTTTTCAAAACTATGGGCAGGCGATGGTAACAGCAACTGATTTTAAAGCCGCAAATACTTTAATTCCTCAATTACAAATAGCATTAGATAAACTGATACCAGAGGCACAAATTTTAGTACGAAAGTTAGAGCAAGGACCTCCTTTTAATGCACCTGTAGAGCTGCGCATATTCGGTCCTAATTTAGATACTTTAAAAGTGATTGGCGATGATCTTAGAAAAATAATGACCCAAACCACAGATATTATTCATACCCGTGTATCGTTACAACCTGGCACGCCCAAAGTTTGGGTTAAAGCTGATGAACCTGCAGCCGCTTTACTTGGTTTATCATTAGTAGATATAGCTCAACAATTACAAGGGAGTTTAAGTGGTCATGTGAGTGGTTCTATTATTGAAGCAACAGAATCTATCCCTATACGAGTACGCCTTGCTAACGAAGATAGAGCTAAACTCGATCATTTAGCTAATATAAATTTACTCAGTCGTAATTCAACAAATAATGCACAAGTAGAAACTCATCCCGTTCCATTAACTGCCTTAGCTGAATTCTCATTAAAGCCAAGTAGAGGGGCAATTCCCCATCGAAATGGCTCCAGAATTAATACCGTTGAAGGCTATATTCGGTCGGGCGTTTTACCTAGTGAAGTATTAACAAATATTAAAGCTAATATTGCTGCAAAAAATTATAAATTACCTTCAGGTTATTACCTAGAAATTGGTGGTGAATCTTCTAAACGTGATGATGCCATTGGGCAATTACTTACGAGTATTGGTGTTATATTTACTTTATTAATTACCGTGGTCGTATTGTCATTTAACTCATTTAGATTAGGCGGTATTATTTTCTTCAGTGCCTTACAGTCTGTAGGTTTAGGCTTATTAACTGTTTATATTTTTGGTTATCCATTTGGTTTTACCGTCATTGTTGCTTTACTGGGTTTAATGGGGTTAGCAATAAATGCTGCTATCGTTATCATTGCCGAATTAAAAAGTGATGCGCTAGCCATTAAAGGCGATTCTAATGCGATTATTAAAGGAGTACAAAGTTGTACTCGGCATATTACGTCAACAACAATCACGACCGTTGGTGGTTTCTTGCCATTAATTTTAGCTGGTGGGGGATTTTGGCCACCTTTTGCTATTGCAATAGCTGGCGGCACCGTATTAACAACGTTATTATCTTTCTTATTTGTACCTGCTGCTTTTTCTTGGTTTAGCAAACGTTGTGCTTTTGAGTTGAGTGAGCAAAGTTAATTAATTTAAATAGTATAAGGCTTTACTATCATATAAGCTCATATATGGACCCTCTCTGATTGTAAGACAATTTAGATCGTTGTTATAGAGTGTATTGCAGCCATATATTCGGCTTTTAGCTGAGGTATCTTTGATACCTCTAGCCCTGATGGATTTCTGCCCCTATCACCTCATCAATTTGACAGCTTATGATAGCCCTTGGTATAAAAAGGTTTCAGCCGTTGGTATCCCAGAATAATATTTTTAATTTATTGCGCTGTTTATTACAAAAAATTACAAAAAACAAACCAAGCTTGGCTTAATGGATCAAGAAACATACTATCACTGACGATAATGCTCAGGCCGTTGATTGACTTTCTCATATCGGTAAACCCCGTGACTAAATACACGGATTGTGGCGCGTGCATCAAAGTACCTTCAACAATTGAGCTAATGTTTGGTGTGCTAATGTCGACTCAAAATCTAGCTGGCAGCCATGTAGCGTAATCAGTTTTATCATTGATGATTGAGTAAAAGGCTGCTCTTGAATAACAAGGGAGATCACTTGTTGTTTAAGGGGGAAGTTTCGCTCGAAAGGCGCTTGCGCCAAGCATAGAAAGTAGATGGGTTAAGGTTTTTGTCGCGACAAAATTGAATGATAGTTAAACCGCTATTTTTTTTGACAGCCGCTCAAAGATGCTTTTCCAGTGGTTGATTTTTTGCTATTTTTTCATAATAACCTCATGTTATACCATTTGGATTAATTAAGGTTACAGAATTCAATGAAGATAAATTTTCAAGAACAAAGCGCTTGATTGAGCAATAGCTGGCTATTGGGATTGAAAGCAACGTGAACGTCCGGCAATAGCACATTGATTTATTTAATCATATTGCCATTTTTGTAGGTATGTTAAACAGTTATCTAAATCATTTGATGAGGAGACACGTAAAAATTCGTGGTGCTGCCAACCCGTTTCTCAAAGAATATGCTGAATACTTCGAAAAACGAAAAGGTAAAACTTACATGCACGATTCTTAGGAGAGTGAGTAGTAAAAGTACTACTCACTTATCCAATAAGCCCACCATAAATCAGTCTAGCATTGCGTACTTTTGCAAAGTACCCCCTTAAGAGGAGGTTTAGGATAGGACAATAAAAATATTATTTTTCTCGATAATGAACCATTAAAGCGCCTGAAACTTTACCAACGGTTACATCTTTAACAAACTGGTAATTTGCATCTTCAAAAAAAGCTCGAAACTTACCAGACGTTGCATAAACAGCAACACCTTGACTGTCACCGTGTTCTTCCAAAACAGTATTAACAGCCGCCATTAAGTAGTGACCAAAACCATGATGTTGATGCAAAGGATGAATTGCGATAAAGGATAGCATGTGGAATTTTTTGAGAGGAACTGCAGAAATCACTTTTTGTTCTTTTTCAATCATTTGCTTGGTGCTAAGGTAGCCAGCAGTCAGTAGCATTTTAAGTCGCCAGTGCCAAAACCTATTACTACCAATACTGTCATCAGGGCTATTCAAACACGCAACACCCACCATAGATTCACCTAAATATAAACCGACCATTGGTTGCTTTGCTTGCCAAAAAGCAGTTAACTCTTCTCTTATAGATGCTCTTAATCTTTGTTCATAACCCTCTTTCTCACTATTGAATATATCTAAAAAAACAGGATCGTCATGGTAGGCTTGAAAAAGCAATGAGGCCGCTAACTTTAACTCTTCTGCGCTCAGGTAAGTTGCTCTTATATCAAGGTTACTTTTTAACGAAACAGTTTCAGACATATAAATACTCCAATTTCTCAGTAAATTTTATTTAAGCGAATATTAACCTTAACAGTTTTTTTTAAAAAAGGTCAAATAGAATTAATTTGTATTTTAAGTAATTCAAGATAGTCATTGAAAAGTTACAAACATGGTGCAGTATGAATACTACACCATGTTTAGGGGCGCTTTAAAAAGCTCTCTGTGCTTAGTAATATGCTATTTCCCAGTCACTTTACGATATTCATCACCATTACCCGTTTGAATCAACTTACCATTAACAAACTCCAAATAAGTACATTCATCTTTAGTTGTTAAACCATCTTTATGTTTACGTTGGGTGCGATAATATAAAACGCGAATGGTTTGTTCACTATGCGTGTAAGTTTCTGAAAAATCAGCAACACCTAATTTTTCTTGCATATCAGCAAAACTTGATCCTAATTGAATTCTTGCTATTTTTTTACGGTTTTCATAACTTCTATCTTCACTACTCATAAAAGAATGGTCAACTTCGCCATCATTTACTGAAATGACACAGCCAGATAACGTAGAAACGAAAGGCAATGCGACAAGTAGTACCAATAATGATTTTTTCATTTTTTACTCCATTTAAATTGTTTTTTTAGAAGGCTCTTTCTTTAAACTTAAAAGCTTCACACTTAATAAATAATAAAAGCAAAAATCAAACCAACAATAAAAACACAATAACAAGTTGATTTTATTGAATAAAATAAAATACCATAAGATAAGGCCTGACATAAGTAGTTACATTGGCTAAAATGTAGTTAATAGTGCGAAATGGTTAATCAAAATGACAATAAATGATGAAATTTTAATCTTAGCTAATCAAATAGCGAATAAAGGCAACAAGCCTACCGTCGCTTTGATTAAAACTAAATTGAATAAAAAAGTACCTTTACCGGTAATAATATCAACGTTGAAAGTTTGGCAACATGAGCCAAGTTTTATTTCACTACCTGAAAAAAAACGCGATATTAGTGAATCAACAAATAAAGCAAATACAGTAACGCCATTTGAACAAGAGTTGCAAAAAGAATTAACCGATATGAAAAAAGAAATATCGGAACTAAAAAACTTAGTAAAACAATTAATAAACCAACAAACAAATTAAGTTATGTCATTTCGTGTTTATGCATTACGTTCAGGAAAAAAGTTAAAGTACCTGTAGGATAAAAATTCAGGAGAATATGCTCCTGAAATCAGTGTCTAAGAGGCAATGGTTCTTCGAACAGAAACTTCTATGACTCTTAAAAGCAACCCCTAAGTTATCTACTTAGTCATGTTTTATTTTACTCTTGGTACAATTTCACTTATAAATTGTGCCAATGAATCAGCTACTTTTTTATGTGGTTCACAGCCAACACGCTCAACCCACACAGCCCCAGTTTCATTATCAACTGAAACGATCATATCTTCTTCATCCGTTACTGCAAAAAATAATGTTTCCTTTTGCTTCATTCTCTGTTTCATCAAGACATGACCAATTAAATTTTCTTGTAATCGTTGAAAGTCATCTTTATTCCAAGAAAACAGTAATGACAATTCACCTTCTTCGCAAGTTGCATCAAGGCTTTCACTATACAAGGTGGTAAAGTAAGTTTTAATATCTTTATGCAACGTTAATTCGAGTGCCGATTCAACGTTATCAAAATTTAAGCCCTCTTTTTTTTCTATATTAACAGGCTGCCAAAAGGTTTGATCTTTTGATAGTACACTGCGGTTAATTTCATTATCGTCAGAAGAAATCTCACAAGGTGATAACCAGTCACTGTCTTTATTTATAAGAGGTAAATGTGAATGTGTTTGTTGATATTGGTTAATGTATTGCGTAGAAAAACGTTGTAAAACGTTCGCCAAGTTTGTTTTAGCTTGATTTGATGATGTCATCTAATTCAGAGATCCTTTAAAATAGTTATATGATGATATAATGATTACAACAGCAAGCAATTAAAATAATTTATGGCAACTTACCAAAACGTAAAAGAACTTAGTAATTTAACGCTTGGCAAAGCGACCGAATATTGCAGTGAATATAACCCAAGTTTACTACAAGCAGTACCAAGAAGCTTAAATAGAGATGATTTATCATTACCTAAAAACAGTTTACCTTTTATAGGTGAAGATGTTTGGTATGGTTATGAATTATCTTGGTTAAATAATAAAGGTAAACCCGTTGTTGCTGTAGCAGAATTTCGCTTTGCTTGTACTAGCCCTAATTTAGTTGAGTCAAAATCTTTCAAATTATACTTAAATAGCTTTAATCAAAGTAAATTCTCTAGTTTTAGTGAAGTAGAAAAATTGCTGTGCAAAGATTTATCTGCCACTTCAGGTATTCAAGCACAGGTAACATTATTTAATGTTGAGCAATGCCCTGCTTTAGAAATTAAGCTAGCTAACCAAAGTGTTACTTGTATTGATGAAGAAGATGTAAGCATTGATAGTTATCAGTACCAAGCTAATATGCTTGTTCAAGCACAGACAAATACCGCTACTGAAATAATTGAAGAGAACCTTGTTAGCCACTTATTAAAATCTAATTGTTTGATCACCAACCAACCTGACTGGGCGAGTATTTATATTACTTACAAAGGTCGCGTAATCAATCACAGTATTTTATTAAAATACTTAATATCATTTCGTCAACATAATGAGTTTCATGAGCAATGTGTTGAACGTATATTCTGTGATCTTAAACAGCATTGCCAATTAGAGGAATTAACTGTATTTGCGCGCTATACCCGTCGCGGTGGTTTAGATATTAACCCATTTAGGAGCACACATATAAGATGTGCTCCACAAGCAAGAACATTAAGGCAATAGCGTTAAGTTTCGGGTTTCAAGTAACAATGATATATTACCAATCTTTATTATTTAGCTGGAAACTCTAATCCTGTCCAATACTTGAAGAAAGCTTTTTGATCATCACTAGCTTCCTCTAATGGCACAATTTTTAATTTACTTTTAGGTATTTCACCCAAAATAATCATGCGTGTTACTAATTCATCTCGACGGAAAAAAGTAACACTCATTCTATCTTTGGGTTTAAAGTTTTTTAACCTTGTCGTTAAATCGTTATCAGCCATACGTAGACCATTAACGGCAACAATTATATCGCTTAATGCTAAGCCGGCTTTCCAAGCTGGACTGTTTTTTTCAACACGCGTTATCTGTAGGCCATTGGTGATTGGCTTGGTTTCAATTCCTGTCCAAGCCTTTTGCTTTGTCTTACCTTTTTCTCCATATAACATTGTTAAACCAGCTTTCGCTAATAAGTCATTAAAATCAACGTTAACATAACCATGAATATTTTCTTGCCACCATGACTGATAATCGTCGTGTGTAATATCTTTTAAAATAGTTAACAGGTCGTTTTCATCAAAACTTTCTGGAATTTTATAATGTTGATAAAGGGTGTTGTGTACATCTCGATAGCTTTTTTCTAACGCTGTTTTTTCCATAATAGAAAAATCTAACAACCAAGACACTAAAAACCCTTCAGAATAGATATTCACACTGTGGTTATTACCATAATCACCGCCCTCATCTAACCATTTATCAAAGCTAGCTTGCGCAACCGTTTGGCTTTCTCTTCCCGGCTTATGAATATAACCTGTGATACGTTTTGCTAAGCTTTCTAAAAACTCTTTGCTCGACATTAAATCGCCGCGCAGTAGCAATTGATTTTGTAAATAACTGGTAGAACCTTCACTTAACCAAAGTAATGTAGAATAATTTTCTTGTTGATAATTATAGGGAACTAAACCTTTAGGACGGTACTGCTTAACATTCCATGTATGAACAAACTCATGTGCTGCGGTTGAAATAAATCTTAAGTAATCTTTTCTTTGTGCGAATTTAAAACGAGAGGTTTGTATTATGGTTGAATTCAAATGTTCAGTAGCACCCCGAGCGCCACTTGTTGCATGCACCATAAACACATAACGCTTAAATGGATAACCTTGCCAAATATGTTGACTTTGTTGTACCAGTTGTTTTAAATCAGTAACCATTTTGGTGCTATCATAATTACCCTTGCCCCAGATAACTAATTCGTAATCATGATCATCAACAGAAAACTTATGATGCTCATTTATTCCTGTTTCGATTGGGGAGTCAACTAATACATCATAGTTTTTAGCGATAAATTGGTGAGCATTGTCACCTGATTCTAATCCTGAAACACTATTCCAAGTTGCAGGTACATGTAAATTAACAATATGCTCTTGATCACGACCAATATCGCTATACATAACAACAGTTGACGCATCAATATAAGCATGACTGTCATCAATATGCCTTGTTCTTTGCCCTAATTGGTTTGCATACACTTGATAACTTATGCTAATTTTTTTGTTCAAAGTACCTTGCACTTGCCAAGTATCTTTATCTGACTTTTGCCAATCAAGCTTATTACCTTGACTATCTGTAGCGGTAAACTCACGAATACCATTAGCAAGATTAATTATTTCATATCGCCCTGTTCGCCAGGTAGGTAAATGGAAGTTTGCCTGTTCGCTAGCAAACGCTGCAAAGTTAATAATAACTTGAGCATAATGATGTTGTGGCTGGTCAATAACTATATCAACAGAGACACTTGCCTGTGCATAAGTAACATGAGGAATACATAAAGTCACAATAAATGTTATAAACGTTCGAAATAAAAGCGATATTTTAGCCATATTCAACTAAACTTCCTTTAGAATAAAAATGAGATAGCTGTAGTTTAACGAGTTAAATTATATTAAGTAATAAAAAAAGCTCGATTAAGACAATAGATTCACCGTTTTATATAAATTAACTAACAATCTCCTTGATAATATTGTAAATTATCACGTATAAATGCAAGGATGTAATTGCTTCATATTATGAGTGTGCTATAAATGTATTGTAAGTGTGCTCTGAATGCATTTTAAGAGCCCAATAGTTATAAATGCCAAATACAAGGATTACCTTTTTAAATGACTTCTACTACTGTTGCAGCCAGCCAAGTGCAGGCATTAAAAAACAAACTAAATGCGGCAATAGAATCTAGAGCATCACTTGAAGAAGACTTTAGTGCGCAATCAAGTATGCTAATACAGTTTATTAACAAATTGTCTCAAGTATCAAAAGGTATTAACGTAAAATTAGACAACCGTCTAGCCCAACTTAGAGTTTTATTAACTAAATCAACACCCATTACTGATTTAGAATCTAAAATAGCTGAAATATCAAAGCTATTACAAACTCACACTGTTACTAACGAGCAAAATATTACTCGTTTACATGAACAGTTTAATGAAGCAGGTCAGAATTTACAAAAAATAAATGGTCTACCAAATGATCTGCGCCGAAACCTTCGAACTTTACTAAAAGAAACGCAATCAACTAAAGATAGTCTTATTCAATATGTACCTTTACTGAGTCAACTTTTAGAGTTTTATGACGAATCTTTACGTGCAAAAACAGATCTCCCTGCCAGTGGCTTATTGTCTGTAAAGCAATCCATTACAGATAGTGTTATAACAGATAAAAATAACTCTAATGTAAATACTGTACTCATTGATCAAATATCTACCTGTTTAAGTAAATTACACTTATCAACTCAACACACTAAAGAATTGTTAGCGATAAATAAAAAGTTACTAAGCGACACCACAAATGATGACGTGTTAAAGCATTTTGTTGAGATTTTTGATGTAATTGTTGCTGACTTTCAAAACGAACGAGATAGTGCTAAAAACTTTTTAAATACGTTAAGTGAAACATTAACCACAGTGCAAAGCGCAGTTAAAAAGACCCTATCAACGTGCAAAGAAGCTCAAGGCATTAATAAAGAAATCAACGGACGACTTCAAGAACAATTACTAGACATCACAGGTACTGTAAAAAAGGCCATATCATTAAAACAAGTGAAAGTTGATATTAGTGGCAAATTAAATTGTATTGCTCAAACTGTTGAAGAAAAAACTAAATTTGAACAACAAAACCAACAAACTTTAGCAAGTCAATTAAGTGAAATGGCTAAAAAGGTCGAAAAGCTTGAACAACAAAGCAAAGAATTTGAAACAAAACTTGCAGAACAACAACGTAAAAGTATGCAAGATGCACTAACTAGGTTGAGCAACCGCGCAGCTTTTGACGAATACTTTACTCAGTCTTTAGTTCGTTTTCACCATAAACCTTATGAATTATCTTTGGCCGTTATTGACATTGATGATTTTAAAAAGATTAACGATACCTATGGCCATACCGCTGGTGATAAAACACTACAAGTCATCGCTAATACAATACAAAAAAAAGTAAGTAAAGATGCATTTGTTGCCCGTTATGGCGGAGAAGAGTTTGTTCTTATTTATACCCAGCAAAAAGAAGCTTCCTTAATAAAAGAGTTAAACCTAATAAACAAAAACATTGCACGTTTACCGTTCAAATTCAAAAATAACAAGGTAAGCATTACGTTATCCATTGGCGCCACTCACATAACAAAAGAAGATAATATTCATACCGCTTTTGAACGTGCCGACCAAGCTATGTATCAAGCAAAAGGAAAAGGCAAAAACCAAGTTATTTATACTAAATAACGCTTTTGGATAATTTTGCTATTAAAGCAGTTATACCAGTTTCATTAATTAGGTGCTCTATTTTATGCACTGGAAAAACAGCCAAATACAAGGCATTTATTTTATTAACTAGTTATTCAGGACAATATGCTCCTGCATTGTCTAATAAGCTGCATCCATGCAGCGTTAATTATTAAATAAATAACGTGGTAGTTGGTGATTTTAACAAGTATAAATGATCACATATTTACTGAGATTGGTATTAAGCAACATAAAGGAGTTCAATATGCATACTCAGCTTAACCCTGTCGGAAACATGAATATTCTATCACAAGCTGAGGTTGACCAACTTCAACAATCATCTACAAGTGAACTTTATAATATCTATCGAAATTGCTCTCTTGCTGTACTTAATGCTGGCAGCCATACTGATGATGCAGAAGTTATTTACCAACAACATAAAGAGTTCTCTATAGAAGTATTAAGACGTGAGCGTGGTGTCAAAATTGATCTGAAGAACCCTCCTAATCATGCATTTGTAGATGGTAAAATAATTCGTGGTATTCGCGAACATTTATCTGCTGTTTTACGCGATATATTATTTATTCATAATCGCTACCAAAATATGTACTGTGCGCCTGATTCATTAACGGATGCTACTTTTGGTATATTGCGAAATGCTAATGCTATATTACCTGAAACAGAGCCACGCTTAATTACCTGTTGGGGCGGCCACTCCATAAAACACAATGAATACAAATACACTAAAGCTGTTGGTTATCAATTAGGGTTACGCAGTTTTAATATTTGTACCGGTTGTGGTCCAGGGGCGATGAAAGGCCCAATGAAAGGAGCAACTATAGGCCATGCTAAACAACGAAATAAAGAAGGCCGCTATATTGGTTTAACAGAGCCCAGTATTATTGCGGCTGAGCCACCTAACGCCATAGTCAATGAATTGGTTATTATGCCCGATATTGAAAAACGTTTAGAAGCATTTGTTAGGCTCTCTCATGGCATCATAATTTTCCCTGGTGGAGCAGGTACTGCTGAAGAACTACTGTATATTTTAGGCATATTATTAAATAAAGGTAATAGCAGCCAAGTACTGCCTATTATATTAACTGGGCCAAATAGCGCTAGTGAGTACTTTAGTGAAATTGACACCTTTATAGGAGCAACTTTAGGTAAAAAAGCTCAAAGCCTTTACAAAATAATTATCGACGATGCAGAGCAAGTTGCTCAAGCTTTATCTAAAGGCTTAGACAGGGTACTTGATTACCGAAAAGAAACAGGCGATGCTTTTCACTTTAACTGGTCATTAGTTATTGAAAATAACTTTCAACAGCCATTTGAACCAAACCATGAAAATATGTCTGCATTGAATATTAACCATGACCTTTCAACAGCTGAACTTGCTGCGAACCTACGTAGGATATTCTCAGGCATTGTTGCTGGTAATGTAAAGTCAAGTGGCATAAAAGCAATTAGAGAGCACGGCCCTTTTCAAATATCCGGAGACAAAAAAATAATGACATTGATGGACAAGTTACTTGCATCTTTCGTTAGCCAACAACGGATGAAATTACCAGGTAGTGAATATATACCTTGTTATAGAGTAATAGAGGAATAAAAGTGTCTGCTCACTTAGTATTAATCGATGCCTTAAATTTGATACGGCGTATTTATGCTGTACAAGAACGTCCATTTGTTCAAAGTAAACAGCAATCAGATGGCGAATTATCGATAAAAACTCAGCAACAAGTTTTATTTAATACACAACAAGCATGTACTAAAGCGCTAGACAATATATTAAAGCACCAACAAGCAAGTCATGCACTTGCCGTATTTGATAGTCAAAATCCTTGCTGGCGTTACAAGCTTTACCCTGACTATAAAAAAGGCCGTAAAAAAATGTCATCCGACTTGGCTAATGAATTATCCAATATTCAAGATCGTTTTTTAGCCTTGGGTGTTGACTCCTTAATATCAGAAGAAGATGAGGCAGACGACTTAATAGCAACTTTAGCAACCAAAATGGCACTTCATGGTCAGCATGTCACTATTGTCTCTACTGATAAAGGTTTCTTATCTTTATTAAACCCACATATTCATGTTTATGATTACTTCAACCGCCGCTATTTAGATGAAGCATACGTAAAAGATAAGTTTGATACGAAACCAACTCAATTAATTGATTTGTGGACATTAACAGGCGATAGCACTAATAAAATCCCTGGTGTTTCAGGAATAGGTCAAATAACAGCAGCAAGCTTACTTAATGAACATGGTTCAATTAGTGCTATATTACAAAGTGACAATATAAAAGCTACGATTCAAGAAAAACTAAATGGAAGTGAAGAACAAATGGTCATAAGTAAAAAGTTACTCACGCTAAAACAAAATATCCCGCTTGGCTTTAATCTTAAAGATATTAGGCTAGAAAAAGCAGAACTATAAAGTAATCTTACACAAAACAACCAGTAATTACTTTAAAAAAAGCAATTACTGGTTATCATTTCATTAACAATCTATATTATACCAGTTAACCAAATTGGTATTAGTTAAACATGAATATATAAAAACTCGGAACTACAATGAATAAAAAAGTTATCACTCGCATTATCCTTGCTTTAGCAGCCTACGGCATTTTTGTTTTATTAGTGATGTCATTTTACGATGATAGCCCTGAAAAAATGCAATGGGAAGATAGAGAATCTTACAACCGACAATTTATAGCAAAACTACAACTTGAACAATTTACTTTTGAACAAGCACTTACAGCACTTGGCAGTCCTGATATAACTGAAGCAAGAAAAGTAGAAGAGAATAAATATCAAGTCATGTTTTACCGTACACAGCATGTAAAATCTGACGGAATTACCACTCAAGACGAATGTACCTTTTTATTATTTGTAAATGGGATCCTTAAAGAAATAGGGTTAGGTGACAATTACCCTAAAAACTGGGGAATAATTGAAAACCACCCATAAGGTTTAAATCACATTATTTAACCTTTACTTATTTGAAAATATTGATAATTATAACCATGTATAACACATTCAAGAGGTATGGCTACATAGACTAAAGTAATCTTGATGCGAACCAAATTTACATCTAGTATATTGTTAAGCTATCGGCATAAGCGTTCAATAGTCACGGGTAAAAGCATTTAAGCTAATAACAGTGATCCGTCATCTTCGAGGTGTTTACGTCATCCTCAAATTGCCCTATTGAGGATGAAGATCCACCCCCTTAGGTAACATGGATTCCATATCAAAAACTTCGGGAATAACGAGTTTTATTATTTTGTTTGCAAAGCATTCGAAATATGATTTTATAATGATCTTACCATGGTTCAATAATGAAGAAATTATAAGTGAAAATTTTCAAGCTCGCTTACCAAGCACTTACATGATATAAAGCACACCATAAAGCACTAAACATATATCTTCTATCACAAGGCAAGAAAAATGACCAAGCAAACTATCACGGTAATCCCAGGCGACGGTATTGGCCCAAGTATTATTGAGGCAACAATTAAAGTTTTAGATAAAGCAGGTTGTAATTTTAATTATGAATTTGCTGATGCAGGTTTAATAGCATTAGAAAATCATGGTGACTTAGTACCACAAGACACCATAGATCTTATTGAAAAAAACAAAATAACTTTAAAAGGCCCATTAACCACGCCTGTAGGTGAAGGTTTTACTTCTATTAATGTAACGTTACGTAAACAGTTTAAGCTATATGCAAATTTACGTCCGGTATTATCTTTTAAAGGTACTAAAGCACGTTACGAAAATATTGATATTTTAACAGTACGTGAAAACACTCAAGGTATGTATTCAGGTGTTGGACAAGTCGTCTCTGAAGACGGCACACAAGCTGAAGCAATGAGTGTTATTACCCGTGATGGCGCTGAAAAAATATTAACTTTTGCTTATGAAACAGCGCGAAAAGAAGGCCGTAAAAAAGTCACTGCTGTGCATAAAGCTAACATATTGAAATCAACTTCTGGTTTATTCTTAAAAGTTGCTCGTGAAGTAGCAGCTCGTTACCCTGACATTGAGTCAACTGAGATGATTGTTGATAACTGTTGTATGCAGTTAGTAATGAACCCTGAACAGTTTGACGTAATTGTTACTACAAACCTTTTCGGTGATATTTTATCGGATCTTTGTGCTGGTTTAGTTGGCGGTTTAGGTATGGCACCAGGTGCAAACATTGGTGATGACTGTGCTATTTTTGAAGCCGTTCACGGTAGCGCTCCTGATATTGCAGGTAAAAACCTAGCGAACCCTACCTCGGTAATTTTAGCTGCCTTGCAAATGCTTGAATATTTAGAAATGAGTGACAAAGCAGAAAAAATCAGAACAGCTCTAATTGACGTAATAGCCAGTGGTGATCGCACTACTCGTGATTTAGGTGGTACGCACGGAACAACTGATTTTACTGAAGCTATGCTAGACAGGTTGTAACTTAAAAGTAAGTTACAAGTAGCTCTGCTTGTAACTTACTGATATTCTTTAGGTGGGGCCGAAAGCAGTCGTGCATGAACAGTAATCTCTTCTCTGTCATAATACAAATGTTTGGCATATAACTCATACTTCACTTTATGTTCGCTAAAAGCGTCTTTAATCGTTTTTAGGTCGTCAGTTACTTGTTGATAGCGCCCTTTCATCGGCAATTTCAAATTAAACATCGCTTCTTTACAATAACCGTTTAGCAACCACTCACTCATTAATTTAGCTACACGTTGTGGCTTTTCAATCATGTCACAAACAAGCCAGTAAACATTCTGCTTCATTGGCACGTATTTAAAACCATCCATCATCTTATGCTTAACTTGCCCTGTTTCCATTAAAGATTCAGCCATAGGGCCGTTATCAATAGCAGTTACCATCATACCTCGGCGTACTAACTGATATGTCCAGCCTCCCGGAGCTGAGCCTAAATCAACAGCATTCATGCCCGAAGTTAAACGTTCATCCCATTCATCTCGAGGAATAAAATACAAAAAAGCTTCATCAAGCTTTAACGTAGAACGGCTTGGCGCAAGACTTGGGAACTTAAGGCGAGGGATCCCCATAACATGGGGCGAGCTATTATGAGCCAATGAAAAGCCTAAAATAACCTCCTGCCCTGAAAGGAAAAGCGCATGTAATACTGAGCCACCCTTGTCAGCATCAAAATTATCATTTTTCCCCGTTAGCACTTTAGCTTTACGTAAGCCTTGGCGCAATGGCACAGCCAATTTACGGCAAAACTTACTTAACGACTTACCATCATTTGTATCAGAGGTTTCCATGCGTAAATCATCATACTGCCACTCACTTCCCAGTGCATCAACAATCGCCTCAACACGGTTATAGTCAGGCAGTTCAATTTTTTCGGTGAGGGTTACAAACCATTGACGAGTAAAAATAAGACGTTTAAGAGGAAGTTTTTTTATTAACGCCTCACCATGAGCAGGATCATGTAGATGAAAAAAAACCAAACCTTGATTTTTTTTCAACTCTAAGTAACCATACATTTCATTCCAAGCTGCTTTTTCTTGGATCTCAGCTCCACATTCCTTTTCAAAGCCCGGTCGACAATACAATATAATAGAAGTCATAAGTTATTTTTACCTTCAATTGACAGAAGCAACCAAGCAACTGCCAATGATATTCCACCAAATGGCGTCAATTTAGCTACAAAAGCAAAACTGAAAAATGTTTTAATATAAATACTGCCGCTAAAACACAAGATACCGACCAAAAAGGCGATACAAGCAGTTAGCAATATTTTAGATGGAGCTCTAACAGATAAGTTAGTTATAGCCCAAACCAATGCTACCAACAAAGCCAGCGTATGAAATAGCTGATATTGCAATGCTGTTTTTAATGTTGATTGCACACTTATAGGTAGCGCTTGCCCTGCGTGAGCGAGCCAAGCGCCGAATAGTACAGAAAAGCAACCGCTAACGCCAACAAAAATCATCAAAATTTTCACTACACGGCTTTTATAATAGACGGCTTCAGACATTATTAATTTTTTCCTGAATAAACTTACAAATAGAGTGTGCGGCACTCGCCATATGCTGTTGATGAGTAAAGCCCGACTTTACTCTAGGCTTTAAACTATGATCGCCATCAACTAAAAAAACAGTCTTGCACAAAGTTGATATTTCATAACCTATAACATCAACTTGAGATCCTAAAGTATCACGTTCACCTTGTACAATAAGGACAGGCTTTTGCGTGTTTTGTAACGGCTCTAAACGAAGCTTCTCTGGTTTTTTAGGTGGATGAAATGGATAACCTAAACAAAAAACACCTTGAATAAACGTTGAAACTTCATTATCACCAGCAACCGTTGCCGCAACACGAGAACCCATTGATTTACCACCAATGAATAAAGGCAACTTCTTTGCACGGTTATCATTGTCTATAAAATTATTAATGACGCTTTGATAACAATCAATCAATTTAGGCATTCTATCTGGTGGATAACGCTTACCTAATTCAATTCGTTTATCCATATAAGGAAAGTTAAACCTTAAAACATTAATATCGGCTTCATTAAATAAAAGCGTCATCTGCTCCATAAACTCATGATGCATATCAGCCCCAGCACCATGAGAAAAAATAATTTGCGCAATAGGATTGGCTACATTATTTATAATTGTTGTTGTCATAAAATTTGACCATTTTTTACTTCTTCTTGCTCGGCGGCAACCATATCTAGTAGCCAGTCTCGAAATGCCTCTATTTTTCCAACCTCTTTTTGAGTTTCACGACAAACAACAAAATAAGCATTCTTACTCACAAGCACATCATTGAATGGACAAATCAAGCGCCCTGAATCTATATCAGGCTGAGCCAGAACACTATAAGCTAACGCAACCCCTTGTCCATATAGCGCAGCCTGAACTACCATAGCTGAGTGACTAAAAATAGGGCCATGATTAACATTTATACCCTTCACTCCAACTTGTTTAAACCAACGTTTCCAATCTTTCCGAGAAGTATCATGTAACAGTGTATGATGCTGTAAATCATCTAAAGACAACAAAGGCGGTTTGCCATTAGCTGAATTTTCTTGCAATAACAATGGCGAGCACACAGGTATTAAGTATTCAGTATGTAATTTATTCGCATGAATATTAGGCCAACGACCTCGCCCATAGTAAATAGCAACATCAACATCTTCCGTTAATGAATTTTCAGCTTGATCTACCGCCTTTATCCTTACATCTATATCTGGGTGTAAGGCATTAAAAGCACTTAACCTTGGAACTAACCATTGTATGGCAAAACTTGCTTGAGAGCTGACCGTAATAGCACCTTTTGCGCCGCGTGCTAATAGTTTTTCTGTCGCTTCATGTAAAGAGTTAAAAATATCTTTGATATCGAGGTAATAAGACTGCCCTTCTTCTGTTAAAAGCAAAGAACGGTTCTTTCGCATAAACAATTTGATAGCTAAATGCTCTTCCAAAGCTTTTATTTGATGACTAACTGCCGCTTGAGTTACAAATAACTCTTCTGCAGCACGAGTAAAACTCAACTGCCGAGCGGAGGCTTCAAATGCTCGCAATGCGTTTAATGGTGGGAGTCTACTGGCCAAGCTTCACCTGTTTTATTTTAAAGTTCAACAATAAGTAAACTGCATAAACAGTTAAAAACACAGCATAGCAACTATTCATTAGTTTTTCTAATGAATAACATTATTATTTGTCATTTTTTATTTTCAATCTTTGTACGTATTATAGCGGCCGTAGATGAAGGACATCATCTCAAGGTTCTAAAATACATAAGTACAGGCAGCGTTCCGTAACATCATAGCCTGTATTTCACTAAAAAGAACAAGCGCGAGAAAAGTCCTAATAAATCTATATGTCAAATTATGACATAAACAAAATTATTTATTATTAGGTCAAATTTAGGAAAATATCATGAAAAATACTAACGCATACCCTTACAAATTAGCTATTATCGCAACATCTCTCGTTATGGCTTACTTTACTTCTGGCATCGCTTCAATTGCACAAGCAACAGAATTAGTAAAAGCAGAGCCAATTAAGCACTTTGAGTTAATGCAAGAAGCTAAAGATAGTTTAAAATTATCATTTGCAACTTTAGTGATCAATAACGATTTTGATAAAAGTAATGCTGATTCAGTAATAGCTCAGCAAAAAAATACAACTAAAGAAAATAAAGTTACAACGTTAACTAAAACAATGCTTATCAGTGAGTAACTTAAATAACTTATTCACCAAAAATGCTCGCACATTTTATGTAAAAGTAAGAATTAAAAAACTGTCAATTGACAGTTTTTTTGTTTCAGAATGTCAAACACCTAAACTCAGTCTGTAATAAGTGGTTCAAAACCTTTTACTAAATCATCAATTGCCTTCATTTGCGCCAAGTATGGCGCTAGCTTATCAAGTGGCAATGCACATGGACCATCACACTTAGCAATAGAAGGGTCAGGGTGAGCTTCAATAAATAAACCTGCAATTCCTATAGCAATACCACTACGCGTTAACTGAGCAGCTTGAGCGCGTCGACCGTCAGCGCTATCACTACGCCCTCCTGGTTTTTGTAATGCGTGAGTTGCATCAAAAATAACAGGGGCATAGTTACGCATTTCATCCATGGCTAACATATCAACCACTAGATTGTTATAACCATAGCAACTGCCTCGTTCGCAAAGAATAATATTTTCATTACCTGCTTCACCAAACTTATTAATGATATGTTTCATTTCATGAGCGGCTAAAAATTGAGGCTTTTTCACATTAATTACTGCACCTGTTTTTGCCATGGCAACCACTAAGTCTGTTTGACGTGCTAAAAAAGCAGGAAGTTGTATTACATCTACAACCTCAGAGACAGGTTGTGCTTGGTAAGGTTCGTGAACATCGGTGATAATGGGTACATTAAATGTTGCTTTAATCTCTTCAAAAATCTTCAATCCTTCATCTAAACCAGGGCCTCTATACGAGTGTACTGAAGATCGATTTGCTTTATCAAATGAGGCTTTAAATACATAAGGAATATTTAATTTTTGTGTCACTTCAACATAATGTTCAGCAATTTTCATCGCTAAATCACGGGACTCAAGTACATTCATACCACCAAATAAAACAAACGGCTTATCATTGGCAACTTCAATACTCTTAACGATAACTGATTTGATTGTCATAACATTTCCTTAAACGATTCCTTAAATAACAGATCATAAGTAAAGGAACAGCTTTAAGCTGTATGGTTCAATGTCAAAGAAAAAGCACGGAGTTGATGACTATCATTACTCCGTACATCCTGTACTCCGCCTTTTAGGGCATCCTTCGGATGTACAAATTATTTCCCGAAGAATTTGTGAGTACTTTTGATGTCGACATTGTGCGATACAGCGACAAGATGAACTTTACTAACTAACTTCCTATAATTCGTAATAACTGCCCACAAATCCATGCCATGTATGTACCTAAAGCATAACCTAACACAGCCAGTAACACTCCTACTGGCGCTAATGATGGATGAAATGCAGAGGCTATCACTGGGGCTGAAGCAGCACCGCCTATATTTGCTTTACTGCCTACGGCTAAATAAAAGATAGGCGCTTTAATCATTTTACCAACAATAAACAGCAAAATAACATGTACTGCCATCCAGATTAAACCAATAACTACATATTTTGGCGCTTCAACTATTTGGGTAATATCCATATGTAAACCAATCGTCGCAACTAAAATATAAAGAAAACTACTGCCGACTTTTGATGCTCCAACCGCTTCTAATTGTCTCACTTTTGTAAAAGATAAGATTAAACCTAGGGTTGTCACTAAAACAATTATCCAAAATAATTTACTGTGCAGACTAAACTTTTCTAACTCAGGGTAGTTCACTTTAAAAAATGGTACTAAAAAATCAGCCGCTAAATGAGCAAAACCTGCAGCGCCAAATGCGATAGCAAGAATAAATATAAAATCTTTTAGCTCAGGGCGACGAGCATGATCGCGCTCAAATTCCTCAACTTTGTCAATTAACTTATTAATGCCTGAAGTATCAGCACCACTTTTAGCATCAATACGCTTATGGTTAGCCGCAAAATAAAGCAATACTGCCATCCAAAGATTTGCGACAACAATATCAACGGTCACCATGATGGTAAAAATTTTACCATCAGCACCATAAATTTCTTTCATGGCAAGCATATTAGCGCCGCCACCAATCCAACTACCTGCTAACGCAGCCATGCCGCGCCAAACAGCATCAGGGCCTGTAACACCAAGTAACTCAGGCCAAATAGCCGATATGACTAACAAAGCTATTGGTCCACCAATAACAACACCAACGGTTCCAGTTAGAAACATGATCAACGCTTTATTACCTAATGCACCAATAGCCTTAAGATCAATACTTAACGTAAGTAAGACTAAACAAGCTGGCAGTAAGTAATATTTTGCCACATCATCAACTTTACTGACTTCTGCACTAACAATCCCAAAGGTATTTAGTAGTGACGGTAATAAGTAACATATTAGTAATGCAGGAACATATTGATAGAATTTTTTCCAAACAGGATGTTGGCTATTTGAGCTATAAAAAACAAAACCTAAAATTAATGATAACACCCCTAAAACAGTTGCGTCATTGGTTATAAGTGGCGTAGCTAGTGATGCAGACATCTATTTCCCTATTTTTTAGTTATTCTTATACTCATTAATGAAAAGTGGGATCACTCAACATGATGTTATCAAGTTGAAATTTTAATATCTTTGCCGCTGGATCTTTCGGGCATTGCTCAACAAAATAACGGTAATCATCAACCGCTACTTTAAAGCAATCTAACTGGTGAAGCAAAAAACCTCTATCACGACGTTGCAATGGATCGTCAGGATTTAATGACAATAACAAATCAACACTCAATAAAGCTTTATCAAATAATTTTTCACGAATTAACGCACTTTTTAACGAACTTAAATACTCAACTAATATGGCTTGGCGGTTCATATTCATTAATTCATGCTGGCTAGGATCACCGTCTAAATCATCAAAACATAAATCCAACTCATGCCAATTTATAGACTCCCCAGTAACTGCGTCAAAGATAATGGCATATTTATCATCACAATTTATTCGCACCATGACTTTACTGGGTACAAACACTAAATCAGCATTAAAACCACAAGCATTAATTATTTCACATACAATGGCAGACTTTACAATAGGAGACATTAACCGTTGATTTAAACTAGCAGCTACCTTAAATGAACTTATTGGCCAATTCGCTTTATGATTATCAATAAAAAGATGTTGATAAAACAGCTCATTTAATAAAATTTCAGCTTGCTCTAAAGGCGATTCTATTTCAGCTATCACAGCTTGACACTGTTCAATAACCGTTTCTAAACTATCAAATGATTGTTCAGTATTCGCTGTATGCTTTTCAGTTTTATTAACCTGAAAAACATATTCTTCAAGTAAAACTAATGTTTGTAATAGATCTTTTTCTTGAGATTGAAGCTCAGAAAGTAACAATGTATTCATAAAAGTTTTAATTATTTTAATTAAAGAGATAAAAATGGCTAAACATTAGAAATTATAAAAAGAACAGTGGTTCACGCGCCATGGCTAATCTAACAATCAACATGACCCAACCCATAGCACCTAAATACCCGATAATTTGCATCGACTTGTTTTTGGCAAGTTTTAAAGTGTAATAGCCAGTAAAAATATAAGCCACTACTGCTAATAATTTTTCACCTAACCATAGCTGTTCAATAGGGTTAATTGAATATTGTACAGCCAGAACAACACCAAATGATAATAATAAAGTATCAATAATATGGGGTGTAATTTTTACCCACTTTGCTTTTAACTTTGCTGAGTTAGTTAGCAGCCATATAAAACGCAAAGTAAACAAGCTGACACTTAGTACAGCTAAAGTCATATGTAGATGTTTAAACATAATTAATTCCGTTATTGTTTGTTATTTAGGAAAAACAGCCCACGTAATACGATCGTGGCCATTTAGATCTTTTTCTGTTTGCATATTTTCATAACCAAAAGCAGCTAATATATATCGAACAGCTTGCCCTTGTTCAAAGCCGTGTTCAAAAAGCAACTTACCTTGTGCTAATAAAAACGTTCTCGCTATATCAGCTATATGTTTTATATCTGCTAAGCCTTGTTCATTGGCCACCAAAGCTGATTTTGGTTCAAAGCGCACATCACCTTGATTTAAGTTTTCATCTTCGCTATCAATATAAGGAGGATTTGAAACAATAACATCATATTTTTTATGAGCATCAACTTGAGAAAACCAATCACTGGTAAATATATTAACCTGTTCTAAATTGAGATTTTTTGCATTACATTGAGCAAGTTGTACTGCATCAGCATTAAAATCAACCGCATCAATTTTCCATGTTGAATTTTCACTCGCTAATGCTAAAGCAATAGCCCCAGTACCCGTGCCTAAATCAAGACAACTGACATTTTCTTTACCCTCGTATTGCTCAAGTACTACTTCAACTAAGGTTTCAGTGTCAGGGCGAGGAATAAGAGTCGCTACCGATACCGCTAATGGCAGTGACCAAAATTCTTTTATACCAGTAATATAAGCAATAGGCTCACCTTGAATACGGCGAGCTAATAATGGCAGAAAACAAAGTAATTGCGCATCTGTGAGTAATTTTTCAGGCCAAGTAAGTAGGAAACTCCGTTCTTTATTAAGCACAAAACAGAGTAAAACTTCAGCATCAAGCTTAGGGCTATCAGAAACATTCTCGAGTAAAAGTTGCCCTTGGTTAATTAAGTTGGCAAGTGAATTATCGCCAATTAATCGCAACCGAGAATTTTGAAGAAATATACCTTTATTCACAAAGCCACTCAAAAAAAATCATTCAAAAATTAATGCTGTTCAGCAAGCTCTGCTAATAAATCGGCTTGGTTTTCTTGCATGATAGGTTCCATGATTAATTGCAAACTACCTTCCATAATTTCATTTAAGCGATAAAGCGTTAAATTAATACGATGATCACTCATACGCCCTTGCGGAAAATTATAAGTACGAATACGCTCAGAACGATCTCCACTTGCAACCAAATTACGGCGTGATGACTCTTCTTCACTACGACGTTTTTCATCTTCAGCTTGTTGTAAACGAGCTTGTAACACTGACATGGCTTGCGCACGGTTTTTATGTTGTGAGCGTTGGTCTTGGCACTCAACCACAACACCCGATGGAATATGTGTAATACGAATAGCAGAATCAGTTTTATTAACATGCTGACCACCTGCACCAGAAGCACGGAAAGTATCAACTTTCAAGTCAGCTTTGTTAATTTCGATAGCATCGGCTTCCGGAATTTCAGGCATAACCACAACAGTACAAGCAGATGTATGGACACGACCTTGAGATTCAGTTTGAGGAACACGTTGTACACGATGACCGCCAGATTCAAATTTCATGTAGCCATAAACGCCTTCACCATTGATTTTCATGATCAATTCTTTATAACCGCCCTGCTCACTTTCATTAGTATTCATTACTTCAATTTTCCAACCCTGCTTTTCAGCATAGCGGCTGTACATTCTAAATAAATCACCTGCAAAAATAGCGGCTTCATCACCACCTGCACCAGCTCGAATTTCAACAAAACAATTGTTGTCATCATTAGGATCGCGCGGTAGTAATAGAATTTGTAATTCTTCAGCTAATTTAGCCACCGCTTTTTTAGCATCTTTAAACTCTTCCTGTGCCATTTCTCGCATATCAGGATCGTCATCTTTAAGCATTAATTCTGCTGTAGAAAAATCATCCTCTGCACTTTGATAATTTTTAAACACAGACGTAACTTCATCTAAACGTTTAAATTCTTGGGATAAAGTGCGAAATTTGTCTTGATCGCTAATAGTTTCAGGATCTGATAAAAGGGCTTGAACTTCCTCAAAGCGTTCAACTAAAGCTTCAAGTTTTTGATAAACGGACGATTTCATTAAAATAATCTTTCTTTTAAAGGCGTTATTAAAGGTATAAGTAAAGGTGTAATTTTGCTAGGAAAAACTAAACTGGCGCTATTCTAGCACAGTCATTATTTTTACACAGCAGCTAGTTTATCGATGGTAGGAATACTACTATTTAGAACTATCTATATCGAAGATATCTCGTAAATAAATAAGCTTATCTAATTCACCGCCTTGGGCAGCAGACTGTAGGGCGCTAGTGGGTGCATGCATAAATTTATTTGTCAGTTTAGTGGCAAGTTCACCAATAACAGCTTCTGCATTTTTACCAGAATTTAATTGAGTTATTGCTTTTTCAAGTAATAAGTCTCGTTCTGACAAACATTGCTTGCGATAACTAACTACTGTATCTTGCGTGTTTAAACCTCGTAACCAAGCCATAAAACTATCAGACTGGCTACTAACAATACTTTCAGCTTCAACAGCTGCTTTACGGCGATTTTCTAGATTTTGCGCAATGATACTTTGCAAGTCATCAACGGTATAAAGAAAAACATCATCTAAATCACCAACTTGCTCTTCTATGTCTCGAGGTACTGCAAGATCAACCATGAAAATGGGTTTATGCCTACGTTTAGAAAGTGCTTGTTCTACCATACCTTTACCGATAAGGGGTAAGGTTGAACCTGTAGAACTAATGACAATATCGGCTTTACTCATTACATCAGGGATTTGCGCCAAAGTAATAGCATCGGCACCAATTTTTTTTGCCATATTTTCTGCTTTAGCTACGGTACGATTAGCAACGGTAATTTTACCAACCTTATTTTCATATAAGTGTTTAGCAACCAACTCTATTGTTTCACCTGCACCGACTAAGAGAACTCGTACTTTTTCAAGACTGGCAAAAATATGTTTTGCTAAATTAACACTAGCAAAAGCAACTGATACGGCACTAGTACCTATATCAGTTTCTGTTCTTACTTGCTTGGCCACACCAAAAGTTCGCTGAAATAGTCTATCCATAACCAAAGCCATAGAACCAGCTGCCTTAGCTTGATTATATGCTTGCTTCATTTGCCCTAATATTTGTGGTTCACCTAATACTAAAGAGTCGAGGCCACAAGCAACACGCATCATATGGTTAACGGCGTGTTGATCTTGGTGCCAATAAATACTGGGTAAAATAGTCGAGGCAGGAACATTATGATAACTTTCTAGCCACTTAACGAGTCGCTCTTGCGTGAGAGCAATATCACCATCTTGAACAAGATAAAGCTCAGTTCTGTTACAAGTAGATAATATAGCAACTTCTCGACATTGCACCGCGGATAACATTTCTTGCAAGGCACCAGAAAGCTTATCCGGATTAAAGGATATTTTTTCTCTTACCGCAACAGGGGCAGTTTTATGATTAATTCCAACAGCAACTATGGACAATGTAATAAACCTATAAGTATTTTATTTTCTAACAAGAG